>Ga0193706_1000051_pt1 | contig 108826 bp, 92 predicted proteins | sample U3c1metaG_FD_160130 | JGI IMG/M metagenome (GOLD analysis project Ga0193706, IMG submission 160130) | Soil microbial communities from a riparian zone of the East river system, Colorado, United States - U3c1 | ecosystem: Environmental > Terrestrial > Soil > Riparian zone | place: USA: East...
ACTTGCTCTCCTCCAACCGCTCGGCCCCCTGCTCTTTCGAACGGAGAGCATCCTAGAGAAATCAGCGATCGCTCGCCCAGCAGGGGGACATCTCGCCTCAGGATTCCTGGCGCGCAGGCTCCTAGGCCCTTGAGCACCTCCGCGTTGCCGAAATAGGTTCCACCCGAATAATCCCAAGTAGCCAAGCTTGAGGCGTCGGCCAAGATCCAGAGCGACCTGTTTAGCGGGCGGACCAAGCCGAATTGAGCTCGGCCTGGCAATAGGGGACGCGCCGGGGCTTCCCTTTAGGCCGGAGAGCCTGCATCAGGATTCGACGTCGAATGCGGTCACACCCGGGCGATGTAATGCCCGAGCCGGACCGCGGGATGGCTGTATCTTTCGCCTCAAATCGGCGGGTTACCCTGGCGCGAGGAACGCTGCAGGGAAAGCCCTGACGAACGGGAGATGAGGCGGAAAGCTATCGATCGGAAATCGCGCGTGGCGGTCTCCCGATTTCAACCGCTCGGCCGCTTCCCGGAAGGCGGCGACGAATTCGAAGTAGAGCCTGTGGAGCTCCTGGCGTGCCGCTTTGCGGAAAGCGTGGAAGCGCGGGGCTGGAGACTTCTTCGTCCGGCTTGGTTCTGTCCTCGGATCCTGCCGCCGGATCGCCTCCGGTCCGAGGGGTTGTTTACCACTCTGCTGCCGCTGAGCGCTGGCCGTGTCTTCGATCTCCTGGACCATGGACTCGATTCGATGGCGGTACTGCTCGGAGGAGAGGTCCTCCCAGCAGGGCAGCCGCTCCAGGATGAGCGTTTCAGGCTCCTCGAAGCTCTGCGGCCCTGCCGTCTCGCCTCGCTGCTTCGCCAGGTATTCTGCCGTCCGGTTGACCCATACTCCCTCCAGCGCCGTGCCCGCGAGGAGGGCTGGCGCGGCATGGACGCCCGGCCACTGGCTCACACGGGCCACAAGGTTTTCCTTGACTCCATTCGAGAGCACATAGAAGAGTCGGGCGGCTTGGGCACCGTCTTCGTTGCTGACGACGATGGCCTGATAGCGCCGTGACCAGACCCTGTCCTTCCAGCCGGTGAGGCGGACGACCTCACGGGCGAGCTTGGAATTGAAAAAGCCCATGAAGCTCGCGAGCCGCTCGGCGTCCTTGACGCGGACCAGTAAGTGATAGTGATTGGCGAGAAATGAAAACGCCACGACACCGATTTCGTAGCGGCGGGCGGCGCGCGCCAGGGCGCCGATGATGATGCGGTTGAGTTGGGGAGTAGGCGTCAGGAGGAGCCGGCTCTGGATGGTGCGGGTGGTGACCTCGACCAGAGAGGCGTTATCGGGAATGAATCGGAGGAGTCGGGCCATGGCGCGGCCCGGAGAGGGCAAGAGTCAGGCCAAGGCAGCTCGCTCAGGTAAAGCAGGGCAGTTGTGGGGTTAACGCTGATCGACGTTTGCGCCGCATTGCGGCGCCTGTCAAAGGATCTGGCGGGATTGAGGCGAAAAAAGATCCAAAATCCCCGTGAAATCTCACTTTGCGCACATGTCAAAGGATCTGGACACGCGCGTGATCTTTTGCGGTGCCCCGGAGCCCTGAGCCTCCGGGGGCCTTCAGGAGGGAAATCTTGGGCTAGAATATTCGGCTGGCACTTCTTTAGGGCACTTCTTTAGGAGGCAGGGAACATGGGACAATCGCGATCAGGGTCAGAGAATTCTATGCGGAGACATCTCGCGACAGGAATCATCTTCGCTGTGATAACCACTTTGGCCCTTGGCTGCGGAGGAGGAGGATCGCCCTCGCCGACGGAGCCAGCTCGGCGGGATACAATCGTTCTGCTCAGCGTGGACCCTCCAGAAGGCACACGGGTGCGGCTTGGCGGCGAGGTCCAGGTGCTTGCCCGGTTCCGTTATGCGTTCGCACAGCCTGCTGGCGGCAAGATTGCCGTGCTCGTGTACCCACTGCCTTTCGGTTTACCCCTCCTTACAGATCCACTCCTTACCCAAGCTAACGTCGAGGGTCAGCAAGGTGAGGCGACACTCCGCTTCTCCGTCCTGCTGAATGATCCTGACCAGCAGTTGCGCCCTGGCCCCATCACGGCAGACTTTGCGTTATTCCCTCAAGGCCAGAGAGAGTCAACGACCCATGTTCAAGTTCGCTACGAAGTCGTGCCCTAGGCAGACCGTATAGAGGGTCCCAATTGTTGACCAACTGTCTTTTAAAACCGCTTCTTGGGAGCTTGCTGGTCGGCGTTGCCGAAGACGTTCAATTGCCGATCAGCTCGGAGAATCGCAATGGCAACAGCCTACAAAGGGAAAAAGCGTTGGGGCGACGACCCGATCCTCACGATCGAGGATGGGAAAGCGTATGCGGGGAAAAAGAACTGGGGAGAAGATCCCATTCTCAGCTTCGAAGACGACAAGATCTATAGCGGACGCAAGCACTGGGGCGCTGATCCCGTGGCCACCGTAGAGGGGGATCACGTCTACAAGGGGAAGAAGCGCTGGGGGGACGATCCCATCGCGACAATCGACGGAGACCACGTCTACGCGGGCAAGAAGAGGTGGGGAGAGGATTCGATCGCGACCCTCGAGGAGGGCGGACGAATGTCCGCGGCTTGTGCCGCGGTGTACCTCCTGTTGTTGTGAGAGAGTGGCTCCGAAATAGATTCCCGAAATAGGTTCTCGCCAAATAGGTTCCAGCCGAATGTTGCCAGAGCCCTGACCCTTCCCTCGAGCAGGGGCTTACCTGCCACCAAGGCGTGGGCGCTGTAAACGCCCACACATCCACCGCAGGGTGCCGTGTCGTAGAGAGACCATGAACATGATGAGAGGATTCTTCGTGGCTCTCCTGTTGGCAGCGATGGGCTGCAGCGCTGGGCAGCGGGAAGCTCGCCTCCCTTTGCGAGTTCCTTCGGCGTCGCGAATGTTCGGCGCCGGAGGGGAGACGCTGCATTACCTGGTCCTCGGCGACAGCACGGCCGTCGCCGAGGGGGGCAACTATGAACAGGGGATCGCCGTCGAGACCGCCGGGCATCTCGCGCGGGGCGGCCGTGGGGTCGAGCTGACGAACGTGGCGGTTTCCGGCGCCAGAGTCCATGACGTCCGACCGAGCAGCTTCCCCGTGCCGATCTCGCTCATGCCGATCTCGTGCTCGTGGATGCCGGAGCCAACGATGTCATCCATCTCACCCGCTCCGGCGCGGTCGCGCGGGACCTCGAGCGGATCGTGAAGACGCTCCTGCAGGCGAACTGCAAGATGAAGATCGTGGTCACCGGTTCGCCCGACATGAGCACGCCTCCCCGAATCCCTCGCCTGCTCCGGGGCTTGGCAGGCCTGCGCTCTCGCACCGTGAACCGGATCGCGAAGGAGGTCGTGAAACGGCATGAGCTGACGTTCGCGCCGATCGCGGAGAGGACAGGGCCCATTTTCGCGCGCGACCGCACGCTCTTCAGCGCCGACCGCTTCCATCCCAACAATCGTGGTTACGCGGTCTGGATTCCGGTCCTGAACGAGGCCCTCGATCAGGCTCTGGCAAACCAGCCCGGCCATTGCTCTCCTTGACCTTCAAGCCGGTGAACCCTGAGCTTCCGGGGCCTTCAGGAGGACAATCTTGGGCTAGAATATTCGGCTGGCACTTCTTTTAGGCACGGAACCCATCTATGTTCGCGATTAACAATCATGCTGGGATACAAGCTCATGGCGGTGGTGTCTACGGTGATGACGACTTTGAAATCGTCGCCTGCCAGAATTGTGGGTGCCAATATCTATACAACTCCGAAGTCCTAGACCTCTATTACGATCCGCAAGATTTGAGTAAGCGGTATCTGAATGCCGAGGGCTATGCCGTTCCACCTTGTCGCCAGTGTGGCAGCGAGGATTGGAACTTCGAAGAGTTGAGTGCTAATGATAGAGCAGCAGTGGAGTCCGGCCCCTGGTCTTGGGTGCTGATGTCCTAAAGAGGCTGCGCTCCGGGCCAGAAGACTCCAGAGTCTACCACCCGGAAATAGGTTCCACCCGAATAATCCCAAATAGCCGCACTTGAGGCGTCAGCCGGACGACGCGTACCGGAAGGGGTACAAAGAGGGCGCGGAAGACCGGAAGCGGCACTGGTAGCTTGGTAGCCGGCAAACCACCCCCGGGTTACCCTCGGGGGTGGTGATGGCCTGTACGGTTATCCTTCGGGGGGTACGGGTCTTTCCCTTAGCAGTTGCACCACGTGAAGGTCGGTCTAGTTGCAGCCATACTGAACGAAGTAACTAGGACAATCAATCCAATTTGTGGCGCCACAACCGTCTGGGATATTCATACCGCTGAGGCCGCCCCTGACATACAGCAGCGTTCCATCCGTCAGGCCGCGGAGGGTCTCTTTGGATAGCTTCAGCTTCTGGGGTTGCCTTTTCATAATCTCTCCTTTGGCATGGTTGGGCCCTTCTTCCATCAAGGGCCTTGATTAAGCTCCTCAACAGCGCTTATGTCAAGTGCTCGCCGAGTTCCCGCTCCGACTCATCCCCAATCCGCGCCAGCTCAGCCGCCTCCCTCCCCGCAAGAAGGGAGAGCGCCTCGTCGGCGTCGGAGAGGGACGAGATCTCGTGCTCCCGAAAATAGGTTTCACCCGAATAATCCCAAGTAACCATACTTGAGGCGTCAGCCGAGATCCAGAGTCGCCTGTTTAGCGAACGGACCAGGCCAATTGAGCTCGGCTTGGCAACAGAGACGCGTTGAGGGCTTCTCTCTGTGCCGGAGAGCCTGCATCAGGGTGCAACGGCGAATGCGGTCGCACCCGGGCGATGTAATGCCCGAGCCGGACCGCGGGATGGTTGTACCTTTCGCTTCAGATCTACGGGTTACCCCGGTGCGCGGAACGTAGACGGGAAAGCCCGGACGAACGTGGAATCTAACTTTGTGTACATGTCAAAGGATCTAGACGCTGTAACGCGAGCTCCCCGTTCGAGCGCATAGGAGGCATAGAACCAGTTCCGCATCCTACGTCAACAATGTCCTTTGATTCAAATTAACGAACGTTTTGATAAGACTTGGCCTCTCATATAGATTATTCCAAGATCGCTCACTCTCCACATCTGAGATGTAAATCTCCGCTATTTTATCGTAGTTTGCCAATTCAACAAGATGAGCCTCGACCCGCCAGTTGCATAGAGAAAACCGTATTAATACAACAAAAGCCATGACCTAGGGTGTTTGGGGCTTTCGAAGCGCCTGCCTCTGGACTTCACCCTGGGTGAAGTCCTCCCCCCAGCGGAGCCTCCTCGGTCAGAGGCCGTTGCAAAAACGCTCCAGCCGAGGCGGCAGGCAGTCTTTTGCAACGATAGGGTCGATAAGCCCGTCCACTCGATCACCACATCAGGCGCCGGCCCCTCACCCGGTTTTCCCCAGGCGATGAAAACTTGAAAGATTGGCTGCCCCGTGTTAGAATCTAAAATCAAAGAAACCGAGGTGAGATCCCATGCGAGTCGACGGCTCCCGCTTTGCATTGCGCGATAGCTCTGTGAACGGCCGAGGTTCCAAACCTCCAGTGGTGCGCTATGCCGAGACGGTAATCCAGACGCGTTCCGGCCTCCTACGATTAATCGTCTACCGGACTCCTCTTCACCCAGACAATTTACGAGAAGACGTAGCGCCGGAAGAACACATGGCAATCGTGGCCGGCGATCCTGAGGGAGACGACGTGTTGGTGCGTATCCACTCCGAGTGCTGGACCGGGGAGACGCTGGGCTCGCTCAAATGTGACTGCCGCGAACAGCTCGAACATGCTATCGAGGCGATCGTCAAGAACGAGCGGGGATTGATCGTCTACCTGCGCCAGGAGGGCCGCGGGATCGGACTGGGCAACAAGGTGCGGGCTTACGCACTGCAGAACCAGGGCGCCGACACCGTGGAGGCGAACGCCATTCTCGGCTTTGCGCCGGACCTGCGCGACTACGGCCTGGCGGCGGCGATCCTCGACGACCTCGGGGTGACCTCTCTGCGCCTGATGACCAATAATCCGGAAAAGATGGCCGACCTCGAGGCCTGGGGAGTACGTATCCTAGGACGTGTGCCGCATTGGGTCAGCCGGCATGAGCACAACCGCCAATATCTGGACGTCAAGAAGTGCAAGTTAGGGCACTACGACTAATCCCGTCCTGCGGCGGCCCGCGCCCGGGACGGTCAACTCCTCCCCACGTGCAGGTTGGCCTCGAGCGTCTCGGCTGGCTGCTCCGCCATCCACAACGTCAGAAGATAGGCGGCCCCTGCCAGATAGAGACGCCAGGAGCCGGGATCGGAAACCGCGGCGTCGCAGCAGGCCAGCGTGTACTTGACCAGGTGCGCATCGTTGCGAATCGCGGCTTGCGTCGCCATTTCGGCCACGATCGCAGGCCTGTCCTCCTCCGCGGAATGCAAGACGACGGACGCCGATTCCTGCGGAGAACGATGTAGCGACTCCGTGAAGCTGAGGCGAGAAGGCGGCAGGTCTGGGGAAACTTGCAGACGGGTCGCTCCGATAGAGGACCGGAAGCCGACCACGATGATGCTCGCCACCCGGACGGCGTTGGACTTGTCGCTGAAGAAAGGTCCCAGGGCCCAGAGCGCTTGGGGAATGGTCAGGCAGTGGGTCCAGCCGAACTTGGCGTGGTCGGGCCCCTCCTCGATCATGGCTGTGGCGGCGACCTGGCAGATCGAGGCGAACCCTTCGTTCCAGGTCGCGGGCTCGGCGAAAGAGTGCCTCCAGGCATTCGAGAGATATCGCATGGGCAGGCCTCTCTCCTCCGCCTGATGGACTAGGCCGTAGATACCATCCGGAGCGCGGCCGATCTGCGGCACTTCGAGCAGCCCTTCGACCAGTTCCTCGTAAACGCGGGAGGAGAGTGACGGCTCCAGCTCCTCTCCGCTTTCGACCGCGGCCAAATCGGTGATCATCTTGCGCTCATTTTCGAGAGCGAGCTCGCGCGAGAAGGAGCGCAACAGGGGCAGCGCCGCCCGGCCGGCCCAGGAATCGGCCCGGTGAAGGAAATTGAGGAAGATCGGAGAGTGGATCGCCGCGCCGAAGCTGCCGAGGAAAACGTCCGCCAGTTGCAGCGCCACGAGCTGAGGCGTGCTGTTGCGGGCGAGCCAGAGGGCTGCGGCTTCCGCCTCGCTCGCCTTCCCCTCAACGATTGCCCCGTGCAAGCACTCGACGGCCTCCCGGTCCGAGGCGATCGTCAGATCATGGGCGGGAGGGGGCGCGTCCTCGCCGAGGGTCTGGTAGATGGCGGGGACCGCGGCGATCTGCTTGCGGGCCAGGGTGCGCGAGGGGGGTTGAACGTGCCGGAGGAGCAGGAAGCGGGCGAGGATCTCCAGGGGAGCGTGGAGGGAGAAGCTGTCTGCCTTGCTTTTCGGAGTCTGGATCGCCTCCGCGGCCTGCTGGAACAACTCGAGATCGGTGAGCCTGTCGAGGCCACGGTCTTCGTAGGTCTGCGCAATGCATTCAGGCTCGATGTCACGGACCAGGTTCATGGTTTCCCTCCGATAGAGCCCCGGCGGCCCGCCGCGTCAGCGGCCGGTCCCGGGAGCGGTCAGCACGATCTCCTGAACATGGACGGTCGGAGCGGCGGTCAAGGCGAAGAGGACGGCCTCGGCAACGTCGTCGTACCGCATGGCCTTCCCTTGCGCGATCGAAGGGGAATCGGGGCCCGACATGCTGTCGGGGTAGATCGTCGTGAGCTTGACGCCGCTCCCCCGCAGCTCGCGCAGCAAGCCTTCGTGCAGTCCGTCGTTGGAACGTTTGGCCAGCGTATTGAGCGCGGTGTCGGTGAATCCGGCCTTGGCGGACGCGGCGGCGATGAGGACCATGGGGCCTCCGTGCTCGAGCAGCCGCCGGGCCGCGCCGCGCAGGCAGAGCGCCGCCGCCGTGACCACCGCCGCGATGTGGGAGACGACCACGTCGGGCGGGACTTCGGTCAGCGGGCCTGGAGTCCAGATCCCGGCGGAGTGGACGAACCCGCTGAGGCGTCTGTGCTTCCGGTCAAAGGACTGAAAAGCTTCGTTCACCTGGTCCGCTTGCGCCAGGTCGACGGTCTGCAGGTCGGCCGCGCACCCGCAGGCCACAGCCGCCTCGAGCTTGGCGGCGGAGCGTCCCCAAACCTCGACTCGGGCGCCACGCTCGGCCAGGCTTCGCGCGATCGCAAGCCCGCTGCCCGATCCGCCTCCGGTGACGATAAAAGTGTCGTTCTGCACGCTCTAGATCCTCCCCTATTCTAGTCGTTCCATCTCCATCTGCCAGGCAGCCGCCGGACGGGCGGCGAGCGCGCCGGCGATACGGCACTGCTCGGCGCCGGCGGCGACCGCCCGCTCCGCCAGGTCGTCGAGAGGCGTGTCCTCGTCCGTGAGCAGGGCGCCGAGGAGAGCGGCGGAGACCGCGGCCCCCGCGCCGCTGCTGTCTTTCTCCTCCGTTCCACAGCTTCTTGAAGGCCGGCTCACGCTGGCCTGGGGGCCGGCCAGGGCCAGCCCCGTCTCGCCTCCGGTGACCACAGCCAGGCTTGCGCCGGCTTGCGCACACTCCCGGGCGCACGCCTCCAGGGCCGCCAGGGTCCGGCCGGAGCCTGTGGAGATCTGCACAGCCAACAAGGCCCCGCCGGTCCTGGCGCGCCACCGGCGGATCCCGGCGAGGGCTTCGTCCCAGCCCAGGGAGCCGAAGTTGAGGAACAGCCCGGCGGGAATCCACGCCGGCAGCAGAGGCTCGATCCAGGGCTCGATCCAGGGATAGACGTCGGCATAGACCCACTCGTCCTGCCGGGGTTTCAGCGGGGGAAGAGCAGCGAGGGACCGCAAGCCCGGGGTGGGGTCACTATACCAACGGATCCGGCCCGCCGGATCCAAGATCTGCAGCTCCAGGGGGGCGCCGCTCGGCGGACCTAACGTGACCTCCTCGAGAGCCCCCTCAATCAGGCGGACGGCGGCAGGGCCGGCACCCTCCAGGTCCGGATGGCTGAGCCGGCCGGTCACCGCCTGGCCCTGGTCCGCCAGCGCCAGGGCCACCAGAGGCGCGTCACAAGTGAGCGTCGGCCGCCCCAGGACGCCCACGGCTCCCTCCTGAGTGCCGCCGGGAAAACCGGGTATGTGGAGGCGCTGGAGCACCGCGAGATAACCCACGACCGCCGCTCTCATCGCTCGCTCGGCTTGCGTGCCAGGACTAGGTGGTCGCGCCACTCGTAGCAGCGCTCGAAGCCCCAGTCCTCCAGATAAGGGATGCCCCCGACCGTGCGCTCCAGCGTGAGGCCGCAGCGCTCCAGGATGGCCACCATCTCCTCGACCCCGCGGATACGCCGGGCCGCCGGAGTCTCGACGCGCCAGCATACTAGATCGATCCAGATCATCACGCCGCCGGGGGACAGCCGCGGCACGAGCTTGGCTATGGCGCCGGCCGGATCCGGCGCCAGGCTCAGCGAGTTGATCGCCACGATGGCATCGAAGGTCTCTCTCCGCGGCGGTAACACCGTAGAGAGGACGACTTCCGCGCCCGGTTTCAGAGCCGGGGGAGCGAGCGTGAACCAGCCGATCCCCGAGGGTGAGGTTGCGAACGAGACGCGGCGCGGCAGCACCAAATGCTGGCCGGCGAGGAGCGCACAGGCCAGACAGAGCGATTCCAGCGCCGGCTCGAAGAGGGTGATCCGGAATTGAGGGCGGGCTTGGCGCAAAGCCCAACTGAGGCCACCCGTGCCGCCGCCCACCTCCAGCACCCGCCAGGGCGAGTCGCGATCGGTCTCCGCGAGCAGCTCGTAGAGGGCCCAGAGCTGAGGGCAGAACGCCTGAGAGTTGCTCGGCGCGCAGAACGGGCCCCATTGGGAGGAGATCGAGCGGCAGAGCTTGAAGAAGTCGCCGTAGCCGTGATCGCCCCCTGATTCCGGTGAAGCCGCCGCCTGCGGCGCAAGGCCTGCGATCTCGTCGAGAGCCGTCAGGAGCGCCAGGAACTCGGCCGCCTCGGGGGGGTCTCCCAGGCCGACGAGCGTCTTCCGGGCGCTCGCCACATTGCCGCGCAGCCGCGCCAGATGGCGAGTGCGGACCGGCTGAAGCAGCCGCTCCAGGCGCTCGTAGACGGCTGGGGCGAGCCTCACGCCGCGCACGATCTCTGGATGTCGCGGAGGAGATACTGGGCCACGAGCTGGCCGCTGAGATTCCAACGGCCCACCGTGCCGTCCCATCCGGCGGTCAGGGCTGCGGACGCGTCGAAGGCGACGGCCGGCACCCCGGGCTTGCCGTGGAGGAGCAGGCGGCGCCAATGCCACTTCGAGCCGCTTCGCGTCCATAGGATCGCGCTGGCGTCATAGGAGCCTGTGAGCAGCATGCGCCCGTTCGGGCTGTAGGCAATGGCCTTGATCGACTTCTGGTGCGCTTGCGGAAGCTCTTCCAAGAGATCGCCGGTTTCGGCGTGCCAGATCCGCACGACCAGGTCGCGCGAAGCGGTTGCCACGTGCGGCTCGACCGGCGAACAGGCGACCGAGTTGACGAGGACCAGGCCTTCCCACTCCATGGCCCGATGCTTCTGAGTGCCCCGCCAGATCGAGAATGTGTTGTCCGAAGAGCCGGCCACCAGGCTTCCCGTCACGGCGCTCCACGCCAGCGACTTGACCGGCCCGTGGTGGGCCTCGGCCTCCGCGACCAGCTCGAGATCCGGCGTCCACCAACGGATGTGCCCGTCGTAGCCGGCGGTCGCCAACTGCTCTCCGTCAGGCCGCCAGGCGATGGTATTGATCGGGCCGCCCGGGACGCGGATGGCGCGCTTCTCTTCCTGCGCTTCCAGATCGAACACCTTCAGCTCGCCGCGGTAGTCCGAGCTGGCTATCCACCGGCCGGGCGGGGCGATGGCCACGGAGTTGACGATGGACTCATGGGTGTAAAGGATCCGACCGTTGCGCACGTCGACCACGCTGCCGTCATCGCGCCCCGCGACGATCACTCCGTCTAGGCGGGGAGAGACACAGAGCGTGTTGATGCCGAGGGTATAGCGCGGCACATGGGGGATGGGAGCGGCCGCCTTGTGGATCACCGGCTGGCTACCGAAGGAGCCGACGATCACGTCGCCTTGGTGGAACGCAGCCGCTCGCTCCCATTGAAACGGCGCCGACAGCTCGGAGCGGAGGTCCAGCCCCGGGAAAGCGTGCACCCGTAGCGTGGCGTCATAGGAGCCGGCCAGCAAGCTAGCGCCGTCCGCGGAAAAACGTACGAAGCGTACGGCCGCGCTCGTGGCTCGGGACTCTTCCAGGACCTTGCCGGTCGCGGCATCCCAGACCCGCAGGACGCCGTCGTCGCACCCAGTGGCAACATAGCGCCCGCAGGGCGACCAGGCGATCTGCTCCGGGTCGGCCGGATGCTGGAGCGTGTGCAGGACGCGACGGTCCGCGAGACTCCAGATTCGGGCGGTACCGTCCTCCGCCGCGGTGGCAAGCCGTTCTCCGGCCGGATCGAAAGCGATCGAAAAAATCCCGTGCTTGTGCCCCTCCAGAATCCCCGCGTTGCTGCCGGTGTCGGTGTCCCATAGAAAAATTCGCAGATCTCTTGCGTCCATCACACAGGCGAGAAGCGTACCTCCGGGATGCCAGGCCACTGCGTTCACGTCGTCCTGATGCGGCCCGAGCTCCCAACGCACCAGGCCGTTCTCAACATCTACCACGTACACCATTTGATCTGCGGCTGCGATGGCCAGTTGAGAGCCCGACGGGTCGAACGCGACATGGTTGACCAGGTCCGAGGCGAGCAGGCTCCATACCGGCGTGAGGTCGTCGGTCCACAGAATCACCCGCCCATCGTAACCTCCGGTGGCGATGCGGTTGTTCGCTGGAGCCGTATCAAGAGTCGTGATCGGAGAAGTGTGCAGGCGAGCCGTGTCGAGCGACAGCATGGAATCCCTCCTTCTAGCCAGGGAAGGCATGCCTTCCGGAGGAAGTGACCCCCTCCGCTGAACTGGCGAAATGGTATGTTTCCAAGATTCTCTACTCTCCTCCCGGAGATGTCAAGCAGCCCAGAAATAGGCCCAGATGGAGACTTCTTCGTCCGCTTCGGCTCTGTCCTCCGATCCTGCCGCAGGATCGCCTCCGGTCCGAGGGTTGTTTACCACTCTGCTGCCGCTGAGCGCTGGCCGTGTCCTCGATCTCCTGGACCATGGACTCGATTCGATGGCGATACTGCTCGGAGGAGAGGTCCTCCCAGCAGGGCAGCCGTTTCAGCATTTCAGGCTCCTCGAAGTTCTGCGGCCCTGCCGTCTCGCCTCGCTGCTTCGCCAGGTATTCTGCCGTCCGGTTGATCCATACTCCCTCCAGCGCTGTGCCGGCGAGGAGGGCTGGCGCGGCATGGACGCCGGGCCACTGGCTCACGCGAGCCACCGGGAATGAATCGGAGGACTCGGGCCCTGGCGCGGCATGGAGAGGCAAGGGTCAGGCCAAGGCAGTCCGCTTAAGCAAAGCATGGCAGTTGCGGGGGTTAACGCTGATCGACGTTTGTGCCGCATTGCGGCTCCTGTCAAAGGATCTGGCGGGGTTGAGGCGAAAAAGATCCAAAATGCCCGTGGAATCTCACTTTGCGTGCATGTCAAAGGATCTGGACACGCGCGTGATCTTTTGCGGTGCCCCGGAGCCCTGAGCTTCCGGGGCCTCCCAGGAGGGCGCTCTTGGGCTAGAATATTCGGCTGGCACTTCTTTGGAACGACGGCGGCCGACTCATGGAGATTCTATGAACAGAGAGATGAAACGATTCTGGCTACTTGCAGTGATAGGCCTCGCGAGTGCGTCGGGCCTGCTGGCTCAATCCGCTGAAAAGCCTTTGTTCATCCTGGGCACAGTTGAAGGCAGGAACACCACCGATCCGCGGCCCGCGGAGAGCACCAACTTTCGCACCCTGCGAGGCGGCTTCCAGGTCCTAGAAGGGTCCGCTGGATATGTGGTTTATCTGGATATCATCAAGAAACCCGGCAGCAGGATGTATACCAGGGCGATCCTGCAAAATCCTCTGGATCCCCGAAAACCGTTCGTGTACGAACATTTCATCGATAAGGATACACCTAGCACTACCGTGGCGCACGGCCCAGTGAAGGGCCTCGAGATCCACAAAGACTATGAGCTCCAGTTCGTCTTATACGAGGACGAAGCCCGCACCAAGGAGGTCGATCGGCTCACCCAACTCGTTCGCTCGTACGTTGACACGACCGGGCCGAAATTGAAGATCTCGGACGTGATCGTAGCGAAGCCGCCCCAGGAAACCTCTGCCGCTCAGGAAGTGCCAGAACGGTGGAAATTCAACTTCGACTCACGGCAGTGGCAGTTAGGCTCCCAAAGTACCGATGGCCAACAGGCAATCAGGGAGTATATTCCTCAACGCGAAACCATGGAAGCATGGAGCGAGCTGGTTACCAGTTATTATCACCAGGGAACTCTGCCGCCGAAAGCTATTTTTGAGAATATGAAGAGCCAGCTCTCCAAAAATTGCCCCTCCTTACGTATATCGATCATTGAAGAATCGGCGACCAGCATCCTGTTTGAGTGGCGGCACAAGGGCTGCGGAGGTTTTCCGCCCCAACACGAAATCAAGAGAATCGCTCAAAATAGCAGTGGCGTTCTGTTCCTGGCCTATGTGGCGAAGACAGAGCAGCTTTCGGAGGAGAGGCGAAAATCCTGGGTCTCAATCCTCCGAGAGGCGACTCTGGTCACGGTTGACAACGGCACAGTGAGGAAGGAATAGCGCTCCAGGGCATCTCAGGCTAGAATCATTGACTGGTACCTCTTTGCACTTCTTTTAGGGGCTCGCTTACCTCAGCGTTCGGCGGACGGAGTATGGAACCTCATGGAGAATGTCTTCTGAGTCATTGCCGGAAAGCTCGCGGGTAGACCAGGTCCCGACCGCATTCCGTGGAACTTGGCGGCGATGCGCGACGCAGGCATCGGCGCGATCTTGTCCGCTGGTGGCCGAACACCTGCGACAACGCCTGCGGAGCTTCGGCCTGATCCGCACCCATGAAATGAAGGGTGGGAGATGAAAATATGATTTTTGCGATCAAAGCCGAGGTTAGCGATCAGCGGGCGGAGACGTTCGCGTTCAGCGCGCAGAAGACGATGTATGGCGGCAAGCAGATCGCCGAAGGCGATACGATCTTCGTCTTAGCGAGCGAGAGCGAAGGCGGGCCAGGTCTCATCGCGAGTGGCGTCGTCACCTCGGCCGAAGCGATCGCCAAAAAGCCCGGGATCGCCCGGCAAACGCCGCGCGTGAGCATCACCCTCCGACGCACCGCGCTCGTGAAGCGTCGCCTGGGGCGAAGCGAGCTCAAACCTTTTTCCGACTGGAACGACGGCCGGCCCGAGACCGAGCTCAATTTCAAATTCTATCGCCAGGCAACGAACAAGATTGCCGGCATCTCGGATGAAGCGGCGTCGTTCCTCCGCGGATTCTTTTAACGCGGCCGATTTCCCATCCTCTTCTACACATCCGTGGATCGGGGCCTTCAGGAGGGCCATCTTGGGCTAGAATATTCGGTGGTGAGAAGCACCAGCGGTAACCGATGTCTGTTGCTTCGAAAGAGAGGTCTCTGAACCATGCTATTCCCCCTGGTACTCGCCATCACCCTGCTCGCGCAGGCACAAGGCATTCCGCCTCCTCAGCCCAAAGCGGAAGGCAACCCTTCCGCGGCAAAGCCGGCCACCCAGCCCTTCCAACTCGAGTCCTACCAACTGGTCATCCTGCAACGGCCCGAGCACCCGCGCGAATACCCTCAAGACAAGCTGGAAGAGATTCAGCAGGCTCACCTTGCGCATCTTCGCCACCTGGCCGAAACCGGCAAGCTCCTGGTCGCCGGTCCTCTTGACGACCAGCCAGACCCTCGCATGCGCGGCATTGAGATCTTTCGCGCCGGGAGCATCGAGGAAGCGAAGCGGCTGGCCGGGGAAGATCCCGCGGTAAAAGCCGGACGCCTCGAACCCGTGGTGATGACGTGGTACACCGAGAAAGGGGCCCTGACCTTTCCCATCGCGGAGAAACTCCGCAAGCCGTGAGTTGACCTTGAAGCCGTATAACGCTTGGCTCCTGCGCTCTTGGTTCCTGCCGCTGGTGCTCGCGGTCGTCCTCGGGACAGCCTGCGCCGAAGAGGCTCCACAGCCTTCGCAGCTTGTCGGCGGCGGCTGTGACGGCTGCGAGCTCATGTTCGAAGGGATGCCGCGGGCGCTGGACTGGCGGACGGCGATCGCCGGCAACGGCGAGGCGGGAGAGCCGCTGGAGATGCGCGGTGTCATCTACCGGAGCGACGGCAAGACCCCCGCACCCGGCGTGATCCTTTACGTCTACCACACCGACGCGAAGGGGTACTACTCGCCCGCTCCCAGCCAGACCCAGGGGCGGCGGCACGGACATCTGCGCGGCTGGATGAAGACGGACCGGATGGGCCGCTACGAGTTTCGGACCCTCAGGCCCGCTCCGTATCCGAACCGCGATATCCCCGCCCACATCCACCCTGTCGTCAAAGAGCCGGGAAAGAACGAATACTACCTGGATGAGTACGTCTTCACCGGCGACCCTCTCCTGACCTCGGAGAAGCGCGGCAAACTGGAGAACCGCGGTGGCTCGGGTATCGTGGAGGTCTCCAGGAACAAGAACGGCGTCTGGGTGGGGCGGCGAGACATCATTCTCGGACGGAACATCCCGCACTACCGATAGAGATGCACCCGTTCATCGTCGTCACCGGCCTTCCCGCAAGCGGCAAGTCGACCGTCGGCGCGGCGGTTGCGGCAGAGCTTGGCCTTCCCATGTACGACAAGGACCAGATTCTCGAAGGTCTGTTCGAGAGTCTCGGGGTGGGCGATGCGCAATGGCGAACACGGCTCAGTCGTGATGCCGATGAAATCCTTCAACGGCAGGCGATGGGTTCTCCGGGTGCCGTCATTGCGTCCTGGTGGCGTCACCCCCAGTCGCTGGTCGAATCCGGCACATCGACCGGCTGGCTTGCCTCTCTGCCGGGCGCGGTCACGGAACTTTATTGCAGTTGCGATCCACAGGTCGCGCTCGAGCGCTTTGTCGGGCGGCAACGGCACGCGGGTCATCTCGACAGCACGAAGTCGCATTCGGAGCTACGCGCACAGCTCGAGCAGTCCGCCAGGCACGGACCGCTCGGTATAGGACGCTTGGTGACCGTGCATACGGAGCAGCCGCTGGAACTGAGCGCCATATTGCAAGCGATCCGATCCAACAGGGTCTAATTCTTCACCATCCTATGCCACGGAATGAGCCCAAAAGGAGTCGACATGAACAACCTCCAACTCACAGAAGTGCCAGTCGTCAAGACCGGGATGCTCATCCGCAAACCGGTGGCGGACGTCTTCGAGGCCTTCGTCAATCCTGACATCACCACCAGGTTCTGGTTCACCAAGGGTAGCGGAAGGCTCGAGGCCGGCAAGCAGGTCCAATGGGAATGGGAGATGTACGGCATCTCGATTCCGGTGACTGTGAAAGCCATTGAGCCAGACAAGCGCATTCTCATCGAGTGGCCAGGATACAGTGGCCCCACCCTGGTGGAATGGCTCTTCACATCCCTCGAGGATGGCTCGACGTTCGTCAGCATTACGAATAGCGGTTTGACCGGCGACGGCGACGATCTCGTGAAACAGGCCACCGACTCGACGCAAGGGTTTACGTTGGTGCTCGCGGGCCTCAAGGCGCTCCTGGAGCACGGCGTCCAATTGAATCTTGTGGCGGATCGGTACCCCAAAGGTGTCGAAGAGCACTGACTGATGGACCAGGATGCCCTCTTCCGCCCCGTCCTCGTCGCCGGCTTCCTGGCCGTCCTTCTGATCACTCTCTATCACCGGATCAAGGCCGGGGCTTCGCGCGAGAAGCTCGACCGGCGGCAGGAAGGCGTGTTCATCCTGGCGACATTGCGCCCCATCGGGCTCATGCTCTGGCTGGGGGTGATCGCCTATATGATCAATCCGGCCTGGATGGCCTGGTCGTCGTTGCCTCTCCCGGCGTGGCTGCGTTGGACGGGAGCCGGTGTGTGCGCGCTGGCCGTCGGGCTGCTCACCTGGACTCTCCACAGCCTGGGAACGAACCTCACGGATACCGTCGTTACGCGGCAGGCTCATACGCTGGTCACGCACGGTCCGTATCGCTGGGTCCGAAACCCGTTCTATGATTGTATGGCGTTGCTGATCCTGGGGATTTCGCTGATCGCCGCGAACTGGTTCCTTTTTTTGGCCGGCTGCCTGGTCGTGCTGCTGATCGTCGTCCGGACCCGGACGGAAGAAGAGAAGCTGCTGGCCCGGTTTGGCGACGCCTATCAGGCGTACCTGATGCGGACCGGACGCTTTATGCCCAGGCTGAAGTGAACCGGCGAACAGGCATGGAGAGACCGCTCATGGAGGATTGGCGAGACGCCCCCGTCTTCGGAGTGCGCATCGAGACCCAGCGCTATACGGTCCGGCCGAGCGTGTACGGTGTTATCGAGGATGGTCACGGCCAGATTGCCGTCGTGCGCACGCCGCAGGGCATCACGCTTCCCGGGGGTGGAATCGAGGAGGGTGAAACGACGGCGCAGGCGGTGGCGCGCGAAGCACTCGAGGAGTGCGGTCTGGCCGTGCGCGTGGGCTCCTGGTCGATACGAGCCCTGCAGTTCATCTACTCGGAATCGGAGCGGACTCACTTCGAGAAGTGGAGCACGTTCGTCGACGCCACGGTCGAAGCGGTCGCGGGGCCGGGAACGGAGGCCGACCACGAGCTGGTCTGGATGACACCCGAGGCCGCGTCCGAGGTTCTGCTCGCGGAGAGTCATCGCTGGGCGGTCGAGAGCTGGAGGCGCGCGTAGGGACGGTGCCCGCCCCGGCCGGTTCAGCCCTCGAATTTCTTTCGGTAGGCTTCGAGTTGCTCGATGCGGGCGGAGAGCCTGGCCCGTTCCATGTGCGCGGCCTCGAGCTCCGGCTCCAGCACTTGTTTGATGTAATCCCGGGTCCCCACCAGGCTCTCCCTGGCGAAGTCCGCCGCCTCCTGGGCGATACCCTGCGCGGCCTCGGCCGACTTGGCCTTTTCGAGGGCCTCGTCCCTGGCACTCTGCGCCGCGTGGGTCGTCGCGACGGCCATCTCGATGGCCCGGCGCGATTGGAGGTCGCGCGTCACCTTGGCGAAGCCGAAGAGCTGGCCCTCCGCATTGCGGAGCGCGGTGAGGGTGACCCCCGCCCAGAAGGTCGAGCCGTCCCGCCGCACCCGCCGGCCCTCGCCCGTGTACTCCCCGAGCCTCGCCGCGTCGCGAAGATGGGATTCCGCGGTGCCGTCCTCCGATCCCTTCTCGGGATAGAGCATCCGGAGATGCGACCCCTCGGCCTCCTCCTTGAGCCACCACTTCAGGAGGCGGGCCCCCTCGCCCCAATAAATGATCACGCCCCGCGGGTCCATGAGGAAGATGGCATAGTCGCGGACGTTCTCCGCCAGCGCCATGAAAGCCGGGTCCGCCTCGATTACCCGTTCGCGCTCGGCTGCCGGCTCGTCGCCTTCAGCCCGCCCTTGCAGACGCGCCCGGCCCCGCTGGATGGCCTCCCGCCTCTCCTCGCTGGGGCTCTTTGTCTGCGTGTCGAGTGCTGTATCCTGGGCCATGGTGGATGTCTCCTCCGCACGCCTGTTGGACCCTCATCTTATTCGATCATGGTGAACGCGATCACCAGCACCTTGTCCACTCGGCGGCCGTCCATGTCGATCACCTCGAAGCGGCGGCCGGCCCAGTCGAAGTGGTCGCCGGTCTTGGGCACGCTCCCCATCCGCGCCATGACGAAGCCGCCCAGTGTCTGGAACTCGCCCAGCTCCTCGGCATCGGCCGTGGCGAGGCCCAGGATCTCCGGCAGCTCGGAGACGGAGAGCATGCCGTCGAGGAGCCAGGAGCCGTCCTCCCGCCGGACCGCCATGGCGTCGTCCTGCTCCGGCGTGGGCAGCTCGCCGACGATGGCCCGCAGCACGTCGTGCAGGGTCACCAGGCCCTCGATGCCGCCGTACTCGTCCATCACCAGGGCGAGATGGCTGCCGGTCTCCCGCAGCCGCTCGAGGGCGCGCAGCGCCGACATCCTCTCCGGCAGGTAGAGGGGCTGCTTGAGAAGGGAGCGCAGGTCGGGCTTCTCGCCCGCGAGGACCCGGCGCCAGAGGTCCTTGACGGAGACCAGGCCGAGAACCCGGTCCGGCACGTCCTCGAAGACCGGGAAGTAGAAGTAGGGGCTGTCGGCGACCTTGGCCCAGCTCACCTCCGGCGGATCGTTGACGTCCAGGGCCACCATCGCGGAACGGGGCGTGACCAGCTCGCCGATCCGGCGCTCGCCCAGCCGGAGGACGCGGGCCACGATCTCCTGCTCGCCGGCTTCGAAGACTCCCGCCTGGGTCCCCTGCTTCATCAGGAACTTGAGCTCTTCTTCGGTCACCGGCGGCTCGTCGGAGGGGCGGATGCCCAGGAGCCGCACGATGAGCCGGGTGGAGCCGTCCAGAAGGGAGACGGCGGGGGACGAGACCTTCGACAGGATCTTGAGGGGGCGCGCGAGCGCCGCCGCGATCGTCTCGGGCGCGTTCAGGCCGAGTTGCTTGGGGACCAGCTCGCCGAGGATCAGGGAGAGATAGGTGATGGCGACCACCACGACGCCGATGCCGATCGCCCCGCTATAGGGCGCCAGGCGGGGGAACCGCGCGATCCAGGCTCCCAGCTCCTCCGCCAGCGTCGCGCCGCCGAACGCGCCGGCCAGGATGCCGACCAGGGTGATGCCGATCTGGACTGTCGAGAGGAAGCGGCCGGGAGCGCTCGCCAGCTCCAGCGCCACCTGCGCGCCGCGGTCTCCCGCCTCGGCGCGCTGCCGGAGCCGGACCTTGCGGGCCGCGACGAGGGCGATCTCGGACATGGCGAGCACCCCGTTGAGCAGGGTCAACAGGATGATGAGAAGGATCTGGGTGCCGATTCCCATCTGCCGATTCCCTTCTGACTACCGTCCATCCAGGAAGCGCGCCAGGTAAGGCGCGGTGCGGCTCTCCGGCGATCGGGCCACCTCGGCGGGCGGTCCGCAGGACACCGCGTGCCCCCCCTCCTCGCCCGCGCCGGGCCCCATGTCGAGAACCCAGTCGCTCCCCGCCACGACGCGCATCTCGTGCTCCACCACGATCACCGTATTGCCCGCTTCGACCAGCCCGTCGAGTTGCGCGATCAGCTTCTCGACGTCGAAGGGGTGCAGTCCGGTCGTCGGCTCGTCGAGCACATAGAGGGTGTTGCCGCGCCCCATCCGCTGCAGCTCGGTGGCGAGCTTGATCCGCTGGGCCTCGCCGCCGGAGAGCTCGGTGGCCGGCTGGCCGAGCCGCAGGTAGCCGAGGCCGACTTCCCGCAGGATCTCGAGGGAACGGCAGACCCGCGGCTCGTCGGGGAAGAACTCCCAGGCGCCGTCGACGGTCATCGCCAGCACCTCGGCGATGTTCTTCCCCTCGTATTTCACTTCCAGGGTCTTCGCGTTGTAGCGGGCCCCATGACAGGTGGGACAGGGAGCGTAAACGCTGGGCAGGAAGAGCAGCTCGACCATGACGAAGCCTTCGCCCTCGCAGGTCTCGCAACGCCCCTTGGGAACGTTGAAGGAGAAGCGTCCGGCGTCGTAGCGGCGGGCGCGCGCCGCCCGGGTCGCGGCGAACAATCTGCGAACGTGATCGAACAGCCCCGTGTAGGTCGCGAGATTGGAGCGCGGCGTCCGTCCGATCGGCTTCTGATCGACCCGCACCAGGCGCTTGATCGTTTCCATTCCCTCCGCGATCCGGCCGCCCGCGGGGACCACGGCCGCGCGTTCCAGCTCTTCGCCTTCCTCCTCTTCGGAAGCGATCTGATCGCCGAGGTGCTCCGCGACCAGCTCCACCAGCGCCTGGCTCACCAGGCTCGACTTGCCCGAGCCGGAAACGCCGGTCACAGTGGTGAACACGCCTAATGGAAAGGCGACGTCGAGCTGGTTCAGGTTGTTGCGCGTGACTCCGGTCAGGCGCAGCCAGCCCTTGGGTTGGCGCGGGGCGCGGCTGGGGAGTGAATGGTTTCCAAAGAGGTATTTCCGCGTTTCGGACGTCTCTACCTGTTCGAGCCCCGCGGGCGCGCCGCTGTGGAGCACATAGCCGCCCCGCTCCCCCGCCGCCGGTCCCACGTCGACGATCCAGTCCGCATGACGGATCACGTCGAGATCGTGCTCGACGACGAAGAGCGAATTGCCGGAGGCTTTCAAACGATCGAGCGCCGTCAGCAGCGCCTCGGTGTCCGCCGGATGCAGCCCCGCGGAGGGCTCGTCGAGCACGTAGACCACGCCGAACAGATTGGAGCGCACCTGGGTGGCGAGCCGGAGACGCTGGAGCTCGCCCGGCGACAGCGTGGGCGTGCTCCGTTCCAGGGACAGGTAGCCCAGCCCGAGGTCGAGCAGAACCCGAATCCGCTCGTTCATGTCCTCGGCGATGCGCTGCGCGACCAGCGACTTTTCCGGATGCTCCACGGCCATCCTGGCCAGGGCGGCCGCCGTTCCCTCTCCATAAGGTTTCAAGGTGGCGGCCAGCCGGGCCAGCGGCAGCCCGGAAATCCCGGCGATATCGAAGCCCGCGAACGTCACCGACAGCGACTCGCGGCGCAGCCGCCGGCCCTCGCAGAGGGGGCATTCGGTGCTCACCATGTATCGCAATACGCGCTTCTTGATCGACGGGCTCTGCGTGTTGGCGAAGGTGTGCAGCACGTGGCGCCGGGCGCTCGAAAAATTGCCGTGATAATCGGGGGGCTCCCGGCGCTTGCGGGCGGCCCGGATTTCCTTACCATCCAACCCGCCGTAGACCGGGACGACCGGCTGCTCGTCGGTGAAGAGGATCCAGTCGCGATCCTTTTTCGGCAGTTCCCGCCAGGGGCGATCGACGTCATAGCCGAGCGTGATCAGCATGTCGCGCAGGTTCTGGCCGTGCCAGGCGGGCGGCCACGCGGCGATCGCCCGTTCCCGGATCGTCAGCGAGTCGTCCGGCACCATCGAGCGCTCGGTCACCGCATAGATCCGGCCCAGCCCATGGCACTCGGGACAGGCTCCCGCGGGAGTATTGGGAGAGAACGCCTCGGCGTCGAGATGCGGCTGCCGGGGTGGATACTCGCCGGCGCGCGAATAGAGCATCCGCAGCAGGTTGGAAAGCGTGGTGACGCTGCCGACCGATGAGCGCGTGGTTGGCGAGCCGCGCTGCTGCTGCAGCGCCACCGCCGGGGGGAGGCCGTCGATCTCGTCGACTTCCGGCACGGCCATCTGATGGAACAGGCGCCGGGCATAGGGTGAGACGGATTCGAGATACCGCCGTTGCGCCTCCGCGTAGAGCGTGCCGAAGGCCAGCGACGATTTGCCGGATCCGGACACGCCGGTGAACACCACCAGGGCATCGCGCGGGATCTCGAGATCCACGTTCTTGAGATTGTGCTCGCGGGCGCCGCGCACGCGCACGAATCCGGCGGGCTTTTGAGGGTGAGGATCGTCAGTGCTTTTCATGGAAAAGTGCCGGCGGGCGGACTTTACCAGTAAGCTTGGCGGTATGAATCGTTACCGGGCCGCGCGCGGCTTGGCGCTCGCGGGCTCCACCCTCTGCCTGCTCCTGGCCCTCGGCTGCGCGGGCAAGAGCGGCGGGCCGGCCGGGCCGGCCACGCTGGGCGCGGACTTCAGGGAGCCAGCCTCTGAGGACGCGCCCCGGGGAGCGGTCCTCCAGGATCTCGACGAGGCCGGCCCGGCCGCCCGCGCCGGGCTTGAATCCGGCGACCTCGTCCAGGCGATCGACGGCAGCCCGGTGGACGACCCCTGCGCCCTGGAACGCGCGCTCCTGCAGCGGCACCCTGGGCAGGAGGTGAAGCTCACCCTCCGGCGCGACCAGCGGTTCGAGAAGACGGTCGCGCTCGCCGGCGCCCTCGATCTCTATGGACCGGCCTGCGACGGCGGCCGGGCGGGCGCCTGCCATCGCCTGGGGGTTCTCTACGCCACCGGCGCGGGCTTGGCGGCCGATCCCCGGCGGGCGGCCGATCTCTATCAGAAAGCTTGCGACGGTGGAAACGCGGCCGGCTGCGCCGATCTCGGAATCCTCCGTCTCCAGACTGATGAGGCCGGGGCGCGGGACCTTTTCCACAAGGCCTGCGACGGCGGGAGCGCCGCCGGCTGCGCGCACCTTGCCTTCGTCTACGCCACCGGTGTGACCCAGGACGACGCCCGCGCGCTCGGCCTCTACCAGAAGGCCTGCGAGGGGGGCGATGGACCCGGCTGCTACAACGTCGGCCTCCATCTCGAGACCGGGCGCGGCACGCTCCAGAACCCGAGCCGCGCCCTGATCGCCTATGGCAAAGCCTGTGCTCTGGGGAGCTTCCTCGGCTGCACCAACGAGGCGTTCTTTTATGAGCGGGGCCTGGGCACCCCGGCCAGCCCGGTGCGGGCCGCCGCCCTCTACCGCCGCGCCTGCGCGGGGAGCGGATGCGAGCCCGGAGATCCCCAGGGCTGTTTCAATCTCGGGGTGCTCCACCGGGACGGCCAGGGAGTCGCGCTCGACAAGGCCGAGGCCGCCAGGTACTTCGAGCGGAGCTGCGACGGCGGCAATACGACCGGCTGCGCCGGCCTCGCCGACCTGCTCTTCGCCGGCGACGGGGTCGCCAAGGACGAGAAGAGGGGCATGGAGCTGTTCCGCCGGGCGTGCGAGGGTGGGCATACGGTCTCCTGCCGGAACGTCATCGCTCTCCAGGCGGGCACGGCAGGTACCGAGGAGACGGCCCGCGCGGCGGCCCATCTCGATACGGCCTGCCGCGGCGGCGAGGCGAGAGCCTGTCACGAGCTCGGCGTGATCTACGACGAGGGGCGCGGCGTGGCCATGGACCTGACCCGGGCCGCCCGGCTCTATCAGCAGGCCTGCCAGGGGGGCGAGCCGCAGGGCTGCGTCAACCTCGGAGTGCTGGCCTCCACCGGCGCCGGCGTCGCCCAGGACGACTCCCGCGCGCTCGATCTCTATCAGCGGGCGTGTGACGCCGGCCTGCCGCGGGGCTGCTACAACCTGGCGGCGCGTTACGCGGGGGGCCTGGGAGTCGTCAAAGACGCCTACCTCGCCCGCGATCTCTACGACCGGGCGTGCGACGGCGGGGACGCGCTGGCCTGCCTGAGCCTCGGCGCCATGTATGAAGCGGGGGACGGCGTGCTCCAGGACTCCTACCGCGCCCGCCAGCTCTTCCGCCGCGCCTGCGACGGCGGAAAAGAGGAGGCCTGCGAGCGGCTGGCAGCCCCGCGGCCATGATCGACATCCAACAGCAACTCACCACTTCAAGGAGGGTCAAGCCGATGAAAATCCGTCTCATGTCCGCCGTTCTCCTCAGCACCGCGGCGCTCCTGACGCCGCTCGGCCGCGCCGGGGCCGCGCCGACCGAGATCAAGGGCGCGGCGATCCTCGAACACCCCTGCGGCAAGGTCGCCGTCAAGCACATGGGGCTGGTCCATGCCGGCAAGATGGACGAGGCCACCAGGCTCGGCACCCAGGAGATGCAGGACAAGTGGAAGAGCATGCCGGCCGACGACCGCAAGATGATGTCCGAGATGACGAAGGAGATGTCGAAGACCGAGGCTCAGATCTCGGCGGACATCAAGGCCGGCGGGGTCCTGGCCATCGACGGCAACAGCGGCACGCTGACCATCAAGCGGGAGCACAAGGACGCCAACGGCAGCGGCACGGAGACGTGGACGCAACGCTACGTGATCGACGGCGCCAAGTGCCTGATCGCGCCGTAGGGCGAGGGGAGGGTGGTTTTGGCACCAAGACAGATCATCGCGCTGGGCGGCGGCGGATTTTCCATGGAGCCGGAGAATCTGGCGCTCGACGAGTACGTGCTGAAGCAGGCGCGCGCTCCACGGCCCGCCGTCGCCTTCATTCCCACCGCCAGCGGGGACGCCGAGTCCTACATCGCGAGCTTCTACACGGCGTTCTCGGGGCTCTCCTGCCGGCCGTCCTATCTGCCGCTCTTCGCGAGGACTCCGGATCTCCGGGAGTACCTGCTGGCCCAGGATGTGATCTATGTCGGCGGCGGCAACACCAAGAGCCTGCTGGGCGTCTGGCGCGAGTGGGGGCTGCCGGAAGTGCTGCGGGAGGCCTGGGCCGCGGGGGTCGTCCTGGCCGGAGTCAGCGCCGGGGCCGTCTGCTGGTTCGAGCAGGGGCTGTCGGATGCCTATGCCGAAGCGCTCCGTCCGCTCCAATCCCTCGGCCTCCTGGCCGGGAGCTGCTGCCCCCATTACGACGGCGAGGCGGAGCGCCGTCCCACCTATCACGAGCTCCTGCGGACCGGTGAGGTCCTTCCCGGGCTGGCCATCGACGATGGCGCCGCGGTCCACTTCGTGGGCGACGACGTCCACCGCGTCGTCGCCTCGCGGCCGGGGGCTACCGCGTATCGCGTGCGGGAGGAGGACGGGGCGGTGCGGGAAGAAGCGCTGCCGGTTGAATTTCTCGAGCCGGTGCCCGGTCATCCAGACGCCGAACCGTAGGGGCGGCCCCACAGGGCCACCCCTGCCAAACTCGGACGGTGCCCTAGCCGGCCTGACCGGTCCGGCGGCGCCTCATCACCGCGAGGGCCATCATCGCCAGCGCCGCCGCCAGCGCCAGCAGGCCGAAGTCCGACAGGGTCGGGATCGGCGGCACCGGTTGGCCGCCGCCCACCACGAAGGTCGTCGGATCGGCGCCGCCGGCGGCCGCCGGATCGTCGGTCTGACCCGTGCCGTCGTTGGTGCCGTCACCGTCGGTGTCGTAGGAGAGGGTGCCCTGGTTCGAGACCGTGCCCGAGGCACCGGCGTTGATGGTGGCGGTGATGGTGATCGTCACCGTGCCGGCCGCCGGGATGGCGCCGTTCCAGGTGACGGTGTTGGTGCCGACGGTCGCCACCGCGGTGCCGCTCGTGGCGGTGGCGGAGACGAGCGTGAGCTGCGCGGGCAGGACGTCGATGAGCTCGTTGCCCGGGTTGTCAGCCTGCGCTCCCGCGCCGCTGTTGGTGAGCGTGATGGTGTAGGTCACGGTGCTGCCCGCGGTGAACGTTCCGGCCGCCGTCTTGGTGCCTGTGACGTTGGCGCCCGGGGCCGCGCCGAGGGTGTCGCTGTCCGTGGCGCTGTTGTTGCCCGGGGTCGGATCGGTGACGCCGGCGGGAGCCGCCACCGTCGCCGTGTTGCTCAAGCTTCCGGTCGCCGCCGGCGAGATCGTGCAGCCCGCCGTGTAGGTGACGCTGCCGCCCGAGGGCAGGTTGACCGTGTCGCCGATGTTGCCCGCGCCCGCCGCCGTGCAGGTGCCGCCGCCGGCGCCCGCGCAGGTCCAGGAGCAGGTCAGGAAGCCCGGGAAGGTGTCCGTCACCGTGGCGCCCGTCGCCGCGCTCGGGCCGGCGTTCGAGGCCACGATCGTGTAGATCACAAAGCCGCCCGCCGTCGCCGAGGTGACGCCGTCGGTCTTGGTGATCGCGAGATCGGCGCTCGCCCCCAGCGCGTCGGTGTCCGAGGCGCTGTTGTTGCCGGGGGTCGGATCGGTGACGCCGGCCGGAGCCGTTACCGTCGCGGTGTTGACGAGCGAGCCGGTGGCCGCCGCCGAGATCGTGCAGCTCGCCGTGTAGGTGACGCTGCCGCCCGAAGGCAGGTTGGCGGTGTCGTTGATGTTGCCCGAGCCCGCCGCGGTGCAGGTGCCACCGCCGGCGCCCGCGCAGGTCCAAGTGCAGGTCAGCGAGGCCGGGAAGGTGTCCGCCACCGTCGCGCCGGTCGCCGCACTCGGGCCGGCGTTGGAGGCCACGATCGTGTAGGTCACCGAGCCGCCCGCCGTGGCCGAAGTCACGCCGTCCGTCTTGGTGATCGCGAGGTCGGCGCTCGCCGCCACCGTGTCGCTGTCCGTGGCGCTGTTGTTGCCGGGGGTCGGATCGGTGACGCCGGCGGGAGCCGCCACCGTCGCCGTGTTGCTCAGCGTGCCGGTCGCCGCCGCCGAGACCGTGCAGCTCGCCGTGTAGGTCGCGCTGCCGCCCGCGGGGAGGTTGGCCGAGTCGTTGATGTTGCCGGAGCCGGCCGCCGTGCAGGTACCGCCGCCGGCTCCCGCGCAGGTCCAGGTGCAGGTCAGCGAGGCCGGGAAGGTGTCCGCCACCGTGGCGCCGGCCGCGTTGCTCGGGCCGGGGTTGGAGGCCGTGATCGTGTAGGTCACCGAGCCGCCCGGCGTGGCCGTGGTCACACCGTCCGTCTTGGTGATGCTCAGATCGGCCTGCGGGGTCAGCGTGTCGGTGTCCGTCGCGCTGTTGTTGCCCGCGTTGGGATCGCCGGCGCCGGTCACGGTCGCGGTGTTGCTGAGCGTGCCCGTGGCCGCCGCGTTGATGGCGCAGCTCGCGGTGTAGGTGACGCTGGAGTTGGCCGGCAGGGCGACCGTGGCGTCGTTGATGTTGCCCGAGCCCGCCGCGGTGCAGGTGGCGCCGCCGGAGCCCGTGCAGGTCCAGGTGCAGGTGAGCACCGCCGGGAAGGTGTCCGCCACGGTGACGCCGGTCACCGGATCGGCGCCCGCGGGGTTGGTGGCGGTGATCGTGTAGGTCACCGAGCCGCCGGGCACCGCCGTGGTCACGCCGTCCGTCTTGGTGATCGAAAGGTCGGCGACGAGCGCGCGGCAGGCGGTCACCGTGACGTCGTCGACCGCCAGACCGGCGAAGTTGACGGTGTTATCGGAATCCAGGTGGAACTTCACCTCGGTGTTGAGGCCGGCCAGACTGTCGGCGCGGCGGGAGAAGATCCCCCAGCCGGCGCTCGCCCCGATATTGACCGCCGGGTTGCCGGGAACGTCGGTCATCGTCGCGTCCAGCCAATCGAAGAGCCGCACCGGCGTCGCGCCGCCGGCCTGCTGGTAGTCGACGGACATGTGATCGAAGTTGGCGCTCTCCATCTGGTAGCGCTGCGCCCAGGTGACCACGATCGGCGCCGACAGGCCGGCGAGGTTGATGTTCGGCGACAGCAGGTCCTGGTTGCTGGAGATGTTGTAGGTGCCGGTGAGGTCGGTCTTCCAGCAGTTGACGCCGCTGTTGCAGGTGGTGAACGCCGCGATCGGGTTGGCCGTGGTGGTGGCCGCCGTGGCGGGCGTGCCGAGCTGCCACTCGTCCGCGGTGCCGGAGTGCGTGAAGCCGGCGGCGCCGCTCTCGAAGTCGGTGGTGAACACCGTCATCGGCGTGAAGCCCGGCGCGCAGGCCGGCGGCGGCGGGGGCTCGCAGACCCGGATGCTCCAGGAAGTCAACGTGCCGCCGTTGGCCCCGGCGGTGTCGTCGCGCAGGTCGAGGGTCCAGGTGCCGCCCGCGTTCTCGCCGTCGAACCAGGAGAGGCGGTAGTTCAGCTCCGGTTTGAGCTGAAGCCCCTTGAGGACCGTGAAGGTCGGCGGCACTCCCGCCTCGTCATCGAAGGTGGCGTCCATCTGCGCCTGCCCGCCGGTGGCCGCGGCGCCGATGTCGGTGAACAGCCCGTTGTCGTTGCCGGCCGGCGAGCGCAGGTGCGCGTCGATGTCCGCCATCAGCGCGTGGTTGAGCACGATGCTGACGTCGAGGTCGGCGATCCGCGGGTTGCCGGGCACGGTGATGGTCGAGCTGACGAGGCCCGTCCCCGGTCCGATGGTCAGCGGGGCGTCCGCGCTGGTGTAGGTGGTGCAGTTGACCCCCTCATTCGCCGCCGGGTGCACGCTGACACTCAGGTTATAGGTGGCCGTCGGCCCGCCGGTCGCGGCCGAGGCCGAGTCGACGAAGGCGAAGTAGGTGCCGGCCGTCTTCACCGTGATGAACAGCGCTTCGGAGGGGATGTTGGGGTTGGGCGTCACGTCCCCCGTGCCGGCGTCGTCGACGACCAGGATCTGGTTGCTCGCGTCGCCGAAGAGGGCCAGGCCGAGCCGGCCGTTGTAGGTCACGCCGTCGCGCTCCGGATCCAGGTCGAGCCCGAGGTAGACGGTGTCGCCGGCGTTCAGCGTGAAGCTGTACCAGTCCTGCTCGGTCGCCGCGGCCGGGTTGCGCGCGCCGCTCACCCAGCCGTTGGCCGGCAGGACGTTCGCGGTGGCCGGCGTGTCGTTCGCTTCGACCTCAGGCGTCGGGCTCCCGCTCTGCACCCGCAGATGCAGCTCATAGGGGCGCTCCGAGGTGGTGCCGGCGGTGAAGTCGTTGACCTTCAGGAAGTACGTCCCGGTGGTCGGGATCGTGGCGCCCGCGATCGAGGAGGACAACGCGGCGAAGCTGCCGTTGTCGTCGTCGAACTCGATCACGGTCGTGCCGTCGGAAGCCAGCAGGGTGAGCTGGCTGTCGGTGCTGCTGCCGGCCGAGAAGGCGGTCATCGTCGCCGCGTAGATCCGGTCTCCCGCGTTGGCGGTGAAGGAGTAGAAGTCGATGTCGCCGTTCGGGAAGAGGTTCGCCCGGACGACCACGTTGGTGCCGGCGATCGGGCTGGCGGTCGCCGAGGTGCCGTTGGGCTCCGCCTCCCCGAGATAGCCCTGCCCCGCCCAGGCGGCCCTCTCCATTCCGCTCGCGAAGAGCGCCAGGAACGCAAACGTCAAGAATCGACTCATCCGACTACGCGGGAAACTCGGTACCATTGGGGCTCTCCTTCCGGCATCCGCGACACGACGACAGCGGAGACGGTAATGTAATTTTTGAGGCTTTGGGAGAGAGTACGCGAAATCTCACCGGGCTACAAGCAGGCGCTCGAAGGCTGCTGGAGCGAGATCACCATGAGCATCTCGCTCCCGGGTGGGAGGCGCTGTCTACTCCACCTCGATCCACCCCCCCTCGGGGATGAACCGCTTCTCCCGCGGATCGAGCCGGACGATGTAGGCGCCCCGGGCGCCCAGGCGGCGGGCGGGGCCGTAGGTGAGGGGCGGGACGGAGCCGGCGGCGAAGCCGCGGAGGGATTCGAGCTCGTCCACCAGCTTCTCGCGGCTGAGCTCGCGGCCGGCGCGCCGCAATCCTTCGATCAGGACGTCGGCGGCGGCGCGGGCGGACCCCTGGGCGGAGCCGGCTTCCGGCCCGGCGGGCGCGGTGGGGAGGGCGAGGAAGATCCTGCCCGTGAAAGCGGCGGGCGCGGCGAACAGGGATTGGTCCGCGGCCGCGCCGGTGGCCAGGAAGCGCGGATGCCAGCCGAGGTGGTCGGCGGCCTGGAGGAAGGTCAGGGCCTCGGCTCCCGAACCGAGAAAGAGAACGGGATCGGCCCGGGTCGCCGCCAGGCTCTTGATGTCGAAAGGCCCCGCCCCCGGACCGGTGCGCACGGTTTGCGGCGCCGGCCATCCCGACGCGGCGGCGAAACGGACCAGGGCCTTCCCCTGCGTCTCGACCCCCGGCAGCAGATAGAAGACGTAGCGGTTCAAGGGGAGCTCCTCGCGGGGGTGGACGGTGAACGGGCCCACCATCGGCACCCGCTTCTCCGCGAAGAGAGCGGCCAGCTCGGCGTCCGCGCCCGCGAAGAAGCCGGCGAGCCCGGCGAAGATCTCCTCGCGGTCGAGGAAGTCCGCGGTCCAGCTCCGCCGCTGGTCGGCCGGTTGCGGCGCCGCGAAGAAGCGCGCCTCCAGACGGCGGCCGTAGATCCCGCCGTCGCGGTTCACCGCCTCGAACCGCGCCGTGACGGCGGCGCGGACGGCCTCGCCCATCCCGCTCAGACGTCCGGCCGGCGGCAGCACGACGCCCACCCGCACGGCGGTGTCGCTCACTCCGGGATCGGTGCCGGTGCCGAGCTGCTGGAGGTAGGCGGCCAGATCCTCCATGTCCTGGAGGCTCATGCGGAAGCGCGGCATGGCCACGTGCAGCGGGTGGCCGGCCGGATCGACGCCCAGCGAAATGGCCCGCTTGAGGAGCTTCACGTCGTAGGGCGGATGCTTGCGCCCGCCGGGATGGGTGACGCCATAGGGGCGGGTGAGGGCCGTCCAGGTGAGGTCCGACGGCGCGACGCCCCCCTCGGGCCGCCCCTTGCCGTCGCGGCCGTGGCAGCCGGCGCAGGGCACGGCCGAGGCGGGCACCTCGACCCCGCCCTCGCTCATCACGGCGACGATCGGGCTGCCCGCGGGGCTGACCCCCTCCTGATAGATCCGCCGTCCGCGCTCGAGGCGCTGCCGGTCCGGCGGCGGCGACGGCGATGGCGCCGCCGCCGTGAGGACCGGCAGGAGGAGGAGGACGGCGGCGAGCGCGCGGGCTCCCCTCACTCCCCCCTCATCCTTCGCCCTTGTCGTCGACCACGCTGTCGACCACCGGCAGGATCTGCTCGACCGGGGAGAGGGCGAAGGCCTTCTTCCACAGGCCGGTCCGGTCGTTGCCGATGAGCAGCAGGGACTGGTGGTTGGAGGGCTCGTCCACCCACTGGCCGAGCTTGCGCAGGGCGGCCTCGACGTTCTCCTTCGAGCCGGTGAGGAAGTACCAGCCGGGCTTGGCGTGGAAGCGCGTCGCGTACTCCCGCATCTTCGCCGGCGTGTCGTGGACGGGATCGACGGAGATCGAGATCAGCCGCACGTCCTTGCCGACGCGGTCGCCGAGGTGCTCCTGGATTTTCGCCAGGGTGCCGCTCATCACCGGGCAGGCGCCGGTGCAGGCCGTGAACATGGGATTGATGACCACCGTCTTGCCCTCGAGCAGGTCGGTGTAGAGGCGCATCTCCCGGCCGTCCTGGTTCACCAGCTTGATGTCGCCGAAGTACTTGCGGGCGGGGGTCTCGGCGGCCGGCGGCGCGGCGATCTGATCGATCAGCTCGGCGATCCGGGCCGGCGCGGCCAGGCCGTAGGCCCGGGTCCACCGGTGGCTGGCGTCGTTGCCGAGCAGGACAAGGGGAGAGTGGTCGGCGATGCTCGGCGTGTAGACGCCGAGCGCCTTGAGCAGGCGGGTGATCTCGCCGCGGTCGCCGGTCACCAGGGTCCAGCCCGGACCGGCGCCGAACTTCTGGCTCCAGGCCTTCATGCGCTCGGGCGTGTCGGTCGCCGGATCGACCGAGACGGAGATCAGGTGCACGTCATGGCCCGCGCGGGCGCCGAGGATCTTCTGGAGCTTCGCGAAGTTGGCCCCCATCGGCGGGCAGATCGTGGTGCAGGTCGTGAAGACGAAATTGACCGCCACCACCCGCCCCTTGACCAGATCGGAGTAGAAATGGAGCGGCCTGCCGTCCTGGTCCACCACGGGGACGTCGGGAACGTTCAGGCCGTCGACCGCCTGGACCCCGGGTTTCGCCGGAGCGGGCGCCGCGGCCATCGCATGGTGATGCTCGTGGCCGTCCTGGGCTCCGGCTGGAAGCGAGAGCAGCAGGGAGAGCACGGCCAGAGCCGGGAGAGCGGTCCTCGTCGTCTTCATCGTCTTCATCGTAGCGATCATCGCGAGCCTCCTTGGGCCGCCGGGGTCTTCGCGGCCTCCGCCGTCAGCACGAGATAGGGGAGGCGGAACAGCAAAGATCTCAAGACTGATGTCTCCTGATGAAAGTCCTCGGGGACAAAAGATGGGCAAACTTTAGAGGAACGATCATTACAGCAACATTACAGCGAGAACGGGCGGCGGCCTTCACGGCCGCCGCCCGGCGCCTTCTTACATGGGGGGTGGAAGAATTTCGCAGCAACCAGGGACGCCAGGGACAGCAGGGACGTCAGGGACAACCACGGACCAGGGCCTGCTTGTCCCTGCCGTCCCTGCCGTCCCTTATGTCCCTGGGTTTCCTAGAACATGTACGCCAGCGCGAACGCCACCTGCGCGCCCATCATCATCAGGTACATGTGCTTCCACGAGGGGTGGTTCTCCGTCGTGGTGAGCGAGTCGGGATCGCGCAGCAGCAGCCAGACCGTGTAGGCGCCCCAGAGCGTGAAGATGACGCCGAAGGCGGTGAGAATCACCGGGTTGCCGGTGAGGATGGGGTGCGACGGGTTCTGCGGATCGCGCAGGTAGGCGCCCAGAGGCACGAAGAGCCAGGGGATCACGAAGAACGGCGCCATGATCCACGCCGCCTTCCTGGGACCGTAGAGGATCGGCAGCGTCTTGCAGCCGCCGGCGCGGTCCCCCTCCATGTCCGCGAAGTCCTTGGTGGAGGCGGCGCCGATCAGGAACAGGCCGATCACGCCGCCGATATACCAGGGCTCGGTAAAGGCGACGTGGGCCACCATCGCCCAGCCCGCCACCTTGAGCAGAACGCCGCGCGGAATCGCGATCGTGAAGTTGGCCAGCATGCCGCGGATCTTCGTCCGCCCCAGCTCGGGCGCCGAATAGATGAAGGTGAAGAGCAGGCCCGCGAGGTAGATGAAGAAGGTCGCGTGCTCGCCGACCGGCGCCGAGAGTTTCTCCCGCAGGGTGATGTACGGATATGGCACCACCAGCCAGGTGGGGATCAGCGCCAGCGCGTAGAAGATCCAGGAAAAGATCCAGGCCTCGCGCACCGAGAGCGCGCCGGTGACCAGCGGCCGGTTCGGCTTGTTGAGGCGGTCGATCTCCAGGTCGTAGATCTGGTTGATGGCGTTCGAGGCCGCGTTCATGAAGCTGGCGCACAGGGAACCGAGGATCACCGTGAACACCACGTTGAGGGTGACGCTACGGGAAGGATCCGGGTTGTGGATCGAGCCGAAGGCGCAGATCGCGCCCGAGACGATGCCCAGCAGCGGCGGCAGCAGCGTGAACGGCCGCGCGAGCTGCGAATAAAGAGAGAGCTTGGACATGGAGGACCTCAGGCGACCCAGGCCGCGAAGGCCGCCGCGACCAGCGCCCCCACCAGGGTATTCAGGAAGTTGAGCGCCTCGTTGTCGAGGAGCTGGCGCTTTTCGAGCGCGGCGCCCACCACGCTCTCGAACGTGGTGCCGACGAAGGCGGCGAAGACGACGATCGGCACGCCTTTCCACGAGAACAGCCCCAGCGCGGCGCCGAGAGCGGCGATCACCAGCGAGGCGAGGATCCCGGCGAGCGTCCCCTCCAGCGAGACCGCCCCCTCGGTGCCGCGCGGCACGGGGCGGAAGGTGGTGACGAGGTAGGTGCGGCGGCCGAGGAGCTGGCCGATCTCGCTCGACGCGGTGTCGGCGGCGGCGGTGGCGAAGGCGCCGGCGAAGGCCAGGGCGAAGAGCACGGGGTAGGGGGTCGCCGCCGCGAACAGGGCGCAGACGGTCGCGACGCCGGCGTTGGCGAGGGCGTGGCGCGCCCCGCGCCGCCCCTTGTCCTCCTGGGCGAGCTTGGCGGCGGCCTTCTTGCGGTAGCCGAGCTTGGTGGCCGCGCTGCCGAGGACGAAGAAGGCGAGCAGCAGGAGATACCCCCGCCAGTCCAGGAAGGCGTAGATCAGGAACCCCACCAGAAAACCGGCGACGACTCCCGAACGGTTCACCGTGCGCGCCGCGTAGGCCACGCCGGCGAGCGCCGCGTTGGCGGCGGCGGCGATCGCGAGCCGCATCGGCAGGTCGGGATCGGCCAGGAAGGCGTCCCAGCGCCCCTGGGTGAGGACGAGGCCGAGCAGGAAGAGCCCGGAGACGAGCGGCACGCCGAGGTTGTCATCCAGCCCCTGGGGCAGCGATTCGAGCGCGGCGGCGAGCAGGGCGGTGGCGAAGCAGGCCGCCAGGGCGAACGCCCATCCGTAAGCACGCTCCTGCGCCGGCGCCGTCCAGACCAGCAGCACGGCCGCGGCCAGGGTGCCGAAGAGGACGTAGGCGAGCGATCCCATCCAGCTCTTCCGCGGGTTCCAGGAGAGCTTTTGCCGGCCGATCGACATGCCCACCACCGAGGCCATGCCGTCGCCGAAGGCGAGGATCCCCCAGGCCGCCGCCGCCACCTCCAGCCGCTGGTAGAAGACCAGGATCAGCAGCAGCACGGCGAGCGGATAGAGGATGATGCCGATCGAGGCGCCGGAGTCCACCTCGTGCTGCCGCCAGAGCTTGCGGCCGCCGATGCGGGGGAGCAGAAAGAGATTGAAGCCGAGCGCGCAGGCGGCCAGGATCGCCGCCCAGAAAGGCCCCAGGTAACGCAGGGAGAAGGCGATCGTCCCCACGCCCATGTGGACGACCTTGCGGGCCAGCTCGCCACGAGTCAGTGCCATTTAGCGATTCCCCATCTGCCCGGTCTCTTTGAGCCAGGCGACCGTCGAGGCGAGCCCTTCCGCCAGCGTCCGCCAGCGGTAGCCGAGCTCCTTCTCCGCTTTCGCCGAGCTGTAGGCCCAGTCGTGCTTGTAGACCTCGACGAGATCGGGGGTGAGCTGCGGGGTGGTGCCGCGCAGGCCGGCCCAGGCCTTCTGCGCCGCTCCGGCCGCCTTGGCGATCGCGTCCGGGAAGCGCAGCGTGGGGATCTTCGCCCCGGTCGCTTTCCCGATCAGGCGATAGAACTCGCCGAGCGTGACGTTCTCGCCGCCGAGCACATATCTTCCTCCAAAGGGGCCGCCGGGCTCGGGCGCCTCCAGGGCGAGGGCGACGCCGCGGGCGACGTCGTCCACATAGACGTAGTTCCAGCGCCGGTCGGGGCTGCCGATCAGGCCCGGCAGGCGGCCGTGGACGAGGTCGAGGATGTGGCGCACGACGATGTTCCCCTCGGTCATCTCCCCCGGGCCGTAGATCACCCCCGGGTAGACCACGCTGAGCGGCGCGCCGTCGGCGATCGCCTTGCGGGCCGCGCGGTCGGAGAGGGTCTTGGTGCGCTCGTAGTCGTTGATCCAGGAGCGGTCGCGCGGCTCGGCGGACTCGTCGAGCACCCGGCCGTCGGTCGGCCCGAGCGCCATGAAGCTGGAGATGTAGAGCATGCGCTCGACAGATCCCGCCTCCTCGGCCGCGGCGAGGACCTTCTCCAGGCCGCGGACGTTGATGCGGTCGAACTCATGGCGCGGGGCGAGGATCTTGACCAGGGCCGCCGCGTGGATCACGGCCTCGCACCCCGCCAGCGCCCGGTCGAGGCTCGGGCGGTCGGTGACATCCCCCTCGGCGAACTCGATGCCCGCCGGGAACCGCTCCCGCGAGGAGCCGCGGCGCACCAGCAGGCGCAGCGTGTGCCGCCCCGAGAGCTCGGAGACGATGCGGCGCCCGAGAAAGCCGGTGCCACCGGTGAGGAGAATCTTCATGACGATTTTAGATTTTGAATTTTAGATTTTGGATTGGGAAAAGCCAAGACTCGCGAAGCCGAACGCTCCCGGTTCTGGAATCCAAATCTAAAATCCAAAATCCCTCCAGATATCCGCCAAGGCGTCGTCCAGGGTCCGCCGCGGCTCCCAGCCGAGGGCGCGCAGGCGGCCGGCGTCACCGGAAAGATAGGGGATGTCGAACGGTCGCGGAGGATAGACCCCCTCCTGCACCTCGGCGTGAACGCCCGAGATGGCGAGGAGGCGGTTGAGGGCGTCGCGCATCGGGACGGCGTGGCCGCTGGCCAGGTTGTAGATGCCCCCCCGGTCCCCCTTCTCCGCCAGCAGGCGGTAGGCCTCGGCGCCGTCGTCGACGTGGACGAAGTCGCGCGCGGTCGAGAGGTCGCCGACCTCGAGCACCGGCGGCCGCTCGCCCCGGCGGATGGCGGCGAGCTGCGTGGCCCAGGAGGCGAGGGCGAACTTGGGGGCCTGCCCCGGGCCGATCAGGTTGAACGAGCGGACGATCACGGCTTGGTGCGCCAGGGCGATCCGCTCGGCCGCCGCCTTGGTCAACGCGTAGGGGGTCTGGGGCGCCACGCGGCGGGACTCGAGGATCGGCTGCTCGCTCTCCGCCACTTGGCCGTAGACGTCGGCGCTGGAGGCGATCACCACCGGCCGGCCGTCGGCCGCGACGAGCACGTTCTCGGTCCCCGCGATGTTGACCCAGAAGTAATCGGACATCCGCTGCCAGTCCCACGACTCGCCGATGTGGGAGAGCCCCGCCAGATTCACGATCGCGTCGGGGGATGCCGTCCGCACCGCCCGCTCCAGGGCGGCACGGTCCAGGAGGTCGGCCTCGAAGAGCTCGGCGCCCTCCAGATCGGGGCGGGCGTCGACATAGGTGCCGCTCACCCGGTCCCCCCGCGCGAGGAGATGACGGGCGAGCCGCGAGCCCACGAAGCCGCCGACGCCGGTGATCAGGACGTGCATCAGTTGATCACAGGCCGCATCAGGCGTGGCGCTGCTTGCGGTGGGTGAGCGTCTTGCGCCAGTACTCGAGCAGGTCGCCGACGGTCTGCTCGAACGGGATCCGCGGCTCCCAGCCGGTGTCGGCCCGGAACTTCGAGCTGTCGCCAATCAGGATTTCGACGTCGGAGGGGCGCAGGCGCTCCGGATCGACCTCGATACTGACCTCGACCTTCGAGTGCGAGAGCACGAGGCTCAGCATGTCGCGGATCGAGATCCCGTGGCCGGTCGCGATGTTGTAGACCTCGCCAGGCTTGGCCTTGGTGACCGCGAGCCAGTAGGCGCGAACCATGTCGCGCACGTCGGTGAAGTCACGGATGGCGTCGATGTTGCCCACCCGGATCACCGGCTCCTGGAGCCCCAGCTCGATCGCCGCCACCTGGCTGCAGAAGTTGGAGGTGACGAAGACCTGCCCGCGCCGCGGCCCGGTGTGGTTGAAGCCGCGGGTGCGAACGGACTTGATGCCGTAGCTCTGGAAATATTGATAGCCGAGGTAGTCCTGGGCGACCTTGGAGACGGCGTAGGGGGAGAGCGGGCGCAGCGGGTTGGTCTCCTTGATCGGCGTCTCGTCCGGCAGCACCAGGCCGTACTGCTCGCTGGAGCAGGCGATCTGCACCACCGGATCGAGCTTCAAGGCGCGGATCGCCTCGAACAGGTTGGTCTGCCCGGTGACGTTGGTAACGATGGTGTCGTTGGGCGCGTTCCAGCTCGCCGGCACGAAGCTCTGCGCGGCGAGGTGGAAGATGTAGTCCGGCCGGGTGACCTCGAGCGCGTGATGCATCGACGTGTAATCGCGCAGGTCGGCCTCGACGAGCTTGATGTGCTTGTCCAGATGCTCCACGTTGTCCATGCGGCTGCGCCAGCGGAAGGTGCCGAAGACCTCCACGTCCGGGTGCTCCGCGAGCAGATACTCCGCCAGGTGGGACCCGGCGAAACCGGTGATGCCGGTGATCAGTGCCCTCATCGATTCCTCACTTTCCGCGATGCCGCGATTGCCGCGATTGCCGCAGCCAGGCCAGCGTCTCGACCAGACCCTCTTCCCAGGGCTCCACGCGCCGGCCGGCAAGATGTTCGAAGCGCCCGACGTCCAGGACCGAGTAGGCCGGACGGGGCGCGGGACGGGGAAATTCCGTGGTGGTGACAGGGACCACCTCGACCGCGCCAGACCACAGGCGGGCGATCTCGACCGCGAAAGCGTACCAGGAGACGGGCTCCCGGTTCTGGAAATGCACGACCCCGGTGGTTTCCCACAACGCGAGGTCGAGCAGCGCGCGGGCGAGCGACGCCGTCGAGGTGGGGCAACCCTGCTGGTCCGCCACCACCCGCAGCGGCAGCCGGCCGGCCTCGATCAGGCCCACCATGGCGGCCACGAAGCTGGGCCCGCCGGGGCCGAAGAGCCAGCTCGTCCGCACCACCACGGAGCGGTCGTAGGCGAGCGCCCGGCGCTCCCCCTCGAGCTTGCTCTGGCCGTAGACGGAGAGCGGCGCCGTCGGCGCATCCTCGCGGTACGGCTCACCCGCCTTGCCGTCGAAGACGTAATCGGTGGAGACGTGGACGAGCCGCGCTCCCGCTTGGCTCGCCAGGTCGGCGGCGTGGGCCACCCCCTCGCCGTTAACCGCGAACGCCAGCTCCCGTTCGGTCTCGGCGGCGTCGACCTTGGTGTATGCCGCGCAGTTGACTACCACGTCGGGGCGGAAGCGCTCCGCCCAGCCGAGGAGCCGGTCGCGGTCGGTGAGATCCCCCTGCGTCCGGGAGAGCCCGAGAGCCGCCCAGCCACGGGAGCGCGCCGCGGCCACCACCGCGGACCCGAGCATGCCGGTGCCACCCAGAACCAGGCACCGCATCTAGCTGATCCCGACCTCCGAGTTGTCCCCGAGCATGAAGCGGTAGGCCTTGGGCTTGAAGTCGGTCTTGACGATGCGCACGTTGCGGCCGATCAGCGAGCCGTCGATGCGCAGCGGGATGTCGCGGATCTCGGAGTCGGCGAGGACGATCGAGTTCTCCATCTCGCAGCGCACCAGCGTGCAGCGCTCGCCGATCGAGGTGTAGGGACCGACGAAGGCGTGCTCCAGCCGGGCGCCGTCGCCGATCACCACCGGCCCGCGCACCAGGGAGTCGATCAGCTCGACCCCCTCGCCGATCTGCACCCGCCCCTCGATCCGGCTGCCGGAGCCCAGAGAGACAGGACCGCCGCCGCGCCGGACCTCCATCCCCTCGAGCACGATGCGGTTGGCCTCCAGCATGTCGTCGAGCTTGCCGGTGTCCTTCCACCAGCCGCGGACGATGTGGGGGTGGACGTCGAGGCCGCGCTCGATCAGGTCCTGGATGGCGTCGGTGATCTCCAGCTCGCCGCGGGCGGACGGCTGGATCCGCCGCACCGACTCGAAGATCGAGGCGTCGAACATGTAGACGCCGACCAGCGCCAGGTTGCTCTTCGGCTCCGGCGGCTTCTCGACCAAGCGGCGGACCTTCCCCTCGGCCGTCAGCTCGGCCACTCCGAACTGCTCCGGGTTGGGAACCTCGGCGAGCAGGATCTCGGAGTTGCAGCCGAGCTCCCGGAACTCCGAGACCAGCTCGGCGATGCCGCCGGCGATCAGGTTGTCCCCCAGGTACATGACGAACGGGGAGTCGCGGAGGAACTCCTCGGCGATCAGCACGGCGTGGGCGAGGCCGAGCGGGGCCTCCTGGGGGATGTAGGTCACCCGCGCGCCGAAGCGCGAGCCGTCGCCCACCGCGGCGCGGATCTCGCTCCCGGTCTCGCCGATGATGATGCCGATCTCCTCGATGCCGGCGGCGACGATCGACTCGATGGCGTAGAAGAGCACCGGCTTGTTGGCCACCGGCACGAGTTGCTTGGCGGAGGTGTAGGTGAGCGGGCGCAGGCGCGTCCCCTTGCCTCCCGAAAGGATCAGGCCCTTCATCGTGTCTCCGGCGTCCCCCTGGCGTTCTAGGGTTGGATGGTCGAGCTGCGGCTGTTCAGATCGAGGAACGTGCCGACGTTCTTGAGGGAGAGCGAGAAGCGGATCTCGCGGTCGTTCAACAGCCCCAAGGCTCCGAGCTTGGATTCCCGGAACTCGAGCCGCAGCCCATAGCACTGGGAGTTGTAGTTCATCGCGGCCTGGTAATACTGCAGGAGCTGCTGCTCGAAATCGTAGTTGATCTGCCCCTCGAGCCGCATGTGCCACGCCGGGACGTTGAAGGCGCCGCTCAACCGCGTCTGGTTTTGCTGCGACTTGCCGGTCTCCGGGCGCGAGCGGGTGAACCAGGTGGCGGCCACCTGGTTGCCGGCGCCGAACGCGTAGCTGCCGGTGAGGCCGGTCGCGGAGATCCCCTTGAACAGGGTGTCGTAGCTGGCCGTCACCGTCAGGCTGATCTTCTCGGTCGGGTTGAACCGCAGGAGCGTGTCGAGCGGGCCGGCCTGGCTGGTCAGCGTGCCGTCGCCCGACCGCTGCAACGGCTGGGTGTCGTCGAAGCTGTAGTTGCGGGCGATCTCGAAGAGCAGGATCTCGCGGGCGACGCCGGTCTCGGTGTTGGGCTTGCCGAGCAGGCGGTTGTCGAGCGCGATGCGGCCGGCGTTGTTCGCGAACTGGTTGTCGATCTCGTCGAACCGTGGGGTGGTCGCGACATCCTGGTCGTCGACCTGCCCCTGGTACGTATAGGTGAAGCGCGGCTCGATGATGTGCTTGAACTTGCCGAGGTTGCCCAGCTTGCCGTTGAAGATCTTGGAGACCGAGGGGCCGACGATCTGCGCGCTCGCGAACGGGAAGGCGCGGGTCAGGGCGTTGCCGGTGAACGCCGTCTGGGTCTGGTTCAGGCTGTCGCCGTACCAGGTGAGCCGCTCGCCGCCGGTCAGCGCCAGGTTGAGCCAGGGGAACGTCTTCACCGGCAGGGTGACCTGCGGGAAGAGGTCGAAGCGGCCGTACTGCCCCTGGTAGGCGCTGGGCTTGCTGACGTCGAGGTACGACGCCGTGCTGGCAACCTCGAGGTAGAACGGCGTCTTGGCGATCTGGGTCGAGCGCAGGCGGTACTGGAGCTCGGGGAGCCGGCGCTGGACCAGCGTGTCGTCGGTCAGCAGGTTGCCGAACGTCTCGCGGCTGTTGAGCAGCAGGTTGACGAGGTGCGGCCCCCAGTTGCCGGTCACGAAGGCGCGGCTCTCGATGAACCGCTGGGTGTTGCGGTCGAAGTCGCGCTCGAAGTCCTGGAACCAGTTGAAGTCCGAATAATCCTGGTACTGGACGACGGCGCGCATCCCGCGCGGCAGGTCGTTGGTGGTGTGGTTGAGCTCGACCTTCCAGCGCCACTCCCGGGACTCGGGGTCGTAGATCGAGTAGCCGATGAAATCGCCCTTGGTGCCGGCCGTCGGAGCGTAGCGGAACTCGTTGCCGAGGCCGAGAAAACCCGTGGAGTAGGTATCCAGGTGGAACGTCGTGTCGTAGCTGCGGCCGAGCGTCTGGAAGTAGGCGAAGCCGAGCTCGCCGCCGCGCCGGTCGGAGTAGCCGATGTTGGGGATCAGGAAGCCGGAGCTGCGGTCGCTCTTCACCGGCCAGAGCAGGTAGGGCGTATAGAGGACCGGCAGGGTCTTCGCCCGCATCGTGGCGCCGTGCACGCGGGCATAGCCGTCGACCTGGACCGTCGCTTCCCGGATCCGGAAGCTCCAGTCGGGGACCGGCTGGGTGCAGGAGGTGAAGACGCCGTCCTTGATCACATACGTGTCATCGCCCGTCTTGTCGACCTGGTCGCCGGTGAAGTGGTAGTCCGGGGCGACCTGGCCGGTGGCGTGGCGGATGGTGCCGGTCTTGCTGTCGAGGTTGAACGTCAGCGAGTCCCCCGCCAGCCGCCGCGGCCCCTGGTCGAGGATGACGTGGCCCATGGCGATGACGGTCTTGGTCTGGAGATCGATCTCCAGCTCGTCGGCCTTGAGGTCGAGGTCCTGGTACTTGAGCTGGACCTCGCCCGAGAGCACCGCGTAATCCTCGCGCTTGTACTCGAGGTTCGCGGCGCTGCCGGCCGCGGCGCCGCCGCCGCGCTCGGTGGGGAACTTGAGCTGGAAATCGAGCCGGTCCGGACCCGCCCCGGGCGGCCCTGCCGGCGCCGCGGGCGCGGCCGGGACCGTGGGCTTCGGCGGCGTCGTGCCGGCGGCCGGCGGCGTGGCAGCTCCAGGGGCCGCGGCTCCAGGGGTCGCGGTGGCCGGAGCCGCCGGAGCGGACGGCGGCGAATCGGGGGCTCCGGACGGCGGCGGCGTTCCCGGCGTGGGAGCCACCGAGCCGACCGGACCCGTGGGCACCAGCGGTGGCTGGTCCTGGGGGTGCTGGCTCTGGGCCTGCTGCGCCGCGGCGGGCAGACCCATGTAGAAGGCCAGCAGCAGGGCGGCCGATGGAGTGAGTCGATTTCCGTGCATGAGCGCGGCGGTTAGTCTACGCGCTCGACGATCATCGCGGTAGCCTCGCCGCCGCCGATGCAGATGGCGGCACAGCCCAGACGGGCGCCGCGCTCGCGCATCGTATGCAGCAGCGTGACCAGGATACGGGCGCCGGAGGCGCCGATCGGATGGCCCAGCGCCACCGCGCCACCCCGGAGGTTGACGCGGTCGGCCGGCAGCTCGAGGTCGCGCTGGAAGGCCAGCGCCACCACCGCGAAAGCCTCGTTGATCTCCCACAGATCGATGTCGGCCGCCTTGAGCCCGGCCCGCTCGAGCACCTGGCGGACGGCCCCCGCCGGCGCGGTCGTGAACCACTCGGGCTTCTGGGCGATCGTGGAGTGGGCGACGATGCGGCCGAGCGGCTTGACGCCCCGCCGGGCGGCCTCGGCGGCGGTGGTCAGCACCAGGGCGGCGGCGCCGTCGTTGATCTTGCTGGCGTTGCCGGCGGTCACCGTCCCGTTCTCCTTCTGGAAGGCGGGGCGCAGGGTCGAGATCTTGGCGAGATCGACCTTGAACGGCTCCTCGTCGCGGTCGACGACGACGGGATCGCCCTTCTTCCCCGGGATCTGGACGGGGACGATCTCCTCGGCGAACAGCCCCTTCTCGGTGGCCTCGCGGGCGCGCCGGTAGCTCTCGAGGGCGTAGGAGTCCTGCTCCTCGCGGCCGAACTTGTACTCGGCGGCGCAGGTCTCGGCGCAGCTCCCCATGTGGAGGTCGCCGTAGGGGTCCCACAGCCCGTCGTGGACCATCGAGTCGATCAGCTTGCCATGGCCCAGGCGGAGTCCGTCGCGGACGCCGGGGGCCAGATAGGGAGCCTGGCTCATGCTCTCCATGCCGCCGGCCACGACGTACTTGAAGTCGCCGCAGCGCAGGTCGTTGGCGGCGATCATCGCCGCCCGCATGCCGGAGCCGCAGACCTTATTGAGGGTGATGGCGCCGGTGGCGACCGGGCAGCCGGCGGCGATCGCCGCCTGGCGGGCCGGGGCCTGCCCCTGGCCGGCGGTGAGGACGCATCCCATGTTGACCTGCTGGATCTCTTCAGGCGTCAGGCCCGCGCGCTCGATGGCGGCGGCTATCGCGCGCGCCCCGAGGGCGTGCGCGGAAAGGCTCGAGAGCGCACCCTGGAAGACTCCGATCGGGGTGCGCACCGCGCTCAAGATAACGACGTCGTCCATGACCTCTCCTGTGAAGCACTTTGGGGGAGTTGCTGGCCGCTGGCGCGGCCTGCGGACCGGGACCGCGATCCTAGCATGACTTCCCGACAGATCGCTCCCGGCCATCGACAACGGTACAATGCGCCCGGGCATGCGTTTCCTGGGCATCGACTTTGGCGAGAAACGGATCGGGCTGGCGATCTCCGACCCGGATGGGCGGCTCGCCGTCCCGCTCGCCACCCTGGAGCGGCGCAACGACCGCTCGGCCCTGCGGCAGATCGCCGAGATCGCGCGCGAGGAAAAGGTCGAGCGGCTGGTCCTCGGCGAGCCGGTGAACCTCGACGGACAGCGCGGCGCGATCGCCGGGCGGGTCCGCCGCTTCGGCGCCCGGCTGGCCGAGATGACCGGGCTCCCCGTCGAGTGGGTGGACGAGGCGCTGACCAGCGCCGAGGCGGCCGGGCGGCTGCGCCAGGCCGGCATCGCCACCCGCCACCAGCCGGGGCGGATCGACGCGGTCGCCGCCCAGATCCTGTTGCAGGATGCCCTGGACCGGGACGCCCGGGGCTGACGACCCTGAACGAGCAAGGAGACGCGGTGGCACGAGGGACGGCGGTACGAGGGAAAAATGCGGGGCGCGGCAAATCCGGAGGCGGGCGCAAGGTCGGAATCGGCCTCGGCATCCTGCTGCTCCTGCTCATGGTGCCCGCCGGCCTGGCGGCCTGGTCCTGGCTGAAGCTGCAGCGCCCCTACAAGGGCTACGCGGGGACCGCGAAGACGGTCTCCATCGCGCCCGGCACCGGGGTGGCCCAGATCCTCCAGAACCTCGAACGCCAGGGAGTGCTCGCCGACGCCAAGCTCGCCCGCGCCTACCTGATCTTCCAGGGGGAGCCCAAGATCCAGGCCGGCCAGTACCGGTTCAGCGGCGCTCTCACCACCGGGCAGGTGCTGAACAAGCTGGTGAAGGGGCAGATCGTCAACCGCACGGTGACGATCATCGAGGGGCTCACCCTGGAGGAGACCGCCGAGCAGCTCGCCCGCGAGGGGTACGGGCGGCGCGAGGTCTTCCTCGACCTGATGCGCTCGCCGCGCCTGATCGCCAGCCTCGATCCCGACGCCCCGGACCTCGAGGGCTATCTCTTCCCCGAGACCTACAGCTTCGCCGTCGGCGCCAGCGAGCGGGAGATCGTCGAGACCCTGGTCAAGACCTTCCGCCAGCGCTTCGAGCGCGACGTCCGCCCCCGCCTCGCCACCGGCTCGCCCGGCCGCAGCATCCGCCAGGTGGTGACGCTCGCCAGCATCGTCGAGAAAGAGGCAAAGGCGCCCGCCGAGCGGCCGCTGATCGCCGCTGTCTACCGCAACCGCCTGGACCGCAGGATCGGCCTGGCGGCGGACCCCACCGTCATCTACGCCCTGAAGCGCGTCGGCCGCTGGAACGGCAACATCCGCCGCGAGGACCTGCGGATGGACTCCCCCTACAACACCTACCGCTACGCCGGCCTCCCCCCCGGGCCGATCTGCTCGCCGGGGCTCGCCAGCGCCGCCGCCGCCGCGGCGCCGGCCAACGTCCCCTACCTCTACTTCGTCAGCCGCAACGACGGCACCCACGTCTTCTCCCAGACGCTCGCCGAGCACAACCGCAACGTCGACCTCTGGCAGCGCAAGTACTGGCGGGACCGCTGGGCCGCCGAGCGGCGCGAGCGCGAGGCCGGCGGCCGCTAGAGAGCCTTCCTCCGCATTTCTTTATTGACAGTTCCGTATCTCTGGTGTATCAAAGCGGGTAGGAACAGTCCACAACAGTACTGCTGCGCCGCCTCTTCCGAGTGGAGGGCCGCTTTGAAAATGGCGGCGCGCCGTCCGAGAGGAGGCATCTGATGAATATCCCGGAGGAGTTTGGGAAGTATCTGCTTCTCAAGAAATTGACCGAGGATCCCCTCGGCGAGACCTTTCGCGCCGGCAGGGCCGGCGGCAGCGGCATGGAGCAGGTGGTCCTGCTCCGCGTCTTCAACGGCAAGGGGCTCGACGGCGAGAAGCTCTGGGCCCGGGTCTCGGGGCGGGCCGCCGTCCAGGAGATCCTGAAGAGCCCCAATATCGGCAACGGCGTCGATCTCGGCCGCGTGCGGAGCTTTCCCTATACGGCCTACGACTACATCTCGGGCAAGAGCCTCGCGACGGTCTTCGCGCAGTCGGCCCGGCAGCACTCCCCCATCCCCACCGACCATGCCCTGCTGATCGCCGAGCGCCTCGCGCTGGCGCTGGCGGCGGCCAACGAGAGCCGGATCCAGGACGAGCGGCTGCTGCACGGGTTCGTGGTGCCGCACCTGGTGATGATCTCGAACGAGGGGGAGACCCGCCTGCTCGGCTTCGAGGTGGCTCCCGGCCTGCGCGATCTCGCCGCCGGCGGCTGGCAGGACCCGGCGCTGCGCCCCTATCTCGCGCCCGAGGCCCTGAGCGGCAGTCCGACGGCCAAGTCCGACGACGTCTATTCGCTGGGCGCCATCCTCTTCGAGCTGCTGACCGGCGAGCGCCTGCCGGCGGCCCCCGCCGAAGGGTACGCGGCGTTTTATGCGGGCGTCATCGACGCCGCTCAGCTCCCCAACGAGGGGACCGGGCTGCCGGAGCCGGTCGCGGCCCTGCTCAAGAAGAGCCTGGTGCCCCGCGAGCAGCGGATCGCCGACGCGGTCACCTGGCACAAGACGCTGTCGAAGCTGATGATCGACAGCAACTTCAGCCCGACCACCTTCAACCTCGCCTTCTTCATGCACAGCCTCTTCCGCGACGAGATCGAGCGGGAGAACCAGGAGGTGCAGGCCGAGAAGAAGCTCGAGCTGGCGCCGCGGCCGGCCGCTCCGGCCCCGGTGCCGGTGGCCGCTCCGGCCGCCGCGATGCAGGACATGCGCGAGGCGACCGGCGCGCGCGGCGTGCGCGAGGCCACCTTGCCGGGGACGCGCATGCAGGGGCACCAGGCGGCGGAGCCCTCGAAGAAGCCGCTCTGGATCGGGATCGCCGCGGCCGCCGTGATCGCCCTGGCCGCCGGCGGCTACTTCCTCTTCGGGCGCGCCGAGGCGCCGGTCGCGTCGGCGCCCGCCATCCCGCCCCCCGCCCAGGTGGCGTCGATGCCAGGGGGCCTGCAGCCCGCGGCCGCCCCGGCCGTGGGCACGGCCAGCCCGACACCGGAGGAGCTCCAGGCGCAGATCCAGACGATGTTCGAGGCCCGCAGCAAGGAGATGGAAGACAAGCTGAAGGGGCAGTACGACGACCGCATCAAGCAGCTCCAGCAGCAGCTCCAGGAGAGCAAGAAGGCCGAGCCGGCTAAACTGGAGCGGATCGCCGAGAAGGTCGATCCGCCGGCCCCGGCGCCGGTGGAGACCCGCGCCGTGCCGAAGCCCGAGACCGCCGCGCCGCCGCAGGTCACCCCGCCGCAGCCCGCCGCGCAGACTCCGGCGGTCGAGAAGCCGGCGCCCTCTCCGGCCCCGGCCAACCCCGCTCCGTCCCAGCCGGCGGTCCCCAGGCCGCAGGCGCAGGTGCAACTGGGGGACCTGGTGCAGCCCGGGGCCGGAGTGGCGGCGCCCAAGCTGTCCTCCAACCTCGATCCCCGCTACCCGCCCGCGGCGAAGCGCCTCAACCGCTCGGCCCAGGTGGATATCAAGGTGCTGGTGGACGAGCGCGGCCAGGTTCTGGACGCCGACCGCATCGGCGCCAAGGCCGGTTTCGGCTTCGACGAGGCGGCCATCGACGCGGCCCGCAAGGCGCGCTTCCAGCCCGCCATCAAGGACGGCATCCGGGTGAAGATGTGGACCACCCTGCGGGTGAACTTCAAGCCGATGTAGAGGATGTGCAGATCGCCGGCAAGCAAAAGGGCACCCCGCGGGGTGCCCTTTTCATTTCGGACGCGGGAAAGAAATTACAGGTCGGCGTTCTTGAGGCTGGCGACCAGCTTCTGGATGCAGGGCTTCATCACCTTGTCGAACATCCGCTCGTCGTCGACGCCGCCACCGTAGCCGAAGACCGACACCTTGACGGTGGACTCCTCCTGGCTGGCCTCGTCGGCCCAGGCGATCTCGCCCGTGCTGGTGTCGATGATGCGGGCGTTCAGCGCCGCCACGAACTTCTTCTTGCCGGCGAAGACGCCGCCGCCGCCGCCGCCCACGTTGGTGTTGCCGTACTCGGTCACGGCGCCGGTCAGCAGGTAGTTGACGCCGAGCAGCTTGCCGACGCGGATGGCGGTCTTCGGATCGACGTCGCCCGAGAGGGTGAGCCCCTTCTCCTTCATCAGGGCCTCGAGCTGCTCGCGCTCGACGACGCGGAACTTGCCGCTCTTGACCAGCTCGGTGACGAAGACGTCCTGGGCCGCCTCGGCGCCGCCCTTGTACCACCACTGGTTGTCCGCCTTGTTCTTGAACTCGAGGACGGCGATACGGGGCTTGTCAGCCTTGCCCGCCGCCTGGATCAGGCCCGGTGCCGCGAGGATCGCGAGCAGCAGGGCACCGCAAATTGCGAGAGACGAAACGCGCTTCATGATAGGAGCCTCCTTCAAGGGGAAAGACTTGGTTCCCCGATTTTACCTGAGAACGCTCGTCCGCCAACAATTCCCTCAACCGGCCCCCTCGGCGGAGAGCTCTTGCGCGTCCACCACGCAGAGCGCCGTCATGTTCACGATGTCGCTCACCTCGAGGCCGCTCTGGAGGACATGGACCGGCTTGGCCATCCCCAGCAGGACCGGGCCGATCGCCTCCGCTCCGGCCAGCCGCCAGATCAGCTTATAAGCGATGTTGGCCGACTGCAGCTCGGGGAAGATGAGGACGTTCGCCGGCTGCCGCAGCCGGCTCCAGGGGTAGCTCTCCTGGAGCATCCGCTCGAAGACGGCGGTGTCGGCCTGCATCTCGCCGTCGATCTCCAGCTCCGGCTCCTGGCGGGAGACGATCTCGACGGCGCGGCGCACCTTGCGCGCCGACGGGTGGTTGTTGGAGCCGAAGTTCGAGAACGAGAGCATAGCGACCCGGGGCACGACACCGAAACGGCGGGCGAACGCGCAGGTGAGCAGGGCGATCTCGGCCAGCTCCTCGGGAGTAGGGTCGATGTTCACCGTGGTGTCGGCGAGGAAGAACAGGCGGTCCTGGAGGATCAGGACGTAGGCGCCCGAGACCCGCCGCACGCCGGGGCGCGTGCCGACGATCTGGAGGGCCGGGCGGATCGTCTCGGGGTAGGACTGGGTGAGCCCCGAGATCAGGCCGTCGGCGTCCCCCATCTCGACCATCATGGTGCCGAAGTAGTTGCGCTGGCGCATCCGCTTGCGCGCCTCGACCAGGGTCATGCCCTCGCGCTGCCGCATCTCGTGCAGGTGCTGGACGTAGGGCTCGAACTTCTCGCAGCTCTCGTTGTGAATGATGGTGATGCGCTCCTCCGGCAGGTCGAGGGCGCGCAGCCGGTCGGCGATCATCTCCCGGCGGGCGAGCAGGATCGGGTGCGCGATCCCCTCGTCGACCAGAATCTTGGCGGCGCGCAGGATCTGCTCGTGCTCCCCCTCGGGGAAGACCACCCGCCGGGGGGAGCGTCGCGCCTGGTCGAGGATGCCGCGCATCAGCTCCAGCCGGCGGGAGATCAGCGTCTCGAGCCGCCGGTGGTAGGCCTCGAAGTCGGGGATCGGCACCCGCGCCACCCCGGTCTCCATCGCCGCCCGCGCCACCGCCGGCGGAACGCGCAGCAGCACGCGGTAGTCGAACGGCTTGGGGATCAGGTACTCGCGGCCGAAGCGGAGCGACTCGAGGCCGTAGGCGCGCAGCACCGCGTCGGGCACGTCCTCGCGGGCGAGCCCGGCCAGGGCTTTCACCGCGGCGAGCTTCATGGCGTCGTTGATGTCGGTCGCCCGCACGTCGAGCGCGCCGCGGAAGAGGAAGGGGAAGCCGAGGACGTTGTTGACCTGGTTGGGGTAGTCGCTGCGGCCGGTGGCGATGATGGCGTCCTCGCGGGCCGCCCGCACCTCCTCGTAGCCGATCTCGGGGTCGGGATTGGCGAGCGCGAAGACGATCGGGTCGCGCGCCATCCCGCGGATCATCTCCTGGCTCACCACGCCGCCGACCGAGAGGCCGATGAAGACGTCGGCGCCGACCAGGGCCTCGGCCAGGGTGCGCGCCGGGGTGTCGGCGGCGAGCAGCCCCTTGTAGGGGTCCATGTCCTCGGTCCGCCCCTGGTAGACGACGCCGGTCTTGTCGCACAGGATGATGTTCGGCCGCCGCGCTCCGAGCTCCAGGTAGAGGCCGGCGCAGGCGAGGGCGGCGGCCCCCGCGCCGGAGAAGACGATGCGGGCCTCCTCGATCTTCTTGCCGGCCACGGCGAGGGCGTTGAGCAGCGCGGCGCCGGAGATGATCGCCGTCCCGTGCTGGTCGTCGTGGAAGACCGGGATGTTCATCTCCGCCTTCAGACGGCGCTCGATCTCGAAGCACTCGGGGGAGCGGATGTCCTCGAGGTTGATGCCGCCGAAGGTCGGCTCGAGGAGCTTGACGGTGCGGATGAACTCCTCGGGGTCGGTGGTGGCGACCTCGATGTCGAAGACGTCGATGTCGGCGAAGCGCTTGAAGAGGACCCCCTTGCCTTCCATCACCGGCTTGCCGGCGAGGGCGCCGATGTTGCCCAGCCCGAGCACCGCGGTGCCGTTGCTGATCACCCCCACCAGGTTCCCCTTGGCGGTGTACTCGTAAGCCAGGAGGGGATCCCGCTCGATCTCCAGGCAGGGGTAGGCGACGCCGGGGGTGTAGGCGAGCGAGAGGTCCCGCTGGGTGGCGGTGGACTTGGTGGGGACGACCTGGATCTTCCCCTTCCGCCCCTGCGAGTGATAGGCGAGCGCGTCCTCGCGGCTGATTTTCTTGGAGCTCATAGAGGGAATGGATCTTACTAGATCGAGGCGGCAAGGCCCTGCCGGGGGATCTATGGGCCGCCCGCAGGGCGGAATTTATCCAGCCTGGGGTGTCAACCCCAGGTAGGGGTGCATCCGAGGATTCCCAAGTCCAAAACAATCCAAATCCCTTCAGGGGTGGCCGACTGGTTGCGATCGGCCACCCCTGAAGGGGTTTGGATTTTGAGGGCTCTCCCACCTGGGGTTGACACCCCAGGCTGGATAAATTCCGCCCTGCGGGCGGGCCACCTCGGCTAAGCTCCCCCCATGATCGTCGTCCCGGAAGGCCCTACGCTGCTGCTCGTCACCCAGCCCGACCATGCCCATTTCTCGGGAGAGCTGCTGTCGCTCTGGCGCGCCGGCGGCCTGCCGGACCATCCGCGGCGGGACGACCTGCTGTTCGCCGCCCGCGAGCACGACAACGGCTGGCGCGAGGCCGACGCCGCCCCGCGCTGGAACGCCGAGAGCGGACGCCCCCACGACTTCATGACCCTCCCCCGGCAGGAGCGGATCGAGATCTGGGAGCGCGGCACCTGCCGGTTCGCGGCGGAACGCCCCTACGCGGCCCTGCTGATCACCCGCCACGCCCTCAACCTCTTCGGCGGCCGCCGCGGCGAGGAGGAGTGGGACCCCTTCCTGGATTTCCTGGACGATTTCGAGGGCAGCCTGCTGGAGGAGACCGGCGCCGGGCGGGACGAGGTGGAGGCGGACTACCCGCTGATCGACCTCGCGGACCTGATCTCGCTCACCGCCTGCATGCGGAGGAGCGAGCCGGTCGAACGGCACGGGGTGCGGATCGTGCCCGCGCCCGGGGCGGAGCTCGGCCTCGCTCCGTTCCCGCTCGCCGGGGCGACCACCTTCCGCGTCCCCTGCCGCCGCATCCCGCTACGGGAGTACCGGGGGGATGCCGATTTCGGCGGCGAGCTCGCCGCCGCCCGCTGGGAAGAGATGACCGTGCGGATCGCGGAGGCCGTCAACCCGGAGCCTTGAGGCGCGGCCGCTTCGTTCCAGGCTGCCCAGGCGGCAGCACCATCTGCTCGAAGACCCGGCGGTAGAGGAGCAGCAGGTCGGTGAACACCTGGCTGAAGGCCTGATCGGTGGTGTCGGCCAGCAAGGTGTTGCCGTTGTTGTGGAGCGGGGGCATGTAGAGCGGCCCCTCGGCAGGCTCGTCGGCGGTGATGGCCGGAATTTCGCCCTCCCGCTCTCCCCCCTCTTCAGCGGCGCTTTCTTCTTCCCCGGCTTCGGCCCGCGCCAGGTCGGCCGCCCGGCGGTCCACCAGATAGAGGGTGTAGAAGAACTCGAAGTAGCCTACCTTCAGGGCATTGAGCACCTTCTCCAACGAGTCCAGCTTGGGCAACTCCTTGCCGTTCTCATACTTGGAGAGCTGGCTCTTGCCGATTCCCGCCTCGCGGGCGACGCGGGCCTGACTCTTCCCTCGGAGCTCGCGCAGGAGGCTGAGCGTCCGGCCCAGATTGACGAACATGGCCATGCGCGAAATGTATCGGCTTCCCGACACCCATTGCAAGCACAAGTTACTGAAAGGAATGAGCTTACGTCTACGAGTAGTTACCGTTCCCGGATACCTGGAGACCCGGAACGCGCCGCGGAATCCGAATCGTAACGGAGTTCGGTAACTTATGATGCCTGGAGAGATCCAGGGACCGGCTCAGCCCTTGCGCTTGGCGCCCGGCCGGCGTTTGGTTCCCGGTGCCGGCGCTTTCGGCGGGGTGGCGGCGGCCGGCTCGCCGCCGGAGGGTCCGGGCTCGGGGTTCTTCGGGATGACCCGGAACAGGACGACCAGATCGCCGACCTCGAAGGCGCCCTGCGCGACCGGATGCGGCTGGTGGAGCGTCGCGTCGACGAACGATTCGACCCGGTTCAGGAGGTCCTGGATCTCCTGCGGCCAGTTCCCCTCGCCATCGGCCTCGCCGGGAACGGCGCCGGGCTGCTGGCGCTCGACCGCCAGCGCCTCGGACTCGACCATGTCGTAGCGGCGGAAGAACTCGCGCCGGCTCACCCCCTGGGCGCCCAGGATCTTGGCCAGCGTCGAGAGCGTCGCCTCCTGGCGGCTGTTCTCGATCCGTGAGAGCTGGCCGCGCCCCAGCTCGGCCGACTTGCCGAGATCCTCGAGGGTCAGGCCCTTGTCTCTCCGGAGCCGGCGGAGGGTCTCCCCGATCAGGGCGAACATTTCCACGCCGGGGAATGTATCCGCACCGGGCGCCATCATCAAGATAAGTCCTTTCATTTGAGGAATTTGCAGATTCATCCCGTGTTGCCTCTGACGGCGACATGTTTTCTCGCCACGTCATTGCACGCTCCTATCTCCCTCCTCAGTGGTAAGAAAAGGACGCTCTGCGGAAATTCGCCGGACCCTTCGTGGGCACGGGAAACGGCGGCGCGAGCGGGGGCTCCGAACGAGTTCTTGCGTGTTACCCTTTTCGCGCGATGGAAGCGCAGCCTCACATCGATCCCGCGACGGAGGGCGCGGCGCGGCCCATCCGGGTCCTGATGCCCTCTCCGATCGGACCCCTGGGCGTCGAGCTCCTGGGCACCGCGGTCATCCGTGTCGCCTTCGATCCGGCCGAGCCGGAGCGCTCGTCGTTCATGCCGCTCCACCAGCTCGACGGCTCGGACTTCCTCGACGAGGTCTTCGGCCGGCTCGCGGAGTACTTCGCGGGCGCCCGCCGCCGCCTCGACCTCGAGTTCGACCTCTGCGCTTCCGGCGTCGACACCTTCGCCCGCCGCGTGCTCAAGGAGGCGGCCAAGATCCCCTACGGCAGGACCCGCACCTGCCGCAGCCTCGCCGAGACCCTGGGGCGGCCGGACTGCGGTCCGGAGATGGTGTCGATCCTGCTCGGCAATCCCATGCCGATCGTCATCCCCTGCCACCGCGTGGTCGCCGAGGACGGCGACGCCGGCGAGTACGTGGGCGGCACCCAGCGCAAGCGCTGGCTCCTGGAGATGGAAGCCCAGGGCGCCGAGCCGGTCTAGTACCCCATCAAGGCGATTGACGCTTGTTTTGTAGGGGCGGCCCTATGTGGCCGCCCTGTGCGGGGGAGGATACGCGCGGAATCGCCCCCACCCACCCAGGGCGGCCACATAGGGCCGCCCCTACAGAAGCCTTCGTCAATTTCGCCCTGACGATCTACCAGAAGCGGAGCGAACTTTGCATAACTTCCGCCCAGACTCAACGGCCCGCGTCATGGAGGATCGTCGGACCATGAAGGGAACGGGAACGCCGCAAACGCTGGTTCGCGCGGAGGGCTCCCCCGCGGTGTCGCCGCTGCTGGTCTCGATGTTCGGGCAGTACTGCGAGCGCTATCTCGCGCGACACTTTCATGCCGTGCGCCTGTCGAAGTCCCAGCGGCCCGATCCGGCCGCGATTCACGGCAAGCCGCTGATCGTCTACTTCAACCATCCGTCCTGGTGGGACCCGCTGATCTGCCTGCGGCTCGCCGCGAGCCTCTTCCCGGACCGCTCCCACTATGGTCCGATCGACGCCGCCGGCTTGAGCAAATACCGGTTCTTCGAGAAGCTGGGATTCTTCGGCGTCGAGGCCGGCACCGCCCGCGGCGCGCGGCGGTTCCTCAGCGTCTCGCAGGAGATCCTCGCCCGGCCGGACACCGCCCTCTGGGTCGCCGCCGAGGGGCGGTTCACCGATCCGCGCGAGCGCCCGGTCCGGCTGCGCTCAGGTGTCGGCCATCTCGCTTCCAAGGTCCGCGACGCCGTGCTCCTGCCGCTGGCCATCGAGTACCCGTTCTGGGAGGAGCGGTGCGGCGAGGCGCTCGCCCGTTTCGGCGAGGAGATCCCGACCGGGGACGCCGACCTCGACGCCGCCGACTGGACCCCCATCCTGGAAGAGGGGCTGGAGTCGGCCCTCGACGCCCTCACCGGGGAGGCGCTGGCCCGCGACACCGCCCGCTTCGAGGTGCTGGTCGGCGGCAGCGCCGGGGTGGGCGGGATCTACGACGCCTGGCGCCGCCTCAAGGCCCGCTTCCAGGGGGAGCGGTTCCGGCCCGGGCACGGCGACGAGGATCTGTCCACGCGAGGGAAACGGTGATCCTGAACATCACCGAGGGTGAGGCCTCGGAGGGCAGGCCGCGCCAACCGGCAAGACCGCCCTGGATCCTCACTCCCTCCCCACCCCTCACTCCTCCCGAGGAACCACCTCAGACCCCCGAGGCCACCCGCCCCGCAGGAACGTATCCGCGGCCGGGAAGAAATCCTTCGGCCTCTCGATATACGGGTGCGAGCCCGCCCCCTCGATGGCGAGGAACCGCCCGTTGGCGGCGTGGGCGGCCCACTCCCGCGAGGCCTCGGCCGGCACCAGGTCGTCCGTCCCCTGCATCACCAGGAGGGGGGCGCGCAGCTCCGCGAGCCGCGGCCGGAAGTCCCAGCGCTCCATCTTGGGGACGATCTGGCGGAAGTAGACATCCATCGAGTGCCGCGGCCACTCGTTGGGAAAAGAGGCGACGTCCTCCAGCGGGAAGCGGGCGGCCGCGGCCAGCTCCCCCATCTGGGCCGGCAGCAGGAAATAGGTGAACCAGGCGCGGCAGTACGCCACCGGGTCCTCCTGATCGATCCCCTCGCGCCGCATCTCCTCCAGGCGCGGGATGCCGGGCGGAAAGATCATCTCCTCCGCGGTCGGCAGCTCCTGCTCCCATTCGCCCGGCCGGCGCGGCGTGATCGGGCAGACGTGCAGCATGCGGTCGACCCGCTCCGGATTCTCCAGCGCGTAGAGCGTGGTGACCGCCGCGTGATACGAGGCGCCGAGCAGCGATACCTTCTCCAGGCCGAAATAGCGCCGCACCGCCTCGAGATCCGACACGTCGTCCTCCAGGCTGAGCTGGCGGCCGTCGGTGACGGCGCTCGAGCGCCCGCGGCTGCGCGGATCGTAGAAGATCAGGCGCCGCCCCTCGGCCAGCGGCTGCAGCAGCTCCGACAGCCAGTTGGCATTGGGGATCAGCACCGTCTCCGCCCCATCCCCCAGGACGTGGTAGTAGAGGTGCAGCCCCCGCCGGACGAACACGTACCCTTCGCTGCTCCGCATCGGCCGGATGGTATCGAAAGCCGAGCCGGGTGACTACCGGGTGACTACCGCGCCGCTCTCACAGTAAACGAGAAGACGCTGCCGGACTGCGGCCTGGAGTCGACCCAGAGCCGTCCGCCATGGGCCTCGACGATGCGCTTGGCGATGGCGAGCCCCAGGCCGGTGCCGCCGCGGGGCCGAGGCGCCGCCTGCCAGAAGGGGGCGAAGAGATGCTGCTGGTCCTCCTCGGCGATCCCCGGCCCGGTGTCGCCGACCCAGAAACGGACCTCCGCCTCCCCCCAGGGCTCGGTGCCGACGGTGATCCGGCCGCCGGCGGGAGTGAACTTGAGGGCGTTCCCCGCCAGGTTGGCGAGCACCCGCAGCAGCCGGTGGCGATCGGCCTCCACCGGCGGCGTGCCGGCCGCCACATGGGCGGCGAGCCGGAGCGCGCTCCGCTCGGCGGCCGCGAGGTGCGACTCGACGACCTCCCGGACCAGTTCCGCCGCGTCCAGCCGCTGGCGGTCGAGCACCAGCCGCCCCTCCTCGCTGCAGGCGACGTCGAGCAGTTCCTCGATCAGCGTCTCCATCTGAGCGGCCGAGCGCCGGATGACCTCGATCGCGCGCTCCCCGGCGACGCCGTAGGCCGCGAGTTGCTCGGCGCTGAACGAGATCGGGCTGAGCAGGTTCCGCAGGTCGTGGGAGACCACCGCCAGCACCTGGTCCCGCGCCCGCACCGCCAGCCGCGCGTCGTGGTACAGGTGGAGATTGTCCATCGCCAGGGCGACCCGCCGCGCCAGCTCCTCGGCGAGCGCCATCTCCCAGGCCCGGTAGCCGCGGCCGCTGACGCCGAACATCAGGGAGATCGAGCCCAGGGTCTTGCCACGGGCTACCAGCGGCACGGCGAGGAGCGACCGGATGCCGAAGCTGACGAGGAATTCCCGGTGCTCCGGGCTGAGGGAGACGGCCGCCAACGTCTCGGGCGTGAGCTCCGGCAACACCTGGACCTCGCCAGTGCGGATCGCCCGGGCGATGGGGTGATGCTCCCGCGAGAGGTCCGGCGAATAGGCGAGGGCTTGCTGGATCCGCTCCTCGTGGCTGGGGATGGCATGGGCGGCCACCCGTCGCGGGACTCCCCCCTCGATCACGTCGATCACGCAGTAGTCGGCGAGCTGGGGGATCGCCAGGCGGGCGACCGCGTGGAGGATCGCGTCGGGATCGAGCGAGGCCGCGAGCACCGAGTTCGCCTCGGCGAGCAGGCGTAGCGCCTCCTCGATCCGCTTGCGCTCGGTGCGGTCGGCGCAGATGCCGACCAGCCGCCGGGGCCGCCCCGCGTCGTCCGCCTGCAGCCGCCCCCAGGACTCAACCCAGCGCAGACCACCGTCCGGACGCAGGATTCGGAATTCGAGATGGGGCTCGCGCCCCCCCGCGGCGGCTTCGTTGAGGGCCGCCATCACCGGCTCCCGATCGTCCGGATGGATCAGTCGGCCGACCGCCTCCATCGTTCCCTCGAAGCTGCCGGGGATCAGTCCGAAGATGCCCTCCAGCCCCGCCGACCAGATCATCAGGCCGGTCTGGAGGTCCCATTCCCAGGTGCCCATGCGGCCGGCATCCAGAGCGAGCTGGAGCCGCTCCTCAGTCGCCGACGTGGCGTCGCGCCCGGTCACGGGACACACCTCCTCGCGGGAGAAATTGTGGGAAGGAATTAGACTACTTTAAAAATTATATCATTCCCCAATATTTTCTGGGTTTATGTTCTCGCAACCGCCTCCTCCACCGGCACCTCGACCTCGAAAATCCTCACCGGCGGCCGGTCGGGATAGGCATGGCGCAGCAACGACAGGCTGACGTTGTAGACCGGTATGCCCTGGGCCGTCTTGCCCTCGGGCCGGCCGCGGTGGGCGTGGCCGTGGAAGACCGCCTGGACGGGATAGCGGGAGAGCGGCTCCTCGAGGCGGCTGGAGCCGAGGAAAGGGTAGATCTCCACCGGCTCCCCCTCCACCGTCTCCTGGATCGGCGAATAGTGGAGCACGGCGATGCGGGGCTTGCCGCGCAGCCGGGCGAGCGCCGCCTCCAGCTTCAGGGCCTCGTCGACCGCCTCGCGGACGAACTCCTTGATGATCGTCTCCCCCCACGGCCCGAGCGCCCGCTTGCCGAAGCCGCCGCAGAACCCCTTCACCCCGGCGAACCCCACCCCCTTGACCTCCGTCGCCTCGCCGTCCAGCACCCGGATGCCGCTGTCGCAGAGCACCCGCTTGATCTCCTCCTGATGCCCGCCCTCGAAGTCGTGATTGCCGAGCACGGCGATCACCGGCACGTTGACCGTCGAGTGGATCTCGCGGGCGAGATCGCGCGCCTCCTCCACCTGCCCATGGTCCGTCAGGTCGCCGCAGAGCACCAGCACGTCGCACTCCCGCCCCGCCTGGGCCAGCACCTCGCGCACCGAGGACTCCGGAGACCGCGTGTAGTGCAGATCCCCGAGCGCGCCGACGCGCACCGTTCCGTTGTGTTCGCTCATCTCGTCCTCCCTCGCCGTGCCAGAGGTTCAAGAGGCATGCCAGAGCCCGCAAACTGGTACGCCTCTTGCTGTTGCGCCAGAGCCTCAGAGCGGAGGATTTTGATGACGACCCAGACCGCAGCCCCGGCCCATCCGACCCAGGATTCGACCCAGGAAATACTCAGCGCCGAGACCCGGGAGTTCTACCGCGAGGCGATGCGCGCCTTCGACGACGCCAAGGTCCCCTTCCTGGTCGGCGGCGCCTACGCCTACGCCCGCTACACGGGCATCGAGCGGCACACCAAGGATTTCGACGTCTTCGTCCGTCCCGAGGACTTCGACAATGCGCTGGAGGTCTTCCTCCGCAAGGGGTGGAAGACCGAGCGCACCTTTTCCCACTGGCTAGGCAAAGGGTACCTGGGGGAGGACTTCGTGGACGTGATCTTCAGCTCCGGCAACGGCATCGCCCGCGTCGACGAGCAGTGGTTCGAGCACGCGGTCGAGGAGACCGTGCTCGACTACCGCACCCGGCTGATCCCGGCCGAGGAGATGATCTGGTCCAAGTCCTTCATCATGGAGCGCGAGCGCTTCGACGGCGCCGACGTCGCCCACGTCCTCCACGCCCGTTCCGGAGAGCTCGACTGGGACCGCCTGCTGCGCCGTTTCGAGCCCAACGGCGGCTGGCGGGTGCTGCTGGCCCACCTGATCCTCTTCGGCTACATCTACCCCGGGGACGCGCACCTCATCCCCAACCGGGTGATCGAGACCCTGAACGAGCGGCTGCGGCGCGAGACCGCCGAGCCCGCCGGCGAGGCCAAATCGCGGCTCTGCCGGGGGACCATCCTCTCCCGCTCCCAGTACCTGGTCGACACCCATCTCTGGGGCTACGAAGACGCCCGCCTGGAGCCGGTGGGGAACATGACCGGCCCGCAGGTCGCCTGCTGGACCGACTCCGCCGCCAAGGACGGCGACGTCAGCCAGTTGGAGATGATCGAGGCGGTGCAGAAGGGGGAGTAGCGCGGCGCGCGAGCTCCCTCAAGCCCGGGGCCTTCATGGGACGTCGTACATGAAGGTTTTCAGGCGCCGGAAGAGGCGCTTCTGCTCGGCCTCGGTGTCGGTGAGGATGAGGACCTTGTCATCGAGAGTGGCCAAGGTGCCGGCCACCTCGGACCAGTTCGCATCGTTGAGGATGCGGGACACCAGGACCGACGCGCCCTGCATGACCTGGAGCAGGATCATTTGCGGACCGATGATCCGGGCCGCCTGGACATACTCGTTCAGCACCTGGGTGACACCGATGCTCAAGTCGGGCTTCAAGGGCAGGTCGTAGTAGCCGTTGACCCGGATGATATTCATGTCCCGCAGGTCGCGGCTGATGCTCGACTGGGTGGCCACGAAGCCCATCTCCTTCAGCCGCTCGACCAGCTCCTTCTGCTCCTTCACCACCTCTCTCTCGGAGAGGATCTCCAGAATGGCCTCCCGGCGGCGCTCCCGGACGTTTCGGTCTCTCGGCATACCTCTCCCCTCAAGGTGGCAACATCCTACCCGATTGCGCAAATCTGTCAAGAGACCCCTTGACATCCGATGCAGACATGCCGGACCATATGCGCACTGCATGCAAGGCAGCAGCGGCGGCGACTCAGACGAATCAAGCATCCAAGGGCCGCGGTGGAATCCGCAGGATTCAGGTTCCGGCGCCATGAAGGCGCAGGATTAAAGGGCCCGCGGGCCCAAGGATGGAGAAAGACCATGACTGTAGAAACGACGTACAAGGGGAAGGTGGAGGACTGGGAGCGGTTGAACGAGCGGCTGACCGCAAACGCAGGTGATCTTGCGCATCTGGAAAAGAACCGGGCCCAGTTGCAGGCGCTGATGGAGCAGGCCCGGGGGATCGCGGCGGTCCAGTCGGCCCAGATGGCGGCGAAGCAGGAGGCGTCCCAGAAGCTCGCGGACATCGTCGCGGAGGGGACCCGGCTGGCGACCCTGCTGCGGTCGAGCGTCCGGCAACACTACGGGATCCGGGCCGAAAAGCTCGTGGAGTTCGGCGTCAAGCCCTTCCGGGGGCGGAAGCCGAAGACGAGCCTGAAGGGCAAGGGGCAGCAGAGTCCTGCGGAACCCACGGTCCAGCCGGCGGCCGATTCAGCCCAGTAGCCCGCTGAAGACTTTCCTGAACAGCGGGTCTCGGGAGCGTGCTCCGCACGCTCCCTTTTTTTGTGCCTGTTTCCCCCACTGAAAACCCTGACATCTCTCACCCAGGCGAACCGCGGAAGCGTTCGCGGGGTCCGTCATAACGTTATGACGGCACGCCGTAAGATTATGGGACGCGTTGTAACGTTATGGCGGGCGCCGTAAGGTTATGGCCGGCGCCATAAGCTTACAACGGAGCGTCATAAGGTTCTGCGGAGCGTTATAACCTTACGGCGGGGCGCCATAAGGTTGTGGGACGCGCCATAAGGTTATGACGGCTCGCCGTAAGCTTATGGCAGGCGTTGTGAGCTTATAACGAAGCGTCATAAGGCTCTGCGAGGCGTTGTAACGTTATGACGGGGCGCCGTAAGGTTATGGAGCTCGTCATGACGTTATGACGAGCCGTCGTAAGGCTCTGCAAGCCGCCATAAGGTTACGGCGGCGCGTTGTAACCTTATGGGCGGAGCCCCCGCGGAGACGACCCGCCGCCCCGAAAGAGGACACTCTCCAACATCTCCGGAACCTCTACCCTGAGCCAAGCCTCCGACGTACCGTAGAGACGCCCCAGACGATTTGCGAGATCCTGTCGCAGGCCACAGACGGCGGGGCGTCTCCGCGACGGCGCCACCCCTCCGAATCTCTCGAGCTTCCCGCGTCCTCCACCTTTCCCGGCACCGGCCTTGTCGCGCGATCTCCTACTGGCGGGAGGCTACGACATCTGGACGATGCAGGAGCTTTGGCCCACCAGAGCGTGAAGACCACGATGATTTATACCCACGTCCTCAACCGGGGTGGCCAAGGGTCCAGAGCCCTGTGGACACCCTCTGACCCGCGGCGTCTTACACGATAGCCCTTCGTCGTGTAAGACGCCTGCTCCTGCCGGAGGAACTCTGGAAGGCGCTGACAACACGAGGCTTATGAGTTCCTCCCCTGGATGCCATGGTGCTTACCGACATGATCCAGCACGTATAACCTCCACCACCCCAGAGAATGTTTGCTTACCGACAGCCTTGCATGTCGACCAAAGAGCCGACAACCGGACCCCGACTGTCGTGTAAGCGATCAGCCGTCTCTTCGGAGAGGTGGACGCTTACACGACAAGAGCCGTCCCTTGACGGCAGCGCTGGCCTCCCCTATTCTTAAGGAAAGCTAAGGAAGTTAGAGAACATTACTCAATAGCCATGCTTCCATCTTCGACTAGGCCAGGAGGTGGATGTCAATATGGAAGCTGGAGCGGCGGGTTGAATACAAGGTTGGCCGACTGCTTCAGCCATCATAACCACGTCCTGTTATAGGGGAGTACTTTAATGCTATGGCGAAGATGCCTCACGGTAACACTGATTCTAATCTGGGCCACAAGCGGTGCTTCGGGAGCACCTAAGACAAAAACGCGCCCAGCAACATTGAAGCGGGTCTCGGTCACCTTTGAAACTCTCAAGGGCCAGCGCGCCCCTGACTCCCAAATGCGGGTCGACGTCAGCTACTCTGAGTTTACCTTTGCGTCAAACTACGAACAGCCCCCAATAGCCCCCGGCATTGCCTTTACAGTTGGCTCACCTGTCGTAGTGGACGTGCCTCTCGATTATGGTATTGCACATGGGAGCACGCCATGCACCAAGGATTTCGTCCTTCGCACTCTTCGGGATAAAGATGATCCGATCACGCTCTATGTCGAACTCACCAAGCCTCAAGCTTGGGTCTACAATGCGAAAGTGATATTCGAGTACTCCGATGGTACTTCGTATAAAGGTGAAGCGCGCGGTTGTGAGCTTACACCAGAGGTTGGATTTAAACAATGCTATGTTCGGGAAGAAAACTAGAAAAGACACTATGGCTATGTCCGTTGCTTACTGACGGTGGTTGGTGTGTCGGGCGGCCAACCCCAGCGCTGCACCGGACGGCAAACACGCTTTGCGCGTTTGCCGCACGGTGAGCTTCCAAGGCGTTAGGCGGTCCGTGCCGTGAGCGGCTGATGAAACGCGACTTGTTAGGCACATTAAGATGGCACACGGACAAAGGGCGTGGTTAGTCACATGGGACTGGGTCACCCCCGGCTACGGCGGTTGAGGATCGCCTCGCGGCCATCTTGCGACCGCGCCTACCGCAGCGCATCGTTGGGGAAATAGTCCACTGCTTATATGCATTACATGTGTGCAGCCCTGCTGAACTAGCACTATGGTCGAAGCGTCCCAAGGAGTATCCTTTTAAGACTAGATGGGAAAACGGAATGTGCTGGTGCGGACACAATCCATTCTTAACTGCCGTGTATGTACATGATCTATTTGTCCGAGAGGACACGCAGTCTGGTTTGGAGACGATCAGCTATGTGCTTCCACCGATTTACAGTTTCAACCTCCAGGCGGGCAAGCGTGAGCTGGTTCGCGAGGCGAATACCGAAGTCCTTCACTCGTACAATCATAGGACCACTGAGCGATCGCGAAATAGGCAGAGATGCCCCCGGCAATGATTAATCGAGGATAGTCATTGGAAGAAGGAGAGTGATTCGTAAATATCGCCCAACCCCACCGATCGAGCGGACGGCAAACGGCGCCGCCGCTCATCGGTAACAGGCGTTAGCCGTGAGGGAATCCGCCCTCATAGGTATGCAAAAGTAAGGAGACGAGATGAGGAAGAACCAAAGGAAGCTTCTGCTCAGTAAAGAGACGATCTCGAGCCTAGAGAATGGAGATCTCATTAAGGTAGCAGGCGGGGATGGTAACTTCAGTTTTCTAGTTTCGGCATGCAACACGCATTGCTCATGCCCGGATACTAAGTAGGAGGTTCTAACAGTCTGTGGTAAAGACGTTTTCGGCGGAAGCCGTCCTTAATTCCAAGGCAACTTCAGGCGAGATCCCCCCGAAAGCACTTTTGCCACAGGCTGTTCTGCTTCAGTAATATCGGCTAGTACCTACCTCAACCAGTATGACGAGGAGTTCTACGGGCAGGTTTTTACCGAACGGGCCGCAACCCCCAAATAGGTGCCCCAAATAGGTGCCCAAAATAGGTGCCAGCCGAACCAATAAGGAGAGCATACGGGAGTTGGCAAACTGACCCTTTCCGCGGCGTAGCTTCGGAACTGAACAGCATTCTGGAGGCTCTTGAAGTCGCAATCCACCTCGTCGTGAACATCCTGAAGGCGTTCGTGCGTTCTATTTCGGAGCACTCTCGGATCTTTACCGTGGCGCTCATCGCATGGAGACGGCTGATCTCTCGGGCGAGGTTGGACTGCACATGGCACATGAAGCGGGCGAGCTGGCGAACTGCTGGCTAAGCACCTCCGCGGCACGGCCCGGCGGGAAAGAGCAGTGACCAGAAGAACGCTTTTGGTCACTGAGGCTCGCGAGCCTTGGTAGCACCTATAATCACGTTGGCGTTCCCACATTCAAGAATCTTCCACTGGAGGGTGGCCATGATCCCGCGGGCGAAGGATCTCCGTAAGCTCTGGTTCGAGTCACCAGAGGCTCTCTATGGCCGGTTCAACTACCAACGCGACGAGCAAATCGATGCTCTCATGGAGTTGCTCGTGGACAGCAGCCTCCCCGCAGTCGTTGTGCTCGGCGGAAAGCCAGGAATTGGCCGCGGCTTCCTCTGTGACGCGGCTGCCCACAGGGCGCGCACCCAGGGTCACAAGGTAGCCGTGTGGCACTTGGATCTCGACGGTTTCGAGCCCGATGTTGAGAATCCGCTCACCCAATACCTTCGCCACTTGATCGACCAGGAAGAGCGCCAACAAGAAGCAGCGCGGGAAAAGGCCAAAGGAGCAGTGAAGTCAGCCGCGAAGACGCTGATCAAGCTCGATCTGGTCGGCCAAGCGTCCGAGCTTGCAGCCTCGCTTCTATCGCTTCTCTGGCAGTTTGAAGATCCTCTGGAGCGCTTCGCCGCCCTACTGAATCAGCCTCGCCGCGGCAGCAGCGCACCACCGCGAGACGATCCCGATACCTTGCACCGCTTCCTAATCGAGCTGACCCGAGACCGCAAGCTGTTGGTACATATAACCGATGGCCCGCAACTGACCAGCAATTTGCGCCGCTGGCTCATCGGTGAGGTAGAGCGAGCACCAGAGCGTCTGTTGCTGGTAATTTCCTGCCCGCTGGACCAAGTCACGGCGCGAGCCGCTCCCGAGGCTCGCTCCAAACCCGAGCGCTTCGACGTGTTGCCCCTCGATGCAGCCGAGTTGCGTGCCCTGCTCGACCGGCGGTTCGACCCGAACGAGCTCCCCGACGACTTGGTTGAGGCGCTGATGCGGCGCTGCCATGGACGGGCAGTGGCAATCGCAAACCAACTGGCAGATCTGATGGAGGCCGAAATTCTGGTTTCTGAGGGTGAAACGTGGCGGCTGCCCCCCGCGGGTCTGAAGGACCCTCAACTCGTCTATGCTTTCTCCCGCGGCCTGTTCGAGGAGGTGGATAAGCCTTTGGCCACGTTGGCCGAGGAGGAGCCGGAGTTGGCGCGAGCGCTCCGAGACCTCCTGTCTCTCGCCGCGCTCTGCGGCCGTTATGTGCCCATGGCCGCGTTGCTCGAGCACCTGCAACTAAATGAGAGCACGGCCGAAGCAGCGATCGATTGGGTCGACGATGTGCTGGTGGGCGAACTCGGTTGGCTCAACGATCTGGGCTTCAAAGTCATTGGGTTCCCTGGGCACAACGCCTACACCTTCACGCATCCGTTGCTGCCTCTGGTGGTCTTGGACCAGGAGTTGGAAGTGACCCGAGAGATGAGGGCAGCGACCTTGCTACGATTTCTAGAGCAGCGGATCCATCTGACCAAGAGAGGCTGGGCGCGTTGCTTTCTCTCCATCGCCGAGCACTTGGGCGGCCGGGAGTGCGAACCCTACGAACGCTCTCTGGCCTGGTGGATCGGCTTGGAGGCGGCCGATGCCCTGAGAGCCGAGATTCGCATTGCAATTGAGTGCGAGGAAATCGAGCCGGAGCTGGTGTGGCGAATGGCCAAGGATTCCGAGACTTGGCCGGCCTATCGGAGGTTGGCGGTGCTTGAGGCGTACGCACAGGCAACTATCGGCGAGGGCGCGGCCTCTAGGACCGTCGTGCCGTTCGACCGCTTTGCGGACTTTCACCTGCTGCGCGCCAGCTTGCTAATCGATGTTGGTCGGTACGCTGATTCGCTGGCCGACAGCCAGGATGCCCTAAAGCTAGTTCCGCGAGAGCCTCTGAAGCGATCCCGAGCCTTGAATTTATCTGGGGTGGCGCGACTCTATCTGGGTGACGGCCGAGCCTCCAGACTTGACTTCGAAGCAGCAGTAGTGCTTGACGACGAGATTTATGGAGAAGAACACCCCAACACCTTGACAGCTAGGCACAACCTGGCCTCAGCCTTGCGGGAGGTCGATGATCTCGAAGGTGCCAGGAAGCTCGAAGAGACGATCCTGGAAATCCGAACACGTGTCCTGGGTGCCGAGCACCCCCATACTCTACAATCGAAGGATAACCTAGCTTTGACTCTCCGAGCTCTCGGTGATCTCGAAGGTGCCTGGAGGCTCCAAGAGCAGACGCTGGAGAGCAGAGAACGCGTGCTGGGCGGCGAGCACCCCGACACTTTGGCATCGATGACCAACGTAGCTGCTGCCTTGCACGCTTTCGGTAATTGCGACGGCGCCAGGAAGCTTAACGAGCAAACCCTAGAGATCAAAGAGCGCGTCTTGGGGAGCGAGCACCCCAGCACCTTAGACACAAGAAACAACTTGGCCGAAGTCCTCCGGGCTCTCGGTGATCTCGAAGGTGCCAGGAGGCTCCAAGAGCAGACCGTGGCTCTCCGAGAGCGCGTCCTTGGGCACGAGCATCCCGACACGTTGTCGTCGAGGCACAACCTGGCCGGGACCCTCACGGCTCTCGGTGATCTCGGCGGTGCTAGGGTGCTCCAGGAACAGGTCCTGGAGATTCTTGAGCAGGTGCTGGGTGCCGAGCACCGCTACACCTCGCTCGCCACCTGGAACCTGCTCCTGACTGTCCGCGATCTCAATGACCTCAAGACCGAAGCCCAAATAATCGACAAGCTCCGCTGGCTCCTTGACCGCGACGAACACTCGATCCCTTCAGCCAACCAGCGAGCCATCCGCCAGGGGCTACTTGACTTTCTCAACCGCCGGGCCCAAAAAGGTGCCTGCTGACTCGACGGCGCCGACCCGGAAGAGGGACGGTACCTGGGGGTACCTGGACCTATTCAGGGCGAGTAGCGTGCCGATTCGCAGGCACGTTAAAATACGAGCCGAAGCCACGGAGTTCGATCCAGCGTACGAAGGCTACTTCCGCGACCGCTGGGTGCGGAGGGAGCAACGCCGGAGAAAGCGACGGGCCCAAAGCAAGGCACTCGCAGCCATGGAACGCACAAACCCGGACAACCCAACAGCCGGGTCGAGAAATCGGCCTACGGAAAGGCTTGAGCCGTATGCGGGGAAACTCGCACGTACGGTTCTTAGAGGGGCTGGGGGCTCGTAAGAGCCCCTGGCTACTCGGCGGCGACCCGGTATGCGAGCATCTAGCTTTCAAGAGAGGAGCCCAATTAGGTGCCAATTAGGTGCCAGCCGAACCAGTAAAGAATGAATACGGCGTCGGTAAACTGACCTGCCGCGGGGCACTGAACGGCATCCTGGAGGCTCTTGAAGTCGCAATCCACCTCGTCGCGGACATCCTGAAGGCTTTCGTGCGGTCTCTTTCGGAGCACTCTCTGATCTTTACCGGCCCTCGAGACACACCTTGCCTGTAGCCTGCTCGAGAGGCTCGCTCCACTCCAAGGTCTGTCGGCAGGTGCGGCTTGGAGAGAAACTATCCTCCCGCGAAAGGTAGCGCTGGCGGGAAGCTGCCGGTTGGAAACACCGCGCCACGATCTCCCGCTCGAAGCTTCTCGGAGGCATCCCGAAAAGCCGCGACGAACCAGGCGTAGGCTTCCCAGAGCTCATGGCGCACCTTGGCGCTCATCGCATGAAAGAGCGGCGCGGGCGACCTCTTCGAACGCTTCGGACGATCGTGGGGATGTTGACCCAGGATCGCCGCGACACCCAGCGGCTGGTTTCCCGTTCTCGACCTTCGGGTCGCCATCTCCTCTTCGATCTCATGAACCAGGTTGAGGGACCGCGCTCGCCAGAGCTCGGCTGGAAGGTGCTTCCAGCAAGGAAGGGGAGAGAGGTGCAGCGTCTCGACGGTCGCGTACTGAAGACGATCGAACTTCTCTCCCCGATTGCGGGCGGCGTACTCCTGGGTCCGGTCGAACCAGTAGCCACTGAGCTCTGCTCCTTCGGCCAGCGCTTTGGCCACGTGCACTCCCGGCCAATCCCGCGGACGCTCGACCAGCCCCTCCTTGGGGCCGTGGCTAAAAATGTATTTCAGCCGCGCGGCCTGTGCCCCTTCCTCTCCACTGACGACGATCGCCTGATACCTCCGCGACCAGATCTTCTCCCCCCAGCCGTAGAGCCGGCTGATCTCCCGGGCGAGGTTGGATTGCACGTGGCACATAAACCGGGCCAACTGGCGGGCATTGTCGACGTCGAGCAGGAGGTGATAGTGATTCGACGCGAACACGTAGCCGCAGCAACGGACTTTATAGAGATGCTGGGCACGTCCCAGGACGCCGACGATGACCTCGTCGAGCGCCCGGCCGGGCCGGAGGAGGAAACGGCTGTGGAGAGTGCGGCAGGTCACCTCGACCAGGGCACCGCCGTCTGGGACATAGCGGAGTCGTCGGCTCATACCCTAGATAAGACGTAAAATCGGTCCCGAATCTTCTTCGCCCTAGAACCGCTTGGGTTTGCGAGGGGGTTTTTCCGGCCAGAATATGCAGCACTAACGGGAATACCGAAGCAGGTAGGCACGACAGACGTCCTACCGGGAATCGCATGGCACCTTTAGGGGCACCTTTAGGGGGGCACCTTTAGGGGGTAAGATCTCGAGAAGAGATGGATTAGGCGGCTAAAGGCATGTCACATTTGATCATCGGGTGCCAGAGAGAAAGGGGGCTTGGCTTTGACCTTGCCGAAGTCCTGGACGCTCTGGGGCCGCGGGTGGCGCGTTCCGCGTGGGCGATCGAAGGCTTGAAGTACGTCTCTCGTGATGAGACTGATATTCCGGTGTTGCACGGTGGGGACGGGGCGAGGGTTCTGGGGACTGAGTTGCTTTCGAGTCTCCCGAACCTGCTTCAAGTTATCGACGGTGAGTTTCGCGCGTTCAAGGCTGACGGAGAGCTATGGGTTATCCTGAGAGCGGTCGATAGTTCTTGGTGGGAAGTCGTCTCCGACGATAGCGCTGTGTTATCAGCCATCCGTGACCAGTTTCTCAATGTCGATGAGCAACCCTGAGCCTCCTGACCCACGGCTGCAGTCCGGCGTTCTATCCTCGGCCGCTGAGCCGATGCTCAGTCAGGCGATCGTGCAAACTCTTCTGGCACCGGCGGCCGACCGTGCAAGTCTCTTCGCGCAACTCGTCGGCGAGATCGTGCGGTTCATGGCAGCACACCCCGAAGAGCGTCCTTGGACCTGTGCGGTATTCAGGGGCACGGACGGCTCTACGATCTTTCGCGGCGGTGTCGGTCACTCACTCGTCGTCGACCCGACGGGAGGGCTCTGGCGAGCTCGAAGCTACGAGGACTTCGATACAACCTACCGGTTCACGGACGGGTCGTGCGAGATCGACACGCTGACCCCGCGCTACGCGCATTTGCGCGAGTATCACCCCAGGTGACATGCGCTGTCCCTATCTCCCTTCGTGCCGCACTGCCAAGCGCTTGGGTAATCCGCTTGGATAATCCGCAGCCTTGAGAGCTCTTTAAGACTCGCCCCCCCGCTCGCGCAGGTTCTCTTCCCGGAAAAGCTGCACCCGCGCCCGCATGATGCCGGCACGGCCCAGATATCCCAGCAAACGGCGACGGTCGTGCCGATCGACGATCGGCAGCCGGCCGATGTCGTGCGCCAACATGCGCGCCACGGCGTCGCGCAGGATCTCGTCGGGATAGGCGACGATCAGGTCCTGCGTGCCGGCCTCCAGCACGCTCGCGGCTCGCCCCTGCTCGCTCTCCATCGCCCGCATCAGATCGCTGCGAGTGATGATCCCCGCCAGCTCGCCTCCCGCGTCCACGATGGGGATACCCTGGCGGCCGGTCAGAGCCGGGTCGCCGGCGGCGATGCGGGCGGACAACTCGGCCACCGTCATCGTCGCCGGGATGTTCACGACGTCGCGATCCATGACCTCGCCGATGCGGTGGACCTCGAAAGGATCGACGCTGTACTCACGCACCAGGTGATGGCCGCGCCGGGCGAGCTTCTCGGTGAGGATCGAGCGGCGCAGCAGCAGGACGGTCGTGCCGTGCGCGATGACCGCTCCCACCATCAGGGCCGGCAACACGTTCCAATCGTGAGTGAGCTCGACGGTGAAGAGGATCGCCGTCAGCGGAGACCGCATCGTGCCGCCCATCATCGCCGACATGCTGACCATGGCCCACAGACCGGCATCGCCGACCGGAATCAGCCCTGATTCCAAGACTCCCAGACCGCCGCCCATGATGAGGAGCGGCGCGAGCACGCCTCCCGAAGTGCCCGACCCCAGGGCCACGGCCCAGACCAAGGCTTTGAGGAAGAGCAGCGACGCAGCCGAGCCGCCGGTGAGATGTCCGGCGAGCAGGTCCTGAATGGAGTCGTAACCGACTCCCAGCACGCGCGGGTCGAGCAGGCCGCCGACGCCGATCGCCAGGCCGCCGAGGATCGGCCACCACATCCAGTGCACCGGCAGCTTGGCGAAGAGGTCCTCGCAGGCGTAGACGAGAGCGGTCAACAGCCCCGACGCCACACCGGCCAGCAGTCCGACGACGATGGCGAACCCAAGCGTCTCGGCCCCCAGGACGGCATGGCCGGGGACCGGGAAGATCGGCCCGGCGCCGAGCAACGGCACCCGCACCACCGCCGCGACGACCGAGGCGACCGCCACCGGGATGAAGCTGCGCGGCTTCCACTCGAAGAGCAGCAACTCGACGGCCAGCAACACCGCCGCCATCGGCGTGGCAAAGATGGCCGCCATGCCGGCGGCGGCGCCGGCGACCAGCAGCGTCTTACGCTCCGCCGAAGAGAGATGGAAGAGCTGGGCGATCAGCGAGCCCACGGCGCCGCCGGTCATGATGATGGGCCCCTCGGCGCCGAACGGGCCGCCGGTGCCGATGGAGAGCGCCGAGGAGACCGGCTTGAGCACGGCGACCTTGGGCTCGACGCGGCTCCGGCCGATGAGGATGGCTTCCAGCGCCTCGGGGATACCGTGGCCGCGGATCTTCTCGGAGCCGTAGCGCGCCATCAGGCCGATCACCAAGCCGCCGATCATCGGCACCAGCACCGCCCAACCCCCCAGGTGATTGCCGGCCGGCGACACGAATTGGGAGGAGAAGCGCTGGTAGTAGGCGAGGTTCGTGATGACCGCGATCAGCCAGACCAGCGCGTAGGCAACCAGCGCCGCCAACACGCCGATTCCCCCGGCCAAGCCGGAGAGCACCAGGACACGGCGGTCGGTGCTGAAGTCCGCCAGCTTGTCTCGGTGCTGATGCGGCTTCGGGTGAGAGAGTTCGTCGGTCTGAGCGTACACGGAATCCTCGCGCAGGGAGAGCGCCGCTGATATTGCGGCACGATCCATCGTAGCACGACATTCCTCATGCCCAGGCATTCATGCCCGGGCGGAGGGACGTCGCGACCGACTTTCGAGACACCCTCTAAGGCCGGCCGGCGTCTTTCTTCAAGAGGAAGGGACACGGTACTATGCGGGACTGTGTTTGGCTTTTTTAGAGAGACCCGCGGGGGCCAGCGTAATGGAATCGCGATCCTGCTTCTATTGGTCGTGGCGCTGGAGCTTGTCCCCTTCTCGGTGACCTCGAAGGGCTCCGGCCACAACTGCCGGCACGGCTCCTGCCCGATGGCGCGCCGCCCCGCCAGCCCGGCACCTCCGGCATGCCACGGTTCGCACCCGGCGCGGAATCAGGGCGCCGATGCCTGTTCCATCAGCGTGGGCTGCGATTGCGGAGGGCCGCATCTGCCTTCGACCCCGCACCGCGAGATCCAGGCGATTCTCCCTTCCTCCGTCGCCAGCCTGGCGCCCGATCTCTCGAGCTTTCCGCCGCTCTCGGATACCGGCGACCTCCCGGCGCCGATCCGAGACCTCGACGCTCCCCCTCCGCGGCTCGCTCGGCTCGTCCAGCTCGTCTAAGCGCAACTTCCCTTAGACCGCTCGGGTTACGAGAGGAGTATGCCGCCATGCCGGCAAAACGGTTCCATTTCTGGATCGCTCTGTGCATTTTTCTCTTCGCCCTGCCCCTGGCAGCCCAGCAGGCTCCGAGCTCCGCCAGTGTCAGTGGGACGGTCCACGACGCGAACGGCGCGCCGGCTGCCGGCGTCAAGGCGACGATCACCAACCTCGATCGGAATCAGACGCAGACCGCCGTCACCGATCGGGAGGGGCGGTTCCGCTTCCCGGTGCTCGCCGTGGGCGACTACCAACTGGAGGTCGCCGCCGCCGGCTCCGCCCCGTGGCAGCGGCGGCTCCGGCTGACCGTCGGCTCCGCGCTGGAGGTGCCGGTGGCCCTGAACCCTGCCTTCGAGGACGCGATCTCTGTCATGGCCGACGCGCCCGTCGTGGAGACGGTGCGCACGCAAGTCGCTTCGGCGGTCTTGCCCGAGGAGGTCCATGACCTGCCGCTGAACGGGCGGAACTTTCTCGACCTCGCCCTGCTGGTACCGGGCGTATCGCGAACGAACACCGGCGCCAACCAGCGCTTCGCCGAGACCTCCGCGGTGCCGGGCACCGGCATCTCCGTCTCCTCCCAGCGGAACCTCGCCAACTCCTTCATCGTCGACGGCCTCTCCGCGAATGACGATGCCGCGGAGCTGGCCGGGACGTTCTTCAGCCAGGAGGTCATCCGCGAGCTCTCCGTCGTCCGTTCCGGCGGCGTAGCGGAGTTCGGCCGCGGCTCGGCGGGCATCATCAACATCGTCACCCATTCCGGGACCAACAGCCTGCGGGGGGATGGGTACGGCTTCTTCCGCAACCAGCGGCTCGACTCCGCCAACGCGCTGTCAGGGACCAAGCTGCCGTTCGACCAGCAGCAGTACGGCGCTTCGCTGGGAGGACCCCTGGTCAGGGACCGGACGTTCTTTTTCGCCAATGTCGAGCAACTGCGGCAGCGCGGCGAAGGCATCATTACCATTACGCCGGCGAATGTGGCGGCGATCAACAACCGTCTGAACCAAGCGGACTACGGTGGGGAGAGCATCGCCACCGGCGGGTTCGGAACGACTCTCGACACCACCAATTTCTTCGTCCGCGCCGACCATGCCATCACTCCCGCGGACCAGATGACGGTCCGCTTCAGCTCCTACGACGTCACCAGCGATAACTCGCGCTCGGTAGGGGGGCTCAACGCTGTCAGCCGGGCAACGGGTCTCGAGAACCAGGATCGGACGCTGGCGCTGAACAACCTGTGGGTCGTCTCGGCGAACGCGATCAGCGAGACGCGCGCCCAGGTGACGCGCAGCCGCCTCGACGCGGCGCCGAACGACTTGACCGGACCGGCGGTGACGATCTCCGGGATCGCCAGCTTCGGCACGGCGACCAGCTCGCCGACCGCGCGCGACATCGATCTCGCCGAGCTGGTGCAGACCGCCACCTGGCTGCGCGGCGACCACTCGCTCAAGGCCGGTGTCGACCTGCTGCGGGACCGGGTCGAGATCGGTTTTCCCGGTGCCCTGCAAGGCGCTTACACCTTCTCGAGCCTCGCCAACTTCCTGGCCGGGACGTATTCGAGCTACCAGCAGGCATTCGGGGAGGAGGACACCCGCCAGACCAACGACAATCTCGGCGTCTTCCTGCAGGACGAGTGGCACCCGGGTCAGCGCCTGACGGTGAACGCGGGCCTGCGGTATGACCTGCAGAAGCTGCCGTCGCTCGTCCATACCGACCGTAACAACGTCTCGCCGCGGCTCGGCCTGGCGTGGGACGTGCGCGGCGATGGGCACAGTGTGCTGCGCGCCGCGGCGGGCCTCTACTACACGCCGATCCCTCTGCGCGCCGTCGCCAACGCGCTGCAGCGCGACGGCGTCCGCTACCGCGTGGCGCAGGTCGGCCCGAACACGCCAGGGGCGCCGGCCTTCCCCAATGTCTTCTCGCGGTTCCCAGCGGGCATCCTGACCAACGTCACGACCCTCGACCCCGATATCGAGAGCAGTTCCACGGAGCAGGCGGCCCTGCAGTACGAGCGTCAGCTCGGCTCCGTCATGGCGGCGTCGATCGGTTATGAGCATCTCCGCGGGCGCCACATCATCATGTCGCGCAACGTCAACGTGCCGGCCACCACCAACCCCGCAGTTCCCAACCTCGGGCGTCCTGATCCGAGGTTCGCCAACAACAGCCAGTACCAGTCCATCGGCGACTCCTGGTACGACGGCATGACTCTCGCGTTGACCCAGCGGCCGGCTTCCTGGGGGAGCGTCCGGCTGGCCTACACTCTGTCGAAGGGATTGGATACCTCGGGGAACTTCTTCTTCAGTCAGCCGCAGAACGCGAACGATGTCGGTGCCGAGCGGGGGCGCTCCGACAACGACCAGCGCCACCGCCTGACCCTCAGCGGCACTCTCAAAGCACCACGGTCCGTCAACGGCACGCTGATTCGCCGCCTGGCCGAGGGCTGGCTGTTCAGCTACGTCTACACCTACACGTCGGGGCTGCCGTTCACCGTTCAGCTCCCGAACGACCGCAACGGCGACACCAACTTCAACGACCGTCCAGCCGGCGTCGGGCGCAATGCCGGCGAGGGTTTCGATTACAAGTCGCTCGACCTGCGCCTCAGCCGGACGCTCACCCTCGGCGGCGGGCTCTCGATCGAGACCATCCTCGACGCCTTCAACGTGCTGAACAGGGCGAACTACCAGGTCCCCAACAACATCTTCGGCTCGCCGACCTTCGGCCGGGCGACGGCGGTCAACGAGCCGCGGCAGCTCCAGCTCGGGCTGCGGCTGTTTTTTTGAGGGGAGAAACGTTGAGGGGAGAAACGTTCATGCGGTCACACCAAGCAGTCCTCATCCTTCTCGCCTTCTTCGGGCTGGCTGGATGCGGTCGAGACCATCAGCTCACGGCGCCGGGCATGCTCCCGGCGTTGCCGGCTGGGAGGATCTGATGCGGGGAGAACACTTTGCGGAGTGTGCCTCGAAAAAGTCATCGACTCTGTGAGAGAGACCGTTAGCCAACCCTCATACACACATCTTTGCCTCCTGGCCCTTGGCCTGAATCGCTATATCTTTACATCCGTAACATAACTGTAAAAACCCGATTTCCTCAACAAAATCCCCCCTGGCTCGGGCTCGCTTTTGACGATAGCCCACACCAGGGATTTATAAGAGCCAAGACGTCCAGGGCTCTGTTGTCGCAAGTTCGGTTTGAGACAGCATCCTGGTGGTGTTCCGCGGTTCCGCCGCATGGCGGAGCTGTTGGGTCTAACCGTGCCCCCATCGCGAGGTGGGAGTGCAAATGTCAACCTTTTTTGATGTCGGCTGGAGGCAAGGATCATGAACAGGAAAGCGGTTTTTGTTGCTGGGACTCTGCTCGTCACCGCGCTGATGGCGCACGCCGCGGAGGCGAAACGTTGGGGTTGCTGGATTCAGGCGGACCGCAATGTGCGGATCCGCAATACCGCCAGTAACGCGTCCGCGGCGGTCAGCGACTGGAACAACCTGACCATCCTCAATCTCTCTTCGGTCAGCTCGGGCGAGGAGACCTACGTCTTCAACGCCAACTCCGGCAACACCGGTTGGGGCGGTCTCGCCAGCATCACCAACTACAGTGGCTGCACCATCCTCCGGGCCACCGCGCAGCTCAACACCTACTACGCGTGGTCCTCGAACGCCGCCCGCGGCGTCCACTGCCAGGAGGTCGGCCACACCTTCGGCCTCGATCATTCCAATGACGGCGGCTGCATGGGCGGTGGCTACTGGTACGACATCGCCACCCACTACACCATCGTCCAGGGGAACATCAACGAGATCAACTCGATGTACGCCAACCGGGCGGTCAGCCAGGTGCCCGATCACCCGGTCGTCGGACCCGAGGCGGGCGCGCCCCGCTTCCACGCTTTCTGGATCAACCACCCCCAGTCGATCCGCGAGGCCACCCGCCTGGCCTCCGAGGTCGTCGTCGCGACGGTGAACGACGTGACCCCGGGCGATGCCATCGAGACCCTCGACTCGGACGGCAACATCCAGCGCATCCCCACGGAGCGCGTGCACTTCACCGTCAAGCGCGGCCAGAAGGGCTCTTTCGAAGTCGGTGAATCCTTCGTCCTCTTCCAGAACGGCAACCACGAGAATCGCTTCGACGAGGACCCGAGCTACAAGGTGAACCACCGCTACCTGCTGTTCCTGACCGATCGCGGGGACGGCACCTACATGGTGATCTCCCCGGAGGGTCGCTATGCGGTGACCCGTAACGGCTTGGTTCCGGCCGTCGAGAAGGGCTTCGCCGCGGAGCTCAAGGGCGCCAGCCTGGAGGACGTGGCCGCCGACGTGCATCGGATCGTCACCGGCCCCGAGCAGCAGTAGTAGTCTTCCGCCTGCATCCAGCGTGCGCCGGCAGGGCAATGAAGTCCCGCCGGCGCACCTGGGCCTCCTTCTCCATGACCTATCAGCGCCTGCTGGACCGCCTGGTCCCTCCCGTCCTCTGCCTGCTGGCGGCGATCGCGGCCACTTGGCCCCTCCTGCCTGCCATCGCCAGCGCTCTGCCGTTGGGAACCGAGCATGAGGCGACCGTTCCGCTGTTCAATCTGTGGAGCTTGTGGTGGGACGCGGATCGCGTGCCGCACGGCTTTCTCGGGCTCTGGAACGCTCCCATCTTCCATCCGCTCGCAGGGACCTTCACCTTCTCGGAACCGATGCTCCTGCAAGGGGTCACCCTCTCGCCTCTCTGGTGGATGGGGGTTCCGCCGGCCGCGATCTACAACCTGGCGATTCTGGGCACCCTGGTCTGCAACGGCCTCGCCACCAGGAGCCTGGCGCGGGCGCTCGGCGCGCCGCGGGGCGCGGCCCTCCTCGTGGCGCTCGCCGGCGTCACCCTCCCCTACACCGCCAAGGTCCTGGGGGTGCTCCCCGTGCTCCCCCTCTTCGGCGCGATCTGGGCGCTGGCAGCCCTGATTCGTTTTGGGGAGAAGGGCGGGTGGCGGCCCGCCGCGCTGGCGGTCCTGTCGTTCGCCGCGCAGTTCCTCGCGGGGGAGCAGATGGCGCTCCTCAGCCTCCCTTTTCTTCTCCTGGCGGGGCTCGTGGCGTTGACGGAGCAGAGGTTCCGCGCCCGGTCGATCGCGACGCTCGGCGCCCTGGCGATCCTCGGGGCCATCGTGCTCTCGCCCATCGCCCGCACAGTCAGCTCCTTCCATGAGAAGTACGGGTTCACGCGCTCCGAGGAGGTCGTGGCGGCCCTCTCGGCTCGAGGCCGGGACTTCACGACCCGCCCCAGTTCCTCCCGCCTCGCGTTTCCGCCTCGCGAGGACTCCTTTCAGGGGGATACAGGGGGGCTTTTCCCCGGCTTTCTCCTTCTCGGCCTGGGGGCGGCGGGAGCCTGGCTGGGTTGGCGCCAGGGGGAGCGGAGGCTCTGGATCGTCTGCCTTCTCGTCTGCGTCGCGGTGGGCGGGCTTCTCGCGCTCGGTCTCAACCTGCGGATCGGGGATTGGCGGCCTTTCGCCAGTCTGCGGGAGGTGGTGCCCGGCCTCCGCACGCTGCGCAGCCCTTTCCGCGCCGTGGCGATCTCCCAGGCGGTGCTCGCGGCGCTGGCCGCGCTGGCCCTGGCCCGTCTCGCCTCCTGGCGCGGCAGCACCGGCAGAATTCTCGCTCTCGCCCTGGGGGTCCTGGCGGCAGCCGAGAACCTCGCGTCTCCTGGCACCCTGGTGCCGACCCCCGCGACCCCGCGCACCGCCTGGACGAGCTGGTTGCGCCAGCAGCCGGGGAAGCTGATCGTGGCGCACGTCCCGTTTCCGGGTGGGCTGCACGTCTCCGACTACGAGATGGAGGCGTGGCGGATGTTCGCCCAGATCGACCACCGCCGGCCGATGCTCAACGGCTACTCGGGCTACTTTCCCTCCGGGTACGGTACGTTCCAGGTGGACATGGACCAGAACTTCCCTTCCGATCGCCTCCTCTGCATGATGGCGTTCGGCATGGGTGTCAACACCCTGATTCTGGACCGCCCTTATCTCGAGGAGCGGCGCGCCCTGTTCGAGAGCGACTCCCTGCGAGGCTTCTTCGGCCCCGGATACAACGGCGATCCCGGGGTGGTGATCGTGCGCCTGAGCCCACCTCCCGAAGCCTGTGGCGTCCCGCCCTCGTAGAGGAAATAGGCTCCACCCGAATAATTCCCCGAATCATCGGCTGGCACGCTTTCTCCTAAAATTGGTTAAAATTAATCCAGAAAGGCTAGGCACTCATGCATATTCCAGGCTTCGACCCCACGGGATCAGCCACACGAGAGCAGATTGAAGGTGCGGAGCTTCTTCTTGGCATCCGCTTTCCGAGCCTGTACCATGATTTTATCGCGCGGTATGGCGGCGCGGATGGAGATGCCGAGTTCCCGGTTCCTGGCACGGAGTACCCCGCTTCCGTCGGTCTATGGCTCTCTCTATCGCCTTGGGAAAGCCAGTCTCTCTGGAGCATCCTGGAGAGTTGGTCAGTACACGAGCTTCCGAACGAGATCGTGCCCTTCGGCCTCGACGGAGGGGGCAACTTGTTGTGCTTTGACTATCGACTCTCTCCCAATCCGAAGGTGGCATTCTGGTATCACGAGCTCGAGGGCGAAGACGGCTTGCACCTCATTTCAGAAACCTTCGAGGGGTTTCTCGGTACCCTCCGGGAGCCGAGCGATGACTGACTTCCATCGGGGTTCGAGCCGCCGCGCCCTCTCAATGCAGGAACTCTCCGCCACGCTATGAGATCTAGCGACCCTTCGAGTCCCTGGGAGCTCACGGTACCCCAGGAGGTCCTGGCGTTGCCTGTCGGCGAGCGGCTCCAGCGTGCTGTCAAGAGGGTGCAGGACTTCCACGACGCTACTGGATATCAGCGTCTGTTTTCGGAGCCGCTCATTCCTGCCTCGGGCCTGTCGGAACGAGAGCTTCGGGAGCTCGAAGCGGAGGTCGGCGCCGAGCTACCAGCCGAGTACCGCCTGTTCCTTCAAAGTTGGCGTTACCTGATCGTCATGACTGGCTATCACGTTTGGGGCGTCGGCGGCCCATTTGAACCCCGGCCATGGGTCTGTACCCAGCACGTTGAGGGGCGACGGCTTCTCTCTTGTGGCGATCTCTCGTTCGAGGCCGACGGCGATGACCTCGTCCTTGATCTTGACGACCCTGCCGCTCCGGCGCTTGTATGGCTGCACGACTACCAGGAGCTCCGTCCGTTCGCCGAATCCTTCTCGCTCGCGATTTGCAAGGTCGTCGAGTACCTGCTCAATCCGGAGGATCTCGAGCTCTCGGTCCAGAGCACCCGAGAAGCGGTGGAGTTCACTTTGCTTCCGTGGTGGAAAAGGTTCTTGAGACGGCCGAGCTGAGACCCGTGGAGTCACCAGGGACTACCGGCATGGACGATCAGCAGAAAGGGAGTGAATCGTGGAAACTGCTCCAGACATTCGAACTTCCGAGCGAGAGTGGATCAGCCTTCTCTTGACCCGGGAGCTCTCAGCGTTCTCACGGGAGCTCGAGCTGTTTCAGGACGAAGCCCTGATCTGGGCTACCGCACCCGGCATCTCCAACTCGGCGGGCACGCTGACCCTTCACGTCTGCGGGAACCTCCAGCATTACGTGGGCGCCGTCCTGGGGAACACAGGGTACGTACGGGATCGCGACCTCGAGTTCAGCGCCCGCGACCTTCCAAGACCTCTGCTTCAGGCCAGCCTGGCTGAGACGACCGAGGTGGTTCGAACGGTTCTGGCCGGCCTCCCCGACCAGAAGCTCAGGGCCGACTATCCAGACATTCTCGGCGGCCCGCGACTTCCCACGGATCTCTTTCTGCTCCACCTCACCGCCCACCTGGCTTTTCACCTGGGCCAGGCGGGCTACCTCAGACGAGTCCTTACCGGCGCGAACGAGAGCAGCGGCGCCATTTCAATGCAGGCACTCTCCGCCATGCTCTGAAATTTATTTAATCCGGCTCCCAGCCGGCCGGGGCCATCTCGAAGCCGGCGAACTCGAAGGCCGGGGCCACCGTGCAGCCGGTCAGCGTCCAGCCGCCCAGCGGCCGGGCCATCTGCCAGGCGCCGGCGGGGACCACCGCCTGCGGCCGCTCCCCCGCGGCGAGATCTTTGCCGAGCCGCACCGACGAGCGCGGGCTGCCTTCCTCTGCGAGGATCAACTCCAGCGCGGCTCCGGCGTAGTGATGCCAGACCTCGTCGGCGTCCACCCGGTGCCAAGCCGAGACCGTCCCTTCAGGTAGCAGGAAATAGATCGCCGTCGAGGCGGCGCGGCCGGCACCAGCCACCGAGGGCGCCGGGGCGCGGAAGGTCTCGCGGTAGAAGCCCCCTTCCGGATGGGCGGTGAGGCCGAGGAGGCGGACGACCTCCTCGGCCGAGGGTTGATCCTCCCTCACGAGCAGGGGCCGTCCCCCGTGCAGGGAGCGATCCGCCAGCGAATCGTGACGCTGGCGTCGACGCCCACCTCCCCCGCCGAGACCGGCGTGGCGGTCATCGCCTCGGCGGCCATCGCCATCCGTCCCCGGAACGGCGTGGGGGGCGGCGAGATCGAGACGCCCCCTTCCGCCACCTCGAGGATCTCGACCAGCCGCACCTTGAGCGCCCGGGCCAGGGCGTCGGCCTTGGTGCGCGCCGACTGAACGGCATCGGCGAGCGCCGTGGCGCGGGCCGCGTCGTCGTTGCGCAGTCCGAACTCGACGCCTTCGAGGTTGTTCGCTCCGGAGGCCAGGCCGGCGTCGATGACCGGCCCCACCTTGGCGAGGTCGTCGAGCAGGACGCTGACGGTGTTGGACGCCTGATAGCCGGTGATGCGCGGCCCCTCCTGGGATTCGGGGCGCCCCTGGGCATACTGGGGGCCGAGCGAGAGGCCGGTGGTCTGGATCCGCTCGGCCGGCACGCCGAGTTTGCGGATCGCGTCGAGCACGGCGCTGGCCGAGCGGTTGACCTTGGCCTGGGCCTCGCGCGCGGTCGGCGCCTGGGCGAGCACCCCGAGGCGGACCGTGGCCTCATCCGGCGCCACCCGCGCCTGTCCGGAGCCCGAGACGGTCAGAACGGGAATCGCCACCTCCATACTCTTCTCCTCGCTCCCCGACCGGGCGGTCTGCGCCACGAGCGGCGCCGCCAGGGCCAGGGAGATCACGGATACCACGATGGTCTTGAGCATCACACCTCCTCTTCTGGCCCCCCAGTATACGGAGAAGACGCACGAAGAAGCCCCCGCCGGCCGTCAGGCCGGGCGGGGGCGAACAGAGATTCTCGAAGGCGGCGGATCAGCCGTTCGGGTCGATCCTCTTGTAGGGGTCCTGAGTCCCCCCCCTGCCTTGGCTGGAGAGCGACCGCACCTTCCTCTCGATCTCCTGCCGGCACCACTGCTGGCAATTCCGAATGTCGGCGTACCGGTTCTGCCACCGGATCACCAGACTGGAGATGTTGAGAATGATGCCGATACCGATCAGCACGAGGCCTGCGGTGAAGGCACTCATGTGACCTATGCTCGCCATGGACAGGCCCGCGGTCATGACCTCCATAGGGTGGGTGCCCAGTCTCAGCAAACTGTCTACCGTATCGCCGGAGCTCGAAGCCGCGACAAGGGCGAGGCCCGTCGCCGTGGATACGGTGCTCGACGACTGGAGCCCACCCGGGTCGACGTTCCCGACCGGCGGCATCGCACCCAAACTGTCCGGCGTAACTTCCTCTCCCAAATGCAATGGATCACCCATATCAAACCTCTCTTGGCGGAGTTTCTAACTGCTTTTCTAAAAGTGCCAGTCAGACGGGAGGAAGATACAGCGATGCCGTTTCCTCCGCCTTTCGCCAACGGCTCGCCAGCAGGACGGAACCTGGGGCAGCAAGGTTCTCGCCTACTGGCATCCGCCGGGATCAACATTGCCGACTGGCGGCATCGTTCCCGTACTGTCAGTCTTACCCTCTGCTCCTGAATGACTCATTCGCGGATCGTTCGTTCCTTGAGAATTTGCACTCATCATACCATGGGGCGTCTGAGTGTCCGCGCTGTCGTCGTCAGTTCCTGTTCCAAGAGTCTTCGCGGCCATGTCAACCTCCTTTTTGGACGAGCCTTACGTCGAGTAGCGTCATCCTCTCTTCAGGCGCTGGAAGCGGCGAAACGTTACAACCGCTATCGAGGATCTCCCGACAAGATGAACGGGGCCCAGTAATAGGGCTCGGCAAACTCTCTGGTGGAGATCATCGAGAGCTTGGCCCGGCGCAGGGCTTCCGCTTTGCCGGTTGGAAGATTCCGGTACATGTCGTGCATGAAGTCCGCGGTCGAGCGATCCGCCACCGGCCAGAGGCTGACCACGACGCTGCGGGCCCCCGCATACAGAAACGCCCGGGTCAAACCCACCATCCCTTCCCCCCGCACCTCTCTGCCCAGCGCGGTATCACAGGCCGAGAGCGTCAGCAGACCCGCGTTCAATCTCAAATTGAAGATTTCGGATACTTGCAATCTTCCATCGCTCAGCTCCAATCCGGACAGCTCCGGGCGAGTTTCGCTCACCGTGCCATGGAGGGCGAAATGAACGAGCGGAGTCCTCTGGAGAAGCGGGTTCTGTTCGACGTTCTTCTTTGTAGCTTCCGCACCGACGTAGAGCACTGAATCACCAGCAGGAAAGAGCTCCGCGATCGCCTTCACTTCCCGGCCGGATTCCGGAAGTTGCGTCAATCCCACCGCAGCCTGTGACCGTGTGCCCGATGAAGCGCGCAGGCCGCCGGTAGATACCCCACGGTAGTCCGGATCGGCGAAAGCGAGGAATTTCTTGCTGGGATTCTCGATCGGCCGGCTCTTGCGGAGGTCGGCAAGCACGCTGGCCGAGGGGATATAGGAGACCGCGTAGCGGCGCAGCAGATAAGGCAGCTCGCCATAGGAGTTGCCCTGACTTTCGGTGAGGAGCGCCTCGAAGGGGAGACGATAAAGCGGTCCATCCGGTGCGATGAGCAGGCGGGACTTCCCCTTGAGGGCCGCGGTAGCGGGCCCCAGAAGGGTGGAGTACAGAGATCCGGCGGTTTCCTTGAAACGGGGGAGGTTCCGGGGCCCCCGCGCCTGGATCAGGCTCCGGAATTGCGAAACCTGCCCGGCGAGCGCCAGCGCCCCTGGCAAACGGTGGATCTCCAGCCCCTTCCGGGTCACCACAAAGAGAAATGATGCCTCGTCGCCCACGAAGTAATGAAGCAAGACGGTTTGATCGTCCACGAGCGCCCGAATCTGATCGGCTCGAAGAGTGGAGGGATAACGGATCTCGGCATAATGCTGGTCCCTTTTCCGGATCTCTACCTCCAAACGCTCCATCGAGTCCTGAACTTTATCCAACTGCGCCTGCAGATAGGCGGACGACCCTTTTCCGAGCTGGCCCTGGACCCAGGAGAGCCGAGACCGCAGCTCGATGTCTTTCTGCTGCAGATCGGGAGGGACTTCCGCACGAACGTTGCCTTCCGCCAGAAGATCGAGCAGCCCGCGTGACCGGGCCCGCTCGCTCCCTTCGAGAGCTTCATTGCGGTACTTCCCGGGATTCCTCTCCTCGAGCTGGCCCAGCAGATTCACCAAAAGTTCATAGTAGGATCGCTTGGACGCAAAGAACGAAGTGCGCCACTTGTCGGTGATCACCTGGCTGCGAACCGATTCGACGATGCGAAGGGAATCCTTGATCCGCGCCAAGGCATCCTTCAGCTTTCCACGGTTATGGTCGAGTAAGGCCCAGCGATAGAGGGATTCCGCTTGCAAACCCGTATTTCCGAGGCTCCTCGACAGGTCTAACGCTTTATGAAAGTTATCCTCCGCGCGCGGGTCTCCCAGCACCATGTACGCAGTACCGATCTCCAGGAGGGTGTTCGGCTGTAGATTCCGTTCGTTGATCTTCTCTCGAAGCTTGAGCGCGTCAAGAAGAAAGGGGAGCCCCTCCCGAGCCCTTCCAATCGTCGTATAAGCTGCCCCACTATTGTTGAGCGCGAGCGCCTTTCCCGAAGGATCCTGCTCCAGCTTGAGTGCACCTCGATAGTACCCCAGGGCCGTCTCCGGATCATGTTTTGCATATTGATAGACATAACCCGTATTGGTGAGGAGGCGTGTTTCCAGATCCGTACGCCTTACAGCCCGGCTGATTTGAAGGGCCCGATCATACTCCACAAGCGTACGGTCTGGATCCCCCAGATTGAAGTACACCGAACCCAGCCCCTGGCGGGTAAAAGCCTCTGCCAGAGAGTCATGCAAAGAGATATTGAGATCCAGGGCTTCCTGGAAATTACGAAGGGCCTCCTCCAACTCTCCTCTCGATTTGTGGACGGCCCCCAAAAGAGAGAGGACATAGGACCTTGCGCTATCATCACCTGCGGATTTGCTTAGATTTAAGGCGGCCTCCGCCTGCTCGAGCGCCTTGCCGTACTCTCCCCTATTCGCCTCTAAGTAACCCTCAGCAGTTCGAGCATTGGCTTCGCTCACCAGGTCACCTGCCATATGCAGGAGGACTCGCGCCTCCTCAAGGGCTTTGAAGTCCTCCGACGGATGCTTATGCAGGGATTGTCCCATCGAGTACAAGGTGACTCCCTGCCAGCGAACATCGCCAAGCTTCTTCCAAAGAGAAAGCGACTTCGTGAAGCAGTCCAGAGCCTTATCGCGTTTAGTCAGTCGGCTGTAAGCATCTCCCAGTGAGGAAAAAGCCCTTGCCTCCCCCTCCGGATAGTTTTCCTCCCGTGCGAGTTGGAGCGCCTTCCCCGCGCTTGAAAGCGCGGGGTTGGATTGTGAGAATCCGTTCTGGACTTGAGCGATCTGATTCAGAGCATCGACTTGCCCGGTGCGGTCCTCCACGGTCTGCCAGCGCTGGAGAGCGCCCTGAAACCATCTGAGGCTTTGATTCGGTCCCGTGTTGACATCCACTGCCAGTAACCGACGGGCTTTTTGATATTCCGCCTCCGCGGTCAGCCGCTCGGGATCCTGCGCGTTGGAGGAGCGTAGTTCCTGAAGTGAGAGCCTGTACTTTCCCCGAGCCGTACCGGGATGCTTCGCGCGCACGGCCAGCCTGTAGCGGCCCCCGGATTTCGAGAGCAAAGCCAGACGGTCTGGCTCCTCCAGTGGCTTCGGCTCGTCGAAAAATCCGAGCTCCCTGCCGCGAGGAGAAATGAGCTTCGCCTCGACGTCGATCCCGGGCTGGTCGATGCGCAGGCGCAGGTAACTTCCCGGTTCCAGATACAGCCGGTAGGTGTGGTACTCGGCGCCGCCAATCTCCCGCACGACAGGCTTGCCAGGCTCCAGGTCGGAGCCGGGCCGGGAGCGGCAGCCGGAGCCCAGACTTCCCAGCAGGGCGGCCAGCACGAGCAGCACGCGGGCAGGCTTCGAGAGGGGACCGGCAGAGAGAAGCGGGATCGTCACAGTAAGCTCCGACTCGGAAGCGCCATTCATCTTATTCTACGTAGTTTAGGCAGGCCGGGCACGATCCAGTCTCATGCTCCCCTCCGCCGGTTCGCCATTCCTTCTATAGAAGGATAGGATTTCCCTCATGGGGACCGACGACCGGGAGATGGTCTCCCGCTATCTGCGGGGGGAGAAAGAGGCGGTGGAAACCGTCGACGGCTGGATCTCGCGCGCCGCCTGGCCTTATAAGCGGCGGCTCGCCGATCGCTGGGACGACGTCCTCCAGGATGTCCGGCTGGAGATAACCCGCCTGCTGGGCTCGGGGAAGTTCCGCGGCGAGTCGAGCCTGCGCACCTACCTCTGGAGGGTGGTCAGCCACACCTGTCTCGACCAGATCCGGGTCCTGAGCAAGTGGAAGTTGGACAACCTGGACGACATCGAGCCAATCGCCATCGATCCCCTTATCCCCGCGCGCCAGGAGGACAAGGACCTGCTCCTGCGCGTGCTCGACCGGGTACCGCAGGATTGCCGGGAGCTCTGGCGCATGATCATGGCCGGGCTTTCCTACCGGGAGATGAGCCTGCGAACCCAGGTGGCGGAAGGGACGCTCCGGGTGCGGGTCCTGCGCTGCCGCGAGAAGGCGGTCGCGGCCCGAAGTGACCTTCTTGGAACCCGTTCGAGCAACGGACGTAACATCACGGTCAAAAGGCCGCCTAATAGCAGTGGAGGGGCGAATGCCAATGAACTGTGATGAAGCCATAGAATTCCTGCCCTGGTTGCTGAACGGCACCCTGGAGGCCACGGAGAGAGACGAGGTCCAGCGGCACCTGGCAACCTGCGAGCGCTGCCGCGCGGCCCTGAACGACAGCCGGGAAGCCTGGACGATCTTCGGCCAGCACATCCCCAGCGATGCCCTGGTGGCCCTCGCCTATGACGAGGCCCCGGCCGGCGTCGACCCCGCCGTCGCGGAGCGCCATCTCGACACCTGCGCCGAGTGCGCGGCCGAGCTGAAGCTCGCCCGGACGAGCCGGAGGGAAGAGGACAAGAAGAACAAGACGCTCTCCTTCTTCCCGAGGCCCTGGGTCCGTCCGGAGCAGAAGGACGACCACGGGATACGAACCTGGCGCGGCGCCGCCCTGGCCGCCAGCCTGACGGGGCTCATCGCCTTCGGCGGCTGGTTCAACGCGGCCCAGCGCTCCGGCCTCGTCTCCGAGCTGGAAGCGAAGAATCAGGCGATTCAACAGGAACAGACGAAGCTCCAGGCCGAAGTGAAGGCGATGCAGAGCCAAGTGGCGGAGACTTTCCAGCCGCAGATCAACACCCCCGCGCCGGATCTCCGTCCGGAGGAAGTCGAGCGGGGCGGCGAGGGTACGGAGATTTCCATTCCCGCCAAGAAGACCGTGACGCCTCTCCTGCAGGCCGCTCCCGGAATCAGCGCTCTCGAACGGGACATCGCGATCCTGGACGAATCGGGGAAGCCTGTCTGGCAGCAGTCCGGCCTCCGCAACGACTCCATGGGATTCACGTTCACCCTGTTTGCCGGTTTCCTCAAGCCGGGCCACTATACGATCCAGCTTTACACCACCGAGAACGGCAAGCGGGTGCCGCGCGAGAGCTACAAGATCCGCGTCGAGTAGCCCTTACTTACTTACCGACCTCCCGGGCCGCCGCGCCATGGATGGCCAGCGTCGCGGGGTCCTGGAGGAAGGCGGCGACGCCGAGGCTGCCGGGCTTCCAGCGCTTGTCGATGCCGAGGACGACCTCGCCGGACTTCTCGGCTCCGGCCGTGGCCGGCAGCGTGAAGGCCTTCTCCAGCCGGCGCACCACGCGGTCGTTCCTGAGCACGCGCGAGGCGTTCTCCCCCGCCTTGACGTCGGTCGAGAGGCCGCTCTCGTAGACCGCCACCCAGAGGTCGAGGGCCCCGGAGCCGACCGCCTTGGCGAGCTTGGCGCCCACCGTGACCTTCAGATGCCCGTCAGGCGTCGGCGGATCGATCGCCAGGCTGACCCGGGCATCCGGCTCGGCCGCCAGGGCCTGGGCGATCCGGCCGGTCACCTCTCCCTCCGAGTTGCCCACGCACTCGGAGCGGCCGTTCACCACCACCTGCGGCGTGTAGATGCGGTTGCTGTGGAAGACGCGGCCGGCGTAGACCCGCTGCCGCTCGGACCAGCGGTTCGAGGAGAAGGGGTCCGTCCAGCCGATGGAGTTCCAGTAGTCGACGTGGAACGAGAGCGGGATCACCTTCCCCTGGTAGCGGGGATCGCGGGCGATCTTCGAGAGCAGCCGGTCCGCCGGCGGGCAGCTCGAGCACCCCTGCGAGGTGAACAGCTCGACCACGGCGACGCGATCCGCGGAAGTGGACGGCCCCGGCTCGCCGGCGCCGCTCCGGGGAGCGATCGCGATCAGGGCCAGGGCGAGGAGTGAAAATCGGAAAAGCGGGTTCATCGGCAAGACCTCCGGGTGAATTCTATCCTTCAGAGGAGATACGCGTCCCGAAACACTTCCGGTCCTGCCGTCACTCCCAGGTGGTAGGATTCTCTCAACCTGCCCTGAGGAAGGAGGAACCCCATGCAATCTCTGGCTTCCGCTGGCGTCGTGATCGGCGTCCTCTTCGCCATCGTCGTCTTCTATGCCATCGCCCGCCTGCTCTACAAGAAAGCGGGGCCGGACGAGGCCCTGATCGTCTACGGCCGCAAGGGAGTGTTCGGCAACAAGGTCAAGGACTCGCAGGGGGCGACCGAGGGGTTCCGCATCGTCCGCGGCGGCGGCACGTTCGTCTGGCCGGCCTGGGAGCAGTACCGGGTCCTCTCGCTGCGGATGATGACGCTGGACATCGATCTCCAGCACGTCTACACGAGCCAGGGCATCCCGATCAACGTCAAGGCGGTCGCCCAGGTGAAGATCAAGGGGGACATCGAGCACATCCGCAAGGCCGCCGAGGGGTTCCTGGGCGTGCCGGCCGACCAGGTCCGCTCGACGATCCAGGAAACGGTGGCCGGCCACCTGCGCGGCATCATCGGCACCCTGACCCTCGAGGAGCTCTACCGCGACCAGAAGCGCTTCCAGGAGAAGATCCGCGACGAGGCCCATTTCGACCTCGAGGGGATGGGCTTCGAGTTCAAGTCTTTCGTCTTCCAGGCGATCCAGGACTCCGAGGGCTATCTCGATTCGCTCGGCCAGCCGAAGATCCAGGAGGCCCTGCGCGACGCCCGCATCGCGACCGCCCAGGCCGACCGCGCCGCCAAGCTGGAGGAGGAGACCGCCCGCCAGCAGAAGGAGCAGAAGCGCTTCGGAGTGGACACCGAGATCGCCGACGCCGAAAAGGCCCTGTCGCTCAAGCGCGCCTCGATCCAGAAGGAGGTCGACGTCGCCCGGGCGCAGGCGGTCAAGGCCGGCGAGATGGAGACCAAGGTCCAGGACATCACCATCGCCGACAAGGAGGTCGAGCGCCGCAAGCTCGAGCTCAACGCCACCATCCGCGAGCAGGCGGACGCCCGCAAGTACGAGACCGAGCGGATCGCCGACGCCGAGCAGTACAAGGTCGAGCGCCAGGCCGCGGCCGACCGCAAGCGGCGCGAGGAGGCGGCGCAGGCGGTCAAGGCCGAGGGCCTCGCCAAGGCGGAGGCCGAGTCGGTGATGCGCAGGAACATCGGCCTCGCCGAGGCCGAGGCGACCCAGGCCAAGGGCGCCGCCGAGGCCTCGGCCCGGCGCCTGCTCGCCGAGGCGCTCAAGCTCTACAACGAAGCCGGCCTGTCGATCGAGGCCCTCAAGGTGCTGCCGGAGATCGCGGCGGCCATCTCGGAGCCGCTGTCGCGCGCCGGGACCACCACGATCATCAGCAACGGCAACGGCCACGAGGGCACCGGCGCCGCCAAGCTGAGCCAGGACGTGGTGCAGGTCCTCTCCCAGCTCTCGCCGATCATGGAGCAGCTCGCCGGCATCGACCTGAAGCGCTTCCTTCAGGATGTCTCGAAGATCCCCGCCGCGGTCGTTTCCAAAGTGGGCGGCGAGGGGCTGGTGCGCGTCGAATCGCCGCCGCCGGTTCAGCCGCCCCGGGCTTCGTAAGGCGGGCGAGCGACCATGGCGCCCGCTCCGACCACCCTGCCCGAGCTGGTCCAGCAGCTCGGGTCGACCTTCTCCCCCTTCGAGCGGCTGAAGATCCTCAGCCGCGCCTGGGCCGTGCTGCGGGCGATGACTCCCCAGGAACGGCTGGTCGTGACTTCCCAGCTCGGGCTGGACCACGCCGACGAGGTCCTCGACGCGATCGTCAAGCGGAGCGGCCATGAGGCCTCCCCCACGCTGGTGGCGATGATCGAACGGGCGCAGATGAAGGGGACGACCCATCTCCCGGCGCTGATCGCCGACCTGCGGGACCCGCGAAAGCGCACCGAACGGCTGCGGCAGGGCGCCCAGACGGTCGTGGAGGAAGCCCTGGCCGGCGCGCCCGCGGCGCCCATGCCGGAGCCGAAACCGAAACCGGCGCCGCCGGCTATGGTCGCCACGCCCGTGGCTCCTGTGATGCAGGCGCCTCCAGTTGTCCTGGCGGTCGCTCCGGAGCCGGTCCCGATCGCGCCACCTCCTCCGCAGGTCGTGGCTCCCCCGGTTGCGGAGCCTCCGCCACCCCCGAAGCCTCCGCCGCCGGCACCTCCCGCGCGGAAGGTGGAGGATGAAGGCCTCGCTGGAAAGCTGGCCGCGGCCTCGTCGCTTACCGCCCGGTTCCACGTCCTCCGGCGGCACCTGGAGAAAGCGAAGGGATTGCCGGCGGACGATCTGCGCGCCACCGTCGAAGCCTTCCCCGACGGCTGGGCTCGCCGCCGCGCGCTCGTTGAGCTGCTGCGGACCGGCTCCCCGGCCGCGCTCGGCGACGCCCTCGGGCTCGTCGAGATCCTGGGATCGGAGCGCGATCGCCTCTGGTGCCTGGGCACTCTGGCGAGCACCCTGGCGGAAAATCGCCGCGCCCTCAATTCCCAGGACCGGGAGACCCTGCTCGCCGCGGCCCCCTCCCCCACGGCCCGGCGCCGGCTGGAGCGGCGGCTCGGCTGACGCGGCCTGGGCGGCGGCCCCGCCCGGGCCTGAAGACCCGGGCGTTGCGGCGCGCCCCCCCTCAACCGCACTCCACCTCCGCCTCCCTCCCCTTGACCAGCTTCACCCGGCAGAGCCGGGCATTCCCCGCGTCGAAGAAGCTCATCTGGAGCGAGCCCCCTCCCGCCTCCGCCTCGAGCACCAGAAAGCCGAGGGTCTTCCCGGCCGCCCACAGCCGCCGGCCGTCGCCGTCCTTCCCCAACTGGCGCAGCGCGTGCCCGCCGGCGCCGGAGACGAAGAAATTCAAGCTCCCCTCGGGCTTCAGGTACTCCATCACGTGCTCGTGGCCGGCCAGATAGGCGTCCGCCTGATGCCGCTTCAGCATCGGGAGCACCTCCTCAACCATCTCCTCCGTGTTGCCGTCCGGCCCCGTGGAGTAGATCGGGTGATGGCCGTAGACCACCTTCCAGCGGGCGGAGCTGGCGGCCAGGGCCCGCTCCAGCCACGCCAGTTGCTCCTCGTGCGCCGGCTCCCGCTCCCGGTTCTCGATCGGGTTGGTGTCGAGGGCGAAAAACTGGACCGGTCCGGCGGTGAACGTGTAGTACGGCTTCGGCAGGCACCAGCTCGAGCTGCGCAGCGAGCGCTGGATCTCGGTCTCCGCGCCCCTCACGGTGTAATGGTCGTGATTGCCGAACGTGGCGTAGAAACGGATGCCCAGCCGGGTGTAGAACCGCTCCCAGTCCCGCTGCCACCGCGGATCGAACAGCTCGTCCAGCCCCTTCGGATAGAAGTTGTCCCCCAGCGTGATCCCGAAGTCGAGCGGCTGCCGCCGGTCGTGCCTCGCGATCGCTCCCGCCACCCTCATCTGCCCGAATGAGCCGTCGCCGAAGTCGCCGAAGGCGACCACCCGGACCGGCTGGTCGGCGGACAGGATGACCGGTGGATTGATGGGCTGAAGGGGCCTCGTGAACAGCGCTCCGCAGACGTCCCGGGCGAGCACCGCCGGCGGGGTGAGCGGGTCCTTCAGGCCGGAATGCGGAGCGCAGCCCAGGAGACACAAGACGGCAATCCAGCAATATTTTAGCCTATGCATATTTTTTTTCCCCAGCGGCCCCCGAGAAGGCCGCTGATCTGCTTGCAACCCGCTCGCCTGCTCTCCGCGCTACAATCTCTATGAAAGGAGATTGGAATGACGCGGAGCACAGGAATCAAAGTTCGATTGGGGGTCGCCTTCCTCGGCCTGCTGGCCTCCGGTCTGGCCGCGAGCGCCGCACCTCTCAAGATCGGGGACCCCACTCCCGCCTTCAACCTCCAGACCCTGGACGGCAAGACGATAACCATGGCCAGCCTCAAGGGGAAGGTCGTGCTGCTCGACTTCTGGGCCACTTGGTGCGGGCCGTGCCGCAAGGCACTGCCGGAGCTCAAGGAGCTGCTGCAGAAAAATACCGGCAAGCCGCTGGTGCTGATCAGCGTCAGCGCGGATGAAGACCGCAAGGCGCTCGAAGAGTTCGTTCACACGAACGGCATGAGCTGGCCGCAGGCCTGGGACGCCAAGGGGCTGGTGATCGGCGGCGTCTTCGGAGTCAACAACCTGCCCAGCTACGTGGTGATCAACGCCGAGGGGCGGATCGCCTATGTGATGAGGGGCTGGGCTCCGATGAGCACCTCCGCCCTGCTGAGCCAAGCGGTCTCCAGCGCGCTGACCACCGCCTGCACCGCGGACAAGGTCTGCTGAGACGGAGGGCCTGATGGTGCCGAGCCTCTCCCTCTCTCAGATCGGCCAGATCTCGGTGATCGTCCACGACCTCGACCGGGCGGTCGCCTTCTACCGCGACGTCCTGGGGATGAAGTTCCTCTTCCAGGCGCCGCCCAAGCTGGCCTTCTTCGACTGTGGCGGCATCCGCCTGATGTTGAGCCTCCCCGAGGAGGCCGAGTTCGACCACCCCGGTTCCATCCTCTATTACAAAGTGGACGACATCCAGGCCACCTGGAAATCGCTGAGCGACCACGGCGCCGATCTCCGTAGCGAGCCCCACCTGCTGGCCCGCATGCCCGATCACGAGCTCTGGATGGCGTTCTTCCGGGATACCGAGGGGAACACGCTGGCGCTGATGAGCGAGGTGCGGTAAGCGCTGTTGCCCGGCGAGGCGTCCTGCCCTCCGAATCCTCACCCTCGGTCCCTCTCCACGAAGTGGAGAGGGAGGGCCCATGTAGGCAAGGTTGTCGCGACTTGGCAAGGTCGTTCAAGGTAAGCCCTCCCTCTCCAGTTCCTGGAGAGGGACCGAGGGTGAGGCCTCGAAGGGCAGGTCGCAACAACCCCCAAGCAACCCTGTAGCGAGGTTCCTTACACCCTCAGCACAAAAACATCGGCAGCCCCATCACCCCCACGATACTCGGCCGGTAACGCTCGCGGTCGTAGAACTTCGCGACGTTCACCTGCTTCTTGCCGTCGCCGACGACCTCCAGGGGCTCGGTCGTGTAGCGCCCCGCCTGGATGGAGACGAGACGGCCGGTTTTGCCGGCCAGGATGAGGTCGGCCGCCAGAGTGGCGAAGTTCTTGGCCACGAGGCGGTCGAGCGAGTCCGGCGGGCCCGAGCGCATTAGATAGCCCAGCCGCTGGTAGATCACCCGGTCGCCGGTATGCCGCTGAAGCTCCTCGCGGAGCACCCGCCCGACGCCCCCCAGCTCGCGGTTGCCCACGGCGTCGGCCTCGCCGGTCTCGAAGGGGTGCCCCCCCTCGGGGTAGGCGCCCTCGGAGATGGTGCAGACGGCGTAGTTGCTGGGGTTGCCGTGCTTGTCGCGGGCGAGCATGTCGACTACCCGCTGGAGGTCGAAGGGAACCTCGGCGATCAGCGCCCGGTCGGTGCCCGCGAGATACGAGGAGATCAGGCAGGTCTCCCCCGAGTGGCGGCCGAACAGCTCCACCACCAGGAACCGCTCGTGGGAGCCCGCCACCGTGCGCAGGTCGTTGATGAAGTTGACCGAGCGCGTGATCGCCGTCGAGAAGCCAATGCAGTAGTCGGTGCCGAAGACGTCGTTGTCCATGGTCTTCGGCAGGCCGATGATCTTGACCCCCTCGAGGTGGAGCCGGCGGGCGAAGGAGAGGGTGCCGTCGCCGCCGATCACCACCAGGGTGTCGAGATTGAGAAAGCGGAGCACCTCGAGGGCGGCATCGGTGAGGTCGAGCCGGCCGTCGGGGAGCACCTTGTTGGCCCGCCCGCGCAGGTGCTCGGGGACCCCCTCGGGGCTGGTGAGGGCGGGGTTGATCCGCGAGCTGTGGAGGACCGTGCCGCCGCTGCGGTCGATCGTCCGCGTGCTGGCCCGGGTCAGCGGCACCAGCCAGGAGGAGTTGTCGGCATCGTGGTACGGCTTGACGTGGAGGAGGGCCGCCCACCCGCGGCGTAGCCCGAGGATCTCGTAGCCCTCCTCCTCCATCCGCCAGACGAACTGCTGGATGGCCGCGTTGAGCCCCGGCACATCGCCGCCGCCCGTCAGGATGCCGACCCGTTTCGCCATTCCGCCCCGTTATTCCGCCTTTTAGAGGCCGCCGACCGCCGCCATGCGGCCGATCAGGTCCACCACCCGGTTCGAGTATCCCCACTCGTTGTCGTACCAAGCGACGACCTTGACGTAACCGTCCCCCTCGGCGCGGGTGGAGAGGGCGTCGAAGACCGAGGAGTGCGGGTTGCCGATGATGTCGGTCGAAACCAGCGGCACCTCGCTGTACTCGACGACCGCCTTGAGATTCCCCTCGGCGGCCTCGCGGACGGCGGCGTTGACCGCCGCGGTATCCGGCCGCTCGCGCAGCCGGGCCACCAGGTCGACGATCGAGCCGTCGGGCACCGGCACGCGCATCGCCATGCCGTCGAGCTTCCCCTTGAGCTGCGGCAGCACCTTGCCCACCGTCCGGGCGGCGCCGGTGGTCGTCGGGATGATGTTCTGGGTGGCCGCGCGGCTGCGCCGGAAGTCCTTGTGGGGGACGTCCGCCAGCCGCTGGTCGTTGGTGTAGGCATGGACGGTCGTCATGAACCCCTCCTCGAGGCCGAACTTCTCGTCGAGGATCTTGGCGATCGGCGCCAGGCAGTTGGTGGTGCACGAGGCGTTGGAGACCAGCCGGTCCTCCGCCTTCAGCTTGTCGTCGTTGACCCCCATCACGATCGTGGCGTCGATCTCGTCCTTGGCGGGGACGGTGAGGATCACCTTCTTGGCGCCCCCCGCGAGGTGCTTCTGGAGCTGCTCCCTGGAGGTGAACACGCCGGTCGACTCGATGACGATGTCCACCCCCAACTTCCCCCAGGGGATCTTCGCGGGATCCTTCTCGGCCGTCATGGCGATCCTGTGGCCATCCACGGTCATGGTGTCGTCGTCGGCCGAGACCTCCTTGTCGAAGACCCCCATCACGGAGTCGTACTTCAGGAGATAGACGAGCTGCGCGTTCTCGAACAGGTCGTTGATCGCCACGACCTCGATATCGTCGCGGCCGGAGAGGACGCGGAAGACGCTGCGGCCGATGCGGCCGAAGCCGTTGATGCCAATCTTGACGCTCATTGCGCTTTCTCCTTCTGGGCTCCGTCGAGCTGCTCGAAGCGGCGGAGCAGGTCCACGACCCGGTGCGCGTAGCCCCAGCCGTTGTCGAACCAGGTCAGGGTCTTGGAGACGTTCTTGCCGAGAACCATGGTAGCGAGGCTGTCGTAGGTGCCGGAGTACTCCGAGTGGAGGATGTCGGAGGAGACGATCGGCTCGGTCTCGTAGTCCAGAACGCGCTTCAGGCGGTCTCCCGCGGCGGCGCCGCGGACCACCTCGTTGACCGTCTCGACGGTGACCGGCTTCTGGTGCCAGCAGACGAGATCGACCACCGAGCCGTTGGCGACCGGCACGTTCATCGAGTAGCCGGTGATCTTCCCCCGGAGGTCGGGCAGGAGGTCGGCGAGGAGCTCGGCCGCGTGGGTCGCCTGCGGGATGATGTTCTCTCCCGCCGCCCGCCCCCGGCGCGGATCGTCGTCCGGCACGTCGGCCAGCCGCTGCTGGTTGGTGAAGGCGTGGACGGTGGTGAGGAACACGCGGTCGACGCCGAAGGCTTCGTCGATCGCCTTGATCACCGGCCCGGCCGCGATGGCGGTCACCGAGCTGGTCGAGACGATCCGGTGCTCGGGGCGGAGCTGGTCCTCGTTGACGCCGAAGACGACGGTGAAATCCGGCGCCTCGGCCGGCGGCGAGCAGAGGATCACCCGTTTGGCGCCCGCCGCGAAGTGGCGCTCCACCTCGGCGCGGGTGCGGAACTTCGAGGTCGCCTCGATGACTACGTCGACCCCCAGGTCCCCCCAGGGGGGCACCTCCTGCGATCCCTTCGCCTCGGTCAGCATCTTCACCTGCCGGCCGGCGACCTGGAGGTCGCCGTCCTTGATGCTCACCTCGTCCGGGAACCGCCCGAGGAGGGTGTCGAAGCGGAGCAGATAGGCGAGCGCCGCGGGGTCCGCCACGTCGCTCACCGCCTTGATCCGCAGGTCGTCGCTCTTATAGAGGATGCGGAAGATGTTCCTCCCGATCCGTCCCAATCCCATCAAACCGATTCCGGTGGGCATGAAAATAGACCTCCCTTCCAGCCATGGCGGGCTTGCGGGTCCGCCCGCCGCCCTTGTCCGCCTGGAAACGTAACACAAGCCATGCCGGGAGAAGAGGGGCGGGGCGAAGGCCCCCGGTGGTAACGTTTCCAGCCCGCCGCCGGCCACAGGGACCGGATTGGCGTATCATCCTGGAAACGCGGAGTTTTCTCTCACGCCACGATACATTGACAGGTTTGTCACCACTTCTTAGAATCGCCGCTCGTCGGGGTCAGAAAAAGAACGCCTGGGAGGGAGTTTTCATTTGCGGTCGCTCATCGCGGAGCCGGGTCGCTTCTTCCGCCGCTCACTGACGGCGGCCGCCACAGTCCTCATCCTTTCCTGCACCAGCGCCCCGGCGCCCCAGACCTCCGGAGCGGCTCCTCCTTCCCCATCCAACCCATCGGCCCGCGTCTCGATCACTCCCCAGGAGAGCTGGCGCGACGCGGTCCTCTACTTCGTCATCACCGACCGCTTCGCCGACGGCGACCCCGGCAACGACCGGAACGTCGACCGCAACGCCAAGGGAACCTTCCATGGCGGCGACCTCAAGGGGCTGACCGAGCACCTCGACGAGATCGCCGACCTCGGCGCGACGGCGCTCTGGATCACACCGGTGATCAAGAACATCGACCGCTTCGTCACCGGCGCCGGCTTCCCCGACTGGGGGTACCACGGCTACTGGGGGGACGACTTCCAGCGGCTCGACCCCCGCTTCGGCACCGAGGCGGAGCTCAAGACCCTGGTGGACGAGGCGCACGCCCGCGGCATGAAGGTGCTGCTCGACGTCGTCTACAACCACGCCGGCTACGACTCCAAAATGCTCGACGACCCGCGCACCAAGGGGTGGTTCCGCGTCGGCGCGGAGTGCGGCCAGGACGACGTGACCACCTGCGTCTCCGGCCTCCCCGACTTCAAGACCGAGCTCCCCGAGGTTCGCGACTATCTGCTGAACGCCCAGCTCGGCCTCGCCAAGCGGGTAGGGGTGGACGGCTTCCGGCTCGATACGGTCAAGCACGTCCAGCACGAGGTCTGGAAAGAGCACCGGAAGCGCACCCGCGCCGAGCTCGGCCAGGATTTCTTCCTGATCGGCGAGGTCTGGGGGGGCGACGCCCAGGTGCTCGACCCCTGGTTCGCGGACGACGAGATGGACGCCGGCTTCGACTTCTCCTTCCAGGGGAACGCCCTGGCCTGGGTCCAGGGGCGCGGCCGCACGGTGGCGTTCGACCGCTATCTCCAGTCGCGCGAGAAGGTGCGCGCCGGCCACCTGCTCTCCCCCTACCTCTCCTCGCACGACGTGCCGGGGGCTCTCTTCCAGCTCAACGGCGACAAGGAGCTGTTCCGCCTGGCGGCGCTGCTCGAGCTGACCGCCGGCGGGGTGCCGATGATCTATTACGGCGAGGAGGTCGGGCGCCTGGGCGGCGACTGGCCGGACAACCGCAGCGACATGCCGTGGGGGGACCGCAAGATCCTCCCCGGGGCCGGCAAGCCGCGCGACGAGGCGTTGCGGGCCGATTACAAGAAGATGATCGCCATCCGCCGCGCCCACCCCGCCTTCTCGCGCGGCGTGCATTCAGGACTGTCGACGGACGGCGACCTGCTGGTCTTCCTGCAGCGGGACGCGGCGAGCCACGACGCCGTCGTGGTGGCGATCAACCGCGGGAGCGCGCCGGCGACGGCGAGCTTCGACGTGCCGGCGGAGTGGGGGGCCACTCCGGCGCGCGACGTCTGGACGGGGGAGGCCGTAGCCGCGAACGGCGGCAAGATCGTGGCGCCGGTGGCGCCGAAGGGTTTCCGGATCTTCGCGGTCAAGTAGCTTTTCGGGGAAGGGGCGTAAGCATGGCAGAGGTGACGTTCCACCACGTCAAGAAGGCGTACGGACCGGTGACGGTCATTCCGAACCTCGATCTCGACATCCAGGACCACGAGTTCATGGTGCTGGTCGGTCCGTCGGGGTGCGGCAAGTCGACGGCGCTGCGGATGATCGCGGGGCTGGAGGAGATCACCGGCGGCACGATCGAGATCGGCGACCGGGTGGTCAACGACGTGCCGCCGAAGGACCGCGACATCGCGATGGTCTTCCAGAGCTACGCGCTCTACCCGCACATGACGGTGCGCCAGAACCTCGAGTTCGGTCTCAAGATCCGCAAGACGCCGAAAGAGGAGATGAACCGGCTGGTCGACGAGGCGGCGCAGACCCTCGGCATCACCGAGTTCCTCGACCGCAAGCCCAAGCAGCTCTCGGGCGGCCAGCGCCAGCGCGTCGCCCTCGGCCGCGCCATCGTGCGCAAGCCCGCCGTCTTCCTGTTCGACGAGCCGCTCTCCAACCTCGATGCCAAGCTGCGCGTGCAGATGCGGGCCGAGATCTCGACGCTGCAGAAGCGCCTCCAGACGACGACCGTCTACGTCACCCACGACCAGATCGAAGCGATGACGATGGGCGACCGCATCGCCGTGATGAACAAGGGGGAGATCGAGCAGGTGGGCACGCCGCTGGAGGTCTACGACCAGCCGACCTCCCTGTTCGTGGCCAGCTTCATCGGCACGCCGCCGATGAACTTCCTCCCGGCGATCCTCGCCGACGGCGGCGCCACCGTCGCCGCCTCCGGCTTCCGGATGCCGGTGCCCGAGGTGTTCCGCGCCGCCGCGGCCGGCCACGACGGGATGAAGATCGTCCTGGGCTTGCGGCCGGAGAACATCCGCGAGGCCTCCCGGGACGGCAGCGGCGCCACCGTGCCGGTCACCGCCAAGGTCGAGTTCGTCGAGCCGCTGGGGCACGAGGTGATCGTGCACGGCCGGGTCGGCGACGAGCTGATCGTGGCCAAGGTCGATCCGCACCGCGCGCCGCAGATGGGCGCCACGATGACCCTGGTCGTCGAGACGGAAGCCGCTCACCTCTTCGACACCGCCACCGAGAAACGGCTCGGGCTCTGAGCTTCGGGATTCCGCTACAACCAAGGAGAACCGGCATGAAAACCAACTTCGTTCGCGGCACCCTGGCGCTGGCGCTGCTGCTCGCCTTCCCTCTCGCCGCCCTGGCGCAGAAGGAGATCGTGGTCTGGCACGGCTACCGCGGCGGCGAGAAGGCCGCCTTCGAAAAGGTGGTCGACAACTTCAACAAGGCCAATACCGGCAAGATCAAGGTCACCACCCTCGCCGTCCCTTACGACGCCTTCGCCGACAAGATCACGGCGGCGGTGCCGCGCGGCAAGGGACCGGACGTCTTCATCTTCGCCCAGGACCGCCTCGGCGGCTGGGTGGCGGCGGGCAACACGGTCGAGCCGCTGGACTTCTTCCTCGACGCGCCGACCAAGGGGCGCTACCTCAAGGCCACCCTGGACGCCATGACCTACCAGGGGAACACCTACGGCCTGCCGCTCAACTTCAAGGTCATCACCCTGATCTACAACAAGAAGCTGGTGCCGGTGCCGCCGAAGACCACGGCGGAGCTGCAGACGATGGCGAAGAAACTCACCAACGCCCCGTCCGGCAAGTTCGGCCTGGTCTACTGGTACTCCGACTTCTACTACCACGCGGCGCTGATGAACGGCTTCGGCGGCGGCGTCTTCGCCGGCCGCAAGCCGACGCTCAACGCGCCGCAGAACGTCGCCTCGCTCGACTACCTGCTGAAGTGGATCAACCAGGGGTTCATGCCGGCCGAGCCCTCGACGGCGCTGATCACCTCGCTGTTCAACGGGGGGAAAGCGGCGATGGTCTTTTCCGGCCCCTGGTTCCTCGGCGAGATCGCCAAGGGGGTCGACTACGGCCTGGCGCCCCTGCCCACGATCTCGGAGGCTGGCAACAAGCCGATGCGGCCGTGGATCACCGTCGAGGGGGTCTACGTGGCCGCGCCGTCGAAGAACAAGGACGCCGCCTACGAGCTGCTCAAATACCTGACCGACGTGCCGGCCGCCAAGGTGCTCGCCCTCGAGGGGCGGCAGACGCCGGCCAACAAGGGGGTCTACGCCGATCCGCAGGTGGCGGCCGACCCGATCCTCAAGGCCTTCCGCCAGCAGGTCGACGTCGCCGTGCCGATGCCCAACCTGCCCGAGATGTCGATGGTCTGGTCGCCGGCGACGACCGCGATGAACACCATCGTCAAAAAGGCGGTCGCCCCGAAACCCGCGCTGGACCAGGCGCAGAAGGAAGTGCTGGAGCGCATCGCCAGCCTGTTGAAGAAGTAGCCTGGGGAAACGTCATGGCCAGGGATAACTCCGAGCAGCGCGCAGCCCGCCCCGTCTCGCACCGGCGCCGGTTCCTGATCGGCCTCGCCGTCGCCGCCCTGCTCGCGGTGGGGCTCGGGGCGGTGCTCCTCGCCGGAGCGCAGACGGCCGAGCGCCGCGAGCGCGCCGAGCGCCGGGCTCTGGTCACCCTCTCCACCCTCGCCGCCGTCGTCGACCGGGCGAGCGGCGGCAGCGTCCAGGAGGCGGCGCCGGCCGGCACTCCCGCCGAAACACCGGCCGAAACGCCTGCCGAAGGCGGCATGGGGCTGGGGGCCGAGATCGCGGCGGCCGAGCAAGGGCAAGCCCCAGCGCCCACCGACGCCGAGGCCGGCGCCATCCGCAAAGCGGTGGAAGGCTTCGCCGCCGCCCATCCCGAGGTGGCCGCCATCCGGGTGGTCGAATTCGAAGGCATCAGGCTCGCCGCCTCGACCTCCGCCGCCGACCAGGGCGCCAAGGCGGCGCCGCGGCGGCTGGAGCGCGACGAGAAGCCGCTCTACGACCTCGGCCAGAGGCTGCGCGCCGCGGTCGAGAGCAACCGCCAGGGAGCCGAGGGGGCGGCCCGCGCGCCCGAGCTCGGCTTCGAGCGCCATCCGAACGGCGTGCTCGCGCTGGCGGCGCCGGTCGAGCGCGGCGGCGAGGTGATCGGCATGGTGCAGATGGAGACCCGGGCGATCCCTGAGCCTCCCTCCTTCGCCTGGCTGCCGTTCGCCGCCTTCTGGCTCGCGCCGGTGATCGCCCTGCTCCTGCTCTCGTTCGTGCTCGGCGAGCGGCGATGGCCGCTGGCCACCGCCGCGGCGCTCTTCCTGATCCTCGCCCTCTTCTTCTATGGGCGCTACGCCACCGACGTGTTGAAAGCCGAGCGCCGGGCCTCGGGCCAAGCGGTGGCCGCCCAGATCGGCGACGAATCGAAGAAGGCGGAGGCGCTCCTGGCGCAACTGGCCCTGTCTTCTAATCGGCCGGCCGGCCAGCCGCTGGCGTCGACGCTCTGGGACGTCGACCTCTACCGTCAGTCGCGCGGACTGATCGGCGCCTCGGGCGCGCTGGACGAGGGGAAGCTCGGCGAGCTCGCCGGGGTCGACGCCGGGCGGATGACCCGCTCGGTCGGGCTGCTCGCCTTGCTCTCGCTGGTCCTGCTCGCCTTCGTCGGGCTGGGCTGGGCGGCGCGCACCGGCGCCGCCCTCGTCGAGTACCGCGCGGCCTACGCGTACACCCTGCCGGCGCTGATCGGCATGCTGTTCCTGGTCTTCTTCCCGTTCTTCTACGGCATCGCCCTGTCGTTTACCAACGCCAACATCTACAACACCGACAAGACGATCTTCGAGACCTGGGTGGGGCTGCAGAACTTCCAGGAGATCGTCAGCGATTTCCACATCGTGCAGCACACGCCGAACGGGCTCGCCTGGAACTATCAGAACTTCTATTACACGCTGCTGTTCACCATCGTCTGGACGGTGGCGAACGTGGCGATCGGCGTCACCCTCGGGCTCGCCCTGGCGCTGACCCTGAACCTGAAGGATTTCGCTTTGCGGCCGCTCTATCGCGTGCTGCTGATCCTCCCCTGGGCCATGCCCAACTACATCACGGCGCTGATTTTCAAGGGGATGTTCCACCGGCAGTTCGGCGTGATCAATCAGATTTTACAGACCGTCGGGCTCCCCGCGGTCGCCTGGTTCGATCACCCGTTCAGCTCGTTCCTGGCGGTGCTGACCACCAACGCCTGGCTCTCCTTTCCGTTCATGATGGTGATCGCGCTCGGCGCCCTGCAATCGATCCCGGCCGATCTCTATGAAGCGGCGCGGGTGGACGGCGCCTCGCGCTGGCAGCAGTTCCGCTCGATCACGCTGCCGTCGCTCAAGCCCGCGCTGGTACCGGCGATCATCCTGTCGGTGATCTGGACCTTCAACCAGTTCAACGTGATCTATCTGGTGTCGGCCGGCGATCCCGGACATTCCACCGAGATCCTGATCACGCAGTCGTACAAGCTGGCCTTCGAGCAGTACCGGTACGGGTACGCGGCCGCCTACTCGGCCATCATCTTCCTGATCCTGTTCGCCTACGGCACCTGGCAGAACCGGGTGACCGGCGCGACGGAGGCGATCGGATGAGATCGAGACGAAACGACGAGCCGGTCCACTGGCCGCTCCACATCTTCGTGCTATTCATGGTGTTGATCACCGTCTACCCGATTTTGTGGGTGCTGACCATCGCCTTTTCCGGCGGGCAGAGCCTGGTGATCGCCGACGTGCCGACGGACGCCACCGCCGTCGACCGGCTGCGCGCCGTCATCCCCTGGCCCACGCACCTGTCGATCGACAACTTCCGTTCGCTGTTCGCCGACCAGCCGTTCGGGCGCTGGCTGCTCAACAGCGTCCTGGTGGCGGGGCTGACGACGATCCTCGGCGTCTTCCTCGCCTGCACGGCGGCCTACGCCTTCTCGCGTTTCCGCTTCCCCGGGCGGCGCGCCGGGCTGATGGCCTTCCTGGTGTCGCAGATGTTCCCCGGCACCCTGATGCTGATCCCGCTCTACATCATCATCGTCCAGTGGTTGGGGCTGGGCTCGAGCTACATCGGCCTGGTGCTGATCTATACGGTGACCGCGATTCCCTTCTGCGTCTGGATGATGAAAGGTTATTTCGACACCATCCCCAAGGAGCTCGAGGAGTCGGCGCTGATCGACGGCGCCTCGCAGGCGACGATCTTCTTCCGCATCGTGCTGCCGCTCGCCAAGCCCGCCGTGGCGGTGACCGCGCTGTTCTCGTTCATGACCGGCTGGAACGAGTTCATCCAGGCCGCCACCTTCATGAACCGCGAGGACATGTACACCGGCCCGGTGGGGCTGCGCTTCTTCGTCGGCGGCTTCTCTCAGCAGTGGGGGTACTTCGCGGCCGGATCGATCATCGCCGCCATTCCGGTGATGGCGCTCTTCCTGTTCCTGCAAAAGTATCTGGTTTCCGGTCTCACGGCCGGCGCAGTCAAGGGCTGAAAGCCCATCAACAAGGAGGTTCGTATGTCCAAGAAATTCTGGAAATTGGGTGCCACGGCCGCGGCCGGCCTGCTGATCGCCGGCTCCGCGCTCGCCCAGAGCGGCGTTTCGTTCAAAGATCCCGCCAACGACGACAACGGTCCCGGCAGCTATACCTACCCGACCGACGGCGTCTACAAGCGCGGCTCGTTCGACATGACGGCGTTCGACGTCAAGGTGAGCGGCAAGAAAGTCGACTTCGCGGTCACCTTCAACACCGCCCTCGAGGATCCCTGGCGGATGGGCGGCGGCTTCTCGGTGCAGATGGTGTTCATCGCCATCCGCACCGGCGCCGAGGGCGGGTTCAAGGACGGCCCCCCGGGCACCAACGTCACCTTCGCCGACGGTAACGAGTGGAACAAGATGGTGATCCTCTCGCCGCAGGGGCCCGGCAAGGTGAAGTCCGAGGTGGACGCCAAGATGGCGGCCGCGCAGGGCGGAGCGGTGATCATCCCGACCCGCGTCAAGGGCGCCGGCCGGACGATCTCGGCCTCGGTGGACCTCGACCAGCTCGGCGGCGGCGATCCCTCGCAGTGGGGCTACCAGGTCCTCGTGCAGTCCAACGAGGGGTTCCCCGACGGCAAGGACCTGCTCACCCGCAAGGTCAACGAGTATGAGGGGCAGCACCGCTTCGGCGGCGGCACCGACAGCGATTGCGATCCGCACGTGATCGACATCCTGGCCGGCAACGGCACCGGCGCGGCGGACGAGGCCCAGATGCAGCACGACATGCTGAAGTACGAGTGCAACCCGGACGGCTCGCGCAAGTCGGGCGCCGCCCTCAAGATGGTTTCAGCGAAGAAATAAACCATCCAACTCCATCCGGAGGAGAGGAACTGATATGAGATTTTCCAGGGGCTTTGCGATCGGTCTGCTCGCCTCCGCGGCGGCGCTGGCTTCGATGCCGGCGCTGGCCGTGGACGGCCAGACGATGATCATCACCGGCGAGGACTACACGAAGTGGCTGTGGGGCAACCAGCACACCGACGGTAGCGTCTACAACTTCACCACCGTCCCCGGCGAGGGGTACGGCGACAACGGCCAGGGCACGGAGATCGATCTGCTGATCTCCTCCCACCCCTCGAAAAACATCGAGGTGACCGGCCGTCTGCAGTCCCGCTTCAACCAGAACCAGTGGACCAACTACGCCGGCTTCGGCGGCCGCAACCCGGCGCTGGAGAACCCGCCGAATGGCGAATGCCTCGGCGGCGACTGCGGCGAGTTCGATCCGCGCTCCAACGAGTACATCAAGATCCGCGGCCTGACCGCCCGCTTCACCCCGGGCTTCAAGTGGCTGGACGCGGCCACCATCGGCTCGACCGACCTCGGCATGTTCGATCCGTACACGATCGGCAAGATCCGCTACATCGACCGCGACAACGCCAAGGCCATCCTCTTCCAGGGGCCGCTGGGCAGCCGCCAGCTCACCTATGACCTGATCCGCGTCTCGCTGCCGCGCCTCTTTGCCGGCCCGAACTTCAACACCGGCGACTACGCCGGCCAGGACGGCGCCTACGGCCTGCAGCTCAAGTTCAACCCCAGCTCGTTCTTCGACATCGTCGGCGTCTACGATCGCGTCCGCGACGTCGAGGTCAGCGCCAAGGACACCGGCAACAACGGCGGCGACGACGGCCGCGACCTCGACTCCCGCTTCAAGAACGACGTCTACGGCGGCCGGTTCGGGATCCATCCGAGCTCGAAGTTCGACTTCCGCGGCCTCTACTACTACTCGACGGCCGAGTCCAACCCGAAGTTCGGCACCCCCACCGGCTTCGGCCTGTCGGGCTTCTCGCCGGCGCTGGCCGGCGAGGTCAGCGACCCGCTCTACAAGGCCAACGTCGACCTCAACGATCCGTTCGGCATCGGCCTCTCCTTCAACATCGAGTACTTCAACATCGGCGCCCAGTACAGCTCGATCCTGGCGGCCCGCCGCGAGGTCGACGTGCTGCTGACCGAGGGGCATGACGGCGCCTTCGTCTTCCCCGGCCCGGACAACTCCGCCTTCGGCGTCTTCGCCGGCAACCCCACCCGCATCGGCTATGGCGGCTGGGAAGGCCCGGCGCAGCAGGTGGCGACGATCAGCGTCGACAACGAGTTCACCGATTTCGAGGAGCCGATGGCCGAGACCGTCATCGGCTGGAAGGGGATCACCGTCGCCCCCAACTGGACGATCGGCGACCTCGACCTCTCGGGCGAGTACTCCCATATCGGCTACAACACCAACTGGCAGGCCTGGGGCGACACCAGCCGCGGCATCACCGACTCGATCTATCCGAACTTCGAGTCCGACGCCGGCGTCAACTCCTTCCGCAACGCCTACGCGCCGTTCCAGGACAAGAAGACCGACATCGCCATCCTGCGCGGCAAATACCTGCTCAACGTCGGCAAGGGCGTGGACGTCTTCGGCAAGATCAAGCTGATCAAAGAGACCGACAACCGCCTGAACGAGGCGCGCTTCCTCCCCTACCAGCCGGGCGACTGCCCGGGCGGCGGCGTGGCGTGCAGCAACAACGCCCAGAACTTCTCGCCCGGCCACTCGACGGCCGACCTCTACGGCAACCCGCCGGTGATCACCGTCAACGGCGTCACCGGCTACCAGTGGAAGCCGTTCAACAGCCTGTCGGACGACGACCGCGACCTCGACTACAAGCTGTTCCAGCTCGGCGCCGGCTACCAGGTCACCGGCAACCTCTACAGCTCGCTGACCTACGAACGCTACAACGTCGATCTGCAGGACGGCAACACCGCCTTCCAGGCCTACAACCTGCACAGCATGTCGTCCGGCCAGAACGACAAGAACAAGCTGATCCTCTACGCGCACTACACCTTCGGCGCGGCCGAGTTCGGCGCCAACTACGAGTACAACTGGGGCACCTTCGACCCCGACTTCGGCGGCGGCTTCGTGACCCAGTTCGCCGATGCCAACATCGCCCGCGACTACGGCGTGCCGGTCGGTTCCCCCGGCTTCAAGGGGCGCTTCGGCGGCTGGAACAGCCTTGACAAGCGGGACTTCAAGCAGCACCGCCTCAAGGTGTTCATGAAGGTCCGGTTCTAGAAGGCTGGAGGAAACTTCGTAGGGGCGGCCCTATGTGGCCGCCCTTTCCGTTTTAGAATCGGATTTTCTGGAGACGCGCTTTTTGGAGAAATAATGCGATTCAGCCGTTCCCACCTGCTCACCGCAACCCTCCTCGCCGCCCTGATCGCGCCGCCCGCCTTCGGCGCCGGCAAGGAGATCTTCACCCTCACCGACCCGCGGGGCGACGACCATGGCGACGGCAAGATCGTCTACCCCAACAACGACGATCTGAAGCCCGGCGATCTCGACATCCTCTCCCTGACCGCCCGGGAGGACGGCGACGGCACGATGTTCGAGGTCACCTTCGCGCGTCCCGTGCGGGTGCCCGCCCGGGAGGCCATCGACGAGATCGGCACCCAGCTCGACAAGATCGCCCGCTTCGGCTTCTACAACCTGAACCTCGACCTCTACATCGACACCGACCGGGTCGCGGGCTCAGGGGGCCTCACCATGCTCCCCGGCCGCCACGCCGAGATCGATCCGGCGACCGCCTGGGAGAAGGCGATCATCCTGACCCCCCGGCCCAACGAGGCCAAGGCCGAGCTCAAGCGGCTGCTCCTGAAGACCCTCAACGAGGACGCTAAAAAGAGCAGCAGCCTCACCGACGCGGAGATCGATTCGCTCAAGAAGCAGATCCCGGTCGACGTCGAGGAGCGCATCTTCTTCCCGACCCAGATCCACGTGCGCGGCCAGAAGATCAGCTTCTTCGTGCCCGGCATCGTCCTCGGCGGCCCGGCCAAACCCACCTGGGCCTATACCGTGGCCACCTCCGGCGCCGACCTGCTGCAGTCCTTCGATCTCGCCCGCAAGCTGGGCCGCGATCCGAGTGACAAGACGCTGATGATCCTCCCCGTCTCCCCCGGCCGCTGGCAGGACCGCTTCGGCGGCGGCCGCGAGAACGCCGACATCCAGCCGCCGCTGATCGACCTCATCGTGGCCAAGGGCGGCCGAACCCAGGAACAGGTCCTCGCCGACTTCGACGCCCGCGCCAAAAAGCCGGTGAAGCTCACCGGCGTCGTGCCGGCCGAGCAGAAGTAGGGTTTTCCTCCCCCGTCCAGCCTTTGCGGGGCTCGCAAAGCCCGGCAGGAGGCGCGAAATGCCATCGAGGGCGACCTGCGGTCGCCCTCGACGGCGCCGCTACCGGATTGTCCCCTTTCACGAGGTCGTTCGAAACGACGGCGGGGTTTGGTGCTACTCCGTGGCCTGGGCCGGTATCGCGTGCTTCTTGCGGAAGCTGAAGCCGATGACGAGGGCGAGGATGAGCGGGATCAACGCGCGGCCGAAGATGCCGCCGATGAACTCGCCTTGCTTATAGGGATCCACATTCGCTCCGGCCAGCAGGTAGATTCCCACCCCGAGGTCAAAGACGAAATAGATCACGAGAACGACCAAGGTCACAAAGCCTGGATTCGAGACCGGCCGGCTCTTGGCTCGATTGATCCCGAAGCAGATCACCAGGACCATGGCGAAGAGGACGAAGTAGCTCATGGCTCTCCCTTACTGCCATCGTTTGGAGTTTGTGACGGCGATTCTATCGCAGTCTCAGCTCGCAATGGGCAGCAGGACGACCTTGCCAATCGGTGGCCCGGCTCTCGAGTAGCCGGTGGGTTTCCACGGCCCCGGCGAGCGGGAAGCGCCGCGAGACCGAGATCGTCAGATCCCCGGCTTCGATCCATTCCAGGAGGTGCCGGCGGACGGTCGCCCAAGCCGCTGGATCACGGTCGACGTTCAATCCGAAGGCGCCGACTTTGAGGCTCCGGCCGTAGACCCTCTCCCTGCTGGGAATACCCCGACCCCCGCGAGGGAAACCCCTCTCCCTGGTTGGGGGACCCCTGTACCTTTCCGGGGAACCTCTCTCCCTGCTGGGGGGACCCTGTACCTTTCCGGGGGACCTCTCTCCCCAGCGGGTACACCCCGATCCCCACCGGGGGTCGTGTCCTAATAGTGTGTAGGTGGTACGGGGCGGTTACGGGGCGTAAGAATCTGAGGTAGCTTCCCCTGTACGGGGGGAGCGTTCCCCCCGATTCCCTACAGACGGCCCGGCGGGTGTTACCAGCACGCCGCCGAGCCTGACCCGAGCAAGGAGCCAGTCCATGCCCGAGCTGTCCGAAGTGTACCCCAGGCCCCTCGATCTCTCCCGCTACACGGAAGCCACCCGCCGCGAGCTGTACGAGCGGCTGGTGCGCATCCAGTTCACTCCGCAGGACCCGCCCACGGACCCGGAGGATGCCGCCCCGATCCAGGACCCGGAGGCCGCCGAGCTGACCGTCTTCTACCTCTTTGGCCGTTGGTTCGCCTACTGGCGCGACGTTCCCGAGCCGGGCCTGCCCGCGTGGCGCATGACGGAGATGGTCCGCATCCAGGCCGCGCCGGACTCCCCGGACGGCATCATCCTGTACGAGATCTAGCCATGGGCTTTGACTCGAAGCTTTCCTACCCTCCGGACGCCACGCGCAACGTATCGGTCAAGGCTACGCCTTACCAGAAGAGCGCATGGGAAGTGGCGGCGAGTCGCCACGGCAAGGCGAGCGCGGGCGCGTTCCTCGCATGGGCCGGGGATCTCTACCTTGCCCTCCAACGTGCCTATCACGACGCCATCCAGGCGCACGACGACTCCCTGAATCCTGTCGGCTACGCGGAAGAGGTGCAGCGGCAGGAAGAGCGGAAGGGGGAGCCGTGAAGCTCAAGACGACCAGCTTCACCGTCCGGGCGACCATGGCTCAGTCCGTACGCTGGAAGCAGGCCGCAGAGGCGCACGGGCATGCATCCGTGGGGACGTGGATCGCGGAAGCCGTAGACGCCCACCTGGAAGCCCGCACGCGGGCCGGGAAGCCGCTCCCCCTGGCATGGGGCAAGGGGAGGTTCCGCGTCCGCCTGGAGGACGGCGCGGAGCCCGAGTTGCCGGGGTGGGTCGCCCGTCCCTTCGGCATCTTCCGGGGGACGGACGCCGGGCCGGGTTACCACGGGTGCCACCTCTACACCCTCGCGCACCTCCCCTCTCTCCGGTTGGTGGCGACGTTCCGCACGGCCCTGTCACCGATCGTCCTAAATTCCCCCCCGTGGATCACCTAAAAATCCCCCCCTCCTCCCAACCGTGAGAGCGAGGTATGGGATGGACAGCAGCGTGGGAAGCGAGATGCTAGCCGTGGTGCCTGAAG
>Ga0193706_1000052_pt1 | contig 101240 bp, 72 predicted proteins | sample U3c1metaG_FD_160130 | JGI IMG/M metagenome (GOLD analysis project Ga0193706, IMG submission 160130) | Soil microbial communities from a riparian zone of the East river system, Colorado, United States - U3c1 | ecosystem: Environmental > Terrestrial > Soil > Riparian zone | place: USA: East...
CGAACGCGATGATCATTTCGCTGGCTGGGATCGTGCTCGTGCTGATCATCATCCTGACCTTTGCGCCGGTGCTGGTCTGGGCGGACCGGCGGCAGAGCGCGATGATCCAGGATCGGATCGGCCCGAACCGTGCCGTCATCTTCCTGCCGGGCATGCTGCTCAAGGTGATCGTGGCGCTCGTGGGAGTCGGGCTCGCGGGATCGGTCGCCAATTACGCGTGGATCGCATCGAAGCGCAGCGAAGCGGTGCGACTCGACGTGGGATTCGTCCTCACCGAGCTGGCCGTGCTGCTCGCCTGGATGAGCCTCATCATCGCGCGGCGCGTCGAGCGTAAAAATGGCGGCGGCTTTTTGAACACCAGCATCCCCGACGCCCGCGTCGTCCTTTTCGCCGGCCTTCTCGTGCACGTTCTCGTCGCAGCGCTACGCATGGGCCTCACGGGCAACGAAGCGGATCGCGGGGGGCTCGCCACCGCTGTTTTCCATTTCGTGGGACCGGTCCTGGCGGCTCTGCTCTTGGCGGGCGGCGCTCTGGTTAGCGCGATCCGTATCCCCAACGGCAAAGTGGGTCTTCGCCTCGGAGGGATGCTGCACGCCCTCGCCGATGGGGCCAAGATGGCCTTCAAGGAAGACTTCATTCCGCCCAACGCCGATCGTTTGCTCCACTCGCTCGGGCCAATCATCGCGCTCTTTCCGGCGTTCGTCGTCTTCGCCGTCATTCCCTTCGGCGATACGGTGTGCATTCACCCCGACACGTCGGGCCATTTCTGGGCCGATCTCTTCAACGCTCGTATCGGAGACATCGGCCCGAACGGCTATAACCCTTACATTTCGCGCTTTGGCATCTGCAGTGAAGGAGCCGTGCCGCTCCAAGTCGCCAACCTGAACGTTGGCATCCTCTATATGTTCGCCCTGGCTGGCACCGGCATCATCGGGGCTGCCATCGCCGGATGGTCGTCGGACAACAAATTCTCGCTGCTCGGTGGGCTTCGCGCGTCGAGCCAGATGGTGAGCTACGAAGTTGCGATGGGGCTGTCGCTCGTCGGCGCCTTCATGACGTACGGGTCGGTTCGTCTCGACGACATGGTGCGCTGGCAAAGCGAAAACGCGTGGGGCATTTTCGTGCAGCCCTTCGCCTTCTTCCTCTTTTTGGCGGCGTCCATCGCCGAGAACAAACGCGTCCCCTTCGACGCGCCCGAGGGCGAGAGCGAGATCGTCGCCGGCTATTACCTGGAATATTCGGGCTTCAAGTTCGGTATGTTCATGTTCGGCGAATACATCGAGCTTGCCGTCTCGAGCGCCGTGCTGGTGACGATCTTTTTCGGTGGTTACGCTTTGCCCTTCTTGCATCGCGACGGCATCACCATCGAGCTCGGCGAAACCGTCTACTACCACCTCGCGCTGAGTCACCGTCTCGTCATCGTCCTCGGCGTGATCGCTTTTTTCCTGAAGACCTGGATCACCTGCTGGGGACAACTGTTCATCCGCTGGACGGTCCCGCGCTTCCGCTACGACCAGATCATGAAGCTCGGATGGCGATTCTTGCTGCCCTCTGCGCTCGTGAACGTGGTCATCACCGGCGTCATCCTCCTCGGCATCGATGCCGGCGGAACGACGCTCGGCCGCACCCTCGATGTCTTGGCCGACGCGTCGCAGGGGTTCGTGCTGATCCTCGGCGTCGCCATGGCCATCGCCCTCGCTTCCGGTATCCTCGCGCCGCCGCGAAGGCGCACCCGCGCCGTGTCTTCCTCCGCCACATTCGCCGAGGCGGCGGGCGGCACGCGCACCTCACCCATGCAAGCCTGAAATACAACACGAGAGCGACTGCAACATGGCCATCGAAACCAGCAAGGGGATCATCGGTAAACCGGTCCCCCGGCCGCAGAGGCCGCCCTCCACGCAAGCCTTCATCCCCGAAATTCTCAAGGGGATGAAGGTCACCATGAAGCACTTCTTTCGCAACACGAAGGAGGTCGCGCTCGAGCAGCGTCCCGACCCCACCATGGAAAGCCTCGAGGACGGGGTGACCACGGTCAGTTATCCCGAACAGAAGCGGCCCTATCCGGAGCGTTTCCGCGGCCTGCATCGTCTCACCTTGCGCGAAGACGGATCGCCACGCTGCGTGGCCTGCCTTTGCTGCTCTACCGCCTGCCCCGCGCAATGCATTCACATCGCTCCCGCCGAATACCCGCCCGGCGACAAGCGGCGCGGCTACGAACGCTTCCCCGACGAGTTCGTGATCGACGAGCTGCGCTGCATCTTCTGCGGCTTTTGCGTGGAGGCTTGTCCCTGCGACGCCATTCGCATGGATACCGGACAGCACGCCGCGCCCTACGACTCGCGCGATCAGTTCATTTTCCAGAAAGACCTGCTCATGGCGGCCACGGGTCGCGATGGCTCGCGCCAATCGGGCAATCCGCGCCACGAGCCGGGTGACGCGTCGCACCCCGGCATCGATCGCGAAAAGCAGCATCACTGAAGGGGCCGAACGATGACGTCTCCGTTCGAGCCGGTGGTCGGGCTCGAGGTCCACGCCCAGCTCCTCACGCGCACCAAGATTTTTTGCGCCTGCTCCACGGCTTTCGGCGCGCGCCCCAACAGCAACGTCTGTCCGGTGTGCCTCGGGTTGCCGGGATCGCTGCCGGTGTTGAACGCAGAAGCGGTGCGGATGGCCGTGCGCATCGGGCTCGCCCTCGGATGCTCTGTCCAAGAAAAGAGCACGTTCGCGCGTAAGAATTACTTCTATCCCGATCTTCCCAAGGGCTATCAGATAAGCCAGTACGACGAGCCGCTCTGCAAAGGCGGGCATCTCGAGATCGCCGCTGGCGAGGGGACGAGGCGCGTCGGCATCGAGCGCGTCCACATGGAGGAGGACGCCGGCAAGAATTTGCACGGCGTGGCCGGTGACTCCGTCGTCGATCTGAACCGTGCTGGCACGCCCCTCGTCGAGATCGTAGGCGCGCCCGATCTGCGTTCGAGCGCGGAGGCAGCGGACTACTTGCGTCGACTGCGCGAAATTCTGATGGCGCTCGGCGTCAATGACGGCAACTTGGAGGAGGGGAGCTTTCGCTGCGACGCGAACGTCTCCGTGCGGCAACGGGGCGACACCAAGCTCGGAACACGCTGCGAGATCAAGAACGTCAATTCGTTCCGCTTCGTCGAGCGCGCCATCGATTACGAGGTGGGGCGTCAGGTGGCGCTCGTCGCGGCCGGCCAGCGTATCGCCCAACAAACCCTGCGCTGGGACGAAGCGAGCGGCAGAACGTACCCCCTGCGCTCCAAAGAAGAGGCCAACGACTACCGCTATTTCCCCGAGCCGGACCTGCCGCCTCTGGTGATCGACGCGGAGTTCGCGAGCGCTCAAAAAGCGTCGCTCGAGGAGCTGCCGGCGGCGCGTCGCGCGCGCCTCGTCGAGAAACACCGGCTCTCGCCAGCGGCGGCGGCGGTCCTTACCGCACACCCGCGGGTCGCCGATTTTTTCGAGCGCGCCGCCGGGCTCCACGGCGACGCCGTGAAGGTCGCCAACTTTCTGCAGACCGAAGTCATGCGCGACGTGAAGACGACGGGGCTCGCCGCAACCTTCCCCATCTCCGCCGAGCAGCTCGCTGAAATGCTCGCGCTCGTCGACGAGAAAGCGATCAGCGGCAAGCAGGCCAAAGAGGTCTACGCGAAGATCGCCGGCACCGAGACATCACCTCGCCGCGCGGTGGCCGAGGCAGGGCTCGCGCAAATGAGCGATGCGGGCGAGCTCGAGACGATCTGCCGGCGCCTCCTCGACGCCAATCCCAAACAAGTGGCCGGCTACCGCAGCGGGAAGACAGCGCTGCTCGGATTTTTCGTGGGTCAGGCCATGAAGGAAACGCGGGGCAGCGCGAATCCCGCCCTCGTCAACGAGATCCTCGTCCGACTGCTCTCCGCTTCGTGAGCAGCACGCCCGCTCACTGCGCGGGCTGCGTTTTCGGTGCGGCCGTCGCGGGGGGCGGTGCGGCAGGTGCTGCGGGTTTGGCCGGCGGCTGCGAGCGGCTCGCTTTCGCCGCCACCTGCTGCTGCAGGATCTTCAAGTTTTCGAGCTCGCCTTCCGCGCGATCGCGGTAGCCGGCGACGCTGCGAAGGCCATTGTAGAGCGCGTGCGCGCGATCGAGGTTACCGGTGATCTTGTAGCAGTTGGCTGCGCCCCATTGCGCTTCGGCGGCGGCGCTGCTGCCCGTGTAACGCGCGGCCACACTCTCGTACTTGGTCGCGGCGCGCCCGCACCCGTAGGCGGCTTCCGTGCTCTTGGCCGCATAGAGAGCGGCCATCGCCGCGTTCTTCGCGCCGCTCGCGGCCACGTCGGTGAAAGCCTTGTCCGCCTCTGGGTAGCGACCGCCGCTATAAAGCTCCATCGCGGAACCGTAGGCGTCCTTCGGCGCAGCCGCGTATTCGCCGCCCGCGCCGGGCTCTTCCTTCTTCTTGCTGTCCGCTGCACGATCGGCGAGCGCGCCGATGCCGTCCCCCGCGCCGATGTCGTCCTGTGAAGCAATGCCGCGCGAGCGCGCCGGGGAAGGTGCTTCTCCGGACGGTTCGGCGACCTTCTCGCCGCCCTTCGGCGCGCGCCCTTCCGCCTCGCTGGCCAGCGCTTCGCGCGGGGAGTTGGCCGCGGCCGCGCCAGGAGCGGCCGCGTAGGGACCGCCGGCGCCACTGCGTTCATCGTCCCTTCGCGCGCTGCGCCCGAACGGGGCCGCACGCTCTCGCGGAATGCCGACGCGCTCGGGGCGCATTTCCTCTGCGGCCTGTTCCGGCACGCCGCGCTCCGTCACGCTGACGCGGCTCGGTCCGCTGCGATCGGGCTTTCGTCGTACGAAGATCACGCTCGAGCCGAGCATGAGCACCAAGATTGCCGCCATCGCGGTCTGCGGCCGCATGGCGTAGCTTCCCGCCCAAGAGACCGCGCGGCCGACCCGCTTTGGCCAAGGCACATTGCCGTGCGCTTCACGCGCGGCCTGCAAGACGTTCGGCTCGAGGCTGGCCGGCGGTTCGACCGTGGGTAGAAGACCGACTTTGAGCGTCGCGCGCAGACCCGACCACGCCGAATGGCAGCGCTGGCACCCTTCCGCGTGCCGCTTCGCCGCGGCGAGCGTCAGCTCATCGAGCTCGTCGTAGAGCGCGTCGATGAGGATTTGGTCGAACTTCTCGCAGTCCATGGGCTTACTTCACGTTAGGGCAAACTGCGCGTTTTTCGGTCATCGGAGCGCCCGTGCGTATTCCTCGAATTCGGTGAGCGCTTCTTGGAGGCGCTCGAGCGCGTACCGCATGCGGCTCTTGACGGTGTTCTCTGGCGCGCCGGTGATGGTAGCGATCTCTTGAAAGGGAAGGTTTGCCACTTGGCGCAAGAGAAACACCTCGCGCTGATCGCCGGGCAGCGCATCGAGCGCGGCGACCACGCGCACTTGGATCTCGCGCGAGATGACGCCGCGCTCGGTCGACGCGCGCGGGTGCGAATCGGCCACCTGATCGCCGAGCGATGGGCCTTCGCCGTGTTCACGGACGTCGCGCTCATCGAGTGACGCGTGGCGGCGATACGACGCCTTGCGGTGGTGGTCGATGCAGAGATTGCGCGCGATGGTGTAGGCCCATGTGGTGAACTTGGCTTCGTGTTTGAAGGTGCCGGCGCTCTCGATGACACGTACGAAAACTTCCTGCACCAGGTCTTCTGCCGGCCCGGCCGCGCCCACTTGGCGAAGGACGAAGTTGAAGAGGGGGGTCTTGTGTCGTGCCACGAGATCGCCGAACGCAGCCAGATCGCCGCGCTGGTAGCGCACCATCAGCGCTTCGTCCGACACCTCTGCACGCCCGCTGCTCCCCACGATCATCACCTTCGGACATCGTAGGTGGAGTCGTTCTCGCTGAAAATAACCTCGTTCAAGGGTTGTGTGGCTGACCATGCGGCGAGCTGGCCAAGGCGCAGGCCCGAGGCTGGCTTCGTTTTCGATCCGACGTGCGCCGTCGCACAAAGTTCTCGGGCGGGGGGCCATTGCGTAGGGGGCGAGCTGCGGTCGAGCACGGGACTGGTATAGCCCGGCTCCCGTCTTGTGCGAGGACGGACGGCGGCCGGCGAACAGGGAGCGCTTCGGCCTTCACCCGATTGACGCGCGGCCGGCGCGCTGATGGTAAGCGGACCTGCCCGAGATCTAAGGCGTTGCACTTGGACCGGCGGGCCGAATAGACTGCGTCTTGTCGTGTTGAAGTGGCGGGCCAGGCCTCTGCGGCTCGCTACGCCGTCGCTGAGAGCGAACATGGTGCACAAAGAAGGGGTCGAGAATGCGTTGGAATAAAACGCTTTGGGCTACGGTCATCGTGCCGGTGCTGGCCATCGGACCAGCGCTTGCACCCGTGGGCGCCAACGCCGCGGACAAACCTGCTGCGCCCGCTGCGTCGGCGTCTGCGAGCCCCGCTATGAGTGCATCGATCGGGCTCAAGGCATCCACCTCCCCCGTTTCGGCCGCCGCCGGTCCTTCGCCGGTAGCCGCCAGGCCTGCCTCGAGCGGCGGGATGGACGGCGCGACGTACGCCGTCCGCCTGCGAGACCTCGAACAGCGCATCGACGAGCTGAAGGAGCAGATCCGTCGGAGCCACACGCGGCTCTCGCTCCTGACCGACACGATCCTATCCGGTGGCCTCGCCGGCTCACGCTCCGAAGTCCAATTCCAGAACGACATGTCGAGTGCGTTCAAGCTGGTGCGCGCGCTCTTCGTGCTGGACGGCGCCGTTCAATACAACAAATCGGACGACAGCGGCGCGCTCGCCGAGCAAAAAGAGATTCCCATCTTCAGCGGCTCGATCCCGCCCGGCGATCACACGGTGCAGATCCTGCTCCAGTTCCAAGGCAGTGGGTACGGCGTTTTCTCGTACCTGAAGGGCTACCACTTCGAAGCGCGCTCGAGCCACTCGTTCACCGCCGTCGAAGGCAAGACGCTCACCCTGCAGATCATCGCCTACGAAAAGGGGGGCGTGACGACGCCGCTCGAAGAGCGCCCCGCCGTTCGCTTCAACGAGAAGATCGCGACGGGGGTCAGCGGCCAGAGCAACGCGGGTGGCAAACCGCCCCCAGTTTCGACGACCGGCGGTACGACCACGAGCCCGGGCAGTGTGTCGACAGGGATGTCGGTGGGCGTAGGGAGCAAGTGACGTGAGGACGGCGACGAGTAGCGCCGGGAAAAAAGGGGCGGGCCCGGGTCGGAGGTCGTTGCGACTCTTCGCTTCGTGCGCGTGCCTTTGTCTCCTTTCATCCGCCACGGCTTACGCCGCCAAATCGGACGAGGCCGTCGCTTCGGCCAAGCGCTCGATCGCGGAGGCCACGTCGGGGGTCACGTCCATCGAGCAGGCCGTCGCCAGCTCCAAATCCGAAGAGCGCTCGCCCGAGGCGCGCATCGCTGACGGCGAGATCCTCCTTCGCACCAAGGATTACGGGCGCGCGGCAGGCGTGCTGAACCAGGTGATCGAGAAATACCCCTCGCATCCGACGGCATACCCCGACGCGCTCTTTCTGCTCGGCGAGACTTACTTCGAGTCGAAGCAATACCTCTCCGCGCGACGCACTTTCCGACAACTGGTCGAACGCGGTGGCGAGCACGGATTCGCCAATTACCAGTCTCGCGGGCTGGCTCGTCTCATCGACGTGGCGCTGCGGACGCAGGACTACGCGATTCTCGACGAGGTGTTCGCCAAGATCAACCAGATGCCGGCGACTTCGGTGGAAGGTGAGCTCAGCTACGCGCGCGGCAAGGGGCTCTTCGCTCGCAAGGACTATGCAGGCGCCAAGAGCGCAGTCGGCAGCGTTACCGCGCAGAGTCCGCATTACCACCAAGCGCGATACTTGCTCGGCGTCATTGCCATGCGCGAAGCGGCGCAGCCGACGGACAAGGAGAAGCGCACCGGAATCGTGACGGGGGCGGCGCGCACTCGATTCGCCGCGGCCATCGAAGCCTTCCGCCAAGTGACGACCCTGCCCGCCGATACGACCGAGCACCGCCACGTCGTCGACCTCGCTTGGCTCGCCGTCGGCCGGCTTTTCTATGAAACCGATCAGTGGGCCCAAGCGGTCGAGGCGTACAACCACATCGATCGCACCTCACCCGAGTTTGCGACGATGCTCTACGAGCTCGCCTGGGTCTACGTGCGCGTCGGCGATGCCGACCGCGCCCTGCGATCCCTCGAAGTGCTCGCCGTCGCCGACCCCAACAGTCCCTACATGGCGGACGGCACGCTGCTCCGCGCCGATCTCATGCTGCGCACAGGGCAGTTCGAAAAGGCGCTCACCCTTTATCAGGCGGCGCGAACGCAGTTCGACCCCATGCGCGAAAAGGTGGAGACGTTCCTCGCTTCCACCAACGATCCCGCATTCTATTACGACAAGCTTTCCAAGGACGCGATGGAGGGCGGAGCCGACGCTCGTACGCTCCCGCCGATGGCTCTGCAATGGGCGCGCGAGGCAGAAGACGGTCCAGCGGCCTTTGCCGTCATCGACGGCGTGAAGGAGTGCCGCGAGCTGCTGAAGCAGAGCAACACGTTTCTCGAGAAGCTGAACACCATCCTCGCCGCACCGAATCGCGTCCGCGCGTTTCCCGAGCTCGAAGCGGGTGAAGAGCGCGCCTTGTCGCTCCTCAATCTGATCACGATGGCGCGGGTACGCTTGGGCGACGGGCTCGACGCGGAAGAAGACAAAACCGTGGCCGGGGACATGGAGCGCGTGCGAAACGAGCGACGCGCACTGCAGCAGCGCGTCTCGCGCCTGCCCGTCAACGCCGGCGATTTTGCGACCCGCGAGCACGAGGCGCAGCGAAACTGGAACGGCGTCTCGCAGAAGCTGCAACAGCTGACGCTGCAGGTCGACCAGCTGCAGGCCACCGTCAACGGTCTCAAGCGCACCCTCGGGGAAGGGCCGAGTCGCGGCGTCGTGCGCGATCCGGCGAGCACCCGCCAGTACGAGGCCGAGCTCATCCAGAACGAAGCCGACCTCGGCATCTATAAAGGGCAGATCTCGGAACTGCGCAGACTCATCGATATGAGCCGGATGCAGGTCGGATTCGGCGACCAGCGGTTCGTCGAGGACGCCGACGCGCGCGCCGCGTTTCGACGCGCGATCACCGAAGAAGCACGCCTTGCCGCGGCGGGCGCAGGTGGTCGCGATGCGGTGGGCTATGCGCAGCGCATCACGCCGGTGCTGCAGGAAGCGGAAGCTGCCGACGCCCGTCTCGAAGCGGCGTTCGCCGACATCGAAGCGCGTGTCAGCAAGCGCACCGCCGAGCTCCGAGCGACGCTCGACGCCGAGGTGGGCAAGCTCGCCGAGTACACACGAACGCTGGAAGGTTTGGACTCCGAAGGGAGACTCGTGGTCGGACAAGTTGCAATGCGAAATTTCCAGTTGGTCCGCGATCGGCTGCGCAACATCGTCCTGCGCGCCGACGTTGGCGTGACCGAAGAAGCGTGGGAGTTGCGCGAGGAGCAGCTCACGCGCGTACGCAATCTTCAGCTCGAGCGCAGTCGGTCCGAGCAGCAGCTCAATGAGGAACTGCGCGAAGTGCTCGACGACATGGGCGAGGTCGAGAAACCCTCCGGAAATCCGACCGGGAGCGGCAAGTGACCGGGCGGGGGCCGGTGACCTCCGCGAACCGGCAGGCCGCGCGCTTGCTGGGCGCATCTACGTGGCGAGGTTTCAGTCGGTCCTCGGGCGCGCGCGTGCTGGGAATCGCCGGCGTGCTGTGGGGACTCTTGGCCGCGTTCTCACCGGATGCGAGCTCACAGGCCAAAAAACCCGCAGCCGCGGCCCCGGCCAAAAAACCTGCCGCCAAGGCAACGGCCGGCGGAGCCGACGCGGGCGCGCCCGCCGTGCGTGCCACACAGGAATCGGAGATCTGGACGGGCAGCTCGGGCGACGCGGGCGTCGTCGCGCAAATCTACGTACCGCCCCCGCCGCGCAAGGTGGCCCCTCCTCCGCCTCCCCCCTCGCCCGAGCAGATCAAAGGCCTCGAGCAGCTGCAGATCGAGGCCACAGAATACGAGAAGGCCGCCAAGGACTATCGCGACGCTACGACGCGCATCGTCCAATACCACTACGAAGACAAGCGGCGCCGCATGCTCGCCTCGCTCGATGGCGAGATTGCGGTCGAGAAAAAAGCGCTCGGCGTCGCGCGTGAAGACGCCATCAAACGCCTCGAAGAGTTCGTGGCCCGCTACTCCGGGAAGAATGCACATCCCGAGAATACGCCGGACGCGATGTTCCGCTTGGCCGCCCTCTACGAGGAGAAAGTCCGCACCGACTCGCCCGAGGATCTCTCGATCGGTCTCCGGCAAGCCATCGATCTTTACAAGCGCGTCATCGTCGAGTTTCCGAATTATCGCGAGCTCGCAGGGATTTTCTATTACTTGGGGCACGCACTCAGCGACTCCAACCGCATCGAGGAGTCGCAGCAGGTCTGGCGCTCGCTCGTTTGTCACAACAAGTTTCCCTATCCGGTTCCCCCCGACCCCAAGGATCCGAGCAAAGACACCATCCTTCGTCTCCCGCAGGATCACGACGACGACTTCTGGCGCGGTTGGGAGAACGCTCACCCGACGCCGGTGGCGTTCGGCAAGGCCGTGCCGAAGACGGGTAAGGGGGGCAAGGCCGTCACCCCGCACGCCGGCGAAAACCAGTACCTCGATCCGTATCCGGAAGCGTGCGTCGCCATTCCTCAGCAAACGGAAGACGGCGCCGAGCCCCGGTACGTGGCGGAGATCTGGTGGCAGATCGGCAACTGGCACTTCGACCAGCTCGATCCTCACGGCGGTCCTTACAACTTGAACCGGGCCGCGACGGCTTACCTCCAGTCGATGAAATTCAAGAAGCCGCCGCTCTACGGCGTCGCGATGTACAAGCTCGCGTGGACCTACTTCAAGCAGCAACGCTACGAGACCGCCGTCCACGAGTTCGTCAATCTTCTCAATTACACCGACGAGCAGGAGAAGGCGACGGGGGACCCGGGCACCGATTTCCGTGCCGAGGCGTACACCTACATCGCCGGGTCGCTCACCTATCTCGACTTCGCGGGGCCCGGCGCGGACGACCCGTTCATTGCCCGCAACGACGTGCTCGACACCGAGTCGAACCCGATGGTCGCCGAGCAGAAGATGCACGTCGCCATCGATCGCGTGCAGGAACCGAAGCTCGTCCCGCAAGACAAGAAATGGTCATTCGAAATTTACAAGGCGCTCGCGCAAGAGTTCCGCGAGGTCAACCAGTGGCACAACGCCATCGAGGTGAGCGAGCTCATTCTCCGTAAGTGGCCGATGAACCGCGACGCGCCGAACATCCAGAACCAGATCGCGGACATCTACGAAGAACTGACGCGCCTCTCGCGCATGGGGTCGCCGGAGCGCGACCAGAACGCGGCCCGCGCCCTCGAAGCGCGCACCAAACTGGCGGCTTACGTCGGCAATACGCCGTGGGTCGACGCCAACCGCGACGACCCCGAAGCGATTCAATCGGCCGAGCGGCTCGTCAAAGGCGGTTTGCGCCGAGCGGCCGCCGACCACACGAACCTCGCCCGCGCCTACGTGGGCAAGGCCACCGAAACGACCGACGGCGCGCAGCAGAAGATTTGGCTCGAGCGCGCCCTCAGCGAATACAAGCTGGCCGACGTCGGTTGGAGCGGTTTCCTTCGCCAAGACGAGAATGCTCCCGACGCGTACGAGACCCGCTTCTGGATCGCCGATGCGCGGCACGGCGTGGTGGTCGTCACGGTCAACCTCGACCGCTCGCCGAGCGCCGCGGAGATCAACAATGCGCGCCAGGCCGCGGTCGACGTGCGCGACTCCAATGAGGACGACAAGTTTCTCCAGCCGGCGGCCTACTACGTCGTCGACGTCGCCGAGCAATCGCTCCAGGATCAGTACCGACTCAACGCCCGCACCGGTGGTTCGCAGGGGCTGAAGGAGCGTACCGAGGTTCGCTTTGCCAAAGGCGCCGACGGACAGGACCACGTCATTGCCGATCCCATTCCTCCTTATGTGCAGGCGGGTATGGCGGCGCGCGACGAATACGTTCAGCGCGTGCCGGCGTCTGCCGATACGCCGAAGAACGCCATCGTTTACACGTTCCAGGTGGCCGACACGTACTTCCTCTACGGCAACTTCGATCAAGCCAAGGCGCGCTTCGAGCCCATCTGGAAAGAACACTGCAACAAGGACGAGTACGGCTACAAAGCCTGGGGCAAGCTCATCACGATTGCCGCCCGATCGCTCGACGTCAAAGAGAGCCGACGGCTCGCAGAATCGGAAGAGCAGCATTCATGCGCGGTGACCGCAGAGCAAGTCAAAGAGGCCAAAGAGCTCACTGGGCCGGTCAAGATCGGCGGGGCGTACATCGATGCCGGTAATCTTTTTCGGGAAGCCGAGAAGATGAAAGATGGCCCGGCCCGCGCCGCCAAATGGCGCGAGGCCGCGGCGGCCTACAATTTCGCGCTCAGTCAGCCCGGTGGCGCCGCGCGCGACGAAGCACCCGAAGCGGCGATGAACGGTGCGTTCGCGTACAAGCAGGTCGGCGAATACGACAAAGCCATCAAGATGTACGAGCTTTTCATCAACAACTACGGCGATGAAAAGACGCTCTCCAAGCTCGATCAGGAGAAGAGCCCGCGCTACCCCGAGCGCGTCAAGTACTTGAAACAGGCATACGATACGCTCTCCAAGTCGTATGTCCTCTTTTTCAACTACCGAGCGGCCGCCGAAACGTACGACAAGATCAGCTCCATCAACCGGTTCGAGGAAAAAGATCGGCGCGACGCGGCTCGTAACGCGCTCGTCCTTTATTCGAACATGGCCGATACCGCCAAGATGACGGCCGTCCGCCAGCGGCTCATGACCCTCGGGCCGAGCGCGCAAGAAAAGGCCGAGGCAGATTTCATCGTCGCCGACAGCGACATGAAGGCGTGGGATCCGCGCGGTGCCGAAGACGGCGCCAATCGCAACGCGCGCCAACGCGCGACCAACTCGATGATGCAGTTCTACGATGCCAACAAGAACATCAGCGCCGCCAGCAAGTACGTGGTCGAGGCGGCGTACAACGTAACGCGCATGCGAGATGCCGCCGACACCAACTCCGATGAGTGGCGCAAGAAAACCATCACCGCCTTCGAGCGGTACCGCTCCACCGCGGGAACGAAAGACGGCAAGAACGAAGCGATGGGCTCGCGCGAGGCGGCGTTCGCGGCGGAGTGCGAATACGCCATGGTGGACGCGGATCTCAAAAAATCGTTCGACTACGAGACCGCGCATCACCGCTACGCAGGGTCTTCGGTCGATGTCATCAAGAAGTTCCAATCCGACGCCGTCGACGCGAAAAAGCACCAGGCGCAGCTGCAGCACGTCATCGACGCCTACGCGTCGCCGGAATGGGCCACCGCGGCCATTTCGCGGCAGGGCAGCCTTTACGATTCGATGCGCACCGGCCTCTACAATACGCGTGCCCCGCAGCTGAAGCTCGTCGACGCCAAGACCGAGGCAATCCTGAAGCGGTTCGAGAACAGCGACAACCCCGATGATCAGGACAAGGCCGACCAGATCCGCCAGAAGGTGACGGAGGCATGGCGCGCGGCGCGCGAGCGTGAGCTCAACGGCGCCGATGAGGCAATGATTCACTTCTACGCAACGAGCGTCGCGCTCGCCAAACGCTACAACGTGCGCAACGCCGCCGTGAACCGCGCCAACCAGCGACTCGCCTTTTTTACCGACATTTTGGGCGAGGCGAAAATGTCGGCGTTCACCAAGGGCATTCAGGGGCTCGACTACCGCGAGGGGCTCTTCTTGCAAACGCGACCGGGACTCATCGCGTCGCCTTCGCCGCAGCCGCTTTCACCGCCGCCGGTGGGGGCACTATGAATCGGCGACTCCGCTCGTACGCCTTGGTGCTCGTCACCGTGGGCGTCGCGGCGCTCGGGTCGGCTTGCGGCGGCGCGAAGAAGCAGGCCAACGTCGCCACGCCGCCGCCGGCCGGGCAGCAGGCACCCTACGGGCAAGGACCCCAAGTACAGCAGCCGGCATATCCCCAGCAGGCCCCTCCGCCGCCCTCGGGGGCGGCGGCACCGGGCAAGCTGGAAATGAACGGCTCGGCGCAGTCCGCCTACCAGAAAGGTATCGCTGCCTACGCGGCCGGCGATCTGGCGGGTGCGAAATCTGCGCTACAGCAGGCCGTTTCGAGCGACCCCAAGGCGTACCAAGCGCGTTACTCCCTCGGTGTCGTCCTCGAAAGGATGGGAGACGCGAGTGCCCTTACCGAATACCGTCAGGCAACCACCATAAAGCCCGACTACGAGCCGGCCATACTCGCCAATGCGCTCCTCATTGCCAACAAGGGGAGCATCGGGGAAGCGGAGACGTACCTCAACGGGAAGATGGGACAGCTGCCCAACTCGGCCGGCGTCACCGCGGCGCTCGCAGAGATCAAATCGATGCAGCGGGACACGGCCTCCGCGCAAAGACTCGCGCAAGAGGCCCTCAAGAAAAACTCCGACTATCGGCCGGCGATGGTGACCATCGCTCGCGATCACTATCGCAATCGCCGGCTCGATTTGGCGCTCTACGCGCTGCAGGCGATTCTCGACGGATTCGGCACCGACAACCCGCCGCGCGACAAGGACAACCCGGACGCGCATTTTCTACGCGGTCTCATCCTGAAAGAGGAGGGCCGCCGCGCGGCCGCCATCAACGAGTTCAAACTAGCGGCGACTTTGCGGCCCGACCTGGTGGCGGCGCGGGTCGAGCTCGCTTCGTATTATCTCGAGGCGGGCAACGCCGTCGAGGCTCAACCGCTTCTGGAAGGGGCGCTCCGCTATGACGCCAACAACGTCATTGCCCACCTGAACCTCGGCGATTGCTACCGGCTCGCCTCGCGCATTCCCGAAGCCAAGGCTCAATTCGACTGGGTCCTCGCCCACGATACGTCGCTCGCACAGGTGCACTACGATCTCGGCCTGCTTTACCTCTTCGCCCCGACGATCCCCGGCATGGACGCCAAACGGCAGACCGACGAAGCCATCGCCGAGATCAACAAGTATCAGCAAATGCGCGGTAAGCTCGCTGCTGGTCAGAGCGACGACTCGGAAGAGCTGCTGAACCGCGCCAAACAGAAACAGGCAGATCTTCAAGCGCAGGCCAGCGAAAAAGCGTCGCCTGGCGCGAAGGGGTCCGGCGGTGCGCCGGCCCCCGCTTCATCGGCGGCCAAGCCTGCCGGCGGTGCGCCGGCCCCCGCTTCATCGGCGGCCAAGCCCCCTGCCGGCAAACCAGGCGCCAAATGACGGAGGCAACGATGAGAGCTAAACGAACAGAGCGGGCGCTGGGTTGGTGCGTCGCCGCGGGATGGCTCCTCGTAGCCGCGCCGGCGATGGCGCAGGACAAGCCGGCCAAGGGCGTCATCACTTTGGCCGAGGTCACCATCGTCGGCCGTATTCAGAAACCGATCGCGTCGGTCGACGTGAACCGCATCCAACCGAAGCTCACACTGCAAGAGCTCCGGCAGCCGTTTCTCGACAAGATCGAGCAGGTTTTCTACCAAGATCCTTTCTGAGCTGGGCGCCGGATGGGCGGTGGGTCCTGGCTTTGCGCGATGCTCTTCGCCCTCGGCTCCATGGGCATCAGTCTCGAGCGACTTCGTCGCGTGCACCGCACCGCGACTTTTGATCTCGCGTCGCTTGCCCGCGCGCTCGGGCGCAGCGGCGATATCGATCGCTTGCGTCAAACTCGCGATCTCATGATCGAGCAGGAAGGAGAGACGTGGGAGAGCGAGCTCTTGCGCGCTGCCCTCGACGCGCGCAGTCCTGCGGAGCGCACCGCGCTCGTCAATGAGCAGCTCGGCGATGTCGAATCGGCTCTTGCGTGGGGTAACCGCATCCCCATCGCCGCGGCGCGCCTCTCGGCGTTGGGCTCGATGAGCGTGCTCTTTTTCGGCTTGGCAGACGGCAGCATGCAGGGGATAGACGTTTTGCCCCTCATCGCTTGGGGCGGAGCGGGCGTCATGGGCGCCTTGGCCGTGGGCCGCGAGGCAGATCAGAACGCGGGTGAGCTGCGCAAGGGCATCGATGCATGGGTGACGCGCGTCCTCGATGCCGCGCATACCAGCGTGCCCCCGTGAGACGGGCGAGGCCTACATTGGCGGCAACCCGCGGCGCAACGTGGAGATTATGCACTCGCCGGAATTCGGCTGCGTCGCGGGATAGTAGACCCCCGAACCTCCTGCGTGTAGCCTACCCAGAAGCGGAAACCTGCGCGATCCGGAGTTGTCCCTTCGGAGGTTTCTTGAGATCGAACGCGTCGCTTTTTCGTCTGGAGACATAGCCGATGTCACAACAGCCATTCGCAGGAGGCGGTTCGGTCCCGAGCGGTCGTCCCGGTCAGATGACCGCGGTGATGCGCGCCATGCCGCAGGTAACCGGTCCCAAAGTACTTCGCATTGGCCTCGTTCAAGGCGGCAAGGTCATCGAAGAGAGGGTCATCAAGCAGCGTTCCCACGTCACCATCGGCCCCAGCGAAAAGAGCATGTTCGTGGTGCCGAGTCAGAGCGTGCCGCCGAATTTTCGCCTCTTCGAGCTCATCGGCAACGAATATCATCTCAACTTCCTCGACGGCATGACCGGCCGCGTCGCGCTGCAGACCGGTATCACCGATCTCACCGCCCTTCGCGGTCAAGCCAAGCGCTCGCCGCAGGGCGCGTACCAAGTTCGTCTCACCGAGGACGCGCGCGGCAAGGTCGTCGTCGGCGAGACCACGTTCCTCTTCCAGTTCGTCGCGCCCCCGCCGGTGCAGCCGAAACCGCAGCTGCCGGTTTCCGTCAAAGGCGGGCTCTCCAGTCAGATCGACTGGACCATGACGATCATCGCTGCGTTCTCGTTCCTTTTCCATTTCGGAATGGTGGGCGCCATCTACTCGGACTGGATGGATCCCATCGTCGACGACGAGCTCAATATTGCGGGGCTCATCGACTCGGTGAAATCGCTACCTCCGCCGCCCCCCGTCGAGACGCCCCCCGATACCACGGCCACAACGGCGACGTCGACCGCGGCCGCCGATGCCTCGCCGAAAGCCGCTGCCGCTGGCGCTGGCGCAGGCAAGAAAGGCTCGCTCAGCACAGGCGAGCGCGCGCGGCTCAGCGCCCAGCTCGATCAACTGGAAATGGCAACGCTTGGCGCCCTCAACAGCCAGGGTCCCGCCACAGCCGGTGTTCTCAAGAACGGCGACGTTCCGACCGGTGCTCTCGACGCCGCCGCGCAGTCAGGCGCGGGCGTCTCCGTCGGCGGCGCAACAGGATTGAACCTCGGCGGCGGAGGCGGCGGCGTGCTGCGCCCCGGCATGGCCGGCGGCGGTCTCGGCGCCATCGGCCAGACCACCGCGGGAACGCCCGGCGGCGCCGGAACGGGCGCCGTCGTTTCGGGACCCAAAGGCAATGCGACACCTGGTAGTGCGGAGGTCAGAGGCGGTGCGGTGTCGAACGCCGATCGTGTCGTCGCCGGCATGCGCGCTGGTTTCCGCGCTTGCTACAACCGCGGCCTCGCCGGCAATCCCGACCTTCAAGGTTCTGTGCGCATTACCGCCAAGATTGGCCCGAACGGGGAAGTGGTTTCTGCCACGCCCAATGCCACCGGTTCTCTCGGTGACGAAGTCGTCAACTGCGTCGTGCGGCGTGTGCAGAGCGCGACGTTTTCTCCGCCCGAAGGCGGAGGGGCGACGATCGTCATTCCGGTCACGTTCGCGCTGCAAAAGTGACGGGTCCTCGGCGTCACTCGGTTGACAAGCGCTAAGGAAATTGCGCTGCGAGACGAGTACAAAACGCGAGACAACGCAAGAGGCACAAAGAAAGACGGCAGGAGCCGCACATTGAACGAATGGAGCATTGCGTCTTGGCGCGGATCGGTCCGTAGTGGACTACGGTGAATACCTGCGGACAGCGTCGCAACTACCTAACCGTGGACGAGTGCCGTTTGATCAACGCGGTCGCGAACGGGTGCCCATCCGGTAGGCGACCATGTGGGTCGAAGAGAGAGAACGGCTCGAGAAAGACCCGTGTTTTCGCCGTTCTACATGCGCACCGAAGCGTTGACGCATGGAAAAGTCCGCTCTATAGTGTGGCTGGCTCGCGTTCGGAGGGCATTGATGCGCATGCGTAGACTGGGCTGGGGACTTAGTGCTTGTGTACTCTTGAGCGCCCTTTACGGCGCCGCCGACGCGCAGACAACGACCACCCCGAATCCTTCCCCCGGTGACACGTCCGCCGGCATGCAGCGGCAGGTCACGCTCTCACCGAAAGAGCAGCTGGCGCAGGCCGACATGTTCTTGGCGCGCATGGGGGTCACGGGCACGAACGTCCGCCATTTGCTCGAGCAGGCGCGTGCCACGCGCGATGTCGTCAAGACGCTCTGCTTGAACGACAAGCTCAATCAGATCGATGTCGCCACGCGCTCCGCGCGCGATCGCCGCACATCCCTCGATCAAGCTTCGCAGCGCAGCGATCCTGATCTCGCCAACCACGAGTTTACAATCCTGACGGTCCTGCGTCAGCGCGTCGAGCAGCTCTCCGCCGAAGCCAATCAGTGCATCGGCGAAGAAGCGGTGCTCTTCGGCGAGACCAAGATCGTCACCACCATCGATCCTAATCTTCCTCACGAAGACCCTTCGTCGTATCCTGATAATCCCATCGTCAGCATGCCTCCCCCCTGCGCGAGCTGCGTCAAGTAGTCCGAGCCGCTGCGCGCGCCGCAGTCCGTGTTTCTCTGACGATGTCTTCCGCGTTGTGATACGAAGCTCCCCTTCTGCCCGACACTCCCCAGCGGACGATGAAACTAAGAGGACTGATATGCGCCGTGCTCGCCGTCGGTATGAGCTACGCGGCGGGAGCATCCGCGCAAGAGCAAGTCTGGCTCAAAGACCGCCGCTACGGTGAAGGCATAGGGATTCGCGCGGGCGATTTCGAGCTGCACCCCGGCGTGGGGGGAGAGTTCGGGTACGACTCGAACTACTTCCTGCGGTCGCCGGACGACTCTCCAAAGCCAGTCGACACGCTTCGTCTCCGGATCACGCCGTCATTCAGCGTTTCGACAACGGGAGCCGAGCGTAAAGAAGGCGACAGCGGCGTGGCTGAACCGCCGAAAATCGGCTTTCGCGCGGCTGTGGCAGGAACCTATAGCGAGTTCATTGCGACCAAGAGCGCGAACTCCGACGAACTATCCAAACAGCGCAACATCTCCGGGGTCGGGACGCTTTCCCTCCGCATTCTGCCGGGGCGGACCTTCGGCGGCGATGTCTACGCAGACGTTGTCCGGTCCGTGCAGCCGGCCAATGATCCGAGCTTCAACTACAACCGGTTCACCGCGCGTTTCGGCGGCGGGGTGATCTGGGCGCCCGGCGGCGGGATGTTCGACTGGCGCGTCGGGTACGAGTACGGGCTCGTGTACTTCGAGGATCGCTCGTTCCGCGGTCTCAGCAACGACTCGCACTCGATCAACACGCGCGGGCGGTGGCGGTTTCTCCCGCGTACCGCGGTTCTCTACGACGGATCCGCTACGTTCCTTCGTTACAACCAAGGGCCCTCCGGCGCGCAGCTCAACTCGAATCCCATTCGAGCCCGTCTCGGATTGAATGGCCTCGTCACTCGCCAATTGGCGCTCTTGGCGATGGCGGGGTGGGCGTCGAGCTTTTACGCTGGCGCCAACGCGCAGCAGTACGATGGGTTGATTGCGCAGGCCGAGCTCAAGTGGTTCATCACTCCGGGCACTGGAAACGAGCTCATCGGCGGGCCTTTGCCCATCTCGACGGCAGCGCTCGGCTATTCGCGTGACTTTTTCAACAGCTACCTCGGCGACTTTGCCGCCCGCGATCGCTTCTATTTGACGCTCTCGCACCTCTTCAGTGGCCGCTTCTTGCTCGTTCTCGATGGGAGCTACAGTCCCATCCGTTACGCGCCTGTCTTCAACGCGGCCCGCGCGCAGATTTACCCGTCGTTCACGGCGCCGCGCGTCGACGCCTCTCTCTTCGGGGAATATCGCCTATCGGAGAGTTTCGGGCTCAACGCGACGCTACGCTATTCTGCGAATATCACGGACGATACCCCCAGCCAGGATCCCGTCGGCTGGACGCGATACGAGGCGTATCTCGGGGTTCGCTGGTTTCTCTAATTTTGAATTTTCAGCCGGCCGCGCGAGACCAAAGATCTGCTAGACCGCCGCGTGCGGCGTCGCTTCCTATGAGTGGTTCCTCCCGTCCCATCCCGATGGTCTTCCTCGCGGCGCTGCTCGCCGTGCTGGGCTGCGCCGGTCGCCCGAAGTCACGCGTCGTCCTCCCTCTGCCCGTCGAGAGCACGACCATCGGCGCGGGAGATGTCTTCGTGCTGACGATCGTTGGCGAGGACAAGCTTCCCAAGGAGTTCCGAGTCTCTCCCGACGGTTCGGTCGACTTCGCCTACATCCATCGTCAGCAGGTGGCCGGCCTCGAGCCGCAGGAAATCGTCGATCTCGTGCGCAAGAAGCTCATGGAAGCGGACATCCTCCGCGACCCGAGCGTGGCCATTGACGTCAAGGAATACAATTCCAAGCGCGTTGTCGTTTTGGGACAAGTGCAAAAGCCGGGGTCGTTTCCACTTACGCCGGGGTTTACGCTCATCCAGGCTATCTCCCAGGCCGGTGGCTTCAATACCATTGCCAACCGCGACCGCGTGAATCTCACCCGAAGAACCGCCGGGCAGACCCGGACCATCGTTCTTTCGGTCGACGCGATCACCGATGGCACGCTTCCGGATATCCCGCTCCAGTCGGGCGACACGATCTTCGTCGGCGAGCGAATTTTTTAGCGGAGGTCAGAGCCGACGTCGGTTCTGCGGCGTTACTTCTGCGGCACTACTCCGGCGCCTTTTGCCGCGCGCGTGGCGCATAGCGCACCGCCAGCACGGCGCGGAAGCTCGGCGACGTGATGCCGGACTCGCCGGTGAGGCCGAGAGATCCTCCTGCGCCGAGACTCACGGACATGTTGCCCGATAAGAGCTCCCCTGTGCGCAGCGACGCCAGCCACTCCGTTGGTATCAAGGGCCGCCGGTTGCCCGCGACGTTGCGGCCCTCGGGCGAGACAGGGGCAAGCTCATGCTGTGCGACGAGCGTGGGGAGCACGATGCCTTCGAGCAGCACGCCGAGCTTGTTTCCGCTCATGAGCTCGCCCCCCATGGCGAGCGAGAACGCGAGCTGCGACCCGACGCGCGCGCCCATCAGATCGCTCGTCGTGCGCAGTCGCGCGCCCACTTCACCTCCGAGAACGAGCCCAGCTTTTTGAAATTCGGCGGCGAGGCTGGGAAGGCCGACCACCGTGCGGTCGCCGCTGAAGGACGATTCGTCACCCGTGGGGAGCGCGAATTCGAAGCGCGTCGCCAAGCTGAACCCGCCGGCACCGGGCGGGGGTGCGGGGAGCAGCGCGAAAGCGGTGCCGGCTCGGACGTCGCGCAGCGCCCCGCGCGCGATCTCCTGTGCAGTTTGCTCGGTGAGGGGGGAGATGCCCATGCCGGTGCGGTAGAGCGTGGTGGGAATGGCGAGCGTCGCTTCGATGCGATCGGTGAGGCCGTACGAGAACAGGAACGTGGCGTTCGAGAGATGGTCGACGGCGGCGATCTCCGTACCGCTCGTTTGCGACGATGGTAGGAGCAGCACGATCGGTCGCGCCGCATACGTCGTCACCCACCCGAAACCCACCGCACCCGGTGACGTCGTAGCCGTGCCTCCGACGACGTTGAAATAGGCGGGGCCTGCGTGGGGCCAGAAAGTGTCGGCCTCGATGCAGGTGGAGAGGCCCGCGTCACAGGCAGCGTGCGCGCTGCGCGGCCGCGACGCTAGAGCGAACCCGAGGGCGGCGATGACGACGAGCCTCATCACGACCCTGTCTATCAAGATCGGCCGCGGCTTGCAGACGAAGCTGGGAACCGGCCCGACATTTCCCTATGCTCGCGCCGGTGATCGCTGCAAAAAAGCCGCTCGGCCTGGGTTCGGCCTCGCCGCGGCGTAAGGCGTTGCTCGAAACGCTGGGTATCCCCCTCGTGGTGATCGCCGTCGATGCCGACGAGCGCCGTCGCAGCGGTGAGGTGGCCGACGCGTACCTCGAGCGCGTCACGCGAGACAAGCTGGCGCGGGTTGCCGCCGATCCTCGAGCCACCGGGGCGTCGCCCTTGCTCGTTGCCGATACCGTCGTGCTTCTCGGCGACGACATCCTCGGCAAACCGGCCAACGCGCAAGACGCGAGCGCGATGTTGGCGCGTCTGTCCGGGCGCGTCCACGAGGTGCGGACGCGTTTTGCGATCGCTGAATCGCCCGCAGGCGAGGGGCGAGCCGGCGTGCTGGCTCCTATTTACGCCGAGACGGTGAGCACGATGGTCCATTTCCGGCCGCTCGAAAGCGAGGAGATCGAGCGCTATACCGCGACCGGCGAAGGCATGGACAAGGCGGGCGCCTACGCCGTGCAAGGGGTTGGCTCGTTCGCCGTGCAGCGCATCGAGGGGTCGTACGCGAACGTGGTGGGGTTGCCGGTGTGCGAAGTGGTCCTCGCGCTCAAGCGCTTGGGCTTCTTGCCGGCGTTCCCCTAAAGGCAAATCGGCCGTGCTTTCCTCGGCCTGGGCTCGCGTCGCGCGCGTCTGGCCGGAATTCCGCGCCGATGTTCTCGTCGGTGCGGTCGCTCTTTTGGCTCGTGTGGCGGCAGTGGCGTGGGCGCGCGGGCGTTTTCCGCCAGCGGCCGATGGCCTCTATTACCACACGCTCGCGTCGCGCATCGCGGACGGCCTTGGCTCGACCTGGCTTTGGCCCGACGGCAAGGTGACGTATGCCGCGCATTATCCGGTCGGCTATCCGGCGATCTTGTCACTCGTGTACCGATTCACGGGCCCCTCCGTCGTCGCGGCCGGCGTCACCAATGCCGTCATCGGCGCGGCTGGTGTGCTTGCGGTGTACCGACTAGCGCTCCAGGCAACGCGACCGCGTTGGGCGCTGGCGGCGGGCCTCGCGGTAGCGCTCCATCCGGCGCTGGTCATGTACACGCCGGCCGTCATGACGGAAGGCGTCACCGCGTCGCTCCTCGCTCTGGCTGCATGGGGGGCATCTTTGCGCGCTCGCCGCGGCGCGATCGTGCTCGGCTTGGTCGTCGGCGTCGCGACGCTCATCCGACCCCAATCACTCATCCTGGCACCCGCGTTCGGCCTGCTGGCGGTCGCGCGCGCCGCGCCGTTCACTGCGCGCGTGCGGCGCGCCCTGCTCGCGACTGCGGTTGCCATCGCGGTGTGCGCGCCATGGTCGCTGCGCAACTGCGTGCGCATGAACCAATGCGCGCTCGTCAGCTTCAACGGTGGTTGGAACTTGCTCATCGGCGCGCACGAGAACGCGACCGGCACCTTCGCTCCACTCGACGTCCCCGAAGCGTGCCGCACCGTGTGGGACGAGGCGGAGAAGGACACGTGTTTCGGGCGCGAGGCGCGCGCTTGGATCTGGCGCGACCCAGCACGATGGCTCGGCCTCGTCCCGGCGAAACTTGCCGCCACGTTCGATTACTCGGGGGCCCCGGGATTCTATTTGCACCTGTCGAATCCCGATGCGTTCGACCTCGAGGCCAAACGTCTCCTCGGAATCGTGGAGACGGCCTACGAACGGGTGATCTATCTCGGCGCGCTCGCCATGGCGGCGCTGGCGTGCGGTCCAATGCGCCGCACGCGCACACTCGTGGCCGCGATGTCGGCTGCACTTCTTTTCCAGACCCATGCGTACTGGGCGGTGCTCGGTCTGGTGCTCGGCCTCGGCCTCGGCCTCTGTCGAAGGGACCTGGCCGACGGCCCGACCCTCGGGGCAGCCACATGGATATCCCTCGTGGCGACGATCGTCATGCACGCCGTTTTCTTCGGATCTGGGCGCTATTCGATGGTGGCCTTTCCGCTGGTAACGGCGTTCGCCCTGTCCTACCCCGCGGGCCGAGCGGCGATGATTTTGACAGCCCCCGGTTCGCGGGGCGATACTGAGAAGACCGAGGAGACCGCGTAATGCCCTTGATCGAAACGGAAGAAGCCGCCCGCAGGCTCGCCCGCGCGATAGCGAGCGATCTTTCCCTCTACAACGAAGAGAAGATTCTTCAGGGCATTCAGCACGACAATCTTTTCACCTCCCTCGCGGAAGAAGTGGAAGAGGGGCGCGCGCTCTACAAGAGCCGCGTCTCCCCCGACCTTTACCAGCGTAACTTTTACGACCGAGCCCTCATCGACATCCTCATCAAGTCCAAAGGGCACGTAAAATCGAAGCTCTGGTAGCTTCGCGCCTGCGCACGGTCGCCCGCGCTGTCCTCCCGTGATCCTCGATAAGGCGAAGGCGCATCGCTTCGTCGCCACCTCCGGGCAGTCGCTCACCCGACTCGACAAATACGTGGTCGAGCAGATGAGCGAGGCCGGAAACGCCGCGTCACGATCCGCGGTGCAGCGCTGGATTCGCGCCGGCCGGGTAACGGTGGGAGGACACGCGGCCTCGGCGTCCGACAGCTTGAACGTGGGCGCGATCGTCGAGGTCGAACCACTCCCGCCCGAGACGACGGATCTCGAGCCCGATCCGAGCGTGGTCTTCGACGTCCTCCACGAGGATGCTCACCTCGTCGTCGTCGACAAGCCTGGGGGCCTCGTCGTGCACCCCGCCCGGGGTCACGCGCAAAAGACCCTTGTTCATGGCCTTCTCGCGCACGCGACGTTCCCCAAGACGGGCGACGTGTTCTTCGACCGCGCCCACGCGAGCGCGGCCAATGGCGTCGATGGTATGGCCTCGGTACGGCCGGGCATCGTTCACCGGCTCGACAAGGGGACGAGCGGCATTCTCGTCGTCGCCAAAGACGAGCGCACGCGAGAGGGTCTCAAGGTGCAGTTCGCTCGCCACGACATCGAGCGCGCTTACCTCGCCATCGTGGTGGGCCAGGCGGTGAGCGCCGATTTCGAGACGCTGCACGGCCGCCACCCCACCGATCGACTGCGCTTCACGACGCGCGTCGACAAGGGCCGGCGCGCCAAGACCCACGTGCGGGTTCTCGAAAACGTCGGGAGCAAGGCGGCCGGCGGCAAAGCTCGCGCGACGCTCGTCGAATGCCGGCTCGAAACCGGGCGCACGCACCAGATTCGGGTCCACCTGCTGGAGTGTGCGAAGACGCCGATTCTGGGCGACCCTCTTTACGGTCGAGAGCCCGCCGAGCCCTTGCTGAAGGAGGTGGGACGACGGCTGGGGCGGCAGGCGCTCCACGCGTACGTGCTCGGATTCGTGCACCCCATCAGCGGGGAGCGGCTCCGGTTCGAACGTGCTCCGCCGCGCGACTTTGCCGCTGCGCTCGACGCGCTGCGTGCCGGTAAAATCGAAGCCTAGTCGGTCGTCGCTGCGGGATCGGTCGCCGTGGCGCCATCGGTGGCCGCCACCGCGACGGCGTCCCGTGCGAGTGCCGGAAAGCGCAGTCGCAAGAGGGCGAGCGCGATGAACCCTACCAAAACGGCGAACCAGAGCGTCGCAAAGCGCACGAGGATCATGGCGCTCGTCGAAGTTGCGGTGCTGACGTTTCCGAAGTGGTGGAGCTGTTCTTCCAGCATTCCCTCCGTGATGCCCAGCCCGCCCGGCACCGGAATCAGCGCGCCGGCGAGGGTTGCGGTCGCGTAGAAAAAGCAGGCCATCAGAACGGGCGTTATCTCGCCGAAGCCGCGCAAGATCACCCAAAGCGCAAATCCTTCGAGAAACCAAGCCAAAATCGAAAGCAGCGTGGGGAGCACGAGCGCCCCCGGCGTCGTCATGATCCGCAAGCTCGCCCAGGCCTCGCGGATCTTGGGCGTGAGCTTCCGCGCTCGTTCCGGCCCGCGCTCGAAGAGCCCGATCAAGCCCTGGAAAACGCGGTCTGAGCTCACGACCACGAGAATGCCGATGACGAGGATCGATCCGGCGGCGGCCCACGCGAGACCTCCCGGAAAGGTCGCGCTTCCGGCAACGATGAGAATGACGATGCCGAGCACGTCGGTGAGGCGCTCAGCCAGCACGATCGGCGCCGTTCGCGCCACCGGTACATCGTGGGTCTGATAGAGAACGAGCGATTTGAAAACTTCGCCCACCTTGCCCGGCGTCACGGTGAGAACGAGCCCGGAGAGAAAGGTGAGCAGGCTATCGAGCTTGGGGACGCCGCGTATTTCGAGGCGCGCCAAGTAGAATTCCCATTTGAGAAAGCGCGTCATGTAATTGCCGAAGGCGAGCGCGCAGGCGGCGGCGAAAGCCGACCAGCTGAACCGGCCGAGGCTCTCGCCAATTTCGTGGATGCCGCGGTAAAGCGCAAACGCCGCGTAGACGAAGACCCCCAAGATCATCGCCCAGACGAGCCGCCGCAAGAGACGGTTCATCGGCTTTTGCTAGCGGCCGGCCGCACCGAATTCGAGGCGCTCGGGACCCGCCGCGAGGATCGCGCTCGCCACAGGAAATAAGCCATCCCCGAAAGCACGACCGTGGCGCCCAACGCCCCCACGACCCACGCCGGAGCCGCGAGAGCTACGGCGGCTGGGCCGGCCATGGGGTTCATGTCTTGCGAGGCGAGCAAGGTACCCGCGCTCTTAGCATCTTTTCGAGCTCCTAGGGGCAGGGCACGGCCCCCGCGCCTTGCGCGAGGCTTCATTTTGCTCCCCTTGGGGACAGGAATGCTAAACACAGCGAGGCTCCCGTGACCGCCGCCCCCGATTTGCCCACCGCGCCCTCCGATCTCGCACTCCTCGAGCGGGCAGCGGACGCCGCGACCAAGCTGCGCCGTGCCATCGCCCAAACCATCATCGGCCAGGAAGACGTCATCGACGCGATGCTCGTCACGCTCTCGACGCGCGGGCACGCGCTCCTCGTCGGCGTGCCCGGCCTAGCAAAAACGTTGCTCGTCTCATCGCTGGCGCAGGCGCTCGACCTTTCGTTCGGGCGGGTCCAGTTCACGCCCGATCTGCTGCCCGCCGACATCACCGGCACCGATGTACTGCACGAGACGGAGGCCGACGGTGACCCCGCGCGCGTGCGCCGGCGCCTCAAGTTCCTGCAAGGTCCGATTTTCGCGAATCTCATTTTGGCCGACGAGATCAACCGAACGCCGCCCAAAACTCAGGCCGCGCTGCTGCAAGCCATGCAAGAGCGCAAAGTCACGGTGGGCACGACCACCCACGCCTTGCCCGACCCCTTCCAAGTCTTCGCCACTCGAAACCCCATCGAACAAGAGGGAACGTATCCGCTGCCCGAAGCGCAGCTCGACCGTTTTCTCCTCGAGATTCACGTCGACTATCCGTCGGAAAAAGACGAAATGGAAGTGGCGCGCCGCACGACTTCGGGCGTGCACCCCGTCTTGTCGCCCGTTCTTCGCACCGAAGACGTGCGCGCTTTGGGGGCGCTCGTGCCCCGCATTCCGGCCACCGACGAAGCGGTGGAGCTCGCCGTCAAGCTGGCGCGCGCGACGAGGCCGGGCGGTGCATCGTCGGTGCGCGAGGTGCGCGATTACGTACGGTTCGGCTCCGGCCCGCGCGGCAGCCAAGCGCTCGTGCTCGCCGCCAAAGGCCGGGCGGCGCTGCGCGGCGAAGCGGCCGCCGACGTCGACGACGTCCGAGCCTTGCTGCTTCCGGCGCTGCGTCATCGGTTGGTTCTCAGCTACCGTGCCGAGGCCGATCGCGTCATGGCCGAGGACATCCTGACGGCTGTGGCCAAAGCCATCGACCGATGAAGTGCGCGATGTCGAGGCAGTACGTCGGTTGGGTCGCGGTCTCCCTTCTCGCTGCGGCCTGGCTCGAGAGCTGTGGGGCGATGACGATCGAGCCGGCGATGCCCGATGAGCCCGTCGTCGCACCGGCGTCAGCGCCGCGTCTGGTGAGGCGTGACGCCGCTGTCGATGCCATGGCCAACAGGCAAGACGATCGCGACTGACCCCGGTGCAGGGTGCCGTGATCGGCCAAGCGCGAGAGGGGCCTCTCGACATCGAGTCAAAACGTTGGCAGGGTGTCGGCGTGCCTGTCCTGCCGATTTTCAACCGAGCGAATTGGACCTGTCCCATTGCAGACTTGCACTTATGTAACGGTTTTGCGATCTCGCTAGATTCTGCTTATTTAGAATGATGGGGCAACGACCGGACACGCGCGCCGAACCCGACAAACCGGCGCAGGAAGGTTCGGTCAACGGTAACGGGGTGGACCCGAAGCCGAACGGGGAGGGTAGGGGCGAGTCAGCCGCCCGCCGAGGTCCGTGGCGCTCGTACAAGGAGCAGGTGGCGAGCATCGCCCAGCGGATCGTCGATGCGCAGCGACCGATTCGCGTTTTGCAGGCGCTGCGATGGGAGCCGTCCGTCGAGGAGGCCTTCCGCCGCAGCAAATTCCGCGAGCTGCCTCGGGTCGGGCCCGAGGAATATGCCAAAGTCGATCTCGGCTTCGAACCGAAGGCCAAGATGGAGGAGTTCGAGGCCATTGCCGAAGAGATAGAGGAAGAGTTCGGCACCAAGGACCCGATTGGCCGCATCCTAGCGGTCACGGCCATCGAGTACCGCGATGTGGCGCGTATGCTGGCGGCGCGCGGCACCAAGGAGTTCCACCAATGTTCGAAGAAGCTCTACGGCTCTCCCAAGGATAAGTTTCCCGACGGCAAAACGAGCGTTCGCGATCTCGGCTTGGCGCTCTACGACACGCTCACCGCCATTTCGGTCGGCGATCTCGGGCCCAAGCAACCGGCCGACATCGACGCCGAGACCGCCGCCGAGATCCTGAACCAGCGTTTCGCGACCTATTTTCACGACGCGGCCATCCAGGTGCAGGTCGATGACTCCATGCTTGCCGATGCCGCCGCGGGCAGCGATTACGTAAAGATTCGCAGCGGCGCGAAGTTCAGCCAGCGCGACGTCGACATTCTCGAGGTGCACGAGGGCTGGGTGCACGTGGCAACGAGCCTGAACGGACAGGCGCAGCCCGTTGCCAAATGGCTGGCCAAGGGCCCCCCGCGCACCACCGCCGTGCAAGAGGGTCTCGCCGCCATGCTCGAGCTCTTTACGTTTCGCAGCTATCCGAAGAGAGCGCGCAAGCTCAATGACCGCATCCTCGCCGTCGACAAGGCCGAGGACGGCGCGAATTTCATCGACGTCTTCGAATGGTACCGCACCGAGGGGTACGAGGAGGACGAGTGCTATGCCAATGCGCGGCGCGTTTTTCGGGGCGGCATCACCGAAGGGGACGCCCCGTTCACCAAAGACGCTTGTTATTGCAAGGGCATCGTTCTCAATTACGCCTTCATTCGCGCGGCCATTCAGAACAAGCGCGCGGACCTGGTGCCGTTTCTATTCGTGGGCAAAGTTGCGCACGAGGACATTCCGGTCCTTCAATCGCACGTTGCCGACGGGGTCGTTCGTACTCCCATTCACGTACCGCCGATGTTCCGCGACATGAACGGCATCGCCATTTGGACGGCCTATTCGAATTTCTTTTTTCGGATGGGCGGTAGCGTGGTCGACGATTATTACGCGAAGCTCTTTCGCCGCGGTGAGGCGTAGCGCGATTACCTGGCGGAGAACTTCGGCTTGCGCTTGTCGATGTACGCCCTGAGCCCTTCTTTGGCGTCTTTCGAAGCCCAGAGCTCGGCCTGAAGCTCGCGTTCGAGCGCGAGCGCTTGCTCGAACCCCATTTCCAGCCCCGATTGGACGGCGCGTTTGATGCGACCGACGGCGAGGCTTGCCTTGTCGGGCGGCAAAAAACGGCGCGCGTAGCCGACGACCTTCGCTTGAAAGTCCTCCCGCGAATCCGCCGGCCAGACGTAGTTGACGAGACCAAGCTCCTCGGCGCGTTCGTAGTCGAGGTTCTCCGATTCGACCATCAGCTGCAGCGCGCGCGACTTGCCCATGAGCCGCGCTGCGCGCTGCGTTCCGCCGGATCCGGGCATGAGCCCCAGGTTCGCCTCGGGTAAGCCGACTTTTCCATCGCCTTGGCGCGCGATCCGAATATCGCAGGCGAGCGCGATTTCGAGCCCGCCGCCGACGGCGTGGCCGTTCAACGCAGCGATGACGAGCTTGGGTGTCTGTTCGAGTCGATTGAGCGTTTCGTTGGTGTGGAGGCAAAAGTAATATTTGAAAGTCTCGTCGACCTCGGAAAGCATCTGGATATTGGCGCCCGCGCAGAAAAAGCGTTCACCGTGACCGGTCAGGACGATGACATGAACGTCGTTGTCGAACCGCGCGTCCAAAATGGCTTCGTCGAGGTCCTTCATCATCTCGTGAGTGAAGGCGTTCATCGGCGGGTCGTTCAGCGTGATGATCGCGAGGCCCGCATCCGTTTTGTAGTCGACGAGGGTGTTTCCCATGGATTTCTCCTGGCAACCGAAGCCGAGCGTACTTCCGGCGACTTTTAGCTTCCAGATCGTTTTGTCGAGATGATAAGAACGCTCGCCCTTGGGGGGCGGGCGGGCATGTGTTAATCTCGCTCTGTTTTCGCCTCGGTTTCTTTGGTCTTCCCCAGTCTCATGGATAGAGTCGCCCTTCGAACACAAATCAAAGAGCTCGTCATTCGCGAGCTCAATTTAGAGGGCAAAACGCCGGCGGACCTCGACGACGACGCGCCGTTATTCGGCGGCGGCTTGGGGCTCGACTCGCTCGACGCTCTTCAGCTCGCGATGGCCATCGAGGAGCGATACCAAGTCACGCTGCCGGAGGGCGACGAAGTGCGTCCCATCTTCGCGTCCGTGGCTGCTATCGCCGATTTCGTGGCGCGTTCGAAGCCGCTCGCCACGGCCATCGCCTGACGTCCACAATCCATCTAGCAGCCCGAAATGGCCAGCGGTAGTGTCGGCTCTATGCGCGTTTTCGTCACCGGGCTGGGGGTGGTCTCTCCGCTCGCCGTCGGTGCTCGGGCGACGATGGACGGCCTGGTCCAGGGGAAATCCGCGTTTCGGCCGGTAACGCGTTTCGACACGAGCGATCAGCGGACCCATTGGGCCGCCGAGGTCACCGGCGCGACGGTGGCCGACGTGGCCCCGCCGTTGCACCGCGAACAGTGGTCGAGGACCGACGCCATGGCGGTCATCGCCGCGCGCGAAGCGCTTGCCGAAGCGCGCATCGACCCAAGTCGTGACGAAGTGCATGCCGCCTTCGGAGGCACCACAGGGGGCATGTTCGAGACCGAGCAGATGCTCGCGGAAATGCATCGGGATCCCAGCCGCCGCGAGCCGCACGCGCTGATGCTGAGCCATCCGCTCAGCGCGACGTCGGACCGCCTTCAGGCCGCGGTCGGACCGTTCGCGCGCTCGCGCACGGTCTGCAGCGCTTGTTCGGGCGGGGCGAATGCGATCCTGATCGGCGCAGGTTGGATTCGCTCCGGGCGAAGCGCGCGGGTTCTCGCGGGAGGCGCGGACGGCCTGTGTCGGCTCACCTTCACCGGCTTCAACGCGCTCGGTGCCGTGGCGCCCGATCGATGCAGACCTTTCGATCGCCGCCGGGCGGGGCTCGGGCTCGGGGAGGGGGCCGCCTTCCTCGTTCTCGAGAGTGAGGACTCGATGCGAGCGCGAGGCGCGGTCCCGCTGGCGGAGCTAGCCGGCTGGGCCGTCGGATCGGAAGCGCATCACATCACGAATCCGGAAGAAGCAGGTGCGACCGCGGCTCGGCTCATGGCGCGCGCGCTCGAGCGCGGTGGGGTTTCCGTGCGCGAGCTCGACTATGTGAATGCGCACGGCACGGGCACGCCGCTGAACGACGCCATGGAATCGCGCGCGCTTCATCGCGCCCTCGGTGCCGAGATTGCGCGCGTCGCGGTGTCGTCCTGCAAGGGCCAGATCGGGCACACCCTCGGCGCCGCTGGCGCGATCGAAGCGGCGATGACCGTGCTCGCCATCGTGCGCGGCGAGCTGCCCCCCACCGGCGGTCTCGAGGTACCGGACGAGGCGTGCGATCTCGTGCACGTCATCGGGCAAGGGCGACGCGCGCAAGTCCGGGCCGCTCTATCCAACTCTTTTGGATTTGGCGGCACCGACACGGTCCTCTTGTTCACGCGGCCGGGGCTCGTCGCGCGGTCGCCGGCTTTGCGCGAGGCCGCCCCGCGCCCAGCAAAGGCACGCTCGCGGATCGTGATCACGGGCGCGGCGACGCTCGGACCGCTCGGGCTTCTCGCGTCGCGGGATTCGCTCCGCTATGTCGAGCCAGGTGCCGCACCGACGGGCGAACGACTTCAATTCGAGGCGAAAGAGCACTTCGATCTCGCGCGCGCGCGGCGCATGGATCGGCCGGCGCGCCTCTTGACGATGGCCATGCAGACCGCCCTCGGCGAGTCCAAAGGGGAGCGCGCGCTCGGCGCCGAGCTCGGCGCCATCGCTGGATCCGCCTACGGCAGCGTGGATGCGTCGGCGGAGTTCATCCAGCGCATCTATGACAAAGGGGGAAGGCTCGCCAGTCCTCTCGCCTTTCCCAATCTCGTGCCTTCTTCGCCGGTCGGACACGCCGCCATTTACCTTGGCATGCGCGGCCCTGTGCTGGCGACGCTCGATCTCGGAGTGACCGGCGAAGCCGCGGTTGCGCTCGCGTGTGAGCTCATCGAGGCGGGCGAGGCAAAAGCGATGCTCGCCGGCTCGGTCGAGGAGCAGAGCGCGATCACGGAGCATGTGCTCGGTCCGGTGTGCGCCGGCTCGGCCAGTTGGACCGGTATTCGCAGCGAAGGGGCCGCGGCGATCGTGCTGGAGGACGAAGATAACGCGGCCGCGCGCGGAGCACGACCGCTCTGTCGCGTCGCGTACCATGCCAGCGGACGCGATCCTTTCGCGCCCGAGGCGGCCAATCTCCCGGCCCCTCTGCGAGCGGCGCTGGTCGTTGTCGCCCGCCGGGACGCGGCGACTTTGGGAGCGCTCGCCGAAACGACGTGGCGCGACGTGCCGATCGTCGACGTGGCGAGCCGCGCCGGACACCACGAAGGGCTCGGCGCGCTTTGCATTGCAGCATCGGTGGGTGTTCTCGGCCAAGGGCGAGCCGAGCAGGTGCTCGTTCTCGGCGTGGCGCCCGATCGCTGGGTGACGTTCGTCCTCACACGGCCATGAGCGGCGCGACGATCCTTGCCGTCGGTGCGGTATCGGCGCTCGGTGTCGGTGACGCAGCCTTCGGCGTCGGGGCACTGGGCGAGCGCGCGCGCGTTGCCATCGGGCATGACGAAACGCTTGCGCGCGCCGGTTTCGCGCGTCCCATCGCGGCGCGGGTCTCCGCCGTTTCGTCGCGGGCCGGAGATCGCGCCACCGACCTGCTGCGGGCGGCGCTCGAACAGTGCCTATCGCGTCTCGGAGAGGTTCGACCCCGGTGGCGCGAAAGCCGGGTCGGGTTGGCCCTCGGTACCTCGAGCGGCGGCATGTTGACGGCGGAGACATTCTTTGCCGCGCGCGCGGGGGGCAAGCCGGTGAGCGAATCGCTCGCGCGCGGGGCGACCTACTTCGCGCCGCTCGAAGCGGCGAGCTCAGACCTCGGGGTCGACTTCTCGCCGCGCGTGCTCGTGCTCGGCGCGTGTGCGTCGTCGACGCTGGCGGTCGGTCTCGCCTTGCGCTGGCTCGAGCTCGGGCGTTGTGAAATCGCTCTCGCGGGCGGATTCGATGCCGTTTCGGAATTCGTGGCGGCGGGGTTCGAGGCCCTGCGCGCGACGACCGCGACACGCCCGCGCCCTTTCCGCGTCGGACGCGACGGGATGGCGCTCGGCGAAGGTGCGGGCGTGGTGGCGCTCGAGCTGGCCCCCGCCCTTGCGCGCGACGAAGCCGAGACTAACCGCGCCGCGTTTGCCTACGTCGCCGGATTCGGTGCATCCACCGACGCCGTGCACATCACGGCGCCCGATAAAATGGGACAGGGTTTGGCGCGCGCGGCGACGCTCGCCCTCGCCGATGCCGGCGTGGCTCGCTCGCGCGTTGACGTCGTCGGCGCGCATGCGACGGCGACACCTTTCAACGACGCGGCAGAAGCCAAATCGATGCGGATAGCGCTCGGCGAGGATGCGCCGCGCCTCGTGCATCCTTTCAAGGCTCAGATTGGTCACACGCTCGGCGCGGCGGGCATTCTCGAATCGTTGGCTTTGCTCGACGCCATGCGTCGCGGCATCGCCCCAGCGTCGGCGGGGGAGGGGGAGCTCGACCCGGAGTGCGCCGTTCGGCTGGCGGACACCAACACGCCGCAACAGAGCACGGTGTCACTCAAGCTTTCTTCTGCGTTCGGTGGGGCCAATGCTGCTCTCGTGTTCGCGCCGCACGTCAGCTCGGGTCGGCGCGCTCACGGACGCACCGTCTTCTTGCACGGCTTTCTCAGCGTTACGGAGACGTTCGACCCGCGCACGCTCGCCGAACGGATGGGAGCCCGGCACCCCAATCTCCCGCGACTCGATCGCCTGGCGCGGCTCGTGCTCACGGCCGTTCACGAGCTCTCGGCCACGACGGGACCGGCGGCGTGGGAAGGGGGGGGCGTGATCGTCGGCCACGGTCTCGCCACGCTCGAGCAAAACGAGCTCTTCGATGGTCGGCGGCGTGAGCGCGGTCCCCGCGCCGTCGAGCCCCGCCGTTTTCCCGCGACTTCCCCCAACGCGGCCGTTGGCGAGTGCGCCATCGCCTTCCGTCTCACGGGCCCAAGCTTCGCTGTCGGAGGAAGTCTCCACGGTGGGTTGGAAGCGCTGGCGGTAGCACGCGATCTCGTCGCAGCAGGGGACGCGGCGACCATGCTCGTGGTGGCAGCTGACGTCGCGGGCCCTGCTTCTTCGGAGCTGCTCTCAGCCGCGGGCGCCCCGGCCCTTCCCGAAGGCGCATGCGTGGCCCTGCTGGGCGCTTTGCCGAGTCCGCAACGTAGCGCGACCGGAGGGCGCAACATCGAGGTTCCGGCCGATGTCCCGCGCGCGCTAGGGGCCGACTCGGATTGGATCTGGTCGGGGCCCGGCGGCCATCTCGAGCTCGAGCAGTACCTGCAAGCGCTCGGGACCACTGCGTGACAGTGCGGACGTACTCGAGCTAGTTACCGATCGTGGTCCGCAGGGCGACGGTGCGCGTCCTCGTACGAAGCTGCTCCGGACCCGTTCCGGCGATCGTTGATTTCGAGAGCGTTGAAGTTGCCGTGCGACCGCCCCCTCTGGCATGGTGGGCGCCAATCGGCGCGTCATCGGACGAGGAATAGAAGTCTTTGAAACAGCGTTTGGGACCGGTCATGAAAAAGTGGGCGCTCTGGGCGGCACCTTGGCTCCTCGCCGGGGCGGGGTGCGTCTCGCACTACATCCCGAACACCGACGTCGAGGACAACGACGAGAACCGCCGCATCATTACTTTCTGCGAAAAGTACCGGCACGCCGTCGAAGAACGGAACGTCCCGTTGCTCCTCGGCATGGCGAGCAGCGCGTATTTCGAAGACGGCGGCAACGTCGATGCCGCCGACGACATGGACTACACGGGCTTGAAAGAGTACCTCGAGGGTCGGTTCAAGGACACGCGCGCGATTCGCTACGAGATCCGCTACCGCCGCATCAATCGCGGCCGGGAGGACAAGATCTTCGTCGAGTTCACGTACACGGCGTCGTATCGCATCCCCGGCCTCAAGCAGGACGAATGGCGCCACACGGTCGCCGACAACCGCCTCGAGCTCGTCGCCGACCAAGCCGCGTTCAAGATCCTCGCCGGCATGTGACCTGCTGGCGAAGCAAGCAGTCCTACCGCGTTCTCATGTGAATCGGACGGCAACCTCCCGTGCCGGAGGCACGGCGGGGGTGGGGCCCCCGTTCCGGATTTACTCCGGCGGGGCGGGGGCAGAGCCCCCGAGAACCGGCGGTAGTAGGACTGCTGGCGCAGTCAGTCAGTCCTACTACGGAAGTTGGAAGTCTTCGACGAGTTGGCGGATGACGTATCTTTCCTTGTCGCGACGCAGGTGAAAGAGGATGTCGTCGCCGAAGACGCGTTCGCTTCCCGCGCGCACGACGAGAATCGGTACGCGCAGCACGACATCGGACACCGTCATTTCTGGCGGGCGCAGCGGCCTTCCGGGCAGAGGTACTTCGAGGTCCTCGTATCGGTAGAGCTCGATGTCCGCTTCCTGGTAGAGGATCTCGCTGGCAAGGGTGCGGTAGCGGAAATGTCGTAGGCGCGCGCGCCAATGGTCGATGAGCGACGGCGCACCGGTTCGACCGCGAGCCGACACGGTCGCGTCGTTCGTCACCAGCTCCGATAGGGCCTCGACGTTCTCGCTCACGACGGCGCGCAGAAACGCCGCCACGAGCGCGCGCGCCGCTCGATCGGGCAGCGGCGGCTTCAGCGCGACGAGCCCACTGCCCTTGTCAGCGGATTCAGCCGCGGCGGGAAGCTCGGGACTCGGGTCGACGACGACGCCGTCGGGGCGCCGCGGCGCTAGGGGGAGGTCCGTCGCCGTCGCGAAGGTCGGGCCGCGCGGAGCGCTCGAGCTGGACGCTGCTGCAAAGAGAAGCGCCAGCGGCCACGCGTCAGCGCTGTTCGACGGTCGGATCATCCGTGCGGGTGATCGTGACCATCGCATGGGGCGGCGCCATCGTCCATCCACGCGGCTCTTCGTCGAAGTCGGAGGCAATGAGGCAGAAGCGACACGAGGCCATATCCGGGATTCGAATCCTGCGCAGCGCATCGTCGCCGAGCAAACGCTCGAGGTCGGCGCGGCCCTTGATCACCCGGTAAGCCATGGTCGCGCTGTGATGGACCGCTACCATGTGCTCGCCATCGGTCACGAGCATGTTCATGTCGTGCTTGGATGTCCCCTCTTCCGCGCGCAAGCGGTCGATGAGCGACAGGGTGGCGCGCAGCGCGGCGCGCGTGGCGTCGGGGTCGACATGACCGGTGCCGAGGTTGCCGGCGTCGTGCAGAAACGAGAGAAAGAGGTGGAAGAGCAGCTCGCTGTCGGTGTCGCCGCGAACGTTGCGGCGCAAAAACTCCGGCAGCGATTCCGACACACGGTCGCGCAGGCGACCGTAGCCGTCGACCGTGCCGGTGTGCGCGAAGAGCCACTGACGGTAACGGAACGGGTGCGTGTTTTCCGTGCGGAGGTTGCCCACGGTAGCTGTCCGCACGTGACCGATGAGCACGTCGGCGCGCAAGTCCTTGCAGAGCGCGGCGACGTCGACCTCGGAGCGTTCGTCGATGGGCCTTCGCCGGAGGAGAACTTCGCCTGATTGATAGAACCCGATCCCCCAGCCGAGCGTCGTGCCTTTGGCGACCACCATGAGCGGTTTGCTTTCGAGCTCGAGAACGCGAGCTCCGAGATCCGCTCGGTTACCGACGAAGCCGAAGAGTCTTGCCATCGTTTCCTCCCGGCCCGAGGGAGATAACCCTGGGGCGGTCGTTACAGGTTCCTGCTCTTCTACGTTGTGCCACCGTTCTTGGTTTGCGACCTTTGCGACACTTCCGACCTCGGTCGGGCGACGAGCTCAGCGACGCAAACCGCGCGCGCTGCGTGAGCCGAGCCGAGAGACGACGCGTACCGTTCGTTCGACCGCGGTGCGCGCCCAAACATGAGAGAGCCATTTGGCCATGAAGATCGCGGTCGCTCCCGTCATGAGAGGAACCACCGTTTGCCATGCGACGACTGCAGAGAGCCCGTGTCCCATTTCGTTACTCCGATGGGGAAAGCAATGCCGACGGCATTTCGTCCCTCTTCTTAGATATGACCTGCTGGTCAGGAAGAACAAGCCCGAGTTTTGGGCCGAGGCCGAACTCGACCTGGAGCAGACGGCGGCGACGGCCGATGCCGTCCCTAAGCGATCGGCCGAGCGCCCGTCGAAGAGAGAGGGCGCGCGGACAGCGTCGAGTGAGCGATCGCGTGTCTGACGGTTCAGCGCGGCTCCGAATTCACGACGCATCGCTTACGTAACACCGCCTGCACATCGTGCCGCAGCTGCGTAGGGCTGTGATACCTTTCCCCACTATGGGGCTTCGATCTTTAGGGTGCGCGCTGGTTTTCGCGGCACCGATTTTAGCCTGTTCTGCCGTGTATCCTGAGCTGCAGGCGCCGTTTCGCGCGGCGCGCGGCAATGAAGCCGAGCCGCCTCCTCCCGGACTCAAGTGGCTCGCGTTCAAGGGCGCGACTGTTCCCGAGCAGACCCGCGACGGCCGCAAATGGGGCGGCGATCTGGGGCGAGCCGCGCCGGACCCCTACGCCATCCTCTACGTGAACGGCAAACCGCTGCTGAAGACGCCGACCCATCCCAACACCCTGCAACCGACATGGCCCGATGGTCCGGCGGGCAATTTCCACGTCGAGCCGAATGACCGATTTCGCGTCGAGCTGTGGGATTCCAATCCGATCAACGATCACCCCATCGGCATCAAAGAGTTCAAGGAGCTCTCTGACGAAGAGGAGCGCCGCGGCGAAGTCGACCTCGAATGCGACAGCGGCGCGCGCGTGCGCGTCGCGATCGAACCTGCGCACGCGCGGCTCGGCCTCGGTTTCTATTACGAGCTCCGGGTGGGAGAGATCTACGTCACGCGCGTCTACAAGGAGTCGCCGGCGGGCAGAGGAGGGGTCAAGCCTGGCGACCAAATCCTGATGCTCGACAACAAGTCCGTGGCGGACATGAAAAAAGGGGAGGTGCAGAGCATCATCAACACGCCGCACTTAGAAGGGATGCAGGCCAAGATCCGGCGCGCGAACGGACAGGAGACGACGGTGACGCTCAAAGAGGGGGCTATCTTCCCGCTCTTTAGCGAGCTGGGGACGCTCAGGTAACCGCCGGTCCGCCGAAGAGCATCGGCGTCGGTAGGAATCGCACGCGCTGGGCCGCACGGAGATTCAGGAGCGGGGCGGCGGTTTGGCGGGAGGCGCGGTCGGGAACGGATCGTCCATCCATTTTTCGTAGAGGCGGCGGGCTGAATCGGGCGCGTCGGCAAGGGCCACGAGTTTCGCTTCTGTGGGCACTGGGGGCGCCAGCGTCACCTCGAGCGTGCGGATCCAGCTGTCGCGGGCGACGAGGACGGGGACATTCGTGCCCGGCGACAGCCCGTAGAGGGGCAGCTCGAGGCGGGCCTCCGGGAGCCGGCGATCGGCGATGGCGATGATTTCGTCGCCAGGGTCGATGCCCGCTCGGTGAGCGGCGCTCCCGCGCGGCACCGACTCGACGATGGCGCGACCTGCATCGAGCCGGAGGCGAACGCCGAGGGACGCGGGCGGAGCCTCGCGGCGCGACGTTCGCTCGAGTGCGAGGCCGACTTTGGCGAGCACGCCGTCGATATCGAGCGGTTCGACACCCTTGACCCAGCGGGCAAAACAATCGTCGAGCGACACGCCGGTGATCTTTTGCACGATGGTCGCGAGCTCCCCCTCCGGCACGGGGAGGTCCTTTGCACCGTACGTCCAATAGAGATGGCGCACGATGTCATCGAGACAGCTCGCTCCGCGCGTGCGATGGCGCAGCTCGATGTCGAGGAGCGCGCAGACGATTTCGCCTTTCAAGTAGTAACTGACGGTGCTGTTGAGCGAGTTTTCGTCGGGGCGATACGCTTTGATCCACGCATCGAAAGACGCCTCTTCGAGAGGATGGACGCCCGCTCCCGGCGTGTCTTGCAATCGCGCAATCTCCTCGGCCATGTGATGCAGGTACTCGGCCGCGGTGCAGAGCTTGGCGAGACGCACCGAGCGCCAGTCGTAGTAGCTCGTGGCTCCTTCGAACCACCACAGCATGCGCGTGTAGTTCTCTTGCTCGTAGCGGTAGGGGTAAAGGCCGGCGGGGCGGATGCGCTTGACGTTCCATAGATGGAAGAACTCGTGCGCAATCAAGGAAAGAATGTCGAGGTACCCGCTCCGCGTCTGGAAGGAGATCGGTTTGGCCATCAGCGTCGTCGAGTCGCGATGCTCGAGCCCCCCGCGTCCACGCGGCGAGACGTGCCAGATGAAAAGATAGTGATCGTAGGGGAGGGCCTGATCGGGCGAGCGATCGCCGGCCACGAGCTTGGCCTCGGTCTCGACGATCGTTTGGCTGTCCGCGGCAAGCTTGTCCCAGTCGACGGCGCGAGCGTCGGCGTTGTCCCAAACGGCGATGCGATGAGCTTTGCCGAGCGCCGTGAAGGAGCGCTCGATCAGCTTGGCGCACTCGAACGGCGCATCGCAGAGCTCGTCGAACGTGTGGGCCAGGTAGGCGCGGCCCGGATGCGGCGTACCGTCGATGGCCAAGGGCTCTGCACTTCGCGGCGCTTCGGCGAGCGCGGTCGCGATCTGCCAATCTTCGGGCGCGTGCACGATCACACGCGCGCCCGCGCTCGGCGCCTCTTCGAGCGCCAGGTACGTGGCCGCGCCGTTCCAGTAAGCGTGGGTCGCGTCGACGTGGTTGGTGCGCACGCTGATGTCGTTGGCATAGAGCCGGTACTTCACGGCGACGGCGCGCGCGCCAGCCGCGTCGATTTGCCAGGCGTTCTTCCGGATCTTGCGGGATGCGATGGCGCGGCCGTCGGCGCTCGCCGTCAACGACTCGATGTGACGGGCGTACTCGCGAACGAGGTAAGAACCCGGCGTCCATACCGGCATGAAGAGGACGAGCGACGCGGGCAGCGGCCCGACAGTCGATTTGATCGTCGTTTCGACGGCCAGCAAGTGCGCGTGGGCATCGGCGACGAAGAGGTGATGATCGATGTCGAACACCCATGCAAGGTGCCAAAGCCGGAACGAAAATTCCACTATGTCGTCAAGAGGCCGAATCGTGGAGCAAGGAGCCGGAGCTCGGCGAGAACCCTCTGTGCCGTCGTGCCGGTCGCGTGATGGTGGGCAACCTGAACGAGGTGCGGTAAAAACGGAGCATGCGCGTGGTCCGCGAATTCCAACCAGCGCCGTTTCTCGAGCGCGTCGGTCCTTACCTCCGGCGCCAGCCGGCCGAGAACAATTTGATGCTAGGGTTGCTCGGCGATCTGGCCCGCGCGGGCGTGCCAAAGAATCGCGACGCCGCTGACGCGCCGATGTCGCCCCTTTTTATCTACGTCGAGGGTCCTCGCGGCGATGTCGATGCGGTCGCGCTGCAGACACCTCCCCGCGCCCTCATCGTCTCGCGCGCGTCGGAGGAGGCCATCCAAGCGTTGATCGATTTCGCGATTTCAGCAGACCTTGCGCTTTCTGGCGTCGTGGGACCAACGCTCACCGCGCAACGCTTTGCGTCCGGCTGGGGAGCACGAACGGGACGCGCGGCGGTTCTGCGCGTCGAACAAATCGTCTACGAGCTCGAGCGCGTGCGACCGTGCGCGGCTTGTCCGGGCAAGCTCCGTGAGGCGCTGACGGCCGACGAAAATCTCCTCGCGGCGTGGTCGAAGGCTTTCATCGCCGAAACGGCGATGGACCCCGTCGAGAACTTCCTCGCCTTCGTCCGCGGCAAGATGGCCGCGCGGCAGCTCTTCGTCTGGGAAAACGACGCACCCGTATCGATGACTGTGTGGATGGGGCGTACCGAGCAAGGTGTACGCATCGGGTACGTCTACACGCCGCCCGCCGAGCGCAAAAAGGGTTACGCCAGCGCGGCGGTCGCGGCGCTGAGCCAGAGGCTCCTCGACGAGGGGTGCCCGCGCTGTTTTCTCTTCACGGAAGTGGCGAACCCGACTTCGAACAAGATTTACCAGGCGATCGGGTACGATCGCGTGTGTGATTTTCAGCTCTACGCCTTCCCCGCCGCTTGAAAATCACTTGTGTTGACGCTTGCGGTTTCGGCGTCGCGGCGCCACCCTGTCGGCATGGTGTCCGTTAGCGCACAAGAGGCCGCTTTGCGCGGCGCCCTTCTCGTCGAAGCGCCGCATCTCGGCACCGTCGCAGTGAGCGGCAAGGACCGGCAGAGCTGGCTCAATGGTCTGGTCACCTCCGATGTCGCCAAGCTGCATCCCGGGCACGCTTCGTACGGCTTGGTCCTCGTCAAAGTCGGTCGCATCGTTTCCGACGTCTTCGTTCTGCACGCGGGCGATCGGTTGCTCGTCGCCGGGCAGCGCGATCGCATTGCGCTGCTCGAGGAGCATTTCGAAAAGTACCTCATCATGGAAGACGCCGCGCCCGCCGACGTCTCGAGCGACTATTCGTGGGCGTTTGCCCACGGCCCGCGCGCGGCGGAAGTCGCCAACGCGGCCGCCGCCATGTCGGGCGTCTTTGCAGGTTCGATCGAGATGAGGGGTCCGGCCGACGGGGTCATCGTGGCGCCGTCCGAAAAAATGAGCGACGTCCTCGGCGAGCTCGCAGCCCAGCGCGAGGACACCGTGCTCGGCTCCCCCGAGGAGGGGGAGGCGCTCCGGGTGCAGCGATTCTTGCCTCGTTTCGGAGTCGATTTCGGGGAGAAGAACTATCCCCAAGAGGCGGCTCTCGAGAAAATTGCCGTGAGCTTCAGTAAGGGGTGTTACCTTGGCCAGGAAGTCGTCTGCCGGCTCGAAATGCGAGGTCACGTGATCAAAAAGATCGTGCCGGTGCGGATCGCCGGTGACCCTCCGCTGCACGGGGCCGAGGTTCGCTCCGCCGACGGCAAAGTGCTCGGCACCGTATCGAGCGCCGTGGCGAATGACGGCGGCGCGGTAGGTCTGGCGATGGTGAGAATCGACTTCGCCGAACCCGGTACGAAGCTCGACGTGGGCGGCCGAGAAGCGACCGTTCTCGAAGCTTGAGCCCCACACGGCCCGGCCCGCGCCCGAGCGTCGTGGAAGACGCTCTCGACCTCATCGGCCGAACGCCGTTGGTTCGGCTCGGCAAGTTCTCTCCTCCGGGGGCGGCAAGCGTCTATGCCAAGCTCGAATCGCAAAACCCCGGGGGCAGCGTGAAGGACCGCCCCGCCTACGCGATGATCATGGCCGCGGAAAAATCGGGAGCGATTCGCCCCGGCGCCACGATCGTCGAGGCGACGAGCGGCAACACGGGCATTAGCCTCGCCATGATCGCCGCCGTACGTGGCTACCGTTGCGTGCTCGTCATGCCGGAGGACATGAGCCTCGAACGGCGTTACGTGCTTCGCGCCTACGGCGCGGAAATCACGCTGACCCCTGCCGGCGATGGGATGGCTGCCGCGGTCGAACGCGCGCGGGAGATCGCGGCGAGCACGCCTAATGCTTTCATGCCGCGTCAATTCGAGAATGCCGACAATCCAAAGAGCCACGAGCGCACGACCGCGCTCGAGATTCTCGAACAGACCGAAGGTGAGGTTTCGGCCTTCGTAGCGGGCGTCGGCACGGGGGGCACGATCACTGGCGTCGGTCGCGTGCTGAGGCAGGAGCTCGGCGACAAGGTGCTCATCGTCGCCGTCGAGCCCGCCGCGAGCGCGGTTCTCTCAGGTCAGCCCGCGGGGATGCACGGCATTCAGGGGCTCGGGGCCGGCTTTGTGCCGCCGATCTTGGATCGAAGCCTCTTCTCGAAAGTGATCGCCGTCACCGACGTCGCTGCCGAACGGATGGCGCGGCGGCTCGCGCGCGAGGCGGGTTTACTCGTTGGTCCGAGCTCGGGCGCGAACGTTCACGCTGCGTGCGAAGTCGCCAAGCGCATCAAGGAGGGCGGCAAGGTCGTCACCGTGCTGTGCGACTCGGGGGAACGCTACCTGTTCTGATCGGGGCGAGCTCGGTCACGGCCGCGATCGGTGCTTCGACGGGCGCGGGGGGGCGTAGGTAGAAGTCCGAGCCGAGATAGACGCCCGTCGCCCGTGCGAGAAGGATTTTGACGACGGCTCCGAGTGGCACGGCCAAAAGAACGCCGAGAAATCCGAACAAGGTGGCCGCCGCCATCATCGTGAGGAGGACCTCGATAGGGCGAAGGCCGACGCTGCGACCGACGATGCGCGGCGTGACGGCCATGCCGTCCACGATCTGGACGAGGAACATCACCGTGACCACCGCCACGAGATGGTTGGTGCCATGCCAGTCGAGGAGCGCGATGCAAACGGCCATGCCGACGCCGATGCCGAATCCAACGTAAGGGACGAAAGCCAGCATGCCGGTAATGACGCCGATGGGGATGGCCAGGCGCAAACCGGACAATGTCAGTCCGATGGCGTAGAGGGCGGAGAGCACCGCGCACGCGGTGAGCTGGCCGCGCACGTAGCCGCCCAGCGAGCGATGGATCTCGGACGCGATCGAACCGACCAGCGGCGTCCAGCGCCGCGGAATGAGTCGCTGAAAGCGCTCGACGTTGCGATCGAAATCGATGAGCAGATAGAGCGCGAACACCGGGACGATCAGCGTGGCGACGAAGACGAGAATGACGTTGAGCGTGCCGAAGAGGGCGCCGGTCGATCCTTGGATGAGGTCGGGCATGCGCGCGCGCGCCCCCTCGGCGATTTTGGACGCGAGCTCGCCCCAAGTTTGCGGCAGATTGACGTGAAACACCTGCCAGCACCACGGGTCGAGGCGCTCCTTGAGCGCGTTCATCTGCTCCGGCAGCTGTTCGCCCGCCAGCCGAAACTCATCGACCAGGTAGGGGACCACGAGAACGACGGTGCTGATCGCCACGCCGCACATGAGCGTCATGACGAGCAGCGCGCCGACGCTGCGCGATACCTTCATCGCTTCCAGCCGATCGACGAGCGGGTCGAGCGCATAGGCGAGGAGGAAAGCAAAGAAGAGCGGGATGAGAACGCCCCGCAATAGGTAAACGAGGACCAGCGCGGTAATGAGCCCGACGATGAACACGACCCGCCGGGCCGATGCGGTGGGAGCCGGTGCCAGCGGTAAGGTCACGATCTCAAAGCATAGCCAAGGAGGCTCGTCCTTGGAAACGCGGCTGATGCTTGGCGTCCCCGGAGCTCGGGTTTTCGGTGAATCTGCGGGCGATGTTGCACGCTTGGTGCTAAACGGGGTGCCATGAGCCGCTCGTTTGCACCGGTCGTCGTTCCCCCGATCGCGGAGCAGCGGGGGGAAGCCTACGTCCGGCTCGTCGAGATGATGCAGCGGCTGTTGGCGCCGGACGGCTGCCCGTGGGATCGCGAGCAGACGCCTACGACGCTTCGTCGCTACGTGCTCGAGGAGGCGTGCGAGGTCATCGACGCCATTGAATCGGGTGACCGCGCTTCGCTGCGCGAAGAGCTCGGCGACTTGCTCTTGCAGGTCGTGTTCCTCGGTGAGCTCATGCGAAGGGAAGGGGCGTTCGGCCCCGACGACATCGTTCGCGCCATCACCGACAAGCTCGTCCATCGCCATCCGCATGTGTTTGCCGACGCGAAAGTGAGCGGCGCCGATCAAGTTCTGCATAATTGGGAGCGCATCAAGGCGGCGGAGAAGAAGGACCGCGGGCTTCTCGAAGGTGTGCCGCGCAGCATGCCGGCGCTGACGCGTGCTCAACGAATCGGCGAGAAGGTGCAGCGAGTGGGCTTCGATTGGCCCGACGCGCGCGGCTCACGCGCCAAGGTGAAGGAAGAGCTGGAGGAGCTCGATCGCGCCATGGCGGAGGGTGAGGATGCCCGCATCGAGGAAGAGCTGGGGGACGTCCTTTTCGCGGTCGTCAACCTGGCGCGGCACGTCAAAGTCGACGCGGAAGGTGCGCTTCGCAAAACGACCGAGAAGTTCCAGCGCCGCTTTGCCCACGTCGAAGCACGGGTCAAAGAGCGGCACGGGGGGTTTCCCGGAGTGACGGCCAGCCTCGCATCCGACGCGTCTTCATCCGCGCCGGCCTCGGGGGATCAGCTGCCGCTCGAGGAGCTCGATCGCTATTGGGAAGAGGCCAAGCGCAAAGAATGACGATGCACCCCGTCGCCCGAATGCCGGAAGAATGGCAAGCGAGCCTCGCCGCGCGCGGCGAACGGCCCTTCCGCGCCCAGCAAATCTTCAAGTGGATCCATGCGCGCGGCGTGCTCGAGCCCGAGGCGATGAGCGACGTGCCGGAAGCGCTGCGCGAATGGGTGCGCGGTGAGGGCGTGCCCAACGTGGCGGAGACGGCCGCCGTGCATCGCTCGACCGACACCACCCGCAAGCTGCTTTTGCGCATGGCCGACGGCGCCACCATCGAAACGGTGCTCATTCCCGCCAACAAGAGAAACGAAGAGGACGCCGATCTCGCCGGCGCGGACGACGAAGAGGCGGAAGAGCCGAGCGGCGGCCATGTCGATGCTACTTACAGCGGAGGCAACGCCAACGCGCGCTCGACGTCGGGCCGCCCCGGCGGGACCAAGGGGCAGGGCGACCGGGTGACCCAGTGCATCTCTACTCAGGTGGGATGCGCGATGGGCTGCGTCTTTTGTGCGAGCGGCGTGGCGGGTCTCAAGCGTCATCTCGGCGCGCACGAGATCGTGGCCCAGGTGATCCTCGGACGGCGCGCGCTCGAGCCGAGCGAAGAGCTGCGCAACATCGTTCTCATGGGGATGGGCGAGCCATTGCACAATTACGAGTCGACGGCGCGGGCCCTGCGACTGCTCACGCATCCCATGGGGATGAACCTATCGCCGCGCCGCATCACGGTGAGCACGTCGGGGCTCGTGCCCGAGATCGCGCGGTTGGGACACGAATTCGCGGGGCAGATCGGGCTCGCCGTTTCGCTTCACGCCGCCGATGACGCGACCAGGACGGCGCTCATGCCGGTGAACAAGAAGTACCCTCTCGCCGAGTTGATGGCCGGGCTCCGCGCCTATCCGCTTCCCAAGCGCCGCCGCATCTTCATCGAATACACGCTCGTCGCGGGCAAGAACGACGATCTCGAGGAAGCTCGTAAGGTCAGCCGGCTTTTGCGCGGGCTCCCCGTGAAGATCAATCTGATTCCCATGAATCCCATCGACGGCTCGACGCTCGGCACGCCGCCCATGGAACGCGTGTATGCGTTCCAGCAGCTTTTGATCGACGCCGGGTACACGTGCTTCGTGCGCAAGCGGCGAGGCGACGACGTGGCGGCGGCGTGCGGGCAACTAGCCTTGCTCGGAGCCAAACCGCGCATTCGCGCGCGCCCCAGCTGACGGTTGAACGCTTGTCGCAACGCTGCCACGAATATGGCAGTATCGCGCCGCCATGTTCTCGAAAGTCCTCATTGCCAATCGCGGAGAGATCGCGTGTCGCGTGCTCCGAACGTGTCGGCGCCTGGGAGTCCGTACGGTCGCCATCTACTCCGACGCTGATGAGCGAGCCATGCACGCCGAGCTCGCCGACGAAGCGGTGCGTGTCGGTCCGGCTCCCGTCAAGGAGAGCTACCTCCAGATCGACGCCGTCCTCGCGGCAGCAAAGCAAACGGGAGCAGAGGCGATCCATCCCGGCTACGGGCTGCTCAGCGAGCGCTCGGCGTTTGCACGCGCGGTGGCCGACGCCGGAATCGTCTTCATTGGTCCTCCCCCCGATGTGCTCGACGCGCTCGGCGACAAGATGAAAGCGCGCCACGTGGCCAAGGCGGCCGGGGTGGCGTCGGTTCCCGGGCTCGACGAGCCGCTTCCGCTCGAGGATGCGAGTGCCCTCACGCTGGCCAAGGGCCACGCCGAGCGGATCGGTTACCCCATCATCATCAAAGCGGTCGGCGGCGGCGGGGGAATTGGGATGCAGATCGTCGAATCCCCCGACAAGCTCGAGCGGGCCATGAAAACGTGCGCCGATCGCGCGCGTTCGGCATTCGGCGACGCGCGCGTTTACCTGGAAAGGTACGTTTTATCTCCCAAGCACATCGAAGTGCAGGGGCTATGCGATGGTTGCGGCGGCGTCATGAGCCTCGGCGAGCGCGAGTGCAGCGTGCAGCGCCGCCACCAGAAGATCGTCGAAGAGTCGCCGTCTCCGGCGCCGTTCTTCCGCGAATCGACCGGCAGCGAGCGCCGCCGTGCGGTGGAAGAGGCGGCGCTCAAGATTTTTCGCCATGCGGGCTACGTTGGCGCCGGCACTTGCGAGTTCGTCGTGGGCGAAGACGGTCAGGCCTTCTTCCTCGAGGTCAACGCGCGCCTGCAGGTCGAGCACCCGGTCACGGAGATGTGCACGGGGGTCGATCTCGTCGAAGAACAGCTGCTCATCGCCGCGGGCGAAGGTTGGTCGGCGGGGCTCGCCGCGGGGCAGCCCGCGCGGCGGGGCCACGCCGTCGAGGTTCGTCTTTATGCGGAAGATCCGGCCAAGTCTTTCGCTCCGCAGCCGGGCAAGCTCGAAAAGCTGGTTTGGCCGGAAGCTTCCGCCGATCTGCGCATCGAAACGGGTTTTCGCCAAGGGGACACGGTGACGCCGTTCTACGATCCGCTTTTGGCCAAAATCGTGGCGCACGGTGCAAATCGTGACGCCGCCATCGCGCGACTCGACCGCGCGCTCAGCGAAACCGTCGTCGAGCTCTTGGGGCCGAAAGGTCCGGCGCAAACGAATCTCGCCTTCCTCCGTAAGGTGCTCGAAAGTGGACCGTTTCGCGCGGGTACCTACGACACCCATTTCGCCGAAGCTCTGGCCAAAGGTAAATAGGCTCGTGGACGACGGGGCCTACGAGGAGCTTCGATCGCTCGCCGCGTCGTGGCTCGAGGGCGACCCCGACCAAGAAACGCGCGCCGAGCTCACCGGCATTTTGCGGCGACGCGATCGCGAGGAGCTTCACGAGCGCTTCGGGCAAGCCCTGACCTTCGGCACGGCCGGGCTGCGCGGGCTACTCGGCGCCGGCCCCAACCGCATGAACCGCGCGGTCGTGATCCGCACCTCGCTCGGGCTGGTGCGCACGCTGCTCGAAGAAGTGCCGCGCGCGGCCGAACGCGGGATCGTCATCGGGTACGATGCACGGCGCAACAGCGCCGTTTTTGCATCCGACGCCGCGGGCGTGTTCGCCGCGGCCGGCGTGAAAGTGCATTGGTTCGACGACGTCGTGACGACGCCGCTCACCGCCTTCGCCGTGACGCACTTGGGAGCCGCCGCGGGGGTCATGGTCACCGCGAGCCACAACCCAGCCGACTACAATGGCTATAAAGTCTACGGCCCGAACGGTGCGCAGATCATCCCACCGCGCGACGAAACGGTCGCGCGCGCCATCGCCGCCGTGCCCGCCGCCAAGGACGTGCCTCGCTGCTCTTTCGACGAAGCGCGCGCGCAGGCGCTCCTTGCCACCATCGCAGACGACGTGGCGCAAGCGTACCTGAAAGGCGTCGCGGCGCTGCTTCGCGCGCGGGAAGTTCGTCCGCCTCTGCGGATTGCGTACACGCCGATGCACGGGGTGGGGTACGCCCTTGCCGCGCGCGCCTTCGTTGCTGCCGGTTTTTCCGAGGTGAGCAGCGTGCCCGAGCAAACCCGCCCCGATCCGGCGTTCCCGACGGTTCGCTTCCCCAATCCGGAAGAGCGCGGCGCCATGGATCTCGTCATTGCGCACGCTCGTCGCATAGGCGCCCATCTCGTCATCGCCAACGATCCCGACGCCGATCGCCTGGCCGTGGCCGTCAAGGATGGCAGCGGCGCGTTCGTGCAGCTCTCCGGCAACCAGGTGGGGGCATTGCTCGGCCACTACGTCATTACCCAGGACCCGCGAAGAGACGCGCGCGCCGTCATCACCACCATCGTTTCGTCCCCCATGCTGGGCGAAATGGCGCGCGAACTCGGCATCCATTACGAGGAGACACTCACCGGCTTCAAGTGGATCGCCACGCGCGCCATGGAGCTCGAAGCGCAGGGTATCCGTTTCGTTTTTGGTTACGAAGAGGCGCTCGGCTACTCGGTGGGCGATTTGGTGCGCGACAAGGACGGCGTGAGCGCTGCCGTGCTCTTTGCCGAGCTTGCCGCCGTCTGCCGCGGGCAGGGGACATCGGTGCTCGCCTACCTCGCCGACCTTTATCGACGCTTCGGGTACTTCGCCAGCGCGCAGCGCAACATCGTCCTCGAGGGCACTGCCGGCGCCGCCAAGATCGCGGGCATGATGACCGCGTTGCGCGCGCATGCGCCCGTTTCGATCGCCGGTCGAGCCGTCCACGAGCAGCGCGACTACGCGAGCGGGCGGTGTGCGCGAGCCGATGGGACGACGACGAAGCTCACCTTGCCCGCCAGCAATGTCCTTTCTTACGCGCTCGAGGGCGGCACGCGCATCGTCATTCGCCCGAGCGGCACCGAGCCCAAGCTGAAATACTATCTCGACCATCGCGAGATCGTTGCGGCCGAGGAGCACCTCACTGTCGCCGAAGAAAGAGCGGGCACGGCCATCGCTACCGTCGACGCCGCCGTCGCCGCGCTTTTGCGCGGCACGCCTTAGGTTTTGTTGCCGCGCGGCAACTGCTTGGGATCGGGCGTCGTCTCGAGGAGATCGCCAAGCTCGCTCTTGGGCTCGGCGCCGATGCGGCGCGTCGTGTCGAGGAAATGCTTCAGCAAATTGCGGTTGTCGAGCACGCTCAAGGTCTGCATTTCGAGGGCGCCGATGCGATCCTCGGGCGTGAACGCGCCTTCCGTTTTCTCCATGGAGAGCTTGTCGGGGTCGTAAGCCGACGCGGCGGCACGCGTGTCGAGCAAGGTGTAGTCGTCGCCCCGGCGCAGCTCGACCGTGACGCTGCCCGTGATCGGCGAGGCGACCCACTTGCGCAGCCCCTCCTTAAGCACCATCGCTTCGGGGTCGTACCAGCGCCCTTGATAGAGCAGTCGACCGAGGCGTCGGCCCCAGGTGAAATAGAGGTCGAGCGTGTTCTCGTTGTGCACGGTGGAGAGAAGCCGTTCGTAGGCGATATGGAGGAGCGCCATGCCCGGCGCCTCGTAGATGCCGCGGCTCTTGGCTTCGATCACCCGGTTTTCGATCTGATCGCTCATCCCGAGGCCGTGCCGGCCGCCGATGGTGTTGGCCTCGAGAAATAGATCGACGAGCCGGTCGAATTTGCGGCCGCCGAGCTTCGTCGGAACGCCGTCGGTGAACTCGACGCTCACCGTTTCGCGTGCGATGGGCTCGCTCTCTTGCCAGAAGGGGCGCCCCATGATCGGCGCCACGATGTGCATGCCGCGGTCGAGGCGCTCGAGGTCTTTGGCCTCGTGCGTCGCGCCGAGCATGTTGGCGTCGGTGCTGTACGCCTTTTCCGACGACATCTTGTAGGGCTTGCCGATCGACGTGAGATATTCGGACATCTGTTTGCGGCCGCCGAACTGCTCGACGAAAGCGGCGTCGAGCCACGGCTTGTAAACGCGCAGCTCGGGGTTCACGAGCGTTCCGTAGCGGAAGAACCGCTCGATGTCGTTGCCGCGGTGGGTGCTGCCGTCGCCGAAGACGTTGACGCCGTCTTCGCGCATGGCGCGAATGATGTGCGTTGCGGTGACGGCCCGCCCGAGTGGCGTCGTGTTGAAGTACTTTTTGCCGCCGGTCGTGATGTGGAACGCGCCACACTGGAGAGCGATGAGCCCTTCGATGGCCAGCGCTTCGCGGCAGTCGAGAACGCGCGCCGCCACCGCTCCGTGCTCGAGCGCCCCCTTGGGAATCGATGCCACGTCGGTTTCGTCGGGCTGAGCCAAGTCGGCGGTGTAGGCGTGGACGACCACGCCCTGGCGAGATAGCCAGGCGACGGCGGTGCGGGTGTCGAGACCTCCCGAATAGGCGATTCCGACGCGGGTGCCCTTTTCGGGGAGCGAACGATGGATGCGGCCCATGGTTATTCGAAAGAGATGAGCTTGGCGCCACCTTCGACGGTGTCGCCCGGTTTGACGAGCACGGCGCCGACGCGGGCGGCGTGGAGTGCGTGGAGCTCGTTTTCCATTTTCATCGCTTCGATGACGATGAGCGGGGCACCGATTTCGACGCTGTCGCCCGGCGCCACCATGACGCGCACGATGCGTCCCGGCATGGGGGCCATCACGAATCCCGCGCCCTCGGCGGTTGCGCCGCGGCTGAGCGAACGGCTGGCGCGCGCGCGCTCGGTTTCGATCGTCGCTTCGCCGCGCACACCGGAAGCCACGAACCTGACGTCGGGGAGGGGACCGTCGAGAAGCAGGTCGATCACCCGCCCGTCGACGCGCACGGAAATGCAATCGCCCGCGGCCACGCTGTCGACGGCGATTTCTTTGCCGTCGATGCGCACGCTGTAGCCCCCGGCGGGGTGCTGGGTCACGTCGACCGGAATTTCATGCTCGCCGAGTGCGACGAAGTACCGCATTTCGCGCCGACCCTAGCACGCGCACGTCGTGGGAGGCCAGTGCCGAAGCGCGGTCCACGGCGTCGGCGAGGGCGGCATCGGAGGCGCTCGCCGGGAGCGGCGCGCCGAGCCTCACCGCGACGCGGCTGAAGGGGAGCGGGATGCGAAACCGATCCCAGGCCCGGTCGAGTGTGATGCCCCGCGGGGCCGCGCTCCCCATGGGAACGAGCATCCCCGAGGTCAGGCGGGCCGCCGCGCGCGCGCCCGGCCCAACGGTGAAGCGCGGTCCCTTGGGACCGTCGAGAGCGAAGGCGGCATCCTCGCCGCGCGCAAGCCGGCGCACGATGGCGACGAGACCACGCGCGCCGCCGCGGGAGGAGGAGCCGCGTTCGACGCAGAGGCCCTGCACCCTCAACGCCGCGGCGTGCATTTGTCCGTCGGCGGAATGGCTCACGAGAGCGACCGTGGGACGCCTCCGGCGAAAGCACAGGAGCGGGAGCTGGTCGCCGTGCCAGAAACAGAGCACCCACGGGCGAACATCGTCTCGATCGAGCTCCGCGTCGGCGCGGACCGTGACCCGCAGCGTGGTCAAATAAAGGCGCACCAAGACACCGAGCGCCAGGCCGAGCGCGAAGCGGAGCGCGCGGCCGATCCTCGTCACCTCTTCAGCTCGGCGAGCAGGTTCTTGGCGGGAGCGAGGTTGGGATCGTTCTCCAGTGCGCGTTCGAGCATCTGGACCGCTTTTGCCTTGTCTCCTTGCTTGCTCGAGATCTCGCCGAGGTGCAGGAACACTTCACCCTTGGTGATGGGCGAACCGCCGTCGAGCTTTTGCAAAAGAAGCGCGCGATAGGTTTTCTGAGCGCGGTCGAGATCGCCGATGTCGATGGACAAGTTCCCCAGATCGCGCAAAACGGCGATGGACCCGGGGTCGATCTTGAACGCTTGATCGAGCTCGGCCAAGGCTCGCGTCTTGTCGCCGTCGGCGAGGTAGGCGCGCGATAGGCGCTGGTGCATGCCGGCGAGCTCCTTCGAGCGTTTGCCGGCAAAGGAGGCGATCGCCTTCTCGAGAGCGTTCGCAGCTTCCTTCGATCGACCGGCCGCGCCGTAGGCGTCGCACAAGACGAGCAGGAGCTCGCGATCGGAGGGGGCCAGGGCCGCCGCCTTTTCCAGAAGGAGCGCGGCCGCGGCGGGATCTTTCTGCTTGGACAAATGCAGGTCGGCTGCGGCGCGGTAGACGCGCACCCTTTCGGCGGTGTCGTTGGTCGCGTCGGCCCCCTCGGCCATGAGCTCGGCGACACGCCCCCATTTGCCCGTTTTTTCGTAAGCCTGGAGGAGGCGCTGGCGGATATCGGCGTGCCCCGGTTGGGCGCGCAACCCGCTTTCGAGCGCGCGCTCCACGCTTTCGTCGTCCTTCAATTTCGCGAACACGTCGGCCAGGCGCAGCGAGATGCTCAGCGCTTCTTGCCCGTGGCTCTGCACGAGGAGCCGTTCCAGCATCTCGCTCGCGCTGCGCGCGTCCCCGCGCGATTCGAAGAGACGGGCCAGCGCCTCGAGCGCGCCGTGGTGGATGGCGTCGCGTTCGAGCACCGCTTGGTACGTCTCGATGGCTTTGGCCGCGTCGCCCAGGCGCGATTCGTAGATTTCGCCCAAGCGCACGGTGAGGGTGAGAGCACCCTTGCCGTCCTTGCGTTCCTCCGCCAGATCGATCTGGGAGCGCAAGAGCTCGGCCAGGTCCTCGTCCCGTCCCGCCTTTTCGTAGAGCTGGGAGAGCAAGAGGACCGCGTCTTTGTCGCCCGCCTCTTCGTCGAGGACAGCGCGCAGCGTTTCGATGGCGTCATCGCCCGACGTCACCGCTTGCAGGCGCGCGAGCTCGAGGCGCAGCTTCGTTCGCTCGCCGGTCGTCGTGGCCACGTCGATGAGACGCGCCAGGAGGCGCGCCAGCTCGCGGTCCTGATGGTTTTTCGCGTAAAGCTCGCGCAGCGCGGTGGCGGCTTGATCGTCGGTGGGATTGTTCTCGATGATGGTTTCGTAAAGCTCGATAGCGCCCGCCGTATCTCCGCGTTTTTGGTAGGCGATGTCGGCAGCCGCGTGCTGCAGCTTGGCGATCTCGAGCCCGTCGGTCGAAAGCTCGGCGCGGCGGAGGAGCAGCTTGAAGACTTCGTCGAACGCGGAAGCGGCTTCGCGCAGACGGGTCAGCTCTTCGAGCGCCCACAGGTTGGCCTCGTCTTCGTCGAGGAGCTGGCGGAGCACCTCTTCCGTGAGGCCCGGATCCTTGACGTGCTCTTCGGCGAGGACCTTGGCTTCACGGAAAAGTTGGCGCTTGGTGGAAGGGTCGAGCTCGAGCTCGGCCAGCCGGCGCAGGCTCTTCACCAAGTCACGTTCGCGACCGGGCGCTCGCCGGATCCGCTCGATGGAGCGAAGGATCTCCAGGTTTTCCGGATCGCGCGTCAACGCCTGATCGAGCGCCTCTTCGGCGAGCGCTGCTTCTTTGCGTTTGTCCTCGTACCATGTCGCCAGTCGTACATAGGCGTCGCGAGCGTCGTCGGGCGTGAGATCGGAAGCGTTGCCAATGGCGGTGGCGAGTTTGCTCGTCGCGCTTTCCCACGCATCGTTGATCCCGGCGAGCCGCTCGATCTCGCCGAGGACGTCGGCGTCGGTCGGGTCGTCGCCGAGCGCGTCCTCGAGCACCGCCTGCGCTCGTTTCACGTCTCCCACTCGGTCCTCGAGGAGCTTGGCCAGGTCGAGGCGGATGCGCGTGCGCTCCCGGTCCGAGCCAGCATACCCGATGCGCTTCTCGTGGAGCGCCGTGAGCCTGGTGTTGTCGTTCTGTGCCCGGTAGACGACCTCGAGCGCTTCAGCTGCTTCTTCGAAGAGCGTGGCGTCATCGGTGAGCGCCTCGAGCGATTCGCGCGCGGCGCGGTTGTCGACGTCGCGCTCGAGGGCCTGGCGCAACGTCGCCAGACCGAGGGACCGTTCTTGGAACTCCCCAATCTGCAACTGCGCGAGCCGGTGCAGCAGCGTGGCCTGCTGTTTGACGTCGGCGGTGACTCCCACGCGACGCTCGATGACGTCGCCGAGGGCGCGGTGGTCACGCGTGCGTTCGTAGAGTCGGTCGAGCGCGGAGAGGATCGCGGGATCGTCCCCCATCTGTTCGCCGGCCTTGACGTAAGCCTGAACGGCGCGGCGATCGTCCTTGAGCTGATCTTCGGCGATGACGCCGAGGCGGCGCCACAGGTCTTGCGCCACGGAGGCATCGAAGATTCCCGATGCTCGCTCCTCGAGCGCGTCGGCGTACCTGCCGTACCCGCCGGAGATTGCCGCGAGCCGCTCGATCTCCGGATAGAGCTCGGGATCGCCGGGGATCTCGGCCAAGGCGCGCATGAGGACGGTCTGGGCGTCGGCCGGCCGCTCGAGGGAGCCGTCGAGCACGCGCGCAATCGCCTTCAGGGTGGCGGCCTTGTCGGCCGGGTCGGTCTGCGCGCGCGCGCGCATTTCGAGCACCGATACGAGCATCTCGTATTGCGCGCCGCTGCGCAGCACCGGTTCGAGGATGTCGGCCGCAACCAGACTGAGCTCTTCGCTCGACTCGCCGATACGGAACACGGCCGCGAGGGCATCGGGCTCGCTGGGCAATTCCAAGAGAACTGCCTTGTAGGCGTCGAGCGCGGAGTGCGGATCCGAAAGGCGCCCCGCGTAAAGTGCGCCGATCTCTTGCTGCAAGCGGACGCGATCGGCGGGCGTCGCCGCAGCGAGCACCTCGGCGCGCAAGTTGTCGAGCAGCTCGGGCCACATCTGCTCGGCGCGATAGAGCCGGTCGAGCGACGACAAAACTCCGCCATCGCTCGGCCGCAAAATCGTGGCTTCGCGCAGGCAATCGATGGCCTCGCGCGGCTCCGCCAGGTATTTCTCCAGGCGTTCGGCGGCCTGTGTGAGCAGGGTGAACTTGAGATCCTGATCGTCGGGCGAGGTGAGCTCGATGCGTCGGCGGTAGAGCTCGACGAGCTTGCGATGGTCGTCGCCACGCTCGTAGAGCTCGATGAGCGAATCGAGGGTGAAGGTGCTTTCGCCGTCGAGCTCGAGAGCTCGTTCGTACGCGATCGTCGCACCCTTCGGATCTTCCAGCATGTCGCGCTTCGTCTCGCCGATGCGGCGGTAGATCGAGGCGCGTTCGCTGTCGTCGGCGATGAGTTCCGCTTTCTTCTCGAGGATTCTCACGAGGGCCGGCCAGTCGGACAAGAGCGTGGCCAGCATGTCCATCGCCTCGAGCGGCTCGGGATCGGACTCGTCGAGTGCGAAGAGACGTTCGTAGGCTGCGAGTGCACGCCGCGGGTCGTCCCGCTTTTGATCGTGCAAGGTTGCGAGCGCGGAAAGAAGCTGCCGTTGCACCAGGACGTCGGCCGTTTCGATCGCTTGCTCGTAAGCTTCGGCGAGCGCGTCCCACGACTTGGTCTTCTCTGCTACGCGTTCCAGCTCGGCCCGACTCTCGGAGTCGTCGGGATCGAGCTCGAAGGCGGCGCGCAAAGCGGCCAGGGCGCGCATTTCGTCCTGGCCGCGCTTCTCCCACAGCTCGGCGTCCTCGCGCAGAATGGAGATCTTCTCGCCGCGGTCGTCGGCGAGGGCCAGCCGCTGCTGGTTCAGCATGATGAGGTGCCGCCAATCGTCGGCCCGTTCGTAGAGAGGGCGCAGGATGGCGACGATGCGCGCCTTGTGCTCGTCGACTTGGCCGAGCGCCTCGAGCTCGGCGATCGCCGGAGCGTGATCGGGCGTTGCCTCGACGATGAGCTCGTACTGATCGATGGCGCGGGCGACGTTGTCGAGCTCCCCCTTGAAGAGGGCCGCGAGGTTCATCCGGAAAGCACCGGCGTCGGCCGGGGTCCCCGCTTGTTCCGCGCGACGCTCGTAGAGATCGGCGAGATCGCGGAACCGCTCGCGTTGACGATAGAGCGTCGTCAAGTGATCGAGCGCGCGGGCGTCGTTTTCGTCGATCTCCAGCACCGAGCGATAGGTGTCGATGGCGCGATCGAGCTCGCCGAGCTCCGTCCGCTCGAGCTCGGCGACCGTGTGCAGCATGGCCGTGCGTTCCGCCGGATCCGAGCGGTAGTCGAGGGCGGTGCGGTAGAGCTCGACGCGCTCCTTCGCGCGCCCTTCTTTGATGAGCAGGCCATCGATCGCCTCGAACAGCGGTACCGACTCGGGCTCGAATTGGTGCGCGCGGCGCAGGAAATGAAGGGCGCGCTCGGAGTTGCCGAGGCTGGCGAAGAGCTCCCCCGTGCGCCGGGCCAAGCTGGCCGTCGAAGCGTCCTCGCTGCCCACCCCATCGAGCTCGGCGGCGTAGATCTCGGCGAGCCGACCCTGGTTGCCTGCAACCTTGGCGAGCCGTTCGAGGCGCGACCATGTTCCCTGGTCGGTGACGTCCTCGTGCAGGAGCTTGGCGACCGTCTCCATCGCGCCGCGATAATCTTCCGCCGGCTCTTCCTGCAAGTCGGCGAGGCGTTTCAGCAGTCCGCGCCGTTCTTCCGGGTCTTGCGTCGATTCGAGACGGGCCTCGAAGGTCGACATGAGCTCGGTGAAATTGCCGCGCTTCTGGTAGACCGGCTCCAGCATTTCGGCGGCACGCGCGCGATGCTGTGGCTCTTTGCCGTGGCGAAGCAGCGCTTCCAGCTCGCCGATGGCGCCTCCGTGCTGCCCGTCGTTATGCAGCGCGGCGTCGATCTCGTCGAAAGCGCGCTCGACATCGTTCATGCGTTCGCGCGCCACCACCGCGATGCGCACGCGCAGGTCGGGCGCGCTGGAACCCTTCTGATCGAGCTGCCTCTCATAGAGCGCGATCAGATCGCGCCACCGCTCTTTGCTTTGGTAGAGGCGTTCCAGCTCCGAAACCGCCTCGGGGTCGAGGGCGATGTCGAGGATCGTCTCGTAGACGGAGATGGCGGCGTCCTCGTCGGCCAATGTTTCGGCGCACAATTTTGCCTGCCGAAAAAGCAGCTGCTTCTTCTCGTCGTCGTTCTCGGCGACGTCGACGCGTCGCTTCAAAATCTCGAGGAGCGCCGGACCGTCCCCCATCTCTTCGTAGAGCTGTTCCAACGCCGAGAGCGCGCGCCGATCGTCGCCCCGCAGTGCGAGCGCCTTTTGGTAGTACTGCCGCGCCATGTCGCGATCGCCGAGCTTGGTCTGCGCCAACTCGCCGATGCGTAGGCTCGCCGCGAGCTGCACGTCTTCGTTGGGGATGTGCGGCAGGATCTCGCGGGCCAGCCCGACCAGCTCGGGATAACGATCGGTGGCGATGGCGAGATGCTCGGCGCGTTCGAGCCACAGTGTGATCTCGGCCTCGGCCGCGGATTCGCGAACGCCCTGCACGACGTAGCGAAAGGCGCGCTCGACGTCGCCCTTCTTCGTCTGGGCGACCTCGGTAGCCTGCTCGAGCAGCCGCAACCGCTGCTCGGGGAGCTCGGCGGTCTCGGTCTCGATTTCGAGGACCTTCAACAATCGGTCGAAATCCTGATCGGCCTCATAAAGGGGATGCAAGGTCTCGGCGGCCTCGCGGCGCGCATCGGTCACCTCGAGAAGCTTCTCGATGCCTTCGCGGCTGCCGCGGTGGCTGGGATCGAGCGTGAGCGCGCGGCGGAAAGCCTCGAGCGCGCCGGACCAGTCGTTCTGATGGATGCGGCGCACCTCGCCGAGACGGGCGAGCACCGCGACCTGCGTGGCGTGGGTCTCGGAGAGGCCGAGGTCGACCTCGAGAGCTTCGGCGAAATCGTCGTGCCGTCCGGTGGCCTCGTAGAGCATCTCGAGAGCGGTGACGGTCGCCTGATCGGGGCCGAACTCGGACTGGACCGCGACGTAGGCCAAAATCGCTTCGTTCTTGTCGTCCAGCTTGGTGGCGAGCGTATCGGCAATCTTGACCAGGATCCTGCGCCGCGCGTCGGGGGACGTGGCGTTCTGTTCCTGGGCGCGCAGGACTCCGACGAGCTCGCGAAAGGAGCCTGTGTTCTCGTGAAGACGCTCGAGCGCGGCGAGCGCCATGCCGTCGCCGGCGTCGTCGTCCAAGCGCTGCCGCCACGCAGCCGTGGCCCGGGCAGGATCGTCGAGCACGGACTCGGCCAATTCGCCGAGTCGCGCCAAGAGCTGCCGCCGCGTGTCGGCGTCCGTCTCGAGGCCTACCTCGGTGGCCAGGGCGTCGGCGAGAGCACGGTGATTGCCCCACGCCGTATAAAGACGCTCGAGCGCGCGCGCCGCCGGAAGGGCCAGCTCGGCATTGTTGGGATCGATGGCCAGGGCCTGTTGATAGAGCGACTCGGCGCGCGGCAGATCTCCGAGCATGGTCTCGCAGAGCGACGCCACCTGCATCAAAATTTCCGAGCGAAGGCGCGGCTCTTGTGCAGCCTCGGCAGCCTGGGTGAGCACCGCGGCGACCCGCTCGTGGGCCCCGAGACGCTTGCCGATTTCCGCCAACCTGTCGCGCGCGGCAACGTCGGTCGGCTCGAGCGGAACGAGGCGCGACAAGGCGCCGAGCGCACCGGCGTCGTCCGACAACCGTTCGTCGCGCAACGACGCGATGCGGCGAAGCAGCTCGCGCTTCAAGTCGTCGTTGTCGGCGCCTTCCAGACGAATCTCGAGGACCCGCACCAAGTCGCGGACTTCCTCACGCGCGTCGTATACCGCTTCCAGCACTTCCGCGGCGCGCATGCGCAAGCTTCCGATGTCGAGAATGCGCTCGACGAGCAGCCGCGCTTCTTGATTGCCGACATCGAGCCGCAGCACTTCTTCGAGGTGCCCCAGTGCGCGCGGCGGATCGTGCAGCTTTTCGAGATCGATCTGCCCGAGCCTCACCTTGAGCGAAATGGTGTCGCTGCGCGACGCCGTCTGCAGGCGATGCTCGAGCAGTCCGGCCAGTTTTTCGTAACGCCCCTCGCGGGCGTAGAGCATCTCGAGAGCGCGGATGGCATTCTCGTGCGTTGAATCGAGCTCGAAGATCGCTTCGTAGTAGTTGATGGCCTTGGGGGCTTCGTTGGTGATCTCTTCACAGACGAGGGCCACCTCGTTCAAGAGATCGGCGCGCCGCTTGGGGTCGGTCGTGCCTTGAATCGCTTTGGCGTAAAGGGTCTCGAGCTCGCCCCATTTCTCGGCGCCGGTGAGGATCTGTTTCAGCCGCGCGAAAGCGCGTGCGTCGCCGGGACGCCTTTCGAGGATGCGCTCGAGGTACGGCGTGGCCGCCTCGGGGTCGCCCAGCTTGTCGTCATGGAGCGTAGCGGCGCGCTCGCACAGCTCGACCTCGGTCGACGAACGCAGCCCCGTCGCCGACCGCAGCGCGGCGCGGTACGCGTCGGCAAGATCGATGGGGCGGGCCGCTTTGGCGGCGAGAGCCCCCGCACGGTCCCACAGCTCGAGCTCGTCGGGGAACTCACTCACACCGCGGAGCACGACGTCGAACGCACGGCTCGGCGCATTGAGGCGCTGCTCTTCGAGCTCGGCGAGCGTGGTGAACAGCGTGAGGCGTCGCGTAGCGTCCTTGGTGCTGTCCAGCAAAATGCCGAGCGCTTGGGCCTGCCTCTTGGCGTCGCCGGTGCCGGCGTATTCCGTCTCCAGAATCTCGGCTGCGCGGGCGCGCGTCTCGGGCATCGTCAGCAGCCGATCGAGCATGGCGATCGCACGCGGAAAATGCGGCAGCGTCTCCAAGCCGCGCGCCGCGGTTTCGAGCGCGTGCGGCGGCTGGCTGAGATGGTCCAGATAAATGTCGGCCAAATCGAGCTCGCGTTCGGCGCGCACTTGGCCCTCCGTCCGCTGGAGGTGCGCTTCGATGACGCGGGCCGCTTCCTCGGCGTTACCGGCCGCTAGAAGCAGGCGCGGGAGCGTGCGGGCCGCTAACTCGTTGCCCGGATCGACCTTGAGAACGCGCGCATAAAGCTGTGCCGCGCGCCCGGGCTCGCTGAAAACATCCTGCTCGAGGCTCGCCCACTCCGTCAGAATGGCGGCGCGCTCGTCGTCGGGTCCGTGCGTTGCCCGGAGCTCGAAGAGCCAACGCAGCTGCTCGCGCCGGTCCTCGCTGCGCAGCAGTTTGTCGAGCGCCGTCACCGCCGCTTCGTCGGAAGGGTCCTCTTCGACGAGAGCGCGGTAATCGCTGATCGCGTCGTCGATGCGTCCGAGCTCCGTCGCTTGCAGCCGCGCCAACTTGGCCCGGAGGCTGCGGCGGTCCTTGGCGGAGAGTCCCTTCTTTTTGCGGAGGCGCGCGGTGACCGCTTCGAGGTAGCGGTCCCAGCTCTTGGCGGCTCGCGACGCCTGCTCGAGCTCGTCCAGGCGATCTTCGGCAGGCGAGAGCTCGTAGGCTTTGAAAGCCCACTCCACCGCGACAGCGCGCTCGCCGAGGCGATGTCCGGTGACCTCGACCAAGCGGTGCAGAAGGTCGAGCTTCTTGTCATCGTCATCGGTGGCGTTGAGCAAGGTCGCGTAGAGGCCCGGCAGGCGCGCCCACTTTTCCTCGGCCTCGCAGATTTCGACCAGTGCACTGGCGGCGTTGACGTCGTCGGGGCGCACCGTGAGGATGCGCTCGTAAGAACGGAAGGCGCGCTCTTTGGAGCCGATCTTTTCGGTCAAGAGCCGCGCGGTGCGAAAGGAGAGGTCGACTTTGACGTCGGGATCGCCGGCGCGGTCGGCGGCGGTAGAAAACACCTCCGCCAGCCCCTCCCAGTCGTTCTGCGACGCGTAGAGCTCCTCGAGCCCGTCGAAATCGTCGTTGGCGAGGTACGCGTCGCGCAGCACGCGCAGTGCTTTGGGGTGACCCGGTTGAATTTCGAGCACGCGTCGCCACGTCTTGGCGGCACCGGCGTGATCGGCGAGCCGGTCGGCGTAAAGGCTGCCGAGCTTCTGCAACACGACGAGACGCGCCGCATCCCCCTGCGCCAGCGCGAGTCGCTTTTCGAGCGCCCAGGCGACGGTGGCAAAATCTTTGTCGCGGTCGGCTTGCCGCTCGAGCAAATCGAGCACGTCGGTCCGTCGCGGATCTTCGTCGAGGATGGTTTTGTAGATGCGGATGGCGTCGGCGCCGCGGTCGAGCCGCTCCGCTGCCAGCTTGGCCATCTCGAAGAGCAGCATGAGGCGGGTATCGCCGTCGGAGGCGGACGCCTGCTTCTCGAAAAGCGTGTAGAGCGGCGCCCACGCGCGCCGCTTCGTGTAGAGCTCTTTCAGCTTGTTGAGCGCCTCTTCGTCTCCCGGCGTCGTCGCGAGGAGTGATTCGTAGGCTTCGGTGGCGTTCTGTACGTTGCTGAACTGCTCGAGCCATCGCCGCGCGACGGACCGGAGAAGCTCCGCCTTTTCCTCGCCCGGCGGAAGGTGCGCGGCCAGCGCGGCCTGCTGCTGCAGCAGGTCGCGATGTCGTCCCAACACTTCGTACACCCGCACGAGCTCGCGCAGAGCACCGACGTCGTCGGGATCGAGCTGGACGACCTGCGTCAGCACGGTGACGAGCGCGGTGTCGCTCTTGATACGATCGCGGTACACGCCGGCGATTTCGCGCAGCACCTGCAAACGCACCGACTTGTCTTCCCCCTTGGCGCGCTCGAGATCCTGGCGCAAAAGCTCGATGAGCGCGTTCCACCCTTCGGTGTGCGTGTAGAGGCGTTTCAGCGACGTACGCGCTTCTTGATTGGCCGGATCGTGGCGGAGAATGGTCTTGTACTGATCGATGGCTTTTTGCGCGTTGGCGCCGGCCTCGGCCAGCTTGGCGATCTCCGTGGCGAGCGCGGTCTTTTCCGGACCATCGGCCAGCGATCGCTGCGCGTCGGTCAAAATGGTGAGCAGGCGCGCGCGATCTTCGGCAGCGTAGTCGCGGAAGAAGGCCAACATGCCGGGATGTGCGGGTTCGAGTCGGCGAAGCCGATCGAAATAGGGCTCGGCGAGCTCTGGCCTCTCGCGCATGCGCCAGTTGACCATCGCGATCTGAAAGACGATCCCTGCTTCTTCGCCCTGCTTGGCGCCGCCGCGCAGCTGATCTTCGTAGAGGGCGACCAGCTGGTCCCATTTTTCGCGGCGTGAGAAATGCTCGGAGAGAAAGCTCATCGCTTCCGAGTTGCCCGGCCACAAGTCGAGCACGCGCTCGTAGGCAGCCACCGCTTTTTCTTCTTGGTCGAGCTTGCGGAAGAGAACCCGCCCCAGGCGGTTCAGGATGAGCGCGCGCTCCTCTTTGGGGGGCGTGTTGGCGGCGCGGATATCCAAAAGCAGCGCCACCTTTTCCCAGTTCTCGTCGTAGGACCACACGTGCTCGAGCAGATTCGCGGCACGCACGTTCTTGGGATCGAGCTCGAGGGCCATCCCGAAGCGTTCGGCAATGGCGCCGAGCGGCTCCCTCTTGCGGGGGCCGTAGCGGTACGCGACTTCACCCGCGCTCGTGACGAGCGAGCTTTTGAAGGCAGCGTCGGACGTTTGCTCCGCCTCCTTCATGTAGTGGGCGACGAGCTCCTGCCATTTCTTGCGCTTGTTCTCGGCGCGCTCGATCGCTTCTTCGGCGGTGGGATCGCCGGGGCGGAGCTCGAGCAGCCGCTTGTAAGCGGCGGTGGCTCGCTTGTCGTCGAAGAGCTCGTCTTCGAACACGCGCGCGAGCTCGAACTGCATGGCGAACTCGACCGGCGTGCCGGCGTTGAGCATCGCTTCGTGACCGAGCAGTTGGGCGACCGCCTCCCACTCTCGGCGCATCTCGTGGCCGCGTCGGGCCGACTCGAGAAGCATGCGAAGCTCGGCGTCTCCACCGGAGCTCGCCGCGGCCTTCACCGCCTCAGTCAGCTCGGTCCACGAGCTCTCATTATCGGGATCATCCTGAAGCTGGCCAAGTGCCGCTCGGATCTTCTGCGCGCTCATCGTCACCCTGAAAACCGGTTCGGAATGTAGGAACAACGGACGGAATGGATGTCGCCGTCGAACGACAAACGCGGGTGATTCATGCGGCAAAAGCCTCACGCGCGTGAGGTCACCATGCTACGCGTCGAGGCACACGGGCACAAGCGTCGCGTGCTGGTCAGAACGGTCTCTTCGCTCGCGGCGCCGCCCTCCAATCGCGTCAAGGCGACGTTCTCGACGAAGGGTCGGCACGCGCCGCCAACCTCGTGTAGGGTGACCGCATCCGGATTTCCTCCCGAGCGCTGCACGCGCCCGTTGTCGCTCGCTCGCTGTGCGCGCGAGCGGCAAAGTTCTTACTTGGTCGTGGTCGAAGGGGTGCTCGACGGAGGTCCGCTTTCGGTAACCTCGAGCGATCGCCTTACGTCGGCGATGCCGCGCGGCTCGCCGCCCAATTTCTCCGCCGTGACGAGCGCCTCTCGGGCTTCGGCTTTCCGCCCCAGTCGCCCTAACGCCCATGCCCGCCCCACATGTGCGGGGGCGAACCGCGGCCGCTGACCGATGATGGCGTCGTACTCGAGCAGCGCGCTTGCCCCGTCTCCGCGGAGCGCGGCGACGGTGGCGAGCCCGAGATGGCATTCGGCGGCCTTGCCGTCGGCGACGAGCCCCGCGCGGTAAGCCTTTTCCGCGCCGTCGAGGTCGCCGGCGTGGATCCGAAGTAGACCGAGCGCGTGCCATGCCGGTGCGTCGTTCGTGCCCCGGCGCATGGCCTCTTCCAGTCGAGGGCGAGCCCATTCGACCTCGCCCCAGTGTGCGGCGCGCATACCGCCTTCGCGAGGGCCGCGCGCGTCCGCCGGCGCCATTTCACCAGCGTAATCGTACATCTCGAGGGCTTTTTCGTATTCGTGGACGAGCTCGTACGCGTGACCGAGCTCGATAGAGGGGAGAGGATCGGCGCTTCCGAGCTTCCGCGACAGCGCTTCGACCTCTTGCCGCGCGGCGCCGAGATCGCCGGTCAGCGCCAGCACGCGGATAAGCAGGCGCTGGCTCTTCACGTCATCGGGGTGGCGCGCAAGCTCGTCGCGGAGCACCCGGATAGCGTCGCCTTCGCGATGCTCGTGCGCGAGCGACGTTGCGCGCTGTAGCGCGGTCGGCTGGCCTGCCCCGCAGCCACCGCACGCGAACGCGGTCGCCCCTGCCGCGACGACCCAGGCGAGCGCACCGGTCGAACCGATCCGAGAACGCAGTGCCAAGCGCGATCACAGCTACACGAGCAGGGCGCCGCCGGCAACGGGCCCCACCCGTCAAAACTTGTCCAATCCGTCCGAACGGCGCACCCTCGCCCGGCGATGCCCAGTCGTTTTCGTCTCGCCGCGCATGCGAGCCCCAGCCCGGGCGCCCTTCGCCCGTTGTTCTTTCTTCTGCTCGGATCGTGCCTCCAGTTTGGGCCCCCCGCGGGCTCCGACGCGGGCGCGTCCGCGGGGAAGGGAAACGACGGCGGGGCGACGAGCGACGCCAAGGTCACGCCGGACGCCGGCGATACCGGTTGCGTCGTCGACCCCTATTCGCGGGTAACGCTCTGCACCTCGATCGCGCTCTGCCCGGGGCTGGCCGTCGATCACGATCGTTTCCCAGACTGCGGGTTTCGCACGGGAGCCGGGGTTATCGACGTCGAATGTCTCTGCGGCGAATTCCTCTGCCCGCTCGGTGCCACGCTGACGTGCGGACAAGCGCGCGACCTTTTGTCGTCCCAGTTCGAGATCAGCGCGTGCCTCCAGGTCAGCGAAGGTCGCTGCGCTTCGCGGATCGTCCCGCCTACGGGAAGCTCGTGTGACAAGAACTGCGCCGTCATGTGCGGCGGCGATTCCGCGTGCATCCGACTCTGCGGCTGTTGAGGAGCGTCCTCGCCTTTTCCTGCCCCACCAGGCTATCCTCGTCGCGGCGGTCCGGCGCTCGGAGGTTACGGTAGCAGCCGTACGATCGCGCACTGCGAGCATGATCCTAGCGGGACAAATTTGGGATGCGCAAGGCGGCGTACGGGAGCGGCTCACGGTGCCCCCCGACCCGGCAGGGCTGTCGCCCGATGTGCTCGACGCCGTCATGGCGAGTCTTCGGCCCGCGCTCGGGGAGGCGCTCGCCGGCAAGTGCGTCAATGTCCAAAACGAAACTCACGGTCGTGCGCTGTCATGTCAGCTCGTGCCGCTTCGCACCCCGGAGGGCGCGGTGAATGCGGTGCTCGCGCTGGTCTCCGACGTCACCGAACGCACGCGCTTCGAAGCGCGGCTCTTTGCTCGTGTCGCCTTCGAGAAACAGATCGCCGAGCTCTCGAGCCAGTTCATCAATCTTGCCCCCGAGGAGGTCGATCCAGCCATCAGCGATGCGCTGGCGAGAATCGGCGCCCTCTCCCATGTCGATCGCGCCTACCTTTTCCTTTTCTCGGAAGACGGCGCATCGATGAGCAATAGCCACGAATGGTGCGCGCCTGGTCTCGAGCCGAACATCGATACGCTCGGCGAGTTACCGGTCAGCATTTTGCCATGGCTGACGGCCCGCCTTCGCCGTCGCGAGGTCATTTACGTCGAACGCGTGGCTGATCTGCCCGCCGAAGCTTCGGCCGAGCGCCACATCTTCGGCGAACAATCGATTCGGTCGACGCTCGTGTTGCCGCTCGGCGCCGCGCAGGGCGTGGTCGGGTTCCTCGGGTTCGATGCGGTTCGCGCCGAGAAATCTTGGGCCGAAGAAGACATCGCGCTCATGAAGACGGTGGGCGAAATTTTCGTGAGCGCGCTGCAACGCAAGCGCGCCGAAGGGGAGCGCAAGCTGCTCGAGGCTCAGCTCGTGCAAACGCGCAGCCTCGAGAACGTTGCCAAGCTCGCCGGCGGCGTGGCCCACGACTTCAACAACCTCCTCGGCGTCATCCTCAACTACTCCGACATGTTGAAACGCGAGCTCTCCGATCCCCGCCATATCGGCTACCTGACGGAGCTGCACGAATCAGCCCGTCAAGCGGCGCATCTCACGCGCCAGCTCCTCCTCGTCGGGCGGCGCGGCGTGGTGGCGCCGATTGCGCTCGATCTCAACGAAGCCGTCGGCTCGCTGGCCGATCTACTTCGCCGCGCGCTCGGCGAGCATATCGAGCTGAAGCTCGAGCTCACCGACGATCTGGGCATCATTCGCGTTGGGCTCCCTCAGATCGAGCAAGTCATTCTGAACCTGACCATGAACGCGCGCGACGCGATGCCCACCGGCGGCGCCTTCACGCTCCGCACCGAGACGGTCGAGCTCGATGCCGACTACGCCGCGCGTTTCATCGACTTGAAGCCGGGGCGCTACACGCTCCTCACCGCCAGCGACAACGGTGTGGGAATGACGCCCGAGGTTGCTTCCCGCGCGCTCGACCCATTTTTCTCGACCAAGGCTTCTTTCGGCACGGGGCTCGGCCTCTCGACGGTGCACGGCATCGTCAAGCAAGCGGGGGGACACCTCATCTTCGCCACCGCTCCCGGCGCGGGATGCACCGTTCGCCTGTTTTTTCCCGTTGTCGACGAGTCACCGCCGCCGCGCGCCAAGACCCCGCCCTCGGGCGCTCCGAAAAAAGGCGCAGGTGAGACGATCCTCGTCGTCGAGGACTCCCCGAGCGTGCGCAAGCTCGTCACGCACGCGCTCTCTCAAAACGGCTACCGCGTGCTCGAGGCGGGCACGCCCTTTCAAGCGCTGCAGATCTTGCATCAGTCCGATCGGCCCATCGATTTGCTCCTTACGGACGTGATCCTCCCGGAGATGTCGGGGCGCATCTTGGCGGACCGCATGCGCGAGCAGGGCAAGGTGCGGCGCGTGCTCTTCATGTCGGGTTACGACAACGATCTCGTTGCGCGCCAGGGTGTGCTTCACGAAGGCGTGCGCCTTTTGCAAAAGCCTTTCCTCGAGCCCGAGCTCCTGCGCGAGGTACGCCTCGTGCTCGACTCCTAGCTAGCGTGGCGGTCGGCATGGCTGCGCCGATCGTGCTCGTGCAGGGTCTTCCGCCAAGGCCCGACTTGCGCTCTTCCATCCTCGCCGCCTGCTCCGAAGCACTGAAGCATCGATCGTGCGTCGCGGCGGACGATCAAGACCAAGGTGCGCCTCCCCCGTCGGCGACGGCGCTCATCTCCTGGCCCGAAGGCACCGACCGTCACGTTCGGGTGACGCTCGAGCGCTTCGAAGCGCAAACACCCCGTCGCATCGAGAGGGACACTCGCTTCGCCGACGAAGACCCCATCGTCGAGCGGTGGCGCACGATCGGGCTCGTCATCGCGGCGCTGGTCTGCGAATCGGAGGCGCTGCGCGATGGGGGAGCGGAATCGGAGAGTCAGGCTGAGCGTGGCCTTTCCTCGGGTTCCGGCGCGCACGCCCCACGCTGGATCGGACTCGCCGCTTTGGCCGGACCAGGGCTCGACGACGGCAGCGTGCGACTCGGTGCGGCGATCGACGGAGCAATGGGTTTTCGATCTTCGCCTCTTTTTGTTTCGGCGTCGGCGAGCTACGCGCTGCGGCCCATCGATGACTTTCGCCTCGATGTACGCTGGACGACCTTCGCCGTCGGCGGCGGCGCGCAGCTCCCGCTCCCGAGCGTCGATGCCGCACTGCGCGTTCGCGTGGAGCTGATGCTCGAGTATCTCCGGGCGAGCAGCGCCTCGGGCGCCGCCGCGTCCGGGGGTGGGAGCCGCGTTAGCCCAGGGATCCGCGGCGGTGGCGCCATCCGATGGCCGGCGAGCTCGCCGCTCGGGATGATGGTGGGGTTTTCGGTTTGGTCGCTCCCCGGCGGCACCGCCATCCAGCTCGATCAGCGGAAGCTGGGTTCTTCCCGTTGGTTGAGCTACGCCGCTTCTCTCGGAGCAGAGTGGTCCTTTCGCTGACGGGCCAGGAATTCGGGGCCGTTTGCCTGCGAGCGACCCCCAGCGGTTACTCTATTGCTATGGCAACCCCACGACCCGCCGAGGTTCCCCCTCGTTTGCGCGTCGTCCAGGGAGGCGGGGGCACCGATTCGTCCGAGGCTCGCCCCGACGGCATCAGCGACGAGGCGCTCGTGGCAGCGCTGCGCAACGGCCAAGGTCAGAAAGCCGCGATTCTCTACGATCGCCTCATCCGCGTCGTCGATGGTGCACTCGTCCGTATCCTTGGGCGGCGTGAACAGGACCACGACGATCTCGTGCAATCGGCATTCGAGCAAATCCTCATCGCCATCCACAAGGACCATTTCTCCGGCGGCAGCACGCTACGCGGATGGGCGGCGGCCGTCGCGTGCAACCTTGGGCTCAATGCGCTGCGGTCGCGCGTTCGTGAACGGCGCGTCGTCGACCGCGCGCGCGACGGCGATCTCGAGGCGCGCCGCGCTGGCACGCATGTCGACGTCGAGCGCGAAGCGGGGGCGCGCAGTGAGCTCGGACGCGTATGCGAAGAACTCGCCGCATTGAGTCCGGAAAAGGCCACGGCCGTGCTCCTCTTCGACGTTTTTGGCCACGACTTGGGCGAGGTCGCGGCTCTTACGGGCGTGTCGCTGTCGGCAGCGCAATCGCGGCTCGTCCGAGGTCGCAAAGAGCTTCATGACCGGCTGCGTCGCGCGCAAATCGGTCCTTACGCGCCGGGGGTACCCTGATGCAGACCAAGACTCGTACCGACGAACTGCTGCGCCAACTCTCGACCTCGGTCCTACCCGTCGAAGATGTCGAGCGCGCGGCAGCTCGCCGCGATCGCGTGGTCTCCCATCTCGCCGGTCTCGTGCAAAGCATGCCCGCCCATCGCCAGCGGCGCCGTCGCCTGTTCACGTGGATGGCCACCGTATCGTCCGCCGCGGCGGTGGCGCTCGCGACAGGGTATGTGGCCACGCGATCGCGCTCTGCATCGACCGAACCTCGAATGGAGACGAGCGCGGTGCTTGCGCTGACAGGCAGAGTCCAGGTCCTCCATCGCGCGGCCGAAGTCGTGGCCACGCCGCTCGAGAAGGTCACGGTCGGCAATGCGGACGAAGTGGTGACGGCAGAAGGGGCCCGCGCCCGAGCTTGGCTCGCGAGCGGAGCGGAGGTGGATATCGATCCGCAAAGCAGGTTGCGCTTGAGCCGGGATGGCACGGGCGCCGACGGCTCCGCCTCGACGCCGGAAAGCAGCAATGAAGCCGTGGTCCTCGGCGCCGGGCGGGTGACGGTGCGCGTGCCCAAGCTGGGACCTCGCCGAACGTTCGCCGTCGAAACGCCGGAAGCGACGGTGACGGTGCATGGCACCGCCTTCTCGGTCGAGCGCACCGTGCAGCAGGCCGATGCTCCTTCGCGAACGACGGTCGATGTCGCGGAAGGAAGCGTCGCCGTTCGTCACGCCGGCATCGAAATCCTGCTGCACGCCGGCGATCATTGGTCTTCCGGGTTGCCCCTCCCGTCCGAGCCGCGTCTCGAGCCGGCGGCGGCCAGCTCCGATCGTCTTCCGAGCCGATTGAAACCGAGCCCTTCGGCGCAACGGATGGGCACGGGAGCCGGCAGAAGTTCGCCGGAGGTCTCCTCGTCGGACAAGAGCAGCAGTTTGGCGGCGGAGAATCGACTTCTGCAAACGGCCATGGCGGCGCGCCAGCAGGGCGATGCGCGTCGAGCGATCCAACTGGCCGGAGAGCTCGTGACGCGATTTCCTGCTTCGCCGCTCGTCGAAGAGGCGCGCGTCGAACGCATGCGTGCCTTCCTCAGCGCCGGAAACGCGCCGGCTGCCGCGGCGGACGCCCGCTCGTACCTGAGCGATTATCCGCAGGGCTTTGCCTGGCAAGAGGCGAACCGCATCCTCGCCGGCCCCGTTCGTTAAACGGCGGTGTCGCTTTTCGCCGGCAAAATCGGACGAAAGTACCGCCGCGCGCCCTTCGATTTTGCGCGAAGGCTGCCTGCGTCGCTGGCCGTGCGGTTACTTGTATCGGTACGAATGGATCGCGCACGTTCCCTCGTTTCACCAGCGTCTTCGTCCCGCCGGCGGGCGCTTCGCTCGGCGGCGACGCTCGTCGCGGTACTTCCCCTGCTGGGCGCCGCCGTTCAGTGCACGATGGGCGACAGCGGTTATATCGACTTCGCCAGCAATACCGGCAAAGGTCCCAAAAAGACGGTCAAGCCTTGCGCCGGCGATGGCGAATGCGCGCCGCCCACGCCGTATTGCGACCTTGCCTCGGCGACGTGCATCGAATGCTTGGCCGACCCCAATTGCGTTGGCCCTCAGAAGGTCTGCGGCCCGCGCGGAGCTTGCGTGGAATGCGTGGTCGATCCGAATTGCGGCAAGGCCAAGGCCTATTGCGATCTCGAGCGCTTCACTTGCGCGGAATGTCTCGACGACGCGCATTGCGACGCGAGCAAGGTCTGCGATCCGGGCGAGCGCCGTTGCGTCCCGAGCTGCTCGGTTAGTTCGATGTGCGAGCCCATGAAGCCCTATTGCGATCTCGCTCGCCGCCTTTGCGTCGAGTGCCTGACCGAAACCAACTGCGCCGATGCCAAGAAACCCGTGTGCGGTCCGCTCGGCGCCTGCGCCGAGTGCACGACCAGCGCGCATTGCGCCGCCGATCGCCCCTATTGCGATTCGGCGACCAACAAGTGCGTCGGCTGCACGAACGATCTCGATTGTCCCGCCGGGCGGCGATGCGACCCCATGCAGCACTGCGCCCCCTGACGTGACCGCGTCCTTCACACGCCGCGACACCGAGCAAGGAAACGAATGCCACGCACGAACATCCTATTGGGACTCGCCTACGCCGTCGCGCTCACCACGGCATGCTCGAGCGACGCCGCCAACGACGCCAACGGAGGGGCGGGCGGCGCGGGCGGGCTCGGCGGCATCATCATTACGACTACCCCGGGCGCACAGGACGGCGGCGTGATCTTCGGCGCCAACGCTTGCCTTGCAGAGCCACTGCGAGGCGAGGCCATCCCGGTCGACATTTACGTCATGTTCGATCAGTCCGGCTCCATGGCGACGCCCGTCGGAGCCGGCACGCGTCTCGACGCCGTTCGCACCGCCGCGACACGTTTCCTCACCGCGCCCGAGAGCCACGGGCTCGGCGTCGGCATCGGGTACTTCGGACACTTCCCCATCGGGAGCACTTCGTGCAATCCGGTCGACTACGCCAGCCCTGCCGTCCCCATTTCCACCCTTCCCGGCGCCGCGCAGGGTGTGCTCGATTCACTGAATCGTATTGCCCCAACGGGTGAGACGCCGACGGGTGCCGCCATTCGCGGCGCCTGCAGCTACACCCAGGAATACCAGCGCGCGCACCCGGGCCACGTCGTTTTCCTCTTGCTCGTCACCGACGGCGTTCCGGAAGCTCCCGTCTCGATGGCGCACGGCTGCGCCCCGACGTTAGAAGACGCAGTGCAGGCGACCACCGCCTGCCGCACCGCGGGGCCCCCCATCAAAACGTACGTGCTCGGCGTGGGACCTTCGCTGCAAAACCTGCAGCAGATCACGCAGGCGGGAGGGACGGACAAGACCTACCTCGTCGAGGGCGGCAACGTGAGTGATCAGGTTTTGGCAGCGCTCAACGAGATCCGCTTGGCGGCCTCGATCCGCTGCGAGCTTCAGATTCCGCCGCCGCCCGCGGGTAAGGCGATCGACTTCAATCTGGTGAACCTGCTCTATACGGACGGCAAGGGGCAGCGAACCGCGCTTTACAACACCGGCGACAGCGCGGGATGCGGAGCGAGTGGCGGAGGGTGGTTTTACGACGACCCATCGCGGCCGCAGAAGATCCTGCTCTGCGAAAGCACCTGCAACACCGTCAAATACGATATCGGCGGGGAACTCGACTACGCCATCGGCTGCAGAACCATCGTGCCGCCGCCGCCGTGAACCGACCTCGCAGTGGATCCGTCGACAATCGTCTCGGCGTCGTCGCCAGAACCCGCGGTTCAATCGTCAATCGTATCGTCATCGCCCCATGGAGATTCACCAATGCGAATTCGAACGGTCTCGTGCGCGCATCTCTTGCTCGGCACTTCCTTGGCGCTGGTCGGCGTCGTTGGCTGCGCCGAGCGGAACGGCTCCGGCAGTGGTTCGCCGGACACTGGTCCGAGCGTCATCGTCCCCCAATTTCCGGGCGCCGGAACCACCGCCGGTGACCCGCTACGCCCGGGCACGGGGCCGGGTACGGCGCGCGATTGCGCCGGCGGAACATCGCTCGTTTCTCGGCCGACGCAGGTCATTACCCAGAGCACGCAGTGCTTCTACAGCGTGACCACGACCACGACGATTCCGTCGGCCACCATCGAACAGATCGCGGAGGTCATCGGCGGTCGCCAAGTCGTGCATCTGCGCATCACTTTCGATCCTGGCTTCGTCGACAATAGTTACGGCGCCAACGCGGTCGGCTGGAACGCGGGCGCCGTCGCCGATGGGGGCAAAATGCCGCCCAAGCCCGGCAAGGGCGGCCATACCTTCAAGGATCTCGTCGGAAGCGACCACGTCGAGCTAAAGCTGTTCGATTCCGCCGGTCAGCTCGCCCTGCATTTCAAGGTCGATTACATTTCCGAGGACCCGTCGCGCACCTGCGGATATGGCACGCTCGGCGTCACCGGCGGGGAAGGCAAGATGATGGTCGGCAACGCCGCGTCGGTTTTGGCCGTTGCCACTTCGCTCGACCGCGATCTGAACGGATGTGGATATTGTTACACGCTCGATTCACCCGCTACCGACGCGAGCTATACGCCCAATCCAGCCACGCCGCGCTGGGACTATCGCGTGGTCTATGAGATATGGGTCGATGCTGCAGCTTATGGCGCCGCCGGACCCGGCGATACGCTGCTCGAGAACGTCCACGCGTCGCCGTCCAAAGCGGGCAGCAACACGGTTTCCGTCGAAAGGAGAAGGTGCCCGCCGACCTGGCCCGAGTGCAAGCCGGATATCATCACCGAAGGGCTCAACTGCGGGGACGCTGGCTCCGGGTGCCCACCGGGAACGATTGAGTACATCATCAGTGAAGGCCGTACGTGCGTGCCGCAGCCCATCCCGCTACCTGATGGCGGCCTGGGGTGCCCTCCCGGTCATCATCTCGATCTCGCTACGGAAGGTCGCTTCTGCTTGCCGGACTAAGGCCAACCGCGCCGGCGGCCATTCGCAACGCGCGGCCGCGATGCGGCGCCATGCGCGGTCGCGCCGGTCCCGGGCAAACGCCCGATCGTGCCCGGTCGTGTCCATGGCCAATCTTCGGACATGCTCACAATCCTCATCATTGTGCTCGTCGTCTTGGCAATCGGCTCGGCGCCAACATGGCCTCATAGTCGCGGCTGGGGGTATTACCCGAGCAGCGGTCTCGGTATTCTCGTCTTGATTCTGCTTTTCCTCATGCTCACCGGTCGCGTGCACCTTTAAACGTTGCGGTTGACCAGCGGTGGAGGATTCCGCTTTTCCGCCGCGTAAAGGCGCAAGATCGCGCGAGCTAGCACCATGAGGACGGGGCCCAAAATCAGACCGATGATCCCGAAAAGCTCGAGTCCGCCAAATAACGCGATGAGCGTGAGGAGGACGGGCATGTCGCCCTTGGCGCCTACGAGCTTGGGACGGATAAAGTAATCCGAGACGCCGACCACCACCAGCAAGCCATAAGCCAGCTCCGAAATCCCTTTTCCGACCTGGCCAATCGCGATTAAGAATAAACCCGCCGGCAACCAGACGAGCACCGTTCCGACTACTGGCAAAAGTGAAGCCACTGCCGTCGCGGCCCCGAAGAACGCAGGCTCCGGCACGCCGAGCACCCAGTAGCCCACGGCCGCAAGTCCGCCTTGAACGAGCCCGGTCACGACCGTACCGAGAAGCGTGGTTCGCCCGGCCGATCGAAACTCTTCCAACAAGGCGTGCGAATGGCGCGGATGAAGGGGCAGCAGTTCTTCGGCGCGTCGCACGAGAAGAGGCCAATGCCGCAGCACGAAGTACATGGTCAAAACCATGAAGATCCATCCGACCAGCGCACTGAAAGTCGCGTTCACCACGGCGCCAGCGATCAACCCGGCGCTCGTCGTCAGCTCCGCGGCGGCATCCCTCAACTTGGCGATGAGCGATTCCGCCTGCAGCTCGCGGGGAAAACGTGCCGACGTCCGCAGGATGAACGCGCGTACTGCCCCCTCGGGGCCGAGCGCGTCGAGCAAGCCGCCCGCAATGACGACCCCTCGCGAAACGAGCAAGTAGCCCATCGCGCTGGCGGCGGCGATCACGCCGAGCGTCGCCACACTGACCGCGCTGAGCGCGGCCAGCCAAGGTCGCAAGCCGCGCACCAAAAGTTTCTGGTGGAACGAATCCATGGTGAACGCGACCAGGCACCCCATGAAAACGCCCACCGCTACCGGGCTCGCGAGCCACGCGAGAATCGCTACCGCCGCAATCGCCAAGACGCCGAGGGCAGTGCGCTCCGTTCCTGGTCGGCGTCGTGCGGTTGTATTTCCTGCGCCAAGCGGTGGGGGAGAGGCGACCACGGGGCGCTCGTATTCGGGGTCCGCCGCCAGCGAAAGATTGGGCTCCGTGGGCACTCCGATATCCTAAGACCGAAACCGCTGCGCGCTGGCCGCGGCAAGCGCGCGCCCATCTGCCCGCGACTTTGGTCCGATCCGGCGCGCGCTACGAAACCACTCGGCGCACACGATGGCGCTTCAACGGCCGCACTGGTGCGCCAGGCAGACGCCCACTTCGGCCGCGCACTGCGTCGTCGCACACGCCTCGCAAGCGTCGGCGCCCATTGCGCACTCAGCCGCGCATTTGTCGCCGACGCAAAACGACACGGGCAACACCTTGTCCACCGCACCCTGACAACCGCTGGCAACGCACCGTTCCCAGCAAGGTCCGACAAGCACGCCGCCGTTCGTGAACCGAGGCGCGTCGTCACCGGGGCAGTTTTGCACGCACGACAGCACGCTGCTGCATGTCTTGTCGCCATGACCCGTGATGGACAGGTCGGCGCAGTTGTCGAAATCGCGCGGTGCTTGCGGATAATAGAGCCCCGCGAAAACGCACATCTCGCTGGTCGCGGCGTTGGGGCCCTGGAAAACGTCGACGCTGTCGCCGTTGGTGTAAGCACATTCGAAACGCAAAGCGGAACCCGCTGGGACGGCCAGAGGGCCTTTGAAATCCGCGGGATGCTCCCAATCGTGCGTCTCGTGAAAGGGCTCCGCGCTCTCTTGGCTCATGCTGGGGTCGACCCATACGCGCATGGCCGTGCCGCGCTGGTGGTAATGGGTGAAAGCCGCGATGACATTGACGTCGCTCGGCACCGAACAGCGAATGCCGGCGGTCGCCGTGCTTTGCGCCGGGATGTAGATGAACGGGTCATAGAAAATCATGAACCCTGCTTGCTGGCGGATGCTCGCGGCGGGCGCGGTATCGAAGCCTGCCTGGATCTTCGCCGCAATCGCGCTCGCGGTCGGGTTCAGGTAGTGCGCTTGCAGCATGACCACCTGGTGCGCCTTCATTTTGAACCCTACGCCCGAGGGCAGAGGGAACGTCGCCTCGGCGGACTGGGCGCCATAGAGGATGCCCTGCGCGTGCTCCATGATCGGCTCGTCGCCATTGACGCAGTCGTATCGCCCCGCGAGATGGGGGGGGATCGTGTCGAGATCGGTCGCGAACACGAGGAAATGGTGGCTGCCGGCCGTGTATTTGTGGGAGAAGGCGACGACCTGGATTTCGGAATCGGTGGGGAGCATCACGAGCTGGCACTGATGGAGCTCTTCGCCCGGCGCCACGGTGAGGCTCATGGAGATGACGACGTCGTGATCGAAATCGTTGGGTTCTGACGACGTGGTCACTTCCGACGCGCAGGAAGCGACAGGCAAGGAGAGCAAGGGGAGCAACAGGGCCACGCGGGCAGACAATTTGCGCATGGTGCCCCTTTTCTCACGTGTCCGTGCCCAGGGCAATTCGGATGCGCCTCGGGAAAGCACCCCATTTGTGCGACTTGGAGAAGCCGCTTGCGGGCGCTATAAAGAATAGTTTTGTTCTCTCGTACCGGCGGGGGAAAGTGACTACAATCGCCCCACCATGGAGCGGCTATCCTACTCGCAGTGGTTTTACGCTAGCGTGCTCGTCGTTGCCGTCGCCTGCGCCAACTCGGGCGGCGAGCCGAAAGCGCCGGGCAAGGCACAGGGATGCGACGCGAGCAATCCTTGCGCGTCCGGCCAATCTTGCGTCGACGGGCAATGCAAGGCCGGTGGCTGCACGACCGACGGCGATTGCGGCGGCAATGCCGCTTGCATCGAAGGCGCGTGCAGCAATCGCGAATGTCAGGCGAGTAGCAGCTGCCTCGGCGACGACGAGACGGCGGGCACCGCCGACGACCGCAGCTGCGTCGGCGGCGTCTGTCTGTTCATCTCCTGTCCACGCGACGGCGACCGCTGCCCTGGCCCTGGCAAAGAGAAGTGCGCTTGGAACTCCGACTGCGGATCGGGGCGCGTCTGCTTCAACGGGACATGCACGTCGGGCCGGTGCACGAACGACAAGGACTGTACCCCGCGCTTCTGCCACTTGGGGCTCTGCCTCGATCGCGAATGCGACGCCAACAAGCCGTGCACCAAGGGTCGCATGTGCGTGCAGGGCCTGTGTGTACCCCAGGCCTCGGCATCGACGGCCCCCGCCTCGTCGTCCACCCCCGCCCAGTGACGCGAGCGGCGCGCGGCCAATCCCGACGAGCGTCGCGCTGAACGAGCCTTCGTTCGCATCAAAGTGAATCGCCTCGCTCCGAAGCTCGCGCTGCTCCTCTACGGTTCGGGTGCGTGCGCGCTCGTCTACCAGGTGGCGTGGTTTCGCGAGTTTCGGCTGGTCTTCGGTGCGTCCACCGCGGCGACGGGCGCCGTGTTGGCCTTCTTCGTCGGGGGTCTCGGGGCGGGGAGCCTCTGGTTCGGCCGCCGCGCTGATCGGCATCCTCGACCGGTGCGGCTCTATGCGCTGCTCGAGCTCGGAATTGCGCTGTCGGCCGCGCTCACGCCGCCGCTCTTGTCCGTTACGCGGCGCGCCTACGTCGCTCTCGGGGGCACGCCGGTGCTCGGCTTGTTGGGCGGCACGCTGGTCCGGCTCGTCTTGTCAGCGCTGGTTCTCGCGGTGCCGACGTTTCTCATGGGGGGCACGCTCCCCGCCGTCGCTCGCGCCGTCCAATCCGAGGACGACGTCGGTCGCCGTCGCATCGGATGGCTCTATGGGATGAATACGCTCGGCGCCGTCACCGGTTCTCTGGCGGCCAATTTTTGGCTGCTCGAAACGCTGGGCACGCGACGAACGCTCTTGTCGGCGTGCGCGGTCAACGTGCTCGTCGCCGGCGGCGCCGCGTGGCTGGCGAGGAGCGCGTCAGCGCGGTCACCGAGTGAGCAGCGGGGCCGAAACGAAACGGCGTCGTCGCGCGCAGGCGCGAAGATCGCTCCCTTTACCGTGATCGCGGCCGCCGTGGCGGGCTTTGCATTCTTCGTCATGGAGATCGTTTGGTATCGGATGCTCGGCCCGCTTCTCGGCGGGACGGTCTTCACGTTTGGTCTCATCTTGGCGGTGGCGCTCTTCGGCGTTGGGCTCGGCGGCGCGTTCTACGGCGTGCTCGAAAAAGCGCGACGCCCATCGCTCGAGTCCTTTGCCATCACCGCCGCGCTCGAGGCGTTCTGTATGGCGATCCCCTACGCGCTCGGCGATCGCGTGGCCACCATCGCGCTCGCACTACGCTCGCTCGAAATCGTCGGCTTCCCGGGGCTGGCATTGGGCTGGGCGCTCGTGGCGATGCTGGTCGTGCTCCCCGCGGCGTGCGTGGCCGGCGTGCAGTTCCCCATGTTGATCGCGCTGCTCGGCGAAGGATCGGAAGACGTCGGTAGGCAAACGGGGCTCGCCTATGCCGCCAACACGGCAGGTGCCATCGCAGGGTCGCTGCTCGGCGGCTTCGTTCTCTTGCCGACGATCGGCGCGCTCGGATGTTGGCGCGGCGTCGTGGTCCTGCTCATCGTGCTCGGCGTCGCGGCGGCGGCGATCGCGGCGCGCCGCGGGAGCTTGAACAGCCGCCTTGCCATCGCGGTGGGGCTCGCTTCGGGCGCACTCCTTCTCTTGCGCGCCACCGGGCCGACCGCGCTCTTTCGGCACAGCCCTATCGGCGTCGGGCGCATCCCCGCCGAGATGACGTCATCGCCGAACGCCTGGCGATCGTGGGTCAACGCGGAGCGCCGGGGCATCCTGTGGGAGAAGGACGGCGTCGAGAGCGCCGTCGCCCTCAGCAACCGCGCCGGGCTCGCGTTCGTCGTCAACGGCAAGGTCGACGGGCACATTCGCGCCGACGCTCCGACGCAAGTGATGAGCGGCATGGTCGGCGCTATTTTGCACCCTGCACCGAAGAGCGCTCTCGTCATCGGCCTCGGCACCGGGAGCAGCGCGGGTTGGCTCGGCGCCATCCCCGAGCTCGCCAAGGTCGACGTCGTCGAGCTAGAACCCGCCATTTTGCGGGTCGCGAAAGACTGCGCCGTCGTCAACCACGATGTCTTGGACAATCCCAAGGTCAACGTGGTGATAGGCGATGCGCGCGAAGTGCTTTTGACGACGACGGCCAAGTACGATCTAATTTTCTCCGAGCCGTCCAATCCTTACCGAGCGGGAATCGCCAGCCTCTTCACGCTCGAATACTACCGTTCGGTGCGGGACCGGCTCGAAGAGGGCGGGCTCTTTTTGCAGTGGGTGCAGGCGTACGACGTCGACTCGCGCACGGTGAAGAAGATCTACGCCACCTTGGCAACGGTGTTTCCGGCGGTCGAGACGTGGGAGCTCGGGGCCAACGATCTGCTCTTGGTCGGCGCGCGCGAGCCCCTCGCTCACGACGCGGCCGTGCTGCGCGCCAAGCTCGAGCGCGAGCCTTACAAAGGCGCCCTCGCCGCGGCGTGGCGGGCCATCGACTTGGAAGGCTTTCTCGCCCATTTCGTGGCGGGTCCCACGATGGCGCGGGCGATCGGCGACGAAGAGCGGACCCTCAACACCGACGACCGCACGCTGGTCGAATTTGCGTTTGCGCGGAGCGCGAACCATCGCGGCGGCTTCGATAGCGTGGAGGTCGTCGCGACCGCACGCGCACGGGGTGAAGCGCGCCCCGACGTTCGCGGCGAGGTGGCGTGGGACCGCGTCGACGACGAGCGAATCACCTTTCGCACCTCGGAGGCGGAGTCCGGCCCGCCCCCGCCCGGTCTACGTCCCGCCCAGCGTCTGCGCGCCGCGGCCATGGCGCAGTACCTGGCAGGTCAATGGGCGAGCGTGGTCGAGCTCTGGCAAGGGCAGGGTCGCGAGCCGAGCGACCCCACCGAGCTCGCGATCGTGGCGGAAGCGATGGCAGAGCAGGGGGACGAGGGGGCTCTTCGTTACGTGGAGCCGCTGCGCGCCTTGCAACCCGCCGAAGCGGACGCCGTCTTGGCGCGCCTTCGGGCGCGCCAAGACAAGCCCGAAGAGGCGATGACCGCGCTAGAAGCGGCCTTTGCGCGCCATCGCGTCGATCCGTGGCCGATGCCGGTCATCATGCGACACGCCATCGAGCTCGCGGCGGACTTGGCCAAGCGTGATCGTGCGATGGCGGAGCGCGTGTATGCCGCTCTCCGCCATCCGTTCGCGGGTGACCTGCAGCAAGAGATGCGAACCGACGCCATGCTGGTGGCGGCGGGGCAGTTGCCGCTCGAGACGGCATGCGTGGAGGCGTTGTCCGGGCTCGAGCCACACGTTCCCTGGCGCCTCAGCGTGCTCTCGTGGCGCTCGCGCTGTTACGAAGCCGAGAAGCCGGCCTGGGCGGGGCGAGCCGCGCGTGAGCTCGACGAGTATTTGAGCGGCGAAGCTGCCCCATTCGGGGTGGGGCTGACGAACGTCGAGCTCCGGTGAGGAGCAGGATGCTATCATTGGCCCGAAGGTGCGGGGCAAAGGCTATTTTCTAGAGGGACTGCTGGACTTGGCGCGCCTCGACGACCGCGTTGCGCGTCGTTCTTCGTGGCGGCAGAGCATCGTCTCGCTCGGGCAAGCCGGCACCCACCACGGGCCGAGCCCCCTCGAGGGTCTCGATCCCGCGAGTCTCGTTCCCGCCGTGCGGGTCGCGCTCGCCGACGGCCTTGTCGACGATCTCGATTGGCTTTCATCGGAAGCGGCGGCGGTCGCGCTCTACGAAATCGCGTCCGTGCTACCGCCGGGCCAAGAGAAGCGGGAGCTCGGGCGTCGGGTAGCCGCTTATACCTATGACGGCATTGCGGACACCTTCGCCGCCGTGGCCACGCGGATGGCGCTCGGGTCGGGCAAGGCGCTGGCCGGTCCCGCGGTGCGCGCGCGCGTCGCGCTCGCCTTGGAGCTTCCGGCAGAGTCGAGCAAGCGGGTCGACGTCATGGCGCTGGCGCTCGCATCGCGGCGCGACCTCGTGCGCGATTGGATCGCCCGCCCCGCGCGCGGCTCGCTGCCCGCGCGCCGTCTCGCCGGGAGGCTCATCGAGCGCGCCGCGAGCGAGCTTTCGCACCTCGCGTCGCAAGGCGACGATCAGGCGGTGCGCGTCTTCAAGAGCGAAGCGCTCGCCAAGGCCTACCAAGAGCTGCTCTGGGACCGCGAGCCGCTGGTGTGGAAGCACGCCGCCGTCGCGCGCGGTTTGCTGGTGGGAGCGCTCCCCGAGCTCGCCACCGAGATCGAGCAGCATCTTTCCGGCGAGCTTTCACCCACGCAGTGGCGGCGCGCCGCAACCTCACTCGGCGCGTCGATCGCTTCGGATCCTCCCCGCGTCATGCGCCAGGTCAACGAGCTGCTTGCCAGCCGCGTCCTGGAACGCGACTACGGCGTGGCAGGATGTCTCGTGTGGGGCCTGGCCCATGCCGCCAAGCTCGACCCCGAAGCGGCGGAAGAGGCGCTCGCCGCCATCGTGGTGCGTCAGGGCACAGCGGTGGCCGAAGCCGTCGAGGAGGGCGCGCGGGAGGAGCCGGAGTGGTTGCGGACCCGCGCTTGTCAGCTGCTCCGCCGTCATCTGAAGCTCGAGCTGCTCATTTGCGGCAAGCGCGCCGACGATGGCGCCGCGTCGCTCGCCGCCGAGGTGCTGCGCGATCTGGAAGATTCGCAGCGCGCCGAGTCGGTGCGACGCGGAGTCGCCGAAGCGCTGCTCGCTTTTGGTACGCAGGGCTCACGGCGCGCCCTCGAGCTCGCGAAAGACACGCTTGCCATCGCCCGCGCGGAGGTGGCAAGGCTCGTCGGGGCGTCGAAGGCAGGCGAGCTCCGCACGATTTACGCGATCCTGCGCGATCTCGATATCTCTCTCCTCGAGTCGGCCGTGTTTGCCAATCTCCTCGCACTCGACTTACGAACGGCGGCCGATCAAGGTGCGGCGCCGGCACCCGTCGAGGAATTGCGCGACCAGCTCGGGTCGCTCTTCGTTGGATGGGAAGCTTCGGCGCCGGTGCCCATCGGCGGCAAGAAGGTGCCGCAGGCCAACATCCGCATGCGCCGTCTCAAGGCGTTCATTCATTTGCTCGACGTCGATGGCGAGCAGGCCAGCGAATCGAGCGCGCGGGGCGGAGCGGTGCGAATACGATGGTTGCGCGCGTCGCACACCCTCCTGCGACGGCTGTCGTCCGACCCGCCCTCCGTCTTCGATCGCTCGCTCGTGGCCGCCCTGGCGCGCTCGCTCGACGGGCTCGTGCGCGCGGAGATGTGCGATGCGGTCGACGCGCTGCTCTTCGTGGCGCAGCGGCTGCACGGCCCCGGACATTTCGCCACGCTGAAGGAAGCCGCCAAGCACGCGGACCTCGCCATGCTTTTCGAGCGCTACGAAAAGTTCGCGCGCGCCGAGCTCGAAGCGCGCAAGCCGCTTCCAGAAAAACCTTTGGTCGACGAAGCGTCGCCATCGCTCCCGTTGCCATTCGATCGCTCGCCGCTCTCCATGGCCGCGGGAGCCGACGCCGCTGGCGCCGAACCGATAGACGAGCTTTCCCGCCGCCTCTTGGCGCTGTCCGATTTCGCCCACGATCTTTCGGGGGAGAACTCGAGCCGGGAAGAGGCCCTGCGCGCGGTGTTGGTGCGGCTCGTCCGCGGTCTCGAAAAGATCGCGCGCGCGTCGTCGCTCGGCGAGCTCACTGCGTCGGGCCCCGGTGTGGAATCGACGCTCGTATCGCTCGAGGAGGCCATCGGCGCGCTCGGTCAGATGGTGACCGCGGCGCGGCTGCGGCTTTCCGAAGGCGACGGCGGTGACATGCGCGGCACCGTTCCGGGGCGCAGCCATCTCGGCCCGCTGCAACAAGCGGCGGATCGCGCCGTCAGTGGGCAGAACGCGGACTTCACCGAAGCGATGCAAGGGCTCCCGGGAAGCCTGGCCCAGATGCTACCGAGCCCGCTCGCGGCGCTCATCATGACGACCTTGCAAAAGGTGACAACGCTGCCCATCGTCACGCGCGCGCCGGTCACGCCCGACGGCGCCGAGAATCCGTTGCCGTCGTGGATTCCCCCGCGCCGCACGCTCGGCGGGTTCTACGTCCTGCGATCGCTCGGCAAAGGTGGCGTCGGCTCGGTGTTCATCGTCAAACGCATCGAGGAGCGTAACGACCCTCACGCGGAATCATTCGCGCTGAAGGTGCCCGAGTACGACGCTCAAGCCGCGCGGCACATGTCCGAGACCGATTTCCTTCGGATGTTCCAGAGCGAGGCGCACGCGCTCCTCAGCTTGCCCCTTCACCCGAACCTGGCCCGGTTCGTGACCTTCGATCTGGCGGCGCGCCCCAAACCGGTCCTCGTCATGGAGCTGGTCGACGGGGTCACGCTGGAAACGTTGCTGGCGCGCCAGCAGCTGACGACCAAGGTCGTGCTCGAGGTGGTGGACGGCCTTCTGGCCGGGCTCGAAGCCATGCACAGCGTCGGCGTCGCGCACCTCGATCTCAAGCCCACCAACGTCGTCATGCGCGGTGGCAAAGAGCCGGTGCTGGTCGACTTTGGTCTGGCGGGACGGCATATCCGGCTCGGCTGCGGGAGCGGAGCGTACGGCGCGCCGGAGGTGTGGGGTTACACATCGGGCGAGGCACCGGTCTCCCCAATCCCCACCGACGTCTACGCCGCAGCTTGTCTCACGTACGAAGCGCTCACCGCGCGTGCGCTCTTCACCCAAGAATCCGAAGTCGCCCTGATATCCGCGCACGTCACGCACGACGGTTGGCCCGACCCACTGCGAAGCCTGCACCAGCAACGCGGGCTCGCGCCGCTCGCCATGCTCATGGGTCGTGCCTTGCGGCGTGAGGCCAAGGATCGCATCGACGCAACCACTTTCCGCAAAGAACTTCGCGCGCTCGCCCCCGCGCTTTCTCCGGTGCCGTGGCCTTTCTTGGCGTAACCGCACATCCGACGCTCGCCCCCCCTTTGGGTTTCTGGTCCGGCAAGCCGAGCGTCATGCTAAGTCCGAGGGCCTCATGAACGTCACCGACATCAGGATCATCGGAGTCATCGGCGCGGGACAGATGGGGAGCGGCATCGCACAGGTGGCGGCCGCGTGCGGCTATCGCACCGTGCTGTCCGACGTCAACGTCGACCTCGCCACGCGCGCCAAGCTCAAGATCGGCGCCATGCTCGAACGGCAAGTCGCCAAGGGCAAGATGTCCGAAGCGGCGCGAACCGAGTTGCTCGATCGCATCGAGCCGGTGGGCGGTCCCACCGCGCTCGCGGAATGCGATTACGTCGTCGAGGCTGCCACGGAGAACCTCGATCTCAAGCTCAAAATCCTGCGTGACGCCGACGCTCACATGAAGAAGAAGGCGGCGATCCTCGCTTCGAACACTTCATCGATCTCGATCACCAAGCTGGCGGCGGCGGTATCGCGACCGGCGCAAGTCATCGGGATGCATTTCATGAACCCGGTGCCGCTCATGAAGCTCGTCGAGATCGTGCGTGGCGTGCAGACCGCGCCCGATACCTACGAAACGACCCGCGCCCTCGCGCTCGCCATGGGAAAAACGATCATTACCTCCAATGACCGCCCCGGGTTCGTCGTCAATCGCGTGCTCATCCCGTTTCTCAACGAAGCTTGCTACGCGCTCGAAGACGGCGTGGCCACGTCGGAAGACATCGACCAGGGCGTGCGACTCGGCCTCAACCACCCCATGGGGCCGCTCGAGCTGGCCGACCTCATCGGTCTCGACACGGTTCTCTCCATCGCCGAGGTCCTGCATCGCGACTTCGGCGACGACAAATACCGGCCCGCCATCGTCCTTCGCAACCTCGTTGCCGCAGGGTGGTACGGCAAAAAGACGGGGCGCGGCTTCTACGTCTACGACGACAAGGGCGAAAAGCAGAAAAGCAGCCTCTGAACCAATTTCCTTCGGCACGATATCCGAAGACGAGGAGACCATGGAAAGCGCCTCGCATCTCCAGATCGAGCAGGACGGCGCCGTCGCCATGCTCACGTTGAATCGGCCCGACAAGCTCAATGCGCTGAGCGCCGCACTCATCGGCGAGCTCACCGACGCTTTTCGCGCGCTCGCGGCTCGGCCGCCCCGCGTGGTCATCGTCACCGGCGCGGGCAAGGCGTTCTGCGCCGGCGCCGATATCGAAGAGATGCGCGGGATGTCCACCATCGAAGCCAAGCGCTACTCGGAAGCGGGACACGCGCTCGGCGCATTCATCGAGGAGCTTTCGTTTCCGGTGATCGCGGCGGTCAACGGATTCGCGCTGGGCGGCGGATGTGAGCTCGCGCTGTCCTGCGACTTCATCTACGCCAGCGACGCTGCCAAGTTTGGTCAGCCCGAGGTCAGCCTCGGCGTCATCCCCGGCTTCGGCGGCACGCAGCGCCTCGCTCGACGCGTCGGCGTCGCCCGAGCGCGCGAGCTCATTTACACAGGTGAGATCATCGCCGCCGACAAGGCTCTCGCCATGGGACTCGCCAACGCCGTGGTCGCCAAGGACGAACTTTTGGCGCGCGTCCGCGCAGTCGCGACGGCCATTGCCGGCAAAGCACCCCTCGCCATTGCGCAGGCCAAGCGCACCATTTTGCGTGGCGCGCTCGCCGACATGACGGCCGCCAACGAGCTCGAAACCCAGGCTTTTGCCATGCTCTTCGGCAGCCTCGATCAGAAAGAAGGCATGAAAGCCTTCGTCGAGAAGAGGAAACCGGAATACACGGGGCGCTGAGCGTGGCTCCCGCTTCGCGCATTCGCGCGGCATTCTGCACGGCTCTTCTCGCCGCGACTGCATGCTCGCGAGGTTGTGGGCGCGATCGCCCGTACACGCCCTACGCGATGGACAGCGAGCCGCTCGCGCCTTCCGCCGCAGTTGCTCCGCCGACCCAGGTCACGGGGGCGCCCGGACTCGGCGGCGACGCCGGTACTTTCGTGCACGTCGTGGGACAGCGTCCCGGTGATCCCGGCGGCGGGTTTCGCATCGAAGGGAGCACTTCGATCGCACCGCCCGAGGGCGAGACATTCGCGCTCGTCTTCGTCGCCGATGTCGACGGCGACAGCGTTCGTGACGGCGTCGCCTGGGCCGCGTCGCGCGACGCTCTCGGCGGGCGGCTGCTTTATTACAAAGGGGGCCCGCCCGGCGCCGCTCCTCCCGCGCCGAAACAGCTCGCCACATTGCCCGGCGGCATGATCGGCCTGGCGGGCTGTACCGCCGAGCCCGCGCTCGAGCAGATCGGACCGCAAACCGTCGCGGTCAGCGTGCACGCGGCTTGCAATCCGCAACCCGCGGGTGCGACCAAAGTGCGGTGGGTGGCGGTCGCGGCGCCTTCGCGCGAGCCCGCGCTGCGCGAAGAGATCACCCTCGCGGATCCGCCGGCGGGGGCGAAGCTCAGTCTCGAGCTCGACGCCTCCGACGTGGACGGCGATCGCCGTGACGATCTCGTGGCGCGTGTGGCCGTCGAAGGAGCGCCGCAGCCGTTCGAGCCGGGGCCACGCGTGACCGCCGATCTGCGTTGGTTCGATCGCCCCACGGGTCTTTCGCGCGATCCGGAGGAACCGGAAGCATCGCTCAAGCGCACGGTGTCCGCCGAGCAAGCGCGTGTTTCCAAGAAGAACGACGGCACGGCGGCGGCGCTCGCCCAAGTGGCGCGTCTCTACGGTTGGCTATGCGCTGATTCCGGTACGCCGCTGCTCGCCGTCTCGAGCGGCGCCATCCGCTGCGGGCCGAGCAAGGCGCTGGAAGACGCATCCTTCGTCGCTGTACGCGCGGCCCTGGCGCAGGGCGACCTTCCGCGCGCGGTGGCCGCCTTCGAGCATCTCCCCTGGCGCCCCGTGGCGACGACCAAACCCCAGCGCAGTGAAATCGAAAAAGCGATCTTGAAGGCCGCTCCGGCCACCGTCCCCTCCGTGACGCGCGTTTTCTCCACCGTGCCCGACCTCGACCCGAGCGGCGCCCCGGGGTGGGGTCCGCTCACCTTCACCCCCGGCGGCGATCTCCTGGTCCGCACCAAAGCCGGGCTCTCGATGATCAACGTGCAGACCGGCTCGGAAGGGGCCGCACAGGGCATCCCCAGTTGGCCCAGCGCGGTCACGAGCCTCGACGGGTCGGTGCGCTGGCTCTCCCTCTACGATGCGTGTGACGGCGCGTCGCTCCATGTGCGCTTCGGCGGGCCAGGCGACGCCCCCTTCGTGACGCCTCCGCCCGGCGAACTGCCGCCCGGAGCACGTGACTTACCAGTCCCCGTTCTTCCCCCGGTTCCCGCGCGATGCGCACCGGGCGCGAGCGCCGTCGCTCTCGAAACTGTTCCGCTCGCGTGGGGGGCGGCGGGTCTCGAAGCGTGGATGGGCGGGGAGCCTATCGTCGTTACGCCCGATTTCACGCAGGCGCGCCCGGTGGGCGGCGTGGGTTCGCTCGGTCAAAACGTGCACGCGGGTTCGCCTCGCTCACCCGACGGGCGCGCGTTCGCGCGCGGCACCAAGCTCGGCGTTCTCGTTCGTACCCCGAAAGCATGGCAAATGTGGCGTCCAGCCGATCTCGAAGGCGCTTACGCCTACGCCGATCTCCATGGCTGCACCGCGGCCAACGACGCCCGCGCCGTCGCTTGCGTGCGGAGCGGTCGACTCATCGCCATGTTGGCGCCAGTAGCGCCGTAAGGATCCTCGCTAGAGTCGCCGTTCGCCCATCGAGGGGGACTATGCTGCCCGCCATGCAGCGAAAGCTCCTCGCGCTCACCCTGTTTGCCTCGGCCTGCACCCGTTCGGGCGCGCCTTGCCCCCCCGCCCCGCCGCAGAGCGCCGCGCCCGCGCTCGCGAGCAGCGTCGTGCCCGCTGCGTCGTCCCGCGCGGCCGATCCGAACGACGTGCGCTCGATCGACGCTGTCCTCGCCGCCCTCTATGGTTCGGTGTCCGGGCCGCCGGGGCCGCGCGACTGGGATCGCGTGCGATCCATCTTCGCCCCGGGCGCCTGGGTCGCGCCGGTCGAACATCGCGCCAGCGGCAAGGCCGTTGCGCAAGTCATGAATCTCGAGGCCTTCATCGAGCGATCGGCGCGCAGCGTGTCCCACGAGGGCTTCTACGAAAAGGAAATTGCCCGCCGCGCTGATGCTTTCGGCAGCATCGTGCACGTCTTCAGCACCTACGAAGCCCGCCACAGCCCGGACGAGCCACGCGCCTTTCGGCGCGGAATCAACAGCATCCAACTCCTCAACGACGGAGATCGTTATTGGGTCGTCTCCGTGTACTGGGACACCGAGCGCGATGGTGCCCCCATCCCCGAGCCGTACCTGCCCGCGCGATGACCGGTCGCTAGCGGCGGTTGACGCGCTCGAGGTACGCGCCGGTGCGCGTGTCGACCTTGATCCACTCGCCCTCATTGATGAAGAGGGGCACGTTGATGGTCGCGCCGGTGGAGAGGGTGGCCGGCTTGCTGGCGCCGCTGGCGGTGTCCCCCTTGATGCCGGGCTCGCTGGAGGTGACTTGAATGACGACGTGCGCGGGCAATTCGACGCCGATGGGGTTGCCGTTGAAGAGCATCACCTCCACCTCGAGCCCGTCGCTGAGGAACCTTTTTTCTTCCCCCATGCCCTCGGAGCTGACGTGGATTTGGTCCCCCGTGGCCTGGTTCATGAACACGTAGGATTCGCCTTCGGGGTAGATGTACTGCATCTTGCGCTGCTCGATATCGGCGATTTCGACCGTTTCGCCCGATTTGTAGGTGCGCTCGATCACATTGCCGCTAATCAAGTTTTTGAGGCGGCAGCGGCTGAACGCCTGCCCTTTGCCGGGCTTGACGAATTGCGCCTCGAGGCAAACGTAAGGCGTTCCATCCACCAGCATTTTCAGGTTTTTTCGAATATCCTGCGTCGAGCTCATCGGCGCTCCTGGTAGCACGCTCCTTGGCTCTTTCGCAACCCCCGCACCCGCGCGCCTTGCTCTCCGGCGCCGATGTGCGGTACTTCCGGGCCGGCGATGATCAACGAATTCGATGAAGAGCTCCGCGAGTTAAAGCGCGAAATCATCGAAACGCGCGGCCTCATCATCAAGACCAACAATCTCACCAACGCGCTCTCGGCCGACCTCAAAAGCATCGCCAAGCGCCAGCACGGGTACGAGCGCCGCCTCATTTGGAACAGCGCTACGGCTTACGTCGTTTTCGTGGTGGTCGTATTCATCGCGCTGAAGCTTGCCTGGGATGCCCGCGTCGATGCCGTCCGCGCCGAGACCGAGCAGACGCGCCAATCGGTCGAGCGACTCTCGCGCGAGCTCAAAGAGGCGCAAAAGCGCGACGAAGAGCGCTCCAAGGCCGAGGCCCGCGCCTCTACTTTTTACGACCTCGTGCGGCAGGGGAAGAAGACGGAAGTCGTCGAGCAATTCGAAGCGCTGGGCAAGGAGCGCCTCACCAAGACCGAGCTTTCCGTCTTCACCGACGCGGTCGAGCGCGCGCGCGGGGACCTCTCCTTTGCCGCCTACCACCAGGGGCTCGATCACGCTCGGGTGGGGCGTTGGCACGAAGCGGCGACGTCCCTCGAAGAGGCGCTGCGCTACAAGGACGACGCCTCGCACACCCCCTCGGCGCGCTACAGCCTCGCCGACGCCTATCGGCACCTCAATCGGCAGCGCGACGCCATTCCCATCCTGATTCAGCTGTCAGAAGCCTCTTCCGACAAGGAGATCATGGACGACGCCACGTTCCTTCTTGCGCAATGCCTCATCGACATTCAAGCGTGGAACGACGCCAAGAACACGCTGCGCGGTTTCGGGCGGCGTTTTTCGGACAGCCCGCATCTGAACGAAGTGCGCATGCAGCTCGCAGAAATCAGCTTGCGCCATTGAAACGGCGCTGACGCGCGCGGCGCGATGAAAAAAGAATTCACAGGGAGGCGGGGAGGCGGGGAGAAAGAGACTCTTGGGTGGGTGCGGCGGGGCGCCTCAGGGTGGCGGCGGGCCGTGTTCGCGCGTGCACCTCACGCGATTGGAACAATACAAAATTCTCCCTGCCTCCCCGCCTCCCTGTGAATCCGAAGAAACGTACAGCGTGCGGCGCGACGTGATCCTCGACGGCATCCCTGCGCGAGCCGGGGTTAGCGGCTGCAGACGGCGAGGACTTGCTTCAGATCCGTTTGACCGGCGAGCACCTTCTGAATGCCGTCCTCGAGCAGCGTGATCATGCCGCCTTCGCGGGCGAGCGCGCGTATCTCTTCGACGAGCCCTTTCTTCTGGACGGCATGCTTCAGCGGGTCGGTCGTCACCAACAGCTCGTGAAGTCCGAGGCGCCCCTTGTAGCCAGATTGCCCGCAAGCGGAGCACCCCACCGCTCTCCAGAGCTTCAATCCGAAGGGGTGTTCTTCTTTGAGCAGCTTCTGAAAACGATCCATCCCATAGACGAGGCCTAGCTCCTCGAGCTCCGCTTTCTCCGGCGCGTATTGTTCGCGGCATTGCTTGCAGAGTGAACGAGCCAAACGCTGGGCCAAGATGCCGAGAAGCGCGTCGGCAAAGCTAAAAGGGTCGAGGCCCATGTCGATAAGGCGCGTGATCGTTTCGGGTGCGCTGTTCGTATGTAACGTGGACACCACGAGGTGTCCGGTGAGTGACGCCTCGACGGCGATGTTGGCCGTCTCTTCGTCCCGCATCTCGCCGACCATGATGACGTCGGGATCGGCACGCAAAAAAGCGCGCATCGCGCTGGCGAAGGTGAGCCCGATCTTGGAATTGACCTGCACCTGTCGAAGTCCGGGTTGGGTGATCTCCACCGGGTCCTCCGCGGTCCATATCTTCATGTCGACGGTGTTGATGGCCCCCAGGGCGGAGTGCAGCGTCGTCGTTTTGCCCGACCCAGTAGGGCCTACGCACAGAACGAGCCCATAGGGCATAGCGATGATTTTCCGGAGCTCCCGGAGATTGCGCTCGCTCAGCCCAATTTTATCGAGGGGCAGTGGCTTGGAGCCGGCGAGGATTCGAAGAACGATGTCTTCGTTGTTGTTGACCGTGGGGATGGTCGCTACACGAAGCTCGATTTCTCTTTCGCCGACACGAAAGCGGATTTTGCCGTCCTGCGGCTTGCGACGCTCCGAAATGTCGAGGAGGGCCATGATTTTGAAACGGGCGACGAGAGGCAGGCGAAACCCAGCGGGAATCTCCTGGTAGGCAACGCAGTCGCCATCGACGCGGAAGCGCACGCGCGTCGTGCGCTCTTTGCCGTTGGGCTCGAGATGAATGTCGGAAGCGCCGCGCCGATACGCGTCAATGACGATCTGATTGGCCAGTCGAATGATGGAGTTGTCGGACTCCTTGACGTTTCCCGTTTCCGCCGACTCGACCTCGGCGACGGCCTGGACGTCGTCCGACGCGAGGCTCTTCAGAATCGAGTCCATCTCGGTCGCCACTTTTTTGGCTTCGAGCTGATCGAGATAAGTCGGAATGTATTTTTCAAGCTGACTCGGCATGGCGACGACTTCGCCGACGAACTTCTTGCTCAGAATTCGCACCGAGTCGATGGCATCGACCGCCAGCGGATCGCTCATCGCTACCGTCAATGTGCGCGCATCGGATTCGATGGGAAGGATCTTGTGCTTTTCGATGAATTCCCGGGGAAGCTCTTCGATCGCCAGCAGATTGATGGAGCAGGTATCGAGATCGACGAAGGGAAGTTGGAATTTTTTGGCGAGCGTCATCGAGAGATCGATTTCGGTGACGAGGTTCATCTCGACCAGAATCTGTCCGATTCTCTTGCCGCCGCGCCGGCGCTGTTCGGCCAGAGCAAACTCGATGTCATGCGGATCGGCGAGACCCGCTTCGATGAGGACCTCGCCGAGCCGCGTGCCTTTGCGGCTTTGGAGCGATGCTGCCTGCTCCAGGGCGTGCCGATCGATCTTCCTGTGCTCGACCAGAATCTGACCGATCGGTGTTCGCTTCTGCTCTTTTTGAGCGGCTAGCCCCTTTTCGAGTGCGGTAGTGCCGACTCTCCCGTCGCGAACGAGCATCGAACCGAGCGGCTCGTTGAGCTCCTTCAGATTCACGCCGTGATGGTAGAAAAAGAGATCCCGGAAGGGACTGCGGGATTCGGCCGGGTGCGCGTAGAACCCGACGGCATCGGTCGCCGCCGGATCGACGAGGTCGACCAGGAACGTCTTGCCGGCACTCAGATGAATCTTGAGATCGCCCCTTCGGGCTTGGGGCAGCGGATCGGTGGGACCGCGATGAAATCCGATGTACGCGATTCGCTCTGCCGCCAAGGTCATCTTGGGGTGCGGGCTCGGCATGGTGAGCGTGAGATCGGCCGTCATCGGCGAAAACCGCGCGAGCGTGCCCGTCCGCGTCTGTCCGTCGAGCAAGCCCACCGTGACGACCTGCGGAGGATTGAACGCGCGGTCGTTGGCCATCGCTAGGCCACCACAACGGGCGAAGCCTCGAGAACATGAGCCCCGCGGGCAACGGATCCTCCGTCGATCCGCCCCGGGCGCGTGAAATCGGTGTGCGCGTCGCCGATTTCGCCGCGCAGGGGGGCTACCAGGGGAAGATTCCGGCCATCCGCAGTGACAAAATCGCACCGATCGGCGGCGACCGGTAGGCCGTGCCCAGTCCGTCGATCGTAAAGTCGGGCCTACGGAGCGGAACGAAGCCCGCGAGGGATATTTCCCATCCCACCGGCGCCGACCACCCCGCCAATGCCGCTTCGAAAGGCAGGGCGATCCATGGGCGCGTCCGGCGTTCGTTGCGCGTGACCCCTTCTGCTTCAGCGGTGACGGCGCCGGCGAGGGCGCCGGAACACGCATCGAAGCGGAGGCCGCTGCGCTCCCAGGCAGGCACGCAAATGCGAGCAAACCCTCCGAGCAGATTTTCGTGCACATTGCCGGGCCCGATCTGCAGTGTTTGGGGCAACCCCCAGAGAGCCCCCACGCTCAGGCGCAGCGGCGCGAAGCTCATGCCTACGTCGAAGGAGAGCGCCGGAGAAGCGGGACGCATCACGCCGGCGAGCCCCGCCACGGCCAAGGACATCGTCATTTCCCGTCGCGGGGAGGATGCAGGTGGCCGCGGAACCGCCGTCGCGACGGGGGAGGCGGCGGGGGGCGGCGGTGGTGGATCGACCTCCTTTTTCGGTTCGACGGCGGAATCCATGAGGAGTGCGAGCGTCAAAGCAACGGCGTGGCCGAGGGCCGAGCAGTTCGCCCCATCGTGCTCGAGGTTGCGAACGCTGCTGCCCCCCTCGGTACGAATCGTGGCCGACAACCGATCGTCCGTTCGCGCGAACGTGACGCGGTAGGGGACTGGTGAATCGAGCGCTGGTCGTCCGCGGATCTGCGCGATCTTGGTACCTAGGGCGTCGGCGTCGGGACAGCGCTCGGCGCCCGCGCCGCGTTCCACGACGAGGGTCGCTATCGTCTCGGCCCGCCCTCCGGGCGAAAACGTCAACAGCGTGACAAGTACGAGGCTCGAAACGATCCGCATTCGACGATCAGCGTAGAGCCCCCCGAAGGTACCCGATGCGGAAGCGCGTGCCTCACGCGGCTCCGCCCATTCTTCGCCATACCAGATCAGGCTCGGGTTCGGCCAAGGCACGCCCGGTGAGGGTGAGGCGGGCATCTTCGGTCGCGCGGCCGACCCGCATCCAAACTTTTGTGATCGCAGGGGGCGCATAGCCCCACTCAACTGCGAGTGGTACATCTCTAATTCGGCGTACCCATGGCCTTGTTTTCACCGCAGTTCCGAGCCATCTACGACGAGCATTTCGAATTCGTCTGGTGCTCGTTGCGCCGGCTAGGGGTGCGCGAAGCCGACACCATGGACCTCGTGCAAAAAGTATTTCTCACGGTACATGTCGGTTGGGGACAATTCGAGGGCCGCTCGAAGATTCGCACCTGGCTGTTCGGAATCTGTCGTCGCATTGCCAGTGATTACCGGCGCTCTTCACCGATCCGCCGCGAGATCGTGACGGACGCTGCGGCGATGGACTTGCGGCGCGACGATCATCACGGGCTCGGCGCAGAGTCGCGCCAACGCGCGAGCATTGCCGAGGCCATTTTGAATCGCATGCCCGAGCCGCAGCGGGTGGTGTTCGTACTTTTCGAGCTCGAGGAGATGTCGGGAGAGGACATCGCCGAGCTCTTGAACGTTTCGATCGGCACCGTGAGGTCGCGACTTCGCTTGGCGCGCGAGCGCTTTCGCCGCGAGGTGAAACGCCTTGCGGCGGCCGATCCCATGGCCCGAAAGGAGGCCGTCTGATGGGCGATCAGCCGCGATTGCTCGGCCTGACGAACGAGGGCGATGAGCTCGAGCGCGAGCTCTTGGGCAGCCTGCGCGACGTGTCTCCGCCGCCCGGTGCCAAAGGAGAGACTTGGAATCGGATCGCTGTCCCCGTCGCGGCCGCTGCGGCCATCGGGACCAGCAGCATCGCCGTGCACGCCGTCGCGCGCTCCGGCGCGGGTGCGGCGTTGCAAGCGACCAAATTGTTCACCGCCAAGGTCGTGGCCGGTGTCGCAATCGCCGGATCCATGGCGGCCGGCGGCGGATGGTGGGTGCATCAGCAGTCGGCCGCGCCTCCCATCGCTCGCATTCCCGAGCACGTCGCGCCGCCGGCACCGGCCCCTCCTCCTCTGCCTTCTCAAGCCACGGAACTCGCGGTTCCTGCGCCGCCCCCGGTCGAGGCCATCGAGCGCCCCTCCAAAGTCGACGTGCGCTCGCGGCGCGACTTGCTGTCGCTAGAGAGCCGCATGCTCACCGAAGCACGGGCCCAGCTGCGGGGAGGCGATCCGCGCGGCGCGCTCGCCACGCTCGAACGCTTGCGCGCGCGATCGGCAAAGGGCGTGCTCACGCAAGAGCGCGACGTGCTCGCGATTCAAATCGCGTCCGCGCTCGGTGACGGCGCGACGGCGAAGCGCAAGGCCAAGGAGTTTCTCGACGCGTATCCGGAAAGCCCGCACGCGCAGCAGTTGCGCCGGCTAGCGGCCGATCCGTGATGGCGCGGCGTAGCTTCGCCCGTGCGACGCGCGGCGCGGCTTTCACGGGGCTCGTCGCGCTGGCCGGTTGCGACGCTACGAACACGTCCATCGGAGCCTGGGCTCCCGAGGCGAGCACCGGTTTCTATCTCGAGGCAGAGAGCGGAGAGCTTTCGGGGGGGTTCACGATCGGAAAAGATACGTCCGCTTTTGGCGGCGGATGCATCGAGCCTCCGCTCGGCGCCGCGTCCCGCAACGAACCGGGGGCGGCCCGTGCTCGCTACGCGTTCGACGTTGCCACGCCGGGCATCTATCTCGCTTGGGGCCGGATACATTCCCCCGACGAATTGCACAACACGTTCTGGATGCAGATCGACGGCGGCAAGTGGTTTCTCTGGCGCATCACGACGGGCGAAGTTTGGTACTGGGTTCCGCTGCACGAGAACTTCAACTACGACAGGCCGCTCGAATTCGATCTCGATGTCGGGCCTCACCAGCTCGTCGTCGCCAACGCCGTCGAGGGAAACCGGCTCGATCGTTTTTACTTCACCGCCGACGGCGACACCCCGCCGGGCAACGATACGCCCTGTCGCCCCCCGCACTCCGTTCCCATGAACGGCATCTGCATTCCCAGCTGCGGGAGCCAGGGCGGCAACCAATGCAGCGCCACGCTCTGCCAAGGCCAAACGATTCTCACGGCTTACGACTGCGACGTCTGCTGCAAGGTGCCCTAGCCCGTCGCTCGCCCAAAAAAAGTGATCGCGCCTCATCCGGCCTCCCACTCACTTGGACACCGTGGCAATGCGCCTACTCGCCGGACTCTGCGGCATCCTTTGCTTCTCCGCCTGTACGGGGATCATCGCTGACTCGCCCGGCACAGGCTCGAGCTCGGGCGATCCGGGGCGAGGGGGCACGGGAATCGGAGGCGGCAGGGCGGGCGCCGGCGGCGTAACGGGACCGGGCGGCGTCGTAACGGGAAGTGGCGGCGCCGCGACGGGAACGGGCAGCGGCGGATCAAGTTCCACCGGCGGCGCCGGATCGGGGACCGGCGGCGGCGCGACCGGCGGGACGGGAGGCACGAGTGGCGGCGCTCCCCCCGGCGACAGTGGAACGAACGACGGCGGCACCGTCCCCGATCCTTGCGCGAATGCAGTCGTCGAGACGGGCCCCTCGACCATGCAGCTTCTCACGCGCGAGCAATATCTCAACAGCGTGCACGATCTCCTCGGTGCCGATATCAATCTCGATGCCGTCGTGCCCGACGGTCACGACCTTGCGACCTTCGGTCTCGTGCAGGGCAACGTCGCTCAGGTCGATCTCGAGAACTATTCGAAGGCGGCAGAAGCCGCCGCCGCGGCCGCAGTTGCCACGACCGCCAAGCTGGATGCGCTGGCGCCATGCCCGGCGAGCACTGCCGACAAGCGCGTCTGCGCGCGCACCTTCGTGCAGACGTTCGGCGCGCGCGCCTACCGCGCTCCGCTCACCGACGCCGCGGACATCGATCGTCATCTCGTCGTCTACGATCTCGGCGTAAGCACGAGCTACGCGCATGGCATCGAAATGATCGTGCGTGCCATGCTTCAGGCGCCACGCTTTCTCTACCGCGCTGAACCGGGCACCCTCGAGCGCGTCGGTGCACACGCCGTCAAGCTCTCCGGTTACGAAGTGGCGACCCGTCTCTCCTACGCGGTGTGGAACACCATGCCCGACGCGAAGCTCACCGCAGCGGCAGCGTCCGGCGCATTGTCCACGAAGGACGGCGTTGCCGCCGAGCTCGCGTGGATGCTGCGCGATGCGCGTGGAATCAAGGCGGTTCGGCGATTTCTCGAGGGGTGGGTCCACCTTGCCTCGGTCGAGTCGGTCGTCAAAGACAAACTGCTTTTTCCCGATTGGGCGAACCTCGCCGTCCGCACGTCTTTGCGCACGCAGGCGCAAACGTTTTTCGATCAGGTCCTCGACCCGGCCAACGGAAGTCTTTCGTCTCTCTTCACGCTCGAACGCACCGACGGATCCGGCAAAGGGATCCTCACCCTTCCCGCCCTGCTCGGCATCCTCGCCGGCGCCCAAGAGAGCTCGCCCATTTACCGCGGCAAATTCGTGCGCGAGCAACTGCTCTGTCAGGAGCTCCCGGCGCCGCCTGCCAACGTGCCCAAACCGCCCGACGTGCCGGCCGGCGTTTCGACGCGCGAGAAATTCAAACAGCACGAGGCCGACCCGGCCTGCTCGGGGTGCCACCGTATGATGGATCCCATCGGCTTCGGGTTCGAGAATTACGATGCCATCGGTCGCTATCGAACGATCGACAATGGCGCGCCGGTGGACGCCAGCGGCGAAGTTTTTCTGACGCGCGCACTCGACGGCAAGTTCGTCGGCGTCGCTGAGCTTGCCCAGCGGCTCGCGACCAGCGCAGAGGTCGAGGAGTGCATGGCGCGCCAGTGGTTCCGATTTTTCTTGAGCCGATTCGAGCAAGACGCCGACAAGTGCTCGATGCAGCGCGTCGTCGACCAGCTGCGGGCCACGGGCAGCAACCTCAATGCCCTGCCGGCTTCGCTGGTTGCAACCGACGCGTTCCTCTATCGCCGTCCCGTTGACGAGGTGTCGCCGTGAACCAGCCTCCGCGCGACATGCGCACCCGCCTCCACCGCCGCCGACTGTTGCAGGGCATGGGGTCGCTCGCGATCGCGCTGACGAGCCCCATCTGGCGCCCGTCGACCGCCTTCGGACAGGACGCCGGAACAGCGCCCAAAAAGAGGTTCATCGGACTTTTTTCGCCGAACGGCACCATCCCCTCGGCATTTTTTCCGGCGGGCACCGCCGCCGATGCGCCGCTCACGCTCGGCCCCATTCTCGCGCCGCTCGAAAAGCACAAATCCAGGCTGCTCGTCTTGAAGGGCGTGCACATGTCGTCGGCCAACGTCCCCCAGCCGGGCGGGCCGCACATGAAAGGCCCGGGAGCGATGTTCACCGGGGGAAAGCTGCTGGAAGGAAGCTTCCCCGGCGCGGGCGGACCGGCGGGGTATGCCGATCGCATTTCCGTCGATCAGTACATCGCCAACCGCATCGGCACCGCCACCACCTTTCGTTCGCTCGAATTCGGCGTGCGCGTCGAGGGGGGCGGCCCGCTCGAGATCATTTCGTACCGCGACTCCAATCAGCCCAACGCGTCCGTCGAAGATCCGTGGGCGATGTACGATCGCATTTTCGCCAATGGCAGCCTCTCCTCGACGCAGCTCGCCAAGCTCATCGCCGAGCGCAAAAGCGTGCTCGACTTTCTGAAGGATGACATCACGCGGCTGAAGCCCCGGATCAGCGCCAGCGATCGCGCGCGCCTCGACGCCCATCTCACGGGCATCGGCGGCATCGAGCAACAGCTGAACCAGACGAAAGCAGCTTGCACGCCGCTCACCATGCCGGCGAAATTCGACTCCAAAGACATCGCGAATTTCGACAAGGTGAGCCAGCTGCAGATGGACCTCATGCTGCTCGCGCACACCTGCGGTCTCACCCAGGTCTCTACGCTCATGTGGGCCAACGCCGATAGCTGGCAATATTTCCCCTTCGCTGGCGTCAACGAAGAGCACCACACGCTTTCTCACAGCGGCGACAGCGACACCGTGGCAACGGACAAGCTCGTCAAGATCAACACGTGGCACGCCGGACAGGTCGCCTACCTTCTCGACAAGCTCGCGGCCACGACCGAGGTCGGCGGCGGGTCGATGCTCGACAACACCGTGCTCTTGTGGGGCAACGAGCTCGGCGTCGGCAACAGTCACACCTATCAAAACATCCCCTGGGTCATCGCGGGAGGGGCGGGTCACTTCAAAACCGGCCGCTACCTCCAGTACAAAGATCAAAACCACAATAACCTGCTCGTCTCCGTGTGCCATGCCGTCGGCATCAGCGATACGACGACCTTCGGCATTCCCGAGCTCTGCACGGGGCCCCTCTCCGGCCTCACGGTGTAATGCCCTGGAACGGCGCGGGCCGTTTCAAGCATTCACAGGGAGGCGGGGAGGCGGGGAGGGATTGATTGGATCCGCTCCGCGGCAGAGAACGCGCGTCCACCCGTGCCGTGCCGCGTCGGCGACGGCACGCGCGCGTCGCGCGTCGACAACTCTGCGCCCCGACGCCCCAACAACAAATTCTCCCCGCCTCCCCGCCTCCCTGTGAATCCGATTCAGCGTACCTCGCCGCTCGCCGCCGCTCACATGACGCCGCGCGGAGGGGTCGCTTCGCTCATCTCTTCGACTTCTTCGACGAGAAGCTCCGAGCGAACGCGCTTCAAAAATGCCTCGCTCGCGCGCCGAGCTTCGAGGAGACCATCGGGGGCGTTGGCTTGTTTGCTTTTCTCGAGCGCGCCGTCGATCTGGGTGACGCTCGAAAAGAGGTGGCGCTGCAAATCGGCCGGCAAAAGATGGGAATTCTGGCGCATCACCGCGGTGAGATGACTCAAAGCGGAAACTCTCGCCGCGCCGTCCATCATCGGAGGGGCCACCGAGAGCGCCCGCACGACCGGCTCACCCGCGCCCGCGATTTCCTCGAGCGCTGTCAGCCTTTTGGCGATCACCTGACGTCGCATCTCGGCGCGGTCACCGAGCTCGGATTTGAGCAGCTCGAGCGATCGGGCGGCGTGCTGCCGCTCACGTTCCAGCTCTCGCACGAACTGTTGGCGCTTTTCTTCCAGCGTTTCAGAGTACCGGGCGCGCATCATTTCGAGCTCCCTCGCGGCGGTCGCTGCGAAGGCGGCCATGATGGCGGTGCGAATGGCGAACAAAAGAAAGACGACGATGGCAGCCCCCACGGCCCCGCCCGCGATGGCGACGCCGATCGAGCTCAAGACAGTCAGCATTGGCGTATGGTAACCGGAGAAGGCGCCTTCACCTAAGTCATCTCGAGACCTCTCTCGCTGCCGAGGGTGGGCGATCGACCGACCGGCGGGGTCTATTCCCCACGCGCCAAAGGTGCATTGCGAACGACGGCGAGGCGCGCCGCGTTCCAAGGTGGCCCTGGGTTTTCACCGGGTTGTGTGCCGATGAGCACCAGGGAAAGGCGATCGCCCTCGACCAGCGCCGATTCATCGATGCCACTCGCGGCGAGCGCTGTGGCGAGTGACACCGTGATCCCCGCAAAGGCGCCGCCCGGCGACGCGACGCGCAGCGTGGCCGCCCCGATGCTGAGCCCGAAATCGTCTCTGGTTACAGCGGTGAGTCCGTCGCGGGGCACGATTTGATACGGCCCGAGGTCGGCCGAAAAAATCGGAGCGCTGCCGCCCATACGCTCCGCGACGATGCGCGCGACGCCCACGGCCGCGCTGGCGTGCACCGATTGAAAACCGAAGCGCGCTCCCACCTCGCGGCGCGAAAGACGGACCAGGACGAGCCCTGCATTGGGAGCGCCGGTCGAAGCGCCGCACATCGCCGCGCGTGCAGGCGGTCGAAACACATCGATCGTGGCGTCGCTCGCGTCCCCTCCGTTCCCATCTCCCGCCTCACTCGCATCGCGCGAGGTGCCGCCGTCTTCCCTCGCGTCGCCGCCTTCGGCCACGTCGTCTCCCGCTTCGGCGTCGGCACCTGCCTCGGCATCGGCATAAGGCCATCGCAGCGCGCAACCGGTGACGACGCCGAGGTAGCTCCGTGCTTCGGCGAGAGTCCCTGCCGGAATCAGCGGCAGCGAAACCACGACCGGTCCGCGCCGGGCGCCGTCACTCGCGACCGCTCCGTCCGGCGCGTCCAGAATGGCGCTACATCCCGATCCGGCGTCGCCGCTCGCGTCGCCTCCGATCACGGCATAGGGATGCACCCCCATCGTCCTTGCATCGACACCTCGGAGCTGGTCGAGCACGAGGCTTCTTCCGAAGGGCAGCCCTCCCGCCGGCAGGGGGACGGCCTGGTCACGCATCTCCCGGTCCGCGGCGACCGGCACGAAACAGAAGCGCGCGCTCTCCGCGTCGGCGAGCCCATTCATCCAGGTCAATGTCCACGGATCGGCGGGTGGCTCGGGGGGCTCACTCACATCCACCCTGTCGTCGAGCGACGCTTCGCGAACGTCAGCCGGCGGTACGAGGATGCGCGGTTCTTCGCCTCGGATGTCGGCGGCCTCGCTGACATCGGTCGGGACCGATGAATCCGCCCCTTTTTGGGCCAGAAAATCGTGGTCGCCCGAACATCCTACGAGC
>Ga0193706_1000053_pt1 | contig 98457 bp, 71 predicted proteins | sample U3c1metaG_FD_160130 | JGI IMG/M metagenome (GOLD analysis project Ga0193706, IMG submission 160130) | Soil microbial communities from a riparian zone of the East river system, Colorado, United States - U3c1 | ecosystem: Environmental > Terrestrial > Soil > Riparian zone | place: USA: East River...
ACCGACCACGCCGATCGCGTCGTGCGGCGGCGCATCGAGAGCATCAGCGGCGTCGGCCAGGTGCGCCTCCTCGGCGGACGCAAGCGCCAGATCAACGTATCGGTCGACCCTACCAGGCTCCGCGCTCTCGGACTCTCCGCCGGAGACGTGGCGCGGGCCATCGACGCTCAGAACCTGACCATGCCCGGCGGGCGCGTCGACACCAGCCGCGATTTTTTGACCGTGCGCGTGCACGGTCGGGTGGAGAACGTCGAAGATCTCAGCAAGATCGTCATCAAGCAGGAGGCCGGCCGGGTCGTCCGCCTGGAGGACGTGGCCGAGGTGGAGGATGGGACCGAAGAGGCGGAGACCTCTGCCTTCTGGAACGGCGAACGCACCGTCATTCTCGCCTTGCGCAAGCAGTCGGGGACCAACACCGTCGCCGTCGTCGACGCCGTCAAGGCGCGCCTCGCCGAGGTGCGCAAGGAGCTGCCCCCGGGCTATTCCCTCGAGATCCAGCGCGATGGCTCGGCCGCCATTCGCACCGGCATCGACGCCGTCACCGAGCACTTGATCTTGGGCGCGCTCTTCGCTGCCGTCATCGTGCTGCTCTTCCTCGGCAACTTCCGCAGCACGATCATCGCCGCCATCGCCATTCCCACATCGATCGTGGGCACCTTCGCGCTCATGAAGATGCAGGGGTACACGCTCAACACCATCACCCTCTTGGCCCTCGCCCTGGCCGTCGGCATCGTCATCGACGACGCCATCGTCGTGCTCGAGAACATCTTCAAGCACGTCGAGGAGAAGGGCGAAGACCCGATGCAGGCCGCGGTTTCCGGGACCAAGGAGATCGGCCTCGCGGTGCTGGCGACGACGCTCTCCCTCATCGCCGTGTTCTTGCCCATCGCATTCATCGCCGGCATCCCCGGGCGCTTCTTGGGGAGCTTCGGCGTCACCATGGCCTTCGCCATCGCCGTCTCGCTCTTCGTGAGTTTCACGCTCACCCCCATGCTCGCCTCGCGCTGGCTCAAGGCCAAGGTGCCCGGCCAAAAGCGGGGACGGATGGAGCGCATCGTCGACGTCGCCTATCGGCCCTTGGAGCGCGGGTACGTCGGCCTTCTCGCGTGGTGCATGCGCCGGCGCTGGGTCGTGGTCCTGGCCTGCTTGGGCGTGTTCGCATCGACCGTTCCTCTGGCCGGCATGGCGAAGAAGGGGTTTCTGCCCGTCGACGACCGTGCGCAGTTCGAAGTGCAGGTCCGCCTCCCGGAAGGTCGCAGCTTGGCCGCTACCGAAGTGATCGGCGAGCGCGTGGCGCGTCTCATCCGCGAGATGCCCGAAGTGGTGGCAACCATGCTCACCATCGGCGACGACGATCAGCGCACGCCGAACCTGGCGCGCATCTACATCAAGCTGATTCCCCCCGACAAGCGGAAAGTCTCGCAGGATCTTCTCAAGGCGCGCGTTCGCGACCGCATTTTGCCCAATCTCTCGCCCGAGCTCCGGGTCTCCATCGCCGACGTCAACGAGTTCGGCGGCGGCCAGGCGACGGCGCGCATTCAATATTTGCTGGCTGGACCGGACCTCAAGGTCCTGGAGCAAGTCAACGGACGCATCATCGAGAAGATGAAGAAGGTGCCCGGCGCGGTCGACGTCGACTCGTCGCTCATCGTCGGCAAGCCCGAGCTCGGCATCTACGTCGACCGCGACCGCGCCGCCGATCTCGGCGTGCAAGTCGCCGACGTCGCGCAAGCGCTGCAGCTCTTCGTCGGGGGGCAGAAAGTCTCCAACTACGAGGAGGCGGGCGAGCAATACGACGTACGACTGCGCGCCGCCCCTGCCTATCGGACCGACGAAGATGCGCTGCAACTGCTGACCGTTCCTTCCAAGAAGGTGGGACAGGTCTCGCTGGCCGACGTGGTGTCCGTACGTCACGGCACCGGGCCGAGCATCATCGCCCGCTACCAGCGCGAGCGCCAGGTGACGTTCCTCGCCAACGCCGCGCCAGGCGTGAGCGAGGCCAACATCGGGGAAGCGTTGGCCAAGATTCTCAACGCCGAAACGTTGCCGCCGGGATTCCGTGTGCGTCCCTCGGGCCAGACCAAGTTGATGGCGGAGACGGGGATCAGCTTCGTGCTCGGTCTCTTGGCATCGATGGTTTTCATGTACCTCATCCTGGCGGCGCAGTTCGAATCGTGGCTGCACCCCGTCACCATTCTGCTGTCGCTCCCCCTCACCCTGCCGTTTGCCATTCTCTCGGTCGTCCTTTTCGACCAGGCGCTCGACATCTATTCGTTCCTCGGCATCTTCGTGCTCTTCGGTGTGGTGAAGAAGAACGCCATCCTGCAGATCGACCACACGAACCAGCTGCGCGTGCGCGGCATGCCTCGACTGGAAGCCATCCTCCTTGCCAACAAGGACCGGTTGCGTCCGATCTTGATGACGACGTTCGCCTTCGTGGCCGGCATGATCCCGCTCGTCACCTCCAAGGGCATCGGTGCCGGCTACAACCGCGCGACGGCCGGCGTGGTCGTCGGAGGTCAGGTGATGTCGCTTCTGCTCACTTTGGTGGCGGTGCCCGTCGCCTATTCCCTGTTCGACGACGCTTCGGCGTGGGTCGGACGACGCATCCTGTCGCGGCCCATCACGCCGAGAATGTCGGTGCCAGGAGCCATCGAACCGCGAGACAGCGATACCAACGGCAGCGGATACGCTCCGCGCGCGGTGAGCGATTCGCACGGCTGATCCCGTTCATGCTGGTCGGCGGGCCGGCGCGACGCTTCGGCCAGACCTCCAAATAGGACATCGATTCAGGTGCTTACGAGATATTTCTCGGACCGAGCGCCCGTGCTGCGATCGGCCACCGATTTTTTCTGAAATAATCCGGTCGCCCGCGGCGAACACTAGGCATGCCCGAACTCGGAGCTTGCTTGGTTCGCCTCGAACGCGCGACGCGGACCTACGACGCCGGAGACCTGCGCGTGGCGGCCCTGGCCGAGATCGATCTGTCGATTCAATCCGGCGAGCTCGTCGCCATCGCCGGCGCGTCAGGCTCGGGCAAGTCGACGGCGCTGAACATCCTGGGAACGTTGGACCGCCCCACCTCGGGCCGCTACTTCCTCGATGGCGAGCCCGTGGAGGGGCTGGACGACAGCGAGCTCGCGCGCATTCGCAACCGGAAAATCGGATTCGTCTTCCAAGGTTTCCACCTTCTCGAGCGGAGCTCGGCGCTCGAGAACGTGGAGCTGCCGATGATCTACGCCGGTGTCGCTCCGCGCGAGCGACGCCACCGGGCGGAGGCAGCGCTCGAGCGGGTGGGACTCGCGGGTCGCATGCACCATCGACCGGGACAGCTCTCGGGCGGCCAACAACAGCGCGTCGCCATCGCGCGCGCGGTCGTCAACGCGCCGCTTCTCCTGCTCGCCGACGAGCCGACCGGCGCACTCGATTCGGCCACGACGCAGGAGGTGCTCGCGCTTTTCTCCGAGCTCAACCAGCAAGGGACGACCATCATCATCGTGACGCACGACCCCAACGTCGCCGCTCACACGCGCCGCGTGATCACGTTTCGCGACGGCCACATCGTTTCCGACAGCGCGCATCCGCCTACGGTTTTGCTGCTCACCGCGGAGCCGCCCGCGCCCGGTGTCTCCTCCGCCATTCTCGTCCACCACGATCGGAGCCTCTCTTGAGCACGCCCCAAGAAGCGCATCGTCCGACTTCCCATCTACGCCGTCGCCGCAAATGGCCCTACGTGACGGTGGCCTTCCTTCTCTTGGGCGCGGGTTCCGCCTACGCGCTCCGGGCCCCCAAGCAGGAAATCATCGACCAGAACCTGGTGGTGATGGCCAAGCGTGCGCCACTCGCCATCGAAGTCATCGACGTTGGTCGCGTGGAAGCCTTCGAAGAGGTGGAGATTCTCTCCAAGGTGGCCGGCCGCGTGGCGGCGGTGCTCGTCAAGGACGGCGACGCAATCAAAAAAGGAGATCCGCTCATCCAGCTCGACACGCGTGACTTCGGGCGCGTCGTCGCCCGCGAACGAGCGATGCTGGCCACCGCGCAAGCGAAAGTGGCGTACGCGCTGCGCAACCTTGCTCGTAAGCGCGATCTCGCCAAGGAAGGTCTGCTCTCGGCGCTCGATCTCGAGGTGGCGGAACGCGAGCTCGAGCTGATGGAGCTCGACGTCCGCACCGCCCGCCTCACGTTGATCCAGGCCGAGGACCGACTGCGCGATTCGCGCATCGTTGCCCCCACTTCCGGCACCGCCATCCGCCGCAAGATCGAGCCGGGAGAGATGGTCATCCCCGGCGTCGAGTCGACCTTCGAGAAGCGCGCGCTGCTCATGATCGCCGATCTCTCCCGTCTCGTCATCAAGGTGGAGCTCAACCAGATCGACGTCTCCAAGGTGCGCCTCGGACAGCGCGTGACCGCCACGTTCGACGGTCTCGCCGACGAACACTTCGCTGCACAGGTGACGGAAATCTCACCGGCCTCCACCAAAGCCAAGGATCTCGACGTTTTCCCGATCAAAGCGGAGCTCGACCGACCCGACCCGCGCATCAAACCCGGCATGACCGCCGATGTGCGCATCCACATCGAGGAAAAACCGAATGCGGTCACCGTTCCCATCGAGTCGGTGCGCCGGGAGGCGGGCAAAGCGTTCGTCAAGCGCGTCATCGCGCAGGAGAAGACGCGGCACACCGAGCGGGTCGAGGTCGTCATCGGCACGCAGAACGATCGCTTCGCCGAAGTGCTCTCCGGCCTGGACGAGGGTGAACAGGTGCTCCTCGATCCTCCCTCGGCGAGCAAAGCCGAGAAGGCGATGTAGGGCGCGGGCAGGACGGTGTCGCCGCCATGCTGATGGAAGGCCTCAAGATCGCCTGGAGCTCGCTCTCCAGCCGCAAAGCGCGTTCGTTTCTCACGCTGAGTACCGTCGCCATCGGATGCTTCGCCATCGTACTGGCCGCCTCGCTCGCCGCGAGCGGGCTGGAGAGCCTGAAGCAAAGCATCGAAGAGCTGGGCGGGGCTCGACTCATTCTCGTCGAGCCCAAGCTGGCCGAGAGCGCGGAGAAGAAGCAGGCCCAGAGCGACGCCGAGATCGACGAGAACGATCGGGCCGCGCTCGCCACCGACATGCCGCACCTGGAAAGCCTCACCCACTACGCCGGGCTCGAGGAGCAGGACGTGATCTCCGATGTCGGTAGGTCGGCGCGCGCCGACTTCGTCGCCTCCGACGAAAGCTTCTTCGAACTCTTTCGCATGCGGGTCGCCGAGGGGCGCCCTCTCGACGCCGAGGATACGCGCGGCGCTACGCAGAACTGCGTGGTGGGACCCAAGGTCGCGGAAGCCGTCTGGTCCGATTCGGCCGTCGGCCACAAGCTCGCCATCGGCAAGCTGCATTGCCGCGTCGTGGGACGCTTTGCCGACAACAATCGATGGGGAACCAACTTCGGCTTCGACTGGAACAACGTGGTGGTGGTGCCCTTTCGCACGGCGGCGTTGCGCCTGCCCAACGTGCGGTCCAGCGCCGGCATCGCGCTGCGCACGGACACCCGCTCCGCCAACGACGTCGTCAAGCGCATGATCAACGCTCGCCTCGAGCGCAGCCACGCCGGGGTGGACGACTTTGCCATCTACGACCTCGCACAGGTGATGGATCGCTTCGAAACGACCTTCGCCCTGCTCGAGCTCTTGGTGGCGCTCTTCTCCGGCATTGCGCTCGTCATCGGCGGCGTTGGCATCATGAACATGATGCTGGTCAGCGTCTCCGAGCGTGTGCGCGAGATCGGCATTCGCAAAGCGCTCGGCGCGACACCGGCCAATCTTTCCCAGCAGTTTCTGCTGGAGTCGAGTCTCCTCTCCACGGCGGGGGGGGTGTTCGGAGTCGTGCTGGGAGTCGCCGCCGTTTTTGGGGCGGGGATCCTCATCCGGTCCTCGCTTTCCGGCTGGCTGTCGGTGTATTCGATTCCGGCAGTGGTGCTCGCGCTCGGCGCCTCCACGCTCACCGGCGCAGCATTCGGCTGGCTACCGGCGCGGCAAGCGGCGCGCCTCGATCCGGTGGAGGCCATCCGGCGATGATCTGGCGCGACCGGATACACGCCTTGCGGGCGCTCACGGGGCAGCGGCTTCGCACGCTCTTGACGCTGCTCGGGATCATCATCGGCAGCGGCGCCATCGTCCTCGTGGCGGGGCTCGTGCACGGCGCGGAAGCGGCGCTCGTGGCCGCCAACCAATCAGTGACGGGGTCGGACCTGGTACAGATTCGGGCCAAGGACCTGCCGCCGCGCGAACGCCTGCGCGGCCGGCCCGAGTTGTCGCGCGACGACAGCGCCGCCCTCGCCAATTCGCCGATGGGTCAAAACCGCCTGGCGCACAGCGAGAGCACCCAAGAAGTACGGGCCCAGCACGGCGCCAAGAGGAAAGCGGCGCGAATCGTGAGCGGTACGCCGGGGTCGATCGAGCTCTTTCGTCTGGAGATTTCGCAAGGGCGCTACCTCGACGAAGTCGACATGCGCGAAACGAAGCGGGTGTGCGTGATCGGCGAAGAGGTCTGGCAGGACCTCTTCGCCAGCGCGCCCATCGGAACGGCGAGTACCATCCGCACCGACAGCATCGTCTGGAGCGTGGTGGGCGTGCTCAAACACAAGCCGCTCATCGGCTCTACCACCGGGACCAACATCTGGGCGCGCAAGATCATCGTCCCCGAGACGACCTTCGACGCCGTCTACCCGCGCGAGCACAGGGTCCAGCGGGTCGTTCTGCTCGGCGAACGCGCGGGGGTCGATCGGGTCCCAGTCGACACCATCCGGCCCGCCATCACCGAGCTCTTGCTACGACGTCATCAGAACGCTCGAAACTTCAAGCTCGACGACTCCAAGGTACGCGACATGGAGCGGATGATCGTCCGGGTCGTGGGCCTGCTCTTGATCGCGAGCGGCATTCTCACGCTGGGGACCGGTGCCATCAACGTCGCCAACGTCATGTTCGTGTCAGTGGCGGAGCGAACCCGCGAGATTGGCCTGCGCCGCGCCCTCGGCGAGACGCGGCGCTCGATCCTCGCTCAGTTTCTGCTCGAGGCAGCCACCCTCGGCCTCATCGGCGGAACGATCGGCGTCGTCGCGGGGAGCGCCGCGGTCGGGCTCGGAGGTTTCGGTCTGATGAAGGTCTTTCCCGCTTTTGCCGCGCGCGTCGTGCCGTGGTCAATCGTCGCGGGGTTCGGGCTGTCGGTGACGGCGGGGCTCGTGGCGGGCCTCTTGCCGGCCCTGCGCGCAGCCCGCCTCGATCCCGTCGTCGCCCTGCGCTCGGAATAATCCTACGTTCCCTTGGCCTTCTTGGGCGGCAGAGGTTTGGCGAATCCGCGTTTTCGCATGAGGGCCGCGATGTCGGGGTCGCGACCGCGGAAAGCACGGTAACCGTCCGCCGGATCCACGGTGTCACCGGCCGAGAAGACGTTCTTGCGCAGCCGCTCGGCGACGTCTTTGTCGTAAGGCCCCTTCGCCTCGGTGAACGCTTCGTAGGCATCGGAGCTGAGCGTGTCCGACCAGAGGTAGCTGTAATATCCGGCCGAGTAGCCGTCTCCCGCGAAGACATGCGTAAACTGCGGGGTCCGGTGGCGCATCACGAGCTCGCTCGGCATTCCCTGCGCCTTCAGCGTTTCGCGCTCGAAGGCGTCGGGGTCGATCTCCTGCGCGCCCGCCAGATGCAGCTTCATGTCGACGATGGCGCTGCCCAGGTATTCGACGGTGCTGAAGCCCTGATTGAAAGTGGCTGTCTTCTCGATCTTGGCGACGAGCTCGCGCGGAATGGGTGCCCCGGTTTGGTAGTGCAGTGCGAATCGATTCAAGACTTCGGGCGTGAACATCCAGAACTCGAGCAACTGTGACGGGAACTCCACGTAATCGCGGGCGACGTTGGTGCCGGAGAGCGTCGGATAGGTGACGTCCGAAGAGAGGCCGTGGAGGGCGTGTCCGAACTCGTGGAACAACGTGCGCGAATCGGTCCAGCTGATGAGCACCGCTTCGCCCTCTTTTCCTTTGACGAAGTTGGAGTTGTTGCTGACGATCGTGGTGATCGGCGTCTTGAATCGCTCCTGGGTGCGGTACGCCTCCATCCACGCGCCCGAGCGTTTGCCGGCTCGCGCGTAGGGATCGAAGTACCAGAGTCCGATGTGCTTGCCGCTGGTCTTGTCCTTGACTTCCCAGACCTTGACGTCGGGGTGGTAGACCTCCACGCCTTCGACGGGCGTAAAGCTGAAATTGAGGAGCTCGCCGGCGACCCAGAACATGCCCTCCCGCAGCTTGTCGAGCTGGAGGTACGGTTTTACCTCGTTCTCGTCGAGATCGTACTTCGCCTTGCGCACCTTCTCCGCGTAAAAGCGGTAGTCCCAGGGGGCGATTTTGCGTTTCAGGCCTTCCTTGTTGGCAATGGCCTGCATGTCCGCGACTTCTTCCTTCACGCGCTTCACCGCGGAGGGCCACACCGCTTCCATGAGCTTGGTGGCGCGCTCGGGCGTCTTGGCCATGGAGTTCTCGAGACGCCAGTGGGCGTGGGTCGGGTAGCCGAGCAGCTTGGCCCGCTCGGCGCGCAGCTTCAGGACCTCGGTGATGATTTTGTTGTTGTCGTGCGCGTCGGCGTTGTCGCCGCGGTTGACGAAGTTTTTCCAGACCTTCTCGCGCAGATCGTCGCGTGTGGAATAGGCAAGAAACGGGTCCGCAGCCGAGCGCGTATTGTTGATGGCCCATTTCCCTTTGGCGCCGCGCGCTTCGGCCGCCGCTGCCGCACCGGCGCGCAGCGAATCGGGCAGGCCCGCCAAATCGGCTTCTTTGTCGAGAAGGAGACCGTTGTTCTCCTCGTCGGCGAGCACGTTCTGACTGAAGGTCGTATAGAGCGTCGCCAGGCGCTGGTTGATCTCGGAAAGACGTTTCTTGGAGGGCCCATCCAGCTTCGCGCCGGCGCGCACGAACGTCGTGTAGATCCGCCACACGAGTCGCTGCTGCTCGGGCGTCATCTTGCTCTTTTCGGGCGAGTTGTAGACCGCCTCGATGCGCTTGAAGAGCTTCTCGTTTTGCGTGATCTCGTCGGAGAATGCCGCAAGCTTGGGGGCCATCTCGCGTTCGACCGCCTGGAAGGCGGCGTCGTTCATGGTCGACGACCAGATGGCGAAGATGGTCTGCACGTTGTTGAAGGTGCGGCCGCCGTCTTCCATGGCACCGATGGTGTTGTCGAAGGTCGGCGCCGCGGCGTCACCGGCGATGGCGGCGATCTCGGTGCGATTTTCGTCCATCGCGGCCAAGAGAGCCGGTTTGAACTGATCGACCTTCACCTTGGCAAAGGGGGGCACGCCCCCATGCGGACCGACCCATTTTTCCAGCAACGGATTCTCGGCCTTCGCCGCGGGAGTCGCCGCGGGCGCAGGCGCAGCGGTGGGTGCAGGCGCGGCCACCGCCGTCGTCGGGCAGCGCGCGTCGTGCGACGAGGCGCACGCCAAAGGCAACAGAACGGCGGCACTGGCTCCGAGAATGAACGCGGTTCGCATCGGAAAGAGCTCCTTGCAAGAGGCGAAAAAGAGACGATCGACGGTGTGAGCGGGCGTAGCTTAGCGGCTCGTCGCGGCGCCGCACAGGCAACACGCTGCACGGAACGTCCTTTTCGCTGCAGGACCCCGCTTGCTCGAAAGCTCAATCACCGAAAGGCAACCCGCCTGACACCGACGTTGACGGCGGGTCCGGGTGTCGACGACACTCCGCGCATGAGCGAACGGGTGACGGTCGAACGCGACGACAAGGTGCTTCTCATCGGCGTCAATCGCCCGGAGAAGCGAAATGCTTTCGACCTCGCGACGATTGACGCACTCGGTGCCGCCTACGAAAAACTGGGCAACGATCCAGAAATCCGCGCCGGCGTCGTCTTCGGACACGGGGATCACTTTTCGGCTGGGCTCGACTTGGCCGAGGTCGGCCCGGTGGTCGCCGCCAAGGGACCAGCCGCGCTGGGGGGCAACTCCGCTTACGATCCCTTTGGACTTTGGGGCCCGCCGGTACCGAAACCGGTCGTCATGGCGGTGAGCGGCATTGCCTTCACGCTTTCGATCGAGCTCGCGCTGGCCAGCGACATCGTCGTGGCGGCCGAGGGCGTTCGGTTCCGACAGCTCGAGATCGCGCGCGGCATCCTCCCCTTCGGAGGTGCAACCATTCGTGGCCCCGAGAAACTCGGCTGGGGCAATGCCATGCGTTTCCTTCTGACCGCCGAGGAGTTCGGCGCGGCGGAAGCGCTGCGCATCGGTCTCGTGCAGGAGGTCGTGCCGCACGGCAAGCATGTGGAGCGCGCTCGTGCTCTGGCCAAGCTCATCGCCGAGCAAGCTCCGCTCGGCGTGCAAGGGACGCTCGCCAATGCGCGGATCGCCGCCGCGCAGGGGAGCGCCGCCGCGGCCGCGCATTTGAAGGACCTTCTGGCACGCATCATCGCCAGCGAAGACGCGGCGGAAGGGGTCAAAAGCTTCGTCGAGCGCCGTACCGCGACCTTTCGGGGCCGCTGACGCTAGCTCTTGATGACGCGAATCGACGCCTCGCTGGATTCCAGCGAGGTCCCGAGCTCCTTCACCAGGGTCTTGGCCAAGCTAGCCACCGTCGCGCTGGCTGCGGCGGCTAGCACCTTGCGGGCGATGCTGGGTTGCGGTTGGGCCACGAGCTCCGGATGCTCGATCATGCGTGACAACGCCTGGCGCAGGCGTCGCATCTTGGCCAGAGGGCGATTGCGCCGTCGTCTTCTGGCGGCGCCGACCGCGATCGTCACGCCGAAGGCGAGCACCCACCCCGCCGTGACGGCCGCCAGCACCGGTCCGTGCTTGCGCAGCTGCAATCGCCAGTCGAAAAGGTCATGCCGGCGTCGATCGAGCTCACCGACGATACCGGTGATGTTCTCCCGAATGTCTTCGACCTCGCGTTCGAGCTCTTGCGGCTCTTCTTCGCCCGTCGACTCCACCTTACCCGTACCCGTCAGCTCAACCGTTCCTGCGCCCATTGCGCGTCCTCCTTGAGTGTTTTCTGTGTTCGAGGCAGAAGTCTTCGCACGCGGGAAGCCCAACCGATCGCTCCCGCGACGCCGACGACGAGGAGTGTACCCGCCGCGACGATGAGCGCGGCGGCCCAGCCGGGAAGCGTCTCCGCCAGGGCAAGCGCCAGCGCGACGAAAAGAAGATTGAGCGTCACGAGCGCAGCGATCGCGGCCGCGGCCAAACCAGCGGCCGCCTTGATCTCGCTCTTCCATTCATCGCGCAGCTCTGCCTTGGCCAGTTCGACTTCCTTCGTGACGAGCTCTTTGGCCTCCTTGGCCAGCCGTCCTACGAGCTCGGCCGTGGACGCCGTCGCCAAGGGACCTTGGCGGTCCGCTGATCCTTCATCCTGCGTCATGGCGCCGTTGTTCCTCCTTCGGTCGCGATTGTTCGTTTTCGTCTTCCCGCGGTTCGGCGCGCGCGCGTGCTGGCGCATCGCCACCGCCGTCCGCTTGTTGAAGATCGGCGGCCGTCGGCGCGGGGTCCCCCTCGGGGTCCACGATGGAACCCGTCCTGGAAGGGCTCACACCCAGGAACTCCGGGGCCGGGATCTCGTCTCCTTTGGCGTTGCGCCATGCCCCCGGCGCGGCAAACAACTTGCCGTCGTTGCGGCGGACGAGGACGAGCTTCGCGTACGCTGCTCCCTGTGGGGTGACGACCCACCCTCCCGGTTTCCACGCCCAGCGCCGCCCGGACCACAGCCACTCGCCGTTCACCCACACCGCGTTGCCGGCGGGCTGTTCGGGTACGAGCTCGACGCGCGCCGGCGGCGGCGGATAGTCGACCTCGACGAGAGCGCTGGCTGGCTGCGATCCGTAGGGGGGATGGGGCAGGCCACCGCCGCAAGCGGCCATCGCGCATCCGAGAATCGCCTCGCGCCAGGTCATCGAAACCATCGGTGGACCGTGCGGCCGGTTCGCGCAATGGGGCTTGCGTCCGTAAGTTTTCGCGCACCTCAGGCGCACCTTTCGGCTGGTCCGCCCCTTGCTTAATGTCGGGCTTTGTGGCCACGCCGCGCGCTTCCTTCTTCGTTGTGCCGCATTTCTGCGCATGGGGGTTGGTCATGACTTCCGGTTGCGCGTCGATTCCGCAGCGACGCTCCGCTATCGATAAAGTCACGGTCCGTGGCGCCAAGGAGCTGTCGGCTTCCGACGTGGAAGAAAAGCTCGCCACCATGCCGAGTCCGAAGTTTCTCGGCCTGTTTCCCGGAGTCGTCTACGACTACGAGCTTTTCAGCCGCGGCACGCTGCAGCGCGATCTCGCGCGGGTCGAGCGGTTTTACCGTGCGCGCGGCTATTACGACGCGCGCGCAGTCGCCGGGCTCGTCACCAAGCCCAAAGAAAAGCACGTCCGCGTGCACGTCGAAGTCGAAGAGGGGCCTCCCGTCGTCAACTTGCCGTGCAAGTTGGAGGGCACCAACGGTCTGCCCAAGGAAATCATCGATGCCATCACCCAGGCGGCCCAGGACCAGCTCCCCCCCGGCGAGCCCTTCGACGAAGACAAGTTCGAGGAGGCGCAAAATGCGGTCCGCAAGGCACTCACCGATCGCGGCTACGCCTATGCCACGGTAGAACGGGATGCGCTCGTCGATCTGGTGAAGCACACCGCCTCGGCGGTCTTCACGGTCGCCCCCGATCAGCCAGCCAAGTTCGGGAAAGTCGTCATCCAGGGACGAACGTCCGATTCTGCCGTGGTCGACGTGGAGATCCCCGAATATGCGATGCGACGCGCCATCGATATCGAGGAGGGCAGGCCGTATTCGACGCAAGCGATCGAGGACGCGACGCGTGCCCTGCTCGACCTCGAAGTCTTCAGCGCCGTTGAAATCCAGCCCGAGCTCCCCGACCCTCCCCCTGCTTCGCACGTCGTTCCCCTCAAGGTGCACGTGGAGCCGAACCGGCTGCGACACCTGCGCCTGGGAGGCGGATTCGAGTTCGACCAACTGAAGACCGACCTGCACGGCCTCATCGGGTGGGAGGACAAAAATTTCCTCGGCGGCCTGCGCAGTTTTCGCGTCGATTTGAAACCGGGCTTCGTCCTCTATCCGCTGAGGCTCGACAACATCGTCACGCCCACCCGCCTCCTCCCCGAGGAACGCCTGCGCTTGCAGTTCAAGCAGCCGGGCTTCCTCGAGGCGCGGACCAACCTCTTCGTGCAGCCGGAGTTCAATATCTTCCCGCTGCTGGTGCGCTCCGATCCCACGACGGCGGGATCCATCGTGGGGTACCGCGAGGTGAAAGGCGCTACCTGGCTCGATCGCTCTTACGGCAAGCTTTACTCCAGCGTTGGCTACAACATCCAGATCGAGAACCCGTTTACGTACAAAGGGCCGCTCGATAACTATCTCTCGACGCTCGTCATCTCCTACCCCGAAGTCGTCGGGCGGCTCGATTTTCGCGACGACCGGGTTCACCCGCGCAAGGGGGTCTACCTGAGCGCGAACTTCCAATTTGCCGGCGGGCCGTTCGGCGGAAGCGCCGGCGACATGAAGACGCAACCGGAAGTGCGCGCCTACGTACCGGTCGCGTCGAGCGTCACGCTCGCCACCCGCGCGTCGATCGGTTTTCTCTTTCCGCGCAACTACGGCGACATCGTGCAAAACCACTTGGTCGAAGACGTGACGGACGACAATCGCGGGGAACGCACCCGCGACATCCAAACCGCTCTCTTTCGAGGCTTCTATTCAGGCGGCCCCAGCTCCAATCGCGGTTACCCGACGCGCGGCATCGCGCCCCATGGCGTCATCCCTTTCTTGAATCCGGCGACGGCGTCCCAGCAGGTGGCCAGCCGCTGCGACAATTTGATGGCGCCAGGGTTCGATTACGCCGCCTGTTCGGTCCCCATCGGCGGATTCACGCTGTGGGAGTTCTCCACCGAGCTGCGCATCGCCGTCACCGGCCCCCTCTCCGCCGCCGTCTTCGTCGACATGGGGGACGTCTCGCCCCAGCCGACGAACATTCGGCTCGGACATCTGCACATGTCGAGCGGCGTCGGCGCGCGCTACGACACGCCGGTCGGCCCGATTCGACTCGATATCGGCTATCGCATCCAGCCCCTTCAGGTCCTCGGCTTTCGCAACGAAAACGACGTTGCACGCCAGGATCCGGTGTCCGGTCTTCCCCCCAAGTTGCTCGGTGTTCCGCTCGCCATCGCGTTCGGAATCGGAGAGGCGTACTGACATGGCAGGTGAACACGGCCGCGCACGACGGGGATTTTGGCGGTGGGTCCTGCTCGTCGTGGAGTGGTTCGCGCTCGCGATAGGCGGCCTGATCGTCGCCGCTCTGCTTTCGCTCCAGCTGGGCATCGTCCGCAATTTCGTCCGTCTGAAGGTGAACGACGTGCTGGCAACGACCTTCGCCGGGCGCGTCGTCATCGAGCGCCTCGACCGCTTGAGCCTCACCGGCATCGGCGGCGCCCGGGTGCATGTCGAGGACCCGGGTGGAAAACCGGTGCTTCTCGTCGACGACGCGAGCGTCAGCATCGCCACCTTCGCCACGTTGCGGTCGTTCCTGCAGAAACACGGCGACCTCATCATCGACATCACGGCGGTGAAGCTCGCCTACGTCGATGCCAACCTCGATGCCGACGCTGACGGCAATTTCAAACTCTTGCAAGCTTTCGAGCCCAAGGAGAAGAAGACCGACGAGCCGCCCCCTTCGCGAGCGACGGTGATTCACTTGCGCCGCATCGCGCTTCAGCATGGCTGGGTTCACGGGCAGCCCAAGGATGCACCGTGGGTCGATACCGATCTCGACCGGTTGGACCTTTCGCTCATCGTCGGGGGCGACCGCACCGTTGCCGATCTGGCGACCCTCGATGTGGCGGCGCGCGCGCTGCCCCAGGGAGTGGACCTGCGCGCGCACCTCGAAGCGCACTACGCCAAGCCCGCGCCGAGCGGCGGCGACCAGGCGGGACGCGTCGATCTGAAGGGTGAGGTCAGCGGGGTTCCCTTTTTCCTCCGTGGGTCGATCGATGGCCCCGAAGTCGTCGGCAGCCTCGACGTCCCCAAGATGACCCCCGAGGATGCACGGCGCATCGCTCCCAGCGCTGCCCTGACGCAAAACCTGATGGCACATGCCGAAGCGCGCGGCCGCCTTCCGGACCTGAACGCCAAGGTACACGTCGGCCTCGGCAAAGGATCGCTCGACCTCGACGCGCGCGCGTCGATCGCCGAAGAGAAGAAAATCCACGCCACCATCAGCGCGAAAAAGATCGACGCCCACGCGCTCTCGCAAACGGCCCCTACCTCCCACGTCGGGGCCGACGCGACCATCGACCTCGTCATGCACGCCAACGGCGATGGCAACGGCAAGTACGTGCTCGATGTGCCGTCCGGCGACGTCGGCGGCAACCTCGTACCCGCCACGCATTTCGAAGGGCAAATGAAGATGTCCCGCTCGCCCGACGGGGCGACGGAGCTTAGCGTCCAGGGGCAGGGGGACATCGACGAGCCCGGGGCGCGCACCCGACTGCGCTTCGACCTGCAGCAGCGCGGCCCGTCGTCGACCGTCGATTTCCAAGTGAACACCGTCGCTGCCAAGCTCGATCGAACGCGGTTCGGTAACACCATTTCCGGCTCCGCCTCGCTGGACGCCCAGGGCATCGTGACCGTGGGCAGCGCGACCAAGGTGGATGCGACGCTCTATCTTCGCGCCTCGCGCATCGCGGCCGGCGATACGCGCGTCGATCAGGCGACGCTCCGCGCCAAGGTGCAGGGCGACATCGCCGCCCCGAACAGCGGCACCGTGGACGTCCAATTGCAGGGCCGCGGCTTCGTCGCAGCGGGAATGCAATTCGCGACCGCTGCGGTAGCCATGCGAGGCACCATGCGAGCGTCGGAGGTGACGGTTTCGCTCGTCCCTACGGACGGCCCGAGCATCGACGGCAGCACCTGGGTCGCGATCGATGACGGCGTCGGCCTGCGGAACACGCGTCTGCAGATCGCCCGCGATGAGGTGACGGCGCTGCTGCGGGTGGCCACGGTGCGATCGGCGCAGGGCAAGACACAGGTGGAAGGCGTTTCCCTCGAGGGCGTGGGCGAGCCACTGCACGCCGATGTGAGCCAGACGCCGCGAGAGCTCGTCGTTCACGCGACCAGCGAAGGCCTGGACATCACCAAGATCGGGCGGCTCTTTCGACGGCGCGATCTGAGCGCCGGACGCCTGGCGCTCGACGTCGATCTGACCTTGCGCGCCGCGTCTGCCACCGGCCACGTGCGGGCGAATCTCGAAAACGCTGCTTTTGCGCGAGTCAAAAATGGTAACGCTCAGATCGATACGAAATTTTCGGGCCGGCGCGTCGAGGCCACCGTCCACGCGGCGCTCGGAGAAATCGGAAAGCTCGACGTGGAAGAGTGTCAATTCGAGCTCGAAGGGAACGCCCCCTTCGGCATGGCTGCGTTGGAGAAGGCGCACGGGCGGCTGGCGCTCGATTCGCAAATCAACATCGGGCGCATCAAGGCGCTCTTGCCGCGCGGTTCCGTACCTTTTACCGACATGCAAGGCGCGCTGCACGTCAAAGGGGAGATCGCACGGAGCTCCGTCGACGAGCCTCCGGAGTTTCAACTTTCGTTCGCCACCCGAGGGCTCGTCTTGTCGGGTCGCGGCGATGCCGAGGACCGCGAGCAGGTGGCCGAGGTGCGCGTCGACCCCACCCCCCCCTGGAGCGTCGAAGGGGTGGACGTCGAGATGGCCGCCGCCGTGGCCAAGGATACGGGCGCCACGACCGTCAAGGGTCGCCTCTTCGACCGGCAAGGCACGGTCGTCTCCCTCGACGCCAGCTCGGATTCGATGCCTTACCGCCAATGGCTGAAAGCCAAGACCATCGACCCGAGTCGCCTGCATGACCTTCGCTGGGCAGCGGAGGTCGCCATTCCGAAGCGCGAGTTCAAGAAATTCCCCGCCGTCCTGAAGACGCAGCAGATGGGGGGCTCGGTCGGGGCGAGCGCGCATTTCGACGGCTCCCTGGGCAAACCCGACCTTCGTCTCCTGGTCGAGGTAAACGAATGGGTAACGCCCGTTCCTCGCGGCATGCAGCCGATCAACGCCAAGGTGGACGCTCACTACCAAAAGGGCGAAGGCGCGGTCGAGATCAACTTGACGTCTCAGGACAAGGAGCTCCTTTCGGGGACGGTTGAAATGCGGGGCTCGCTTCCCGGGCTCCCCTCTTCGCCCAACGAGGCGACCACGCCGTGGCGCGCGTCGACGAAGATGCGCCTTGCCGAGTTTCCACTGGAGACGCTGGGCACCTTCTCGGATCTGCAAGCGAAGGGGGTCGTTTCGGGCGAGCTCACGATCGACGACGTGCACCAGGATGCCCGCGCGAAGGCACAGATCGCCGTGCGCGATCTCCAGCTCGGCCGCGCCCGTTTTCCCCGCGGCACCGCCACGGTCGACTTCAATGGGCGGGTGCTGAGCGCGGCGCTGAAGCTCGACCAAACCGATGGCTTCGTGCAAACCCAGGCCCAGCTCGGCATGCGATGGGGTGCGGACACCGCGCCGACGGTGAAGACCGAGGAGCCTGCCTTCGTGGTGCTCAAGGCGAAGCAGTTTCGCGCGGCGGCCATCTTGCCCTTCGCGGCGGGCGCCGTGAGTCAGCTCGATGGTCGTATCGACGCCGATGCACGAATCGACATCGTGCCGGGCGGTGCGCCGCAGATGCGGGGCAACATCACGCTCGATCGAGGGCGCATCCAGTTGGCGCGCCTCGGTGAGCCGCTGCACGACGTCAAGATGCGCGTCGCGCTGACCCCGGACGGCGTGGTTCGTCTCGAGGACATCACGGCGCAGGGCTCGAGCGGCCGACTCAACGCGAAAGGAGTCGTCCGCTTGAATGGCTTTCAGCTGGTCGGGGCGCGGGCCAGCATCAGCATCCCCAAGAACGACCCTTTTCCCCTCGACGTCGACGGGCAGGCCATCGGAGAGGTCGACGCGGATATCACCATCGCCGCCGACGTGACGCCCGATCGGCGCACCATGAACGTCAAAGTGGACATTCCTCGCCTCCACACCCAGCTTCCTCTGGGGGCTTCGAACAAGCCGCAGGAGCTAGGCGAAGCCGACAAGATCCGCGTCGGCTATCTCCGTCGACCGAAACAGTTCGTGATCTTGCCGAAAGACGCAGAAGACCTCAAAGAGGACAACGCCCCCGCCGACGCAGAGCCGCCCACCACCACCAACGTCAGCATCCATTTGGGCGACGACGTCGAGGTCCGGAAGGGAAAGACGATCCGCATCGCGCTCACCGGAAACCCGAAGATCGAGCTGGGCGAGGAGCCGAAGATGTCGGGACAAATTCGGCTTACGCGCGGGATGTTGGAGGTCCAAGGCAAGCGCTTCCGAATCGAGAAGGGGGTCGTCACTTTCGTGGGCGCGCCCGATAACCCGCAGATCGTGGTCACCGCCGCCTGGGATGCTCCGGATGGCACCCGCGTGTATGCCGATTTCGTGGGACCGCTCAAGACGGGCAAAGTCAAACTCCGCTCCGAGCCATCGCGACCGCAAAACGAGATCCTGGCGCTCATCATGTTCGGAACGGCGGAAGGCTCCTCGTCGACCCCCTATCCGACCCAGCAACCCGACGGCGCCACGCGCGCGGGTGCCGTGGCCGGCGGGTTCGCCACCGAGGGATTGAGCAAAGGCCTCGACGAGCTCACGGGTCTCGACGTGTCGGCCAAGATTGACACCAGCAACTCGGCCAATCCGAGACCGGAGATCGAAGTGCAGATCGCCCGCGACATTTCGGTTCAGGTTGGATACGTGCTCGGGACCCCGAGCCCCGGCACCAATCCGGACCGCACGCTGCTGACCCTCGATTGGCGCTTCCGGCGAAACTGGTCGATGGAAACGACCTTCGGCGATCAGGGCAGCTCGATCGTCGATTTTCTGTGGCAGCACCGCTACTGATTTCCCGTGGCAGTGCCGCTATCGAGAGTTCGCCTCGGACCTTGGGCCGACGGCCGATTCGTTGCCTTGTTCTCGGCTCCCCCGGAAGGTATCGCTAGCATCCATCGGGACTCGCTATTTCTCGAAGGAAAGGGACGTTCTCCATGGTTTCGAGTCTGGCCATCGATGACGGGACGGCACATTTCCGAGAGCCCTATTCGGCTCACGCGCCGCCGCTCGACGACCACTTGGTTCAATTCTACGAGAGCGAAGATTCGCTCTGTGATGTCGTCACGACATTTCTTTCCGCTGGGCTCGCCGCAGGCGAACCAGCAATCGTCATCGCCACCGAAGCTCACCGCAAGGCCTTCCGCGCCCACTTGGCATCCACCGGTGTCGACGTCGAGGATGCGTGCCGATCGGGTCGGCTCACGCTGCTCGACGCGCGGGAGACCCTTTCCCAGCTGATGGTCGACGGCGCACCCGATCGCGATCGTTTCCATCGCGTGATCGGCGGCCTTCTCGCCGAGAAGTCGCTCGCCGCGGGCCACGTCTCCGCGCGCGCCTATGGCGAGATGGTCGATCTCCTCTGGAGAGAAGGCAATCCCGAGGCTGCTCTTCGCTTGGAACAGCTGTGGAACGATCTCCAGCACCAGCAGCCGTTCAAGCTGCTGTGCGCCTACGTGATGGGCAGCTTTTATCAGGAGGCGTCTGGCCTCCATGAGATTTGCAAGGCGCACGGGAGCGTGCTCGCGTTCGCGCCGCATCAACTCAACCCGCGCCCCGCTCCGGTAGCGTCGCCAGCTCCGCCCACCGAGAGCGCCATGAGCTCGCACGCCGAAAAGGCCGTGGCGGGCTCGTTCGGAGAACTGCGCCGAGCCGAGCAGGAGCTTCGCGATCGGCAGCGCGAGCTGCGAGACTTCGTCGAGAGCGCTCCGGTCGGGCTGCATCGGATCGCACCCGACGGCGTCATTCTGTGGGCCAATCGCGCCGAGCTCGAGCTTCTTGGCTACGCCGCCAGCGACTACATCGGGCGCAACGTGGCCGAATTCCACGTCGATGCGCGTGTCGCGGGAGAGCTCCTGGCGCGTCTCGGCAAGGGCGAAACGCTGCAAAACTTCGAGGCCACGCTGCGCAGCCGCGACGGATCGCCGAGGCACGTCAGCATCAGCTCCAACGTCCACTGGCGCGACGGCAAGTTCGCCTATGCGCGTTCTTTCACCCGCGACATCAGCGAGCTCAAACGCAACGAGCAAGAGAATCAGCACGCGCGGACGCGGGCTGAGCTCCTGTACAAGCTGGTAGGAGCGGTCGTCGACGCCGGCAACATCGACGACGTTTTTGCGGCGGCCCTCGACGCCCTTGGAACCGCCTTGCGGACGCCACGTTCGTCGATTCTCGTCTTCGATGCGCAGGGGCCGATGCGCTTCCGGGCATGGCGCGGTCTTTCCGATGACTACCGGCGCGCGGTGGACGGCCATTCGCCCTGGCCCCGCGACGCGTTCAACCCCGAGCCGATCATCGTGACCAACGCCGAAACCGACCCGGCCATGGTGTCCTATTTGCCGCTCTTTCGTGCCGAGGGGATCGCGGCCCTCGCCTTCATTCCGCTCGTTGCGGCTGGACGGCTGGTCGGAAAATTCATGGTCTACTACGAGCAGCCTCGCGTCATTTCTTCGCAGGAACTCGAGATCGCCAAGGCCATTGCCAATCATGTCGCCGCGGCCGTCGCCCGATTTTCGGCGGTTCAGGAGCTGGAGCAAGCCGTTCGCTTCAACGAAATGTTCACCGCCATACTCGGTCACGATCTGCGCAATCCTCTCGGTGGAATCCTGGCCACCGCCGACATGGCCATCCGTCGACCGGAGAGTGAAAAGATCCTCAAGCCGCTCGGCCGCATCATCTCCAGCGGGCAGCGCATGGCCCGCATGATCGATCAACTCCTGGATTTTACTCGGGCGCGACTCGGCACCGGCCTACCACTTCAGCTCAAGCGCATCGACCTGGAGCCGCTGGTTCGACAGGTCCTCGACGAGCTCGCGGTCGTTCATCGGGATCGGCCATTTCGTCTCGATCACAGCGGCAACACCAACGGCGTCTGGGACGATGATCGGCTCTGCCAGATCTTTTCGAACCTGGTCGGCAACGCCATTCAACACGGCATGGCGGAGAGCGGCGTCGACGTGCACATCGACGGAACTGCCGACGACGTGGTTCGGATTCGCGTTCACAACATGGGATCCGTGTCGCCCGAGCTCCTGCCCCGGCTGTTCGACCCCCTGACGGGCGGAGAGCGAAGACGCGAGAAGTCCAACGGGCTCGGCCTCGGGCTGTTCATCACGCAGCAGATAGCGAAGGCGCACGGCGGTCAGGTCGACGTCGTGTCGACCGAAGCGGCGGGAACGACATTCACCGTCTTCCTTCCGCGCGTCGCACCCGGTGGCGAAAAGGCAGCCTGAGATGAGCGTTTTGATCGTGGACGACGAACCTGGCCTCTGTGAATCGCTGCGCGATTTCCTGGAGGACGAAGGGTACGTCGTGTCCACCGCCAGCAACGGCGCCGAAGCGCTGCACCTTCTCGAAGGCGCCGATCTCCCCTGCGTCATGATTCTCGACCTGATCATGCCCGTCGTCACGGGAAACCAGGTCTACGAAAAGATGCAGAACGACCCGCGGCTCGCCAAAGTGCCGATCGTCGTCTCGACATCCGATCCGACGCGGGCGCCGGCCGGCGCTTTCATCATGAAGAAACCGATCAACCTCGATCGCCTCTTGGGTGCCGTAAAACTCCACTGCAAGGGTGACGCGCGCGCGCCACAGAACACCACGCCCCGAGAGGGGCGCACCGAAAACTAGAAGGTCTGGCCACGCGGCTTTCTCGTCCGGCGAGCGAGCTTGGCGAAATCGACCAACGCCGAAGCCTCGACGAGAGACCTGGGTCTCCTGTCCGATGTCACCGAACCGGCGTTGGGCGGCAGGGGCAGGCATCGGCATTGCAGGATGTCGGCTCCGCGGAGCCCCACTGCACGGCGTGCAGCGGGCGCGACGCAGAAGAGAGGGACTCATGAAGGCCATCGTATTTCACGGGATCGGGGATGTGCGGCTCGACGACGTCGGGGATCCCACCCTGAAGGAGCCCACGGACGCGATCATTCGCCTGACGGCAAGCGCCATTTGCGGCACGGACTTGCATATGGTGCGCGGCACGATGGCGGGCATGAAACCGGGCACCATTCTCGGCCACGAGGGTGTCGGTATCGTCGAAACGGTGGGAAGCGCTGTGCGAAACTTGGTCATCGGTGACCGCGTCGTCATCTGTTCGACCATCGCTTGTGGCGCCTGCTCCTATTGCCGAGCGGGCTACCAGGCCCAATGCGACAAGGCGAATCCCAATGGACCTGCCGCCGGAACGGCGTTCTTCGGCGGGCCGGCCACGAGTGGGCCCTTCGACGGGCTCCAAGCGGAAAAAGCTCGCGTTCCTTTTGCACATGTCACGTGCGTCAAGTTGCCCGACGAAGTGACGGACGAGCAGGCCATCCTGCTGTCCGACATTTTCCCGACCGCGTACTTCGGCGCCGAGCTCGCCGAGGTGACACCGGGTGACACCGTGGTCGTATTCGGCTGCGGGCCGGTGGGGCAGTTTGCAATCGCCAGCGCTCGATTGCTGGGAGCGGGACGAATCTTTGCCGTCGACGCCGTTCCATCGCGACTGGCCATGGCCCGTGCGCAAGGCGCGGAGGTGATCGACTATGAGGACGAGGATCCGGTCGCCACGTTGCGCGAGCTCACCGGAGGCATCGGCGCCGACCGCGCCATCGATGCGGTGGGGGTCGATGCCAACCGCGCTCATTCCGGCCCCGCCTCCGAGCAATCGAATGCCCACGCGAAGGACTTCAAACGCGAGATCGAGACGATCGCGCCCAAGGTGCACCCCGAGGGCGACAATTGGCTCCCCGGCGACGGACCATCGCAAGTGCTCAGCTGGGCGGTGGAAGGTCTCGCCAAGGCCGGCACCCTCGCCATCATCGGCGTCTACCCCGACACGGCCACGACCTTTCCCATCGGCAAGGCCATGAACAAAAACCTCACCGTCAAAATGGGCAACTGTAACCACCGCCGGTACGTGCCCATGCTGGTGGAAATGGTTCGCATGAACCGTGTCGACCCTACGACGGTGTTGACCCATATCGGCCCCCTCGTCTCGGCCATCGACGCTTACAAGGCATTCGATCGCCGCGAGTCGGGTTGGACGAAGGTGGAGCTCAAGCCGACCGCTCAGAATGGTCAACGCCCGCCATCCGCCTCGCAAGGCGTATAGTCTTCCCTCGCCGCTGGACCGCGGCGCGGACGATGAGCCATGAGCCAAGGATGCACGCACGATCGCAATCCATTTCGGCATGGCGATTGCTCCGAGCAAGAGCGATCCGCCATGCCGGATCAGACGGAGAGACACCATGGCCGCAAAAAGGAAGGCGACCCGAAAACGTTATCCCAAGGCCGCGAGCAAGAAGGTGGCAGCAACCATGCGCGAGCGAAAGCGCGGGACGCTTCGCTCCGGAGGATCGGGAAAAAAGGTAACGAGCCGCAAGCAGGCCATTGCCATTGGACTCTCGGAGGCGCGACGGTCGGGCGCCAAGGTCCCCCGAAAGCGCAGTGGGCGACGTAAAGGCGGGCCGAAACGCCGTGCCGCACATTAGCGGGGGAGTGGCGCCCATCGAAGCGCCGCGCGTCTCCCGTGACGGCAGGGAACGCGCCATACCACCTACCCCCCTGGCGCGCCGGCTGCCGATCGGTAGCGAGGTGACGGCCGAGGGTGTGCATTTTCGCGTTTGGGCGCCGGGACGCACCCGGGTAGCCGTGGTCATCGAGGGGAACCCGGTGGCGTCGATTGACCTCATCGCCGAATCCGGTGGGTACTTTTCGGCCATCGCTCCGGCCGTGCGCGCTGGCGACCGCTACCGATTCCGACTCGATGGGGAAGAAGGTCACTATCCGGACCCAGCCTCGCGCTTTCAGCCCGAGGGTCCCCACGGACCGTCCGAAGTCGTCGACCCCGCCCCGTTTCCTTGGACGGATGATGCGTGGCCCGGTGTCGGACGCCTCGGTCAAGTCATCTACGAAATGCACATCGGCACGTTCACACGCGAGGGCACGTGGGCTCGAGCGACGGAAGAGCTCGCAGAGCTTTCCCGGCTCGGCGTGACGGTGCTCGAAATCATGCCTCTCGCCGACTTCGCCGGGCAGTTCGGCTGGGGGTACGACGGCGTCGATTGGTTCGCGCCCACGCGCCTCTATGGGCGCCCCGACGACGTTCGCCGCTTCGTCGATCGTGCCCACGCCTTGGGGCTCGGCGTCATTCTCGACGTGGTCTACAACCACTTCGGCCCCGACGGCAACTACGTCACCCAGTTCACGAAGGACTACATGTCGGAAGAGCAGACCGAGTGGGGGCCTGCGCTCAACTACGACGGACAGAATTCCTTCGGCGTTCGTGAGTTCGTCATCAGCAACGCGCGCTATTGGATCGAAGAATTTCATTTCGACGGCCTTCGTTTCGATGCGACCCAGGGCATCTTCGACGCGTCGCCGACGCACATCTTGAGCGAAATCGCCACCGCCGTACGCGAGGCGGCAGCACCCCGCACGGTTCTACTCGTGGCTGAAAACGAGCCCCAGCAACCCCAACTGGTCCGATCCTCCACGACAGGCGGCTATGGGCTCGACGCCATGTGGAACGACGACTATCACCACAGTGCGTGGGTGGCGCTGACCGGCCAAAACGAGGCCTATTACAGCGACTATCGCGGCACCCCGCAGGAGCTCATTTCGGCCATCAAATGGGGATTTCTTTTCCAAGGGCAGCAATACGCCTGGCAGAAACAGCGGCGCGGCGCGCCGGCGCTGGATCTCGATCCTGCGGCCTTCGTGGTGTTTCTCCAGAACCATGACCAGGTCGCCAACTCCGGCAGCGGACAGCGGGTGCACGCGCTGACGAGCCCAGGGAAATACCGCGCCATGACGGCGCTCACGTTGCTCGCGCCGGGAACGCCGATGCTGTTCCAAGGACAAGAGTTCGCGTCGTCGGCTCGGTTCCTCTTCTTCGCCGATCACCAATCGGAGCTGGCCAAGCTGGTTCGCCAGGGTCGCGCCGCATTTCTCGCACAGTTTCCGGCGCTGGCGCTCCCCGAAGCGCAACGTCGGCTCCCTGATCCCAGTCATGCGTCCACCTTCGAGGCATGCAAGCTCGACTTGTCGGAGCGCGCCGCGCACGCTGCCGTGTACGCGCTGCATATCGACCTGCTCGACCTGCGACGCCGCGACCCCGCGTTTGGAGGCGCGCAAACCCTCGGCAACGTGGACGGGTTCGTCTTGAGTGACGCCGCGTTTGGAATTCGGATCTTCGGCGCGGAGGCAGGCGACCGTCTCCTTCTCGTGAATCTCGGCCGCCGACTCGATCTTGGCACGGTGGCGGATCCCTTGTTTGCTCCCCCCCAAGGGACGACTTGGTCCAAACTATGGTCGAGCAACGAAATCGCCTATGGCGGCGACGGAACGGCGCCGCTCGAATCTGAGCGGGGTGTCACCCTTCCGGCCGAATGCACCATCGTTCTGTCACCTACCCAGCCCTGAGGTCGTCGTGGACGAGCACACGCGGCAAACCGAGGATGAAGGTGCTCGCCCGAGCAACGGACCCCACTCCGATCCCGATCGGATCGGCGCCGACCATCCGAGCATTTCGCGCGAGTGGCTAGTGACCAACGGTCTCGGCGGCTACGCCTCGGGCACCGTGTCGGGCTTCATTGCCCGGCGTTTTCACGGCCTCCTCGTCGCGGCGCTCCCCGCCCCCGAAGGGCGCACGATGATGCTCAATCACCTTTCGGAAAAGCTGCGTTTTCCAGATCGACCGCCCATCGTCTTGAATGGAGAAGAACAACCGCAGGGCATGCTGGTTCCCAGCGCGTCACGCTACCTGGTCGACTTTCATTTGGACGCCGGCTTGCCCGTCTGGACCTACGCGGTCGGCGGCTTGACCATCGAGAAACGTCTTTGCCTCCCTCACGGGCAAAACACGACCCTCATCTCCTATAAGCTCGTCACCGGCGAGGGCGTCCGCATCGAGCTCCAGCCGTGGGTCAACTTCCGGCGTCATGACGGCCCCCTGAACGAGCTCATCGACGAGCCCTACGCCATGATCGTGCAAGGCGATCGCTACGAGATCTTCAAGCAGGGTACTCCCCCGCTGCGCCTCCGCGTGGAAGGTCCTCACCCTACCTTCACCATCGCCGGCGACCGGCTGAGGAACATCCGTTATCGAACGGAGGAAAGCCGTGGGTACGACTCGCAAGGCGACCTCCATAGCCCTGGGTACTTCGGCGTCGACTTGGTCTGCGAGCGCGCCGCGAGCTTCCTCGCTTCGGTCGAGCCGTGGGAGATTGCGTCGGCGCTCGAGCCATTGGCCGCCTTCGACATGGATCGTGTGCGGCGGGCCAGACTCCTCGCCTGCGCCCATCCGAGTGTCCAGACCGGCGCCGGCGCCGAGCTCGTCCTGGCAGCCGACCAGTTCGTCATCACCCCGGCCGGACGTTTGGCCGACGCCGCCCGCGCCCGAGCCGGCGGTGACGAGGTTCGGACGATCATCGCCGGCTACCACTGGTTTACCGACTGGGGCCGCGACACGATGATAGGCCTGGAAGGTTTGACGCTATCGGTTGGGCGGTTCGAAGAAGCAGCCTACGTTTTGCGGACCTTTGCTTACTACGTGCGCGATGGGCTCATTCCCAACATGTTTCCCGAAGGAAACAATGCTGGCCTCTATCACACCGCCGATGCCACGCTCTGGTACTTTCACGCCATCGATCGCTACGTCGAAATCAGCGGTGACGTCAGCTTGGTACGGCACCTCTTGCCCACCTTGCGCAGCATCATCGGACGGCACGTGGAGGGCACCCGCTTCGGCATCGCCGTCGACCGCCAAGACGGCCTCTTGCGACAAGGCGAAGAGGGCTACCAACTCACGTGGATGGACGCGAAAGTGGGCGATTACATCGTGACCCCGCGGCGGGGAAAGGCGGTCGAGATCTGCGCCCTCTGGTACAACGCCCTCATGTTGCTCGCCGGCTGGGAGCGCGAGCACGGCGACGCGGGAGCGGTCGGCCAGCTGGAGCGGCACGCCACCCTCGCGCAAAGCTCGTTCAACCGCCGATTTTGGTATGAAGACGGCGGCTATCTTTACGACATCGTCGATGGCGAAGCCGCCGACGACAATGCCCTCCGCCCCAATCAACTGCTGGCGATTTCCTTGAAACACCCCATCCTCGATCGCGCGCGCTGGAAGAGCGTCGTGCACGTCGTGCAGGACGCGCTCTTGACACCGGTCGGGCTGCGTACGCTCGCTCCGTCGCACCCTGACTACCGAGCCAAATACTTCGGCGATCTACACGCCCGCGACACGGCCTATCATCAAGGAACGGTGTGGGCATGGCTCATCGGGCCCTTCGTGGATGCCTGGCTCAAGGTGTACCCCGACGGCCAGCGTGACGCGCAACGCTTTCTGCAAGGCTTCGTGCCCCATCTTTCCGAGGCTGGCGTCGGGACCATCAGCGAGATCTTCGATGCCAGCCCCCCGTTTGCCCCGCGCGGGTGCGTGGCCCAGGCATGGAGCGTCGCCGAAGTGCTGCGCCTCTGGATCAAGACGTCGACCCCGAGCGGGGCCGACGTCCGATCGAGCGGCCGCTGACGCCGCTACTTCAGAGCGCGTAAAGAAACGCCAAGAGGTCGGCTTTCTCCTCTGCAGAAAGCTTCGTCCCTAGCACCAGGTTGAAAAACTCGACCGTGTCCTCGAGCGTGAGCAGGCGACCGTCATGCAGATACGGGGGGGAGTCCTTGATCCCGCGGAGCAACATGGTCTTGATGGGGCCGTCGGACGTCGCCAGAATGCCGTTGACCAAGCGAGGCTCGTAAAAGCGCTCCGCGTGCAGATCATGCATCAATTGATCGATGTAGTACGGGGGCGTGTGGCAGGTCGAGCACTTTGCTTTTCCAAAGAACAGATCTTGGCCCCGGGTTTCGGCGGCCGTTGCTCGGCTGGCATCGAGCTTGCCGTCGAGCCCGAGCTTCGGCGCCGGGGGCAAGGCGAGGATTCTCTGAAATTCCGCCATCCCCTGCACTTGCGCTCCTCGATCGAGCGGATTGAGCCCTTTTTTGGTGGCTAGCACCGGATCACCGTCGAAATACGCGGCGCGCTGCTCGAATTCCGTGAAATCTTCCACGCTCATGAGGGCCCGCTGGGAACCGAAGAGCTGCTGGATGTGGGTCCCTCGCAGCGATGGCGTATCGATGCGATGTCTCATTTCCTGCGGTCGGATGTCGCCGACCAGGTGCGTGCCTGCATTGGAATGGCCGTTGACGTGGCAATCGAAACAGGCAACCCCTTGGCTCGGCCGCTCGGAACGTCGGTCGTCGGTGAAGTTGAATTGCTGTTGCGCGAACGGGGTGAGCAGAAGCCGCAGTCCATCGAGCTGTTTCGGGTTCAGAACGCATTTGAAAAGCTCGAAGAAATTGTCCGTCGTCACCACCTGGCCCTGCGAGACGTCCCCAAGATCGGGACGCGTCGTCAAAAAGATGGCCGGAGGAAATTCCGGCAGGAACGGGTCGGGGAGATCGAAGTCGAGATCGAAGCGCGCGAGATTGCGGCCGGTCTGACGCAGGATTTCTTCGATGTGAAAGTGTGGGAAAAGCATTCCCCCCTCCGGCTGTTTCGGATGCGGCAAAGGCAGGAATCCGGGGGGAAACAGATCGGCGGCGCGAATTTGTTCCGGGGTCTGTTCCGCCAGCGCTTCCCAGGTCTGGCCAGTCGGCAGTTTGACGCGAACGCCCTGTTGCACTGGTTTTCCCCGGGACATCGTGACGTCGGGCGAGGGACGGTCGGCCAGATCGTAGCGGGCGTCGAGCAACGCTTGCTGGCGGGTCATGGCGATGTCCTTTTCCGCAATCTTGGCCTTCATGAGCGCGGGAAAGTCGACGTGTTGATCACCACCGCCGTTCATGTCGCCACACTTGGCTGGGGGCGGCGGCGAATTGGGCGGCGAATCACCGCCGTCGAGACGTCGCTGCGTCCCCGACGGCGTGCTGTTGTGCGAATCCGATGTCATGACCGGCTGCGTTCCACACGATACCGCGCAGAGAGCAAGCCAAAAGACCGAGGGTGAGCGACGAATCATGGAAAGCTCCTTCCGAGGTGCGCCTGTGTGCAGTTGGCTCCTCGACTTTTCGAAACCGCGGACGCTGATGCACGCGATGTACCCGTGGGAGTGAGCAGGAGCGGAACCGATGGTTCGAAACGCTCGCGATGACTATGCTCTCCTCCATGGTAGCGGCGCTGACGGCGGTGCGGGATCTGGGCCGCCTGCGGGCGATCGCCATGGTCCTGGCCAAGCACGGCTTTGGCGAAGTGCTCGGACGAATGGGTCTCGGCAGTCTCGCGCCGAAGTCATCACGCGCCGATGCCGAGCAGGGACGCGCGATCGCCTGGCCCGAGCGGGTGCGCTTGGTCCTCGAGGACCTCGGACCTTCGTTCATGAAGCTGGGGCAGATCGCGTCGACACGAACCGATCTCCTCCCTCCAGAACTCATCTCCGAGTTGAAGAAGCTGCAGGACGACGTGCCCCCCGTGGACTTTGGTGCGATCAAGGAGGAGGTGGAAGCATCCCTTGCCGCCTCGATCGGCGAGATTTACGCCGATTTCGAGGAGCGCCCACTGGCAGCGGCGACCATCGGACAGGTCCATCGTGCCCGACTTCGCGCCGTGCCCGCTCTGCCGGCGCCCGCACCGACGGCTTCCGCTGCCGCTGGTGACGCGCCGTCCACCACGGGCTCCAGCAGCACTGCGATCGAGCCCGACGTGGCGGTCAAGGTGCAGCGGCCTGGCGTACGCGCCACCATCGAGCGAGACGTCGAGCTGCTCGGCTTCTTGGCGGCAGTCTTGGATAGATCGGTTGCCGAGGCACGCGCCTACGATCCGATGGGTCTCGTGCGCGAGTTCGATCGCTCGATCACGGCGGAACTCGATTTTACGAATGAAGCCGCCAACGCGCAGCGCTTTCGGCAGAACTTCGAAGGACACCCCGAAGTCGCGTTCCCGCGCGTGTACAAGAGCGCATCCGCCAAGCGGGTGCTCACCACCGAATTTTTCGACGGGTTCCGCATCGATCAGGCCCTCCAGCGTGGGGTCGATGGCAAAAAGCTGGCGCGCATGGCCGTGCGCATCGTGGTCAAGATGATCTTCGAAGACGGCTTTTTTCACGCCGATCCCCACCCGGGCAACATCATCATCCAAGGAACCGTCGACGAGCCGGTGATTGGCCTCGTCGATCTCGGCATGGTGGGTCGACTTTCCCCCGAGCTCCGCAACAAGACGGTCGATCTCATGGTGGCCGCGGCTCGAAAGGACAGCATCGCCGTCGCCGACGCGCTCTACGCCATCGGCCGCCCCACCGCCAAGGTCGACATGCCCACTTTTCGCGCCGAGGTCTCCCTTTTGGCGGAGAAGTTCGTGGGGCTTCCGCTGCGCGAGATCGAGCTCTCGGCCTTGATCCGCGATCTCGTGGCCGTGGCGCTCAAGTTCGGGCTCGAGATTCCGACCGACTTCATGATGGTGGGCAAGGCGCTCATGACGTTGGAGGGAATGGGACGGCAACTCGACCCCGACCTCGACGTCTTCCAGGAGGCGCAACCGTATTTCCTGACCATTCTTCGCCGACGCTACGGTCCCGAACAGCTCGGAGGCGACCTGCTGCGCGGCATCACCCAGTTTGCGGGCGTGGCGCACGATGTGCCCCTTCACCTGCAGGAGGTTCTCGACGACCTTCGGGCTGGGCGGCTGGAGGTGCGAACCGTCGAGACGCAGCTTGCGCCTGGTCTCGACCGCCTGGGGCGGCGTGTCTTCAGCGGCTTCGTCGTGGCGTCGCTCAACGTCGCCGCCGGGCTCGCGCTCATTTCTTCTTGGCGCTATCGCGTCTGGGGCGCCGCCGTTCTGCTCGCTGCCTCCTGGATAGCGTGGGCCTTCCACGTCTCGGGCGAGGCGGTGCGAACGTGGTGGTCCAAAGGAAGGAAGCGACGCTGACGTTTCTGCCGGACGCGCCGACTACGCACGATCCTCGGTCGTGATCGGATCGCCGTGCACGCGCCGCCGCTCGAAATGGCGCAAGCGCGGGACCTGACGGGCCGGCTTCTCCGGTTCATCCAGGAGCAGGGCCAGATCGCGGGTCGTATCGATATCGACTTCGCCCGCGGGCCACTCGATCGACAGCGTGCCCGGATCATCGCGCAAGATCGCAGCCGCGCCGGCGTCACCGCTCAGCCCAAACAGACGTCGAAAGGCCGTCGCCGGGAACAACGCCGGCACGCCGACCACGCCGCTATAACGAGAAGCAACTTTCATGAAGCCAGCTTCATGCATGGCGATGAGCCGATCGAGGTGGTGTGCGTCGAGATGGGGCTGATCGCTCACCATGAGAATGAGCGCATGCAGATCCTTCTGGGCGGCCCAATGCGTGGCACAGCGAATCGACGACGCGATCCCTTCCCGCCAGCCGAGGTTCACGATGCAGCTCAGCGGAAGGTCGCTCACGACAGGCACGACGCGCTCGGCGTGGGCGCCCACGATGACCGCGACCTCGTCGGCGTTCGATCGCAGCGCTTGGAGGACCGCGTGCCTTACCAACTCGCGGCCACGCCAAAGCACGAGCTGCTTGGGAAGACCGAGACGTCGCGAGCCCCCCGCGGCGAGAATGGCGCAACCTACGCGGCTCATCCGACCCTCACTAGGCTGCTCTCGCCCACCAGACTGCTCTCGAGGGAGGCGAGGTGCGGCCGATGAATCCGGCCCCGGCATTGCGACAAGGGTCTCCCGCTCGACCCGCTCAGCACCGCTTGAATTTCTGCCATGACCGAGAGTCCTATCTCCTGTGGCGTTTCCGCGCCGATGTCGAGCCCGATGGGCGCGTGAATGCGTCCCAAAACTTCCGCCGAATCCGTCTGCTGGCCGATGTCCACCATGAGCCGTAACGTGCGAGCGCGCGGTCCGAGGATGCCGATGTAGCTCGTCTTCGATCCCAGAAGGCATCCCAGGAGGTCGCGATCGCGTTCGTAGTGGTGGGACAAGATGACGGCCGCAGGTCGCGCGCTGGCGTCGACGGCGGCGCAAAGCTCGTGCGCGGTGCCCGTCGCCAACTCGCCGAGTCCGTGGAATCGCTCGCGACTGAGCCAGCGCGGCTCGCTCGCCCAGATGACGACGCTCCAGCCCAGGTCACGCGCAAATCGAGCGAGTGGCACGGCATCCGGCCCCTCGCCGCAGATGAACAGTCGCGGCGGGGGCACCACCGGTTCCACGAGAACGTCGAGCGTTCCCTCCGGACGTGTGAGAACGAGTGTTCGCCCACTGCCCGTCGTCGCGACCTTCCGCGCCACCGCGACTTCCTTTCCTTCGAGGAGCCCGCGCCAGTCCGCCTCGCCGTAAAAGGCGACTTCGCCGGCCGCCGTGAGAGACGCGCGGCTACCCACGGGCACGCCGGGCACGCTCGAACGAAACACCGTCAGCAGGCAGCCGAACTGCTCGCGCGCCACGGTGCGGCCAATGAAATCGAGCGCCGCGTCGGCAGCAGCATGCTCGCGCTCGAGCAAGACTTCGACGACGCCGTTGCATCCGAAGCCCGACCCCCAACCGAGCTCGTCGTCATCGGAGGTCGAATCGTATTTCACCAGCACGGCGTCGTGCTCGCGCGTGCGCCACCAGGCCGTTTGGATGAGAGCTGCTTCCAGACAACCGGCACTGATCCCTCCCGTAACCGATCCGTCTCCTCCGATGATCATGCGAGCGCCGGGCCGCCGGTACGACGAACCGCTCACCTGCATGACGGTGGCTACCAGATAGCGCGTCTGCTCGGCGCGCAGCCGTCGCAGCGTCTGTGTGATGGCATGAATATCGCTCATGACGTGACCAGCACCTTGTCTAGCGTGATCGGAAGATCGCGCACCCGTTTGCCCGTTGCGTGATAAACGGCGTTGGCAATGGCTGCCACGCCTCCCGTGATGCCGATTTCACCGATTCCTTTGGCGCCGACCTCGCTCACGTGCGGGTCGTCTTCCTCGACCAGGATGACGTCGAGCACAGGAACGTCCGCGTGGACCGGCACGTGGTAGTCGGCGAGATCGCGGGTGACCAGCCTCCCCGTTCGAGCATCGCGCACCGTCTGCTCTTCGAGGGCGCATCCGATGGCCCACACCATTCCCCCGAGCAGCTGGCTGCGCGCGGTCTTTGCGTTGAGCACCTTGCCGGCTGCGAAAGCACCGACCATGCGGCTCACACGGACTTCGCCCACCGCTTCGTCGACGCGCACCTCCGCGAATTGAGCGCCGAAGGCGTAGGTGCCGTAGTTCTTGCGCTCGGCCTTCTCTTTGGCCTCGATGATGGCGGCGATGTCCTTTTGCTGCGCACTCTTCAGAATGTCGGCATAACTCTGGCGACGGCGCGGGTCGTCGCGATCGAACAATGCACCGTCGGCCGCGTCCATGCGATCCGGCTTCGTGCCGTGCAGCGCCGAGGACGGCGTCTCCGCCGCGAGCTCGCTCAATTTGCGTCGCAGCTCGAGGCAAACGAGCTTGACCGCCGATCCCACGCTGGCGGCCGTGCGCGACCCTGCCGAGAGCGGCGCCTCGGCAAAGGTCGTGTCTCCGAGCTCGAAGCGTACGCGATCGATGGGCAACGCGAGCGCGTCGGCCGCGACCTGGGTCATCACGGTGTAAGTGCCCGTGCCGAGGTCTTGGGAACCAGCGCGAACGAGCGCCGTGCCGTCAGCGAAGAGCCGCGCCTCTGCGGAAGATGCGCTCTGCCCGGCCGGATAAGCCGCCGTCGCCATGCCCCAGCCCACCAGCACGCCACCTTCGCGCAAGGAGCGGGGAGCCGTCGAGCGGCGCTCCCACCCGAAACGCCTGGCCGCCGACTCGTAGCAAGCGCGCAGCGCCTTGCTGGTCCACGGTTTGCCCGTTTCCGGATCGACTTCGGCGTAGTTTTTCAGACGCAGTGCCACCGGATCCATCTTCAACGCGTAGCTGAGCTCGTCCATGGCCGACTCGAGCGCGTAGTTGCCGGTCGCCTTCCCCGGCGCTCGCGTGAACGTCGGCGTGGAAATGTCGAGTCGAACGAGCCGGTGGCTGGTGCGCACGTTGGCGCACGCGTAAAGCATCCGGGAGACCACCGCCGACCCCTCCACGAACTCGTCGAAGCGCGAGGTCTCCGATAGGAGCTCATGACGAAGGGCCACCAGCGTCCCGTCCTGGCTGGCACCGAGGGCCAGCTTTTGTCGCGTTTGCGGACGAAACCCGACGAACGCAAACATCTGATGTCGCGTCAGCACGAGCTTCACCGGGCGCCCCACCACCCTGGCGGCCATGGCCGCCAGCGCGACATGCGACCAAGGCGAACCTTTGCAGCCGAAGCCCCCTCCCAAGAACTTGGAAATGACGCGGACCTTGTCGGGAGACAGACCGAAGAGCTGCGCAATTCTCTTGCGAACGACGAAGACGCCTTGGGTCGCGTCGTAGAGGGTAAGACGGTCCGGTCCGTGCCAAACCGCCATGGTGGCGTGAGGCTCCATGGGATTGTGATGCTCGCGGGGCGTCGTGTACGTCTGCTCGATGCGCACCGCGGCGGCGCCGAACGCGCGGTCGAAGTCGCCGCGCTCAGAATCGGCAGGGTCGCGCCCGGCTTGCTTGGGCGCGTAAGCATGCGCGGCTTCGCCCTCCATGCTCGTCACCGCCTGCTCCGCGCGGTAATCGACGGCGACGAGCGCAGCGGCATGCTGGGCGTGCTCCAGCGTATCGGCGATGACCACCGCGACGGGCTGGCCGTCGTAGTGCACCACGTCGTCCTGTAGCATTTGCAGACCGCGCTCTTGCGTGCCGGGTGCGGGTGCCGCAAGCCGCGGCGCGTTGTCGTGACCGATGACCGACAAAACCCCGGCCGCGCGCCGCGCCGCCTCGACGTCGATGGAACGGATGCGCCCCTTGCCGATGGTGCTGCCGACGATGACCGCATGAGCGACGTTGGCCACCGGAACGTCGGAGGAATAGACCGCGCGGCCGGTGACCTTGAGGCGGGCGTCGACGCGATCGAGCGGCTGACCGGTCCAGGTCTTCACGTGACCTCCGCGGCGGACGAGAGAGCGCGCACCAGCGTACTTTTCAGCAGCGCGACCTTGAACACGTTGTGCTTGCGCGTCTGCGCGGCGGCGACGCTGAGCGCCGCCGCTCGCTCGAAGGTGGCCAAGGTGGCGGGCTCCCCCACCAGCGCCTGCTCCGTTTCCACGCTCCTCCACGGCTTGGTGGCCACGCCGCCCAGCGCGACCCGTGCCGCGTGCACCCTTCCTTGCGCGACGTCGAGCGCCACCGCCGCCGAAGCGAGCGCAAACGCAAAGGACGCTCGATCGCGAACCTTGACGTACCGCGAGCGAGAAAAGAACGGCGTCGCCGGCAAGGTGATGTGGGTGATCACTTCACCCGGCTCGAGCACCGTTTCGAGCTCAGGATGGTCCTCGGGCAGACGATGGAAATCAGCGATGGGAATGGCCCGCGCACCAGCGGGCCGCTCGGTATGCACCGACGCTTCCAGCGCCATCAGCGCCACGCAGAGGTCGGAAGGATGCACGGCGATGCACGACGCGCTCGTCCCGAGGATGGCGTGCATGCGGTTGTACCCGTCCATCGCCGCGCAGCCCGACCCCGGTCGGCGTTTGTTGCACGCCGAGGCGACCTCACGAAAATACGGGCAGCGCGTGCGCTGCAGCAGATTGCCGGACATCGACGCCATGTTGCGAAGCTGCGGCGACGCGCCGGAAAGCAGCGCCTGGGAGATGGCGGGGTAGCGCGTCTTGATGAGAGGGTGATCGGCGACGTCGCTATTGCGTGCCAGGGCGCCGATGGCGACCCCACCCGCGGATTCCTCGACCTTCTGGTAAGGAAGGGCGTTGATGTCGACTATCCGGTTCGGTCGCTCGACACCGAGTTTCATGAGATCCAAGATCGATGTGCCGCCCGCGAGGTAGCTCGTTTCGGCGGCGCGGCCGGCGTCGACCGCACCGCGCGACTCCCGCACTCGCACGTATTGGAAAGGGTGCACGCTAGCCCTCCTTCCCCACCCTTTGAATAGCGGCCACGATGTTCGGATAGGCTCCGCAGCGGCAGAGATTGCCGCTCATGTGTTCGCGGATCTCCGCTGCCGACGTTGCTCGCCTTTCGCGCAGAAGGCCCACCGCGCTCATGATCTGACCTGGAGTGCAGTAACCGCATTGAAGGGCGTCCTCGGTGATGAACGCCTGCTGCATGGGGTGAAGCCGCTCTCCTTGCGCCAGCCCTTCGATGGTGACGATCTTCTCCGCCTCCACCATCACGGCGAGCGTGAGACAGGAGTTGATGCGGCGCCCGTTCACGAGCACTGTACACGTGCCGCACTGCCCCTGGTCGCACCCCTTTTTGGTTCCGGTAAGCGCCAATCTCTCTCGAAGCGCGTCGAGCAGCGTCACCCGCGGCTCGAGCCGCAGTCGATGCCGAACGCCGTTGACATCGAGCGTGACGTCGACCTCGGCCCCTGTCTCGGCGGCTCCGACCGGCGCTGCCGAGGCCTCTGGCAAGGTGCCGGTCTTGGCGCAGCCGTCCAGCAGCGCCAGCGTGAAACCCGCCACCAGACTCGATATCAAGACCTCCCGGCGTGAAAGCGCGAAGTCGCGTGGGGGCGCGAGGAGGGCGCGCCCCGCCGAACGCAGCGCACTCAACAGGTCGCCCAGGCCCCCGCCCGGGCCGGCGTGTCGCTCGAACTGAACGCGTTGCTCGTGATCGATGACGTAGACCGCTCGGTCCGGACCTCCCCCGCCCGCTGGAAACATCAGCCCGTAGCCAGCGAAGACGGCGGCCAGCTCTGTCTCCGAGATTTCATCGGCGCTTGCTAGCAATTCGAGCTCGTCGTCCGGACGAAAACACCAAATTCCGTCGCGCGAAATCAAAGCGAGGACGGCGCCGAGCCCTCGCAGCTCGGCGCGCAGGCCTCCCAGCGTCTCCTCGGAAAATGCCACGGCGCCTGCCCGCGCGAACAGGGCGAGCACCACCGGCTCCCCCTCGAAAGCACCGAGACGCAGCGTCCGTCCACCACCGAGGGTCAACGCAATGGGGGTGGCTCGCCTTTCGAGTCGGGGAGTTAAATGCAAGAAACCCATACGGCCTCCCTAAGGACAAGCCAACGCCTGCACGCATCCTTGCACGCTCGAACCACTGTCGTCATTGGCGATTGACGACTCGTCCGCCTTTGTCTCTACGGAGCGGGTGTTGTAAGACTTTCGCCTGAAGCCAACAGTGCCTCCCTTGGCATACGTCAGCCGGTCGTCCTGTCGACGGTTCACCTGCCGCCGAGGCCTTTGTGGATCGGCCCGGCCTCGTGCAAGCGGTTTTCGCTCTTGGCACGCATGGGTAAAGGCAGTTCTTTCTCTTCCCCGGTGACGGCCGCGGCGGGAGGCGTGGCAGGAGTGGGAGGCGTCGAAGACGTGGAGGGCACCGGAGGTGTTTCAGGATTTCTCGCCGGTGGCTCCGTGTTTCGGCAGCCTGTCACCCCCAGGAGAACGACGACCGAGCCCATGATCATCCGATGCATGCTGACCTCCGAGTTCTGGGGGCACGATTGGCGGCAGATTGGTAAGGATGGTGTTGCAGCGCGGCGACCCTGCAACGATGGTGCCTTCTCTCGGGTATTGGAAAATGCACGCTGAGGGACAGCCTATTGGCAATTGTCCAGGCCAGCGCGTGCGACCTTCGTCCGATCCGGTACGAAACGTGCCATCACGACGGCGACGTGCGCCCGCACCGTGAGCGATCTGCCCAGCGTTCGACGACGTGACGGACTTAGTCGACGCGCGGCTCGCGCGTCAGATAGAAGAAGTCGCGCTGCGATCGCCGCTCGAGGTAGGTGTTTCCTTCGTACGTGAATCCGTCGAAAAGGAGATACCCCTGAGGAGCTCCCGTTTTCGACGCGCGGAACGTCACGACGTGCGGATACGACCAATTGATATCGAGCTGCGCGACACTGGAAGCGCCGACGTGCTGCATTCCTCTTGCCAGCGCGCGTGCGTTGGTGGCGTTGCTCACCCCGACGTAGAGAATGCGGCCGCTCTGGTCGAGCCCGATGGCCGAGCGGCGCACCACGGTCCCCCCTCCCAGCGCGGTGCCCCAGGAGGTCGCGATCTCGCTCTTGAGGCCGGCATGCAAGGCGCCCTCTTCCACCATGCAAGCCGGCGCCTGCCGCCACCACGTCATTTCTTGCGAACGTGGCGCCATCGGGCTCCACGATGCGATCCCGACGCGGCCATCGGCATAGCCGGCGATGGCGCACGCCTTGTCACGCGGAGACAGGAGCGTGATGTCGTCCACCCTCATGCCGTATCGCCCGTGCTCGGTCTTGAAACCTCCGTTGAAGGCCGCCACGAGCGATGGTCGGTGCTCCTCACGGATGAGACCTGTCCGTACGTAATGCTGCCCCTCGTCCGTCGACGCCTCCGGCTCGATGGTCCCCGCCACGGCGTGAAGACGCGTGCGGCGCAGGTCGACAGCCACGATGAAAATCTCCGCAAATGATCTTTCCGGATCGGGATGTACCAGCGTCTTATAGAGGACCACCGGCTCATTTTGCTCGGCAAAATCGGCCACCGGCACCCATACGCCATCCCCCTTTGCGGCAACATCGCGGAAGAGGGGGCCCACGTCCTTCGGCAGAAACAACGACAGTTCCTGGGGACGTGCCGAAATCGCACCCTCTGTCGATCCCTCGCTGCCCGGCGTCAGGGGTGGATCGGGTATCGTCCAGTGCGCCGCCGGGCGCTCGCCTCGATGCCGCCAACGATTCCATCGATCGTCGAGGTCATAGGCCGACTCCTCGATTCGGCTGACGGCGTTCGTGCCGACGATCGCCCGCGCGGTGTCGGCCAGCCAAGGTCCAAGCCAGGCGACGTGGTGGATGGCGAACCACAACCACATCGCGGCCCACAGACCCATCCCCAGCACCGCCAAACTACCGCCGACGAACCAATGCCCTCTCCGACCTGAGGCCCGCCGGGCGAGGCGGGGACCAGCGGGCGCGATGGGCGGGACCGTTTTACGGGCCGCCTTGCGCCGGCCCGGTGCGCCGTCCGGCATGTCGCCGCCTGGGTTTTGCTCGGATGGGCCGATCATGTCGCTGCGACAAAGATAGTTTTGTCGCAGCGAAAGCCAAGCTGATTGTTACAGAGACGACGTTGCGTAAACCGTGCCAAGTGTGGCGGACTGCCTCAAAAACGCAGCCGGCGATGCGTGAACGCCTGGTACACCACCACGAGCAGGGCCGCGCCGAGCAGCGACATGACGAAACCCGCTGGCTCTCCTTCGCGATAGAAGCCGAGCATCCTCCCTAGGAGCCCCCCCGCGAACGCGCCCGCGATGCCAAGCGCCATCGACACGATCCATCCGCCTGGTTCCCGCCCCGGCACGATGAGCCGCGCCAGCGCCCCGACGACCAACCCGAACAAGAGAAACAGGAGAAAATCCATGACGACCTCCGGGGGTGAGACTTCGCTCGATCATCGAACCACGCCGACAAGGAGCAATCCTCGAGCCAGCAGCGCCGTCACAGAATCGCGCACGCCTTAAGCGCGAGACTCACGCGCGAGGGGCGCCCGATAAGACGCATGATTCCCCACATCGCTCGGGGATTCGCAGTATGTCATTCTGAGGCGAGGAAGAACCGCCGCAGCGTGCGGTGGTTCGCGTCAAGGCCCGCCTCTCGCGGGTCGCGCTCACCCTCGGAGGCCACACCGATGCCACGATCGGTTCTCGCGTCGCTACCACGAAGGATAACCGTCTCGGCGGCGCCCATTCGCTACTCGCTCGTCTCGATGCTTCTGCTTTGGGGCGGGACGGCGCGCGCGGCGGAATTCTACGTCGATCCCGCCGCGGGCTCCGCGAGCGGCGACGGGAGCATGGCCAGTCCATGGCAGACGCTCGAAGCCGTGGTCCAGGCCGGCCAATTCGGCAAGGCGATTCACGCTGGCGACACGGTTTGGCTGCGGACGGGCTATCACGGCGCATTTCCGGCGTCGGGCGGAACGTACGCGCCGCCCATCACGGTCGCGGCAGCCCCCGGACAGACGCCTCGACTGAGCCGCGTGTCATTCGCCCAGACGCACGGTTGGGTGGTGAGCGGATTGTCGATAAGTCCGTCGCATGCACCCTCTCCCCAAGTGGGGACCATGGTCCAGGTGGACAAGGCGAGCTCCGACGTGATGGTCAAGAGCTGCGACCTTTTCAGTGTGCCCGATGCATCGGCTTGGGGAGCCACCGAATGGATCAACTCCGCCAGCAGCGCGTTTCAAGTCAGCGGGGACCGGATCACCATCAGCAACAACAGCGCGAGGAACGTCCGCTTCGGGATCAGCGTCGATGGCCCCAACGCCCTCATCGAAAGTAACCAGATCGTCAATTTCTCCGCGGATGGACTGCGCGGCTTGGGTGACTTCGGAGTTTTTCAGTACAACCTGGTCAAGAACGCCTACGTCGACGACGCCTCGGGTGACACCAACCACGACGACGGTTTTCAGAGCTGGTCGGTCGGCGCGGGTGGCGTGGGGACCGGCGTCGTCACCGGCGTCGTGCTGCGCGGAAACTACTTCCTCAATCGCGAGGACCCGAGCCAGAAGTTGCCCAACGCCATGCAGGGCATCGGCTGTTTCGACGGTCTCTTCGACGGCTGGGTGGTGGAAAACAACGTGGTGGTGACCGACCACTGGCACGGCATCAGCTTCTACGGAATGAAAAACTCACGCATCGTGAACAACACCGTCATCGATGTGAACAGCGTCTCCCCCGGCCCGCCGTGGATCATGGTGACCCCCCACAAGGACGGCCGAGCCAGCGAAAACGTGCTCATTCGCAACAACCTCGCAACCGACTTCGATCTGACGGGCACTGCCATCGTCCAGGACCACAACACGACGCTCACCAACAACCTCGCGGCGTACTTCGTCGATCCGACCAAGTTCGACCTCCACCTTCTGCGGACCGCGCCGGCCGTCGACACCGGTAGCCCCGACCAAGCGCCCCCGCTCGACGCGGATCGCATTGCGCGACCTCAGGGCCCAGGAGTCGACCTCGGCGCCTACGAATGGCACGACCCGTCGGTGAAACCCGATGCTGGCGCCGACGCGGGCGGCAGCGGCGGCGCGGGCGGCACCGGATCCAGCGGCGCCGCAGGCTCCGGCGTCGGCGGAATGGATGCCGGAGGCAAGAGCGGGGCGGCAGGCTCGAGCACCGGCGGGTCGAGCGGGGCGGCAGGCTCGAGCACCGGCGGGTCGAGCGGTGCAGGAGGCTCGAGCACCGGCGGGTCGAGCGGAGCCGGCAGCTCGGGCACCGGCGGTTCGGGCGGAGCCGGGGGCTCGGGCACCGGCGGTTCCGGCGGAACGGGAGGCTCGAGCACCGGCGGGTCGAGCGGAACGGGAGGCTCGAGCGGCGCGGGGACGAGTGGAACGGGAGGCGCGACCGGCGTGAACGACGCGGGATCGACCGGCGGCGCCCCCGGTTCCTCGAGTGGATGCTCGTGTGGAATCGGTCGTCACCGCTCGGCGGCAGGCCCATGGTGGTGGATGGCGGCGCTCTTTTTATTCGGTCCGTGGCGAAGGCGCACCCAACACGGCCCGTGAAAGCATCCTTCGACCCTGTCGGTTTCGTGAAGCAACACGGCGTCGTTCTCGCGGCGGCCAAAGGACCGGTTCCCAACATTGCGGAGGCAGTCGCGGGCGCGCCCATACGTGGGAGCTGGTGGGGCCACGCGAAGGGCTCGCAGATCTTTCACGCGCTCTCCGCGATCGACGACTGTCCCGACATCCTTTGTTTTCGCCTGGTGCAAGGAAAAATCACCTTCGTCCATCGACGACGTTGGGCCGCACTGGTTCGGCTCGCCGATGGTATCGGCAAAGAAAGACTGGCCGCGGTCCAACAAGAGCACACCCCGACCGGCGCACACCGGAACGTGGTGACGCCATTTCCCGATTGGGTCCCGGCCGACGTCAAGAAGACTGCCGCCCATCTCTCCGAAGGCGAGGCGCGCGCCCAACTCGGACCCTGGCTTTTGCCGAACGCTGCGCCGTCGGGCAAAATGCGCCGCTGAGCAGACCGTCACCACTGTGCACGATTCGGCGAGCCGGCGGGCAGAACGTACAAGACGCGTCCCGTCGTTGGAGTTAACGTGGAAAAGTCCCCCCCGGGACGCGGGCCGGTCCGGCCCCGACGAGCGAGCGATCGACAGACCATGGACGTGACCTTCACCGGGATCATGCCCGCGATGACGACCCCTTTTCATCGCGATGGGACGGTCGATCACCACTTTCTGGCCGAGCACTGTGGCTGGCTCGTCGATCACGGATCGACGGGCTTGGTTCCCCTCGGATCGCTCGGTGAAGGCGGCACCCTGACGCACGCCGAGAAACGCGCCGTCCTCGAGACCTGCGTGCGCGCCGCGGGGGACCGTGTGCCCGTCATCGCGGCGATCTCGGGACTTGCCACGGCGGAAACCGTGGAGCTCGCGCAGGATGCGCAGAGCATCGGCTGCCGTGCGCTCATGGTGCTTCCACCCTACGTCTACAGCACCGACTGGCGCGAGATGAAAGCGCACGTCACTGCCGTCATCGGCGCCACCGAGCTGCCGTGCATGCTTTACAACAATCCCGTTGCGTACAGGACCGACTTCACACCCGAACACGTCGCCGAGCTGGCGCGCGCGTTTCCCCATCTTCGCGCCGTCAAGGAGTCATCGACCGACGTGCGGCGCGTCACCGCCCTGCGCGCCCTCTTGGGTGACCGCTTGCAGATCGCCATCGGCGTCGACGACGCCATCGTCGAAGGCATCCACGCTGGCGCGACGGGCTGGGTGGCAGGTCTCGTCAACGCTTTTCCCGCCGAGTCGGTCGCGCTCTTCCGCCACGCCGCGGCGGGGCGCCAAAAGGAAGCGCTGGCGCTCTACCGTTGGTTTTTGCCGCTCTTGCGCATGGATACCGTGCCCAAATTCGTACAGCTCATCAAGCTGGCGCAGGAGAAGGTCGGTCACGGCAGCGCGCGCGTGAGGCCGCCGCGCCTCGCGCTCGAGGGGGACGAGCTCGCCGCGGCGCTCGCAACCATCGACCGCGCCCTCGCAACGCGCACGGCGGAAGGGCACTGACATCCATCGCCGGGAACCCCATGAAGACCATGCATGTCGTTTGGGGGTCAGTGGTGCTTGCCGGTACGAGCTGCCTCTCGGCAAGTCGGCGTGAAGTGTCCGCTCCTTCCAATCCCTTGCAAGTCCTCATGGCCGAAGAATGGGCGGCGCGTATGCGCGACGACCCTCTCTTGGCGACGCAGTCCGATGTCCACGACTACGACCATCTGCTCCCCTCGGTCACGCCTGCCACCTACGAATGGATGTTCCAGCGCGATCGCCGCTTCCAGGAGCGCCTTGCGCATATCGACCCCGCCGCTCTCGGCACACAGGACAAGGTCAACCACGATCTCTTTGCCTTTGTACTGCAGCACCGCCTGGCGCTCGCACCCTTTCGTACCTATCGAATTCCGCTGACCAGCGACGACGGCTTCCACGTCGAAGCGATGCGGATGGGTATCGGCATCGCCATGAGACGAACACGCGACTACGAGAACTACATCGCGCGTCTGCACGCCGTGCCCGCCTACTTCGACGAGCAAGTGGCCAACATGCGCCAAGGAATCGCTGACGGCTTTACGCTGCCCGGCGCGGTCCTGCCTGGCATCGTTCAAGTCGTCGAGGCACAGCAATACGTATCGCCCGAAAAAACGCCATTTTTCGAGCCTTTCCAGCGGTTCCCCGACAGCGTCGCCGGGGCCGATCGCGAACGCCTGACCGACGCGGGAAAGCGCGCCATCGAAACTTGCGTGATCCCCGCCTACCGCAAGCTGCTCGTTTTCGTTGCGAGCGAGTACCGATCGCGAGCGCGGGCTACCCTCGGCGCCAGCGATCTGCCCAACGGCCCTGCTTATTACGCCGCGCTGGTGAAGTACTTCACCAACCTCGATGTGACGCCGGACCACGTCCATCGCATCGGACTCGCCGAGGTCGCCCGCATCCGCGCGGAGATGGACGCGGTGATCGAGCAGACCGGCTTCCACGGCAGCTTTGCCGATTTCCTCGAGTTCCTTCGTACCGACGCGCAGTTTTATGCGAAGACGCCGCAGCAGCTCGTGGAAAGAGCCTCTGCCATTGCCAAGGAGATCGACGGTATCCTGCCGGCCTACTTCGGCAAGCTGCCTCGCGCGCCCTACAGCGTGAAGCCGGTGCCGAACGAGCTGGCCCCCAACTACACCGGTGGCCGCTACGTGCCCGCGCCGCGCGGCGGCACCAAGGCCGCCGAATACTGGGTCAACACCTATGCTTTGGAGAAACGACCCCTCTACGCCCTCACCGCCCTCACGCTGCACGAGGCAGTGCCGGGGCATCATCTGCAAGGAGCGCTGGCGCGCGAGCTCACCGACGTGCCGCCCTTTCGTCTCGAGTTCTATCCTCACGCATTCGGCGAAGGGTGGGGTCTCTATGCAGAGAAGCTCGGCATCGAAATGAATCTCTACAAGACGCCTTACGACCATTTTGGCAGACTGAGCTACGAAATGTGGCGGGCCTGTCGGCTGGTCGTCGATACGGGTCTGCACGCCCACGGATGGTCCCGCGAGCGCGCCATCGATTACCTGGCCAGTCATACCGCCCTCTCTACCCAGGAAGTACGCACCGAAATCGATCGCTACATCGCCTGGCCCGGCCAGGCCCTCGCCTACAAGATGGGAGAGCTCAAGATTCTCGAGCTTCGCGCGAAGGCAAAGCATCTGCTCGGGCATCGCTTCGACGTTCGCGCCTTCCACGACGCCGTACTCGACAACGGCGGCGTGCCGCTCTCGATACTCGAACGGCAGATCGACGCGTACATCGCCGAAGCCAAGCACCACTGACGACGTTATCGGTGGGCGCAACGCACGACCGGTCGCGAGGCTCGCTCCACCGAGATGGCATACAAACCGTGCCGGCATCGGTAAGATGGGTGGCGAGCGTAAAATGACGGCGCGAAGGAGCTCATCCCCCTGGCAGGTGGACTTCGGGCTTCTCGAGAAGCTCTTCGATGAGCTCCCCGAGGTCGTCTTTTTCGTGAAGGATCTGGAGGGTCGTTATTCGAGCGTGAACGCCACGCTGCTCAAACGGTGCGGGTTCAAGCGCCGCGAGAAGCTCCTCGGGTTGACGGCGGAAGAGGTCTACCCGAAGCCCCTCGGGGCCGGTTACACCGCTCAAGATCAGCTCGTTTTGCAGAAAGGGGTCGAGATCCGCGACAAGCTGGAGCTTCACCTTTACCCGGGTGGCGGCCAGGGGTGGTGCCTGACGTTCAAGACGCCGATCCGCGATGCCGGTGGCGCCATCACCGGGTTGGTCGGAATCTCCCGCGATTTGCATCGTCCCGACGAGCGCGATGCCGACTACCGGCGGCTCGCACGAGCCATCGACGATCTGCAGGAGCGCTACGCCGAGCCGGTGCGCCTGGAGGCGCTGGCGCGCAGCGTGGGACTCTCGCTCGATCGTTTCGAGCGGCTGGTGAAGCGCGTCTTTTACCTGACCCCGCGCGAACTTCTCATCAAGACCCGCATCGAAGCGGCTTCGCAGCTGCTAAGGGAGGGGGATCGGTCGGTGGCCGACATTGCCTACGCGTGCGGCTATTGCGATCACAGCGCGTTCACGCGGCAGTTCAAAGCCACGGTCGGGGTGGCCCCCGCCGCCTTTCGCAACAGCCAGAGGATGGCCCCCGTCAGCGATCATTGAGCCCGGAGGACGACGCGCTCGGCGCCGCGACGAGCTTTCTCGCCCGTTCTTGACGCGAGGCAAAGCGATCGGGGCGTACGAGATCGAGTGCGATGGATGGTGCTTCATCGGACAGCATCTCGGCTACGAGCTTGCCGCTGACCGGGCCGAGGCTCACCCCCATCATGGCGTGGCCGGTGGCGGCGATGAGATTGGCAGGCTCGGGCCACCGTCCGAGGTACGGCAGCCCATCGGGCGAGCAAGGGCGCAGCCCGCACCAAGCACGCACGCTGCGAAAAGTCTCCGCCGGGAAATCGGGCAAATAGCGACCGACGGACTCGGCGATGCCGCGCACGCGCGCCAGATCGACCGCGGTGTCGACGCCCGCGAGCTCCATCGTTCCGCCGAAGCGCAACGAGGGTCCCATTGGGGTCACCGCCACGCGCGCTTCGGACAGGATGGCGCAGAGACGCGGAAGTCGCGGTGGCACATCGAGCGTCAGGCTATAGCCCTTGCCCGCTTCCATCGGCAAACGAAGGCCGAGCGCGCGCGCGAGCTCGGTCGACCATACGCCCCCCGCCAGCACGTATTCGTCTGCCACGAGCTCGCCGCGGCTCGTTCGCGCGGCTTGGATACGTCCGTTTCGCTCGCGCCACCCTTCCACGCTCGTTTCCCAGTGAAACGCGACGCCAGCTTTCTCCAGCTGGCCAATGAGCGCCGCCATCAGCCTGCGAGGCGACAGATGGCAGTCGAGCGGAAAGTAGATGGCGCCGGCGACTTCCATGCGAAGGTCCGGTTCGAGCCGCATCGCGTCGCTGGCACTGAAAAGCTCGGAGGGGATACCCAGCTCGCGCCCGACTTCGGCGGTCCGCGCCTCCTCTTTCAGACCGTGCTCTGTTTTGCACAGCAGCAAGAGTCCACGGCGCGAAAGGCCGAAGTCCTCGCCCCACTCGTCCGACCAGTCCTGAAAGCAGGCGCGGCTCTGAAGGTGTGCGTCGCGCAGAAAGGGCCCCGCACGGGCGACGTGCTCGGCATTGGCGGAGCGGAAAAAGCGCCACGCCCAGGCCGCGAGCTCGGCGCTCGGCCTCGGCTTCAAGTAGAACGGGCTCTCGGGGTCGGCCATGCACCGCAGCGCCAACGCCACCATCCCCGGCGCGGCCAGCGGCACGAAGTGGCTCGGCACGATCATGCCGGCATTGCCGTACGAGCACCCCATGCTCGCCGGCGTGCCGCGATCGAGCACCCGCACGCGATGCCCTTTGCGCGTCGCGTAGTAAGCAATCGACAAGCCGATGATGCCGGCACCGACGACTAAGACGTCTTTTCCCATAGGCTGCGGATGCCCCACTTCAGCGGATCGGCGTCGGCGAGGATCAACGTCGCGTCCGCGGTGACGTGCGCTGTCCCGGTGATGATGGGCAAGATACGGCCGGGATCGTTTTCGTCGATGGCGAAGCGACCTTCGAACACCGTTCCCATGATGCTCTCTTGTCGCCACACCTCGCCCGGCGCCAGCGCGCCATCGGCGTAGAGGCAGGCGAGCTTGGCGCTCGTCCCCGTGCCGCACGGCGACCGGTCGAAGGCCGCACCGGGGCAGAGGACGAAGTTCTTGCCATGCGCGGCGGATGTCGTTGGTGGACCCATGAGCTCGACGTGATCGACGTCGGCTCCCGCCTCGCCACGAATGCCGTCCCGCCGGAGAGCGTCGCGAATGCGGCGGCTCACGTCCGTCAGCGTCGCGACGTTGGGGTGCGAGAGCTCCTGACGATGGTCGGATACGAGAAAAAACCAGTTCCCTCCCCACGCCACGTCGCCGCTCACGCGCCCGAGCCCCGGCACGTCCACGCTCGCGGCGCGTAGGACGCGGTAGCTCGGAACGTTGGCGACCGAGACGCGCCCGTCGGCGTGCAACTCGGCCGACACGACGCCGACCGGTGTCTCGATCCGATGCTTGCCGGGCGAGATTCGCCCGAGCCACGCCAGCGTGACGACGAGACCCATCACGCCGTGACCGCACATGCCGAGGTAACCGACGTCGTTGAAGAAGATGACACCGGCCACGCACGTCGGATCGACGGGCTCGCACAGGAGAGCGCCCACCATGATGTTGGAGCCCCGCGGCTCGTTGACAATTGCGGATCGATAGTGGTCGTTGGCGGAACGTAGGCGCGCCAGCCGCTCCGTCAGTCCACCGCTGCCGAGATGGGGTCCCCCTTCGAGCACGACCCGCGTGGGCTCTCCTTCCGTATGGGAGTCCACCACCCGGATCCGTTGAGCTCGCGAAGCCCAGTCGCTCATGGATGTGGCGATCCTCGTTCCACGACAACGGTGTCTACCCTCACCATGCGCACAGCATGAGGGGAATGCGGCAGCCACGGCTTGTGGTCGTCCCCGACCTTGGCACGGGAAATCGGCAAAGCACACGACCCGCGGCGCATCATCGCGCCGCGCGCATCACGAGCGCAAGTCGTGCTCGATGCGACGCAGCAGAATCCGGCAGTTCGAACCGCCGAGCCACGTACCGAGCATCGGACGCAGGCCGGCGAGAAGGCGCGGTGCGTCGTCGACCTCCACGGTCTCTGGATCACGCCCGAGCGCACAGCCGGGAGCGAGAACCATTCAAGGCATAATATTCTGCCACTGTCATAACCTCTGGGACATCCTCAAGTACCGAGCAGGCTCGATGCGCCGCTGGGATTCTCGGGCCGCCGAGACATCGGCCCCGGCCGGCGCTCCACCGTACCCGCGAGATCGGCGACGCGAGCATCTTGGCTTGCCTGGCCTGAGCAATGAACCAGCTCAGGGCCGTGATGTCCATTCTTGCCACGCGTCCTTCGAAGGCGTGCCGCTCCCGTGAACGATGACGGCAATGTCGTCGACGATCGCCCACATCATGGCCTTGCCTGCCGTTCCTTCGACCATCGCCGAAGACTACACGCGATTGCGAGAAAGATGGCTCGCGACTATGCGCGGGCTAGAAGATGCGAGGGAGACTGCAATCTGCGCACTCACGCGGCCCGATCGCGTCCCCGCGCGTGCAGCGCCCATCCTTGCCTTCATAGCGGGTCCGCAGTACCAAAGAGACTGACAAGCAGAAGGAGGCGCACCGTGCGTTTGCAAACACGCTCTACCCGATTGCCTATCGGCAACTCGGATCGATCGTCGACCGCGGTGACCGCCGCCGCTTGGCTCATCACAGCGTCGATGTCCCTCGCTCTCGGTTGCGGCGCAGGCGACGTCGGCGATGGTGGAGGGCGTGGCGGCGGCCCCGCGACCGGCAGCGGTGGCCAAGGTGGCAATGGCGGGTCGACCACGGGCGGCGATGGCGGAACGAGCGGTGGCCAAGGCGGCAGCGGCGGATCCACCGGCGGCGTCGGAGGAACCAGCGGCGGCCAGAGCGGCTCCGCCGGGTCCACCAGCGGAACGGGTGGCCAAGCGGGCAAAGGCGGAAGTGGCGGGAGCACCGGAGGCAGCGCTGGTACGGGTGGCCAAGCGGGAACGGCCGGCACCGCTGGTGCGGCAGGCACAGCAGGCACAACGGGTGGTCAAGCTGGAACCGCTGGAATGGACGGCGGCGCGGGAACCGCGGGAAGCGGGGGCGGAGGGCCCACCGATGCGGGAACGAGCGGCTGCGGCAAGCCTTGGACTGGCGCCGACATCACGCAAGAGATGCGCAACGGGCGCGCACCGATGCAGGTGGCGAAACGCACCATCCTGATCGGCGGCGCGACGCGCGAGTACCTCGTCGCCGTGCCGAAGACGTACGATTCGGCCAAGCCTTATCCCCTCGTCATCGGTCTGCACGGCAGCGGCGGCAATCGCGATCAGCTGCGCGGCTACATGGACGTGGAGACGCCGGCCAACCAAGCCGCCGTCTTCATCTATCCCACCGGCACGCCGCAAAGCGACGGCGGCGTGAACGAATGGGACCTAGCGAGCACGAGCGTCGATCTCGTGCTCGTCGACTCCCTGATCGCCCAATACTCGAGCGAGCTTTGCATCGACCAGAAACGAATCTTCGCGACCGGGCACAGCTTCGGCGGTTGCATGTCCAATGCGCTCGGCTGTTTCCGCGGCAGGCCCTTCCGCGCCATCGCCCCCGTGGCGGGGTGCGCGGCACGCCAGACAGGGTGCACGGGCAGGATCGCGACGCTGCAGATCCACAGCCCGAAGGACACGTCGGTCCAATACAGCGGAGCCATCGGCGCCTGCACGCGCTACTTGCGCGCCAATACGTGCGACGAGATGCCCGCCTGCGGTTGCCACGCCATCGATGGCATCACCGACACGACCAAGCAATGCAATCAGATGGCGCAAGAGCCCTATCCCACGGCGATAAGCCTGGCGCCCACGGCCAACGACGACATGCCGCCCGTCGCACGCAACTATCTCAGCTGCGACACGGCCTACCCGGTGGGGTTCGTCGATCACTGGCGCCGCGAGAAGGCGACCGTCGGCGATCCCGCCGAGCGCTGGCACAACCCGCCCCCGTGGTCAGGGGCCCTCATCTGGGAATTCTTCGCCCGGCTCCCAGAAGCGGAAGTCGAATAGCGCGTACCGATGGCCGGCGCGGCCGACCGCACGCCGGTCAGGAGCGCCCCGAAGCGCGGAAGGCTTTGGGGGTGATGCCGGTCCAGCGGCGGAAGGCGCGGGTGAAGTTGGCGGCGTCGGAATAACCGAGTCGATCGGCGATTTCCTCGATGGCGAGATCTTCCCGACGGAGCAGCAGCATCGCTTTTCCGCGGCGCTGCTCGTCGAGGAGCTCGGAATACGAAGTCCCATCGGCTTCGAGCTTGCGTTTCAGCGTGCGCACGGACATGTGCATCCCCTTGGCGATGCGCGGCAAAGGGTGAAACCCGCCCTCTTCGCGGGGAAGGTGCGTCCGCACGTCGGCCACGATCGCGGCGCGCGGACCGATCGCTTCGAGCTCACGTTCACACTGCTCGCGGGCGAGACGCTGTGCCGTGGGATCGGAGAGCACGAGCGGCAAATCCAGAATCGACTTGTCGAAAATGAGCTGATGGCGCGGCTGATCGAAGCGCACCGGGCCCGGCGTGAGGGATGCAAACCGCGCGAAGTAGGCAGGTTCGGGAAATGCGAGATCCGCGCCTCCCCGCAGGGATCGTCCCGTGAGAGCATTGCCGATTTGCCAGATGCCGACGATGAGCGACATGATGATCACGTCGCGCGCGCTTCCGAATTCCGCGCGTTCTTCGATCACGACCATGGCGCGATCGTCGTCGACTTCGAGCCGCAAGGCGACCGCGGTGGTGCGCGTCGGGGCGAAACGGGCGGCGATGTCCAGCGCGTCGCCCAGCGTCGTCGCCGTCATCGCCGCGAATCCGAGATGACCGTGCGCCGAGATACGCATCGAAAGACCGAGGTGAAAACCGAGCCCTGGTTCGCCGGTCAGCGTGCGTGCCCGTTCGATGAGGCGTTCGAGCGTGGACAGCGGCAAACGCGTGGCCGGATCGGAAAGGCTCGCCTCGCTCACGTTCGAACCTGCCAAAAGTTCGGCCGGCGTCACCTGCCACCGCGCGGCGAGCTCCACCAGATGCAGCGCGTGCACGCCGGGCAGGGTGTGGTCGCCGCTGTTCGATGGCCGTCGTTCGCGATGCGTCGGGGGCATGGGTGGCCCCAAATGACAAGGGGCAGCACAAGGTAACCTGCCGCCCGTCGCCGCGCCACCTCGCCCATCCTCGCGGCGCGGGCCGCGAGGATGCCTCACCCGAAGACGAGCATGGTCTGACGACTCAGCGCGACCGCAGTTCCATCGGGCCCCCAAACCGTGACCGACTGGTTCGTGTAACCGTCGCGGGCCGCCGTGAGCTCGGCATCGACGCGCCAGCCATCGAGCGGCAGATGATGCACGTCCTGGCACAGGAACTCGAGCATCCAGGTAAGCGTGCTGCCCGGCGCCGGAACATCGAGGTACGATAGCGCGACGGGGGCAATGAAATCGGCGATGGCGACGACGTGCCCCGCCGATGTCGGGCCCTCGTCCTTCATCCCGACTTCGATCACCTGCTCGTGCGCCGGCCGACCGGAAAAAGGAAGCGAACCCCGGAGCCAACGCGCCCGGAAATGCTGGGCGAAGCTGGGAAAAAGGTCGGGGACGAAGGTGAGTTCAAGCGCGTGCTCGGCGTCGACGTGCGGCTGAGCGGGCACGCGGAGGGCTTTCGACGGCCGCGCGTGACCGAAGACGCCGATGACGATGGCCAGGGTGTCGCTGCCGTCGACGAGGCGTGCCTCGACGTGCGTCGCGCTCTTGCCCTGGCGCAGCACCTGGGCGCGCGCACGAACGACACCCTCCGGCACCGGCGCCACGAAGGTGGCCTGCAAGGTGCGAAGGTTTGCGCTCGGCACACAGGTGCGCATGGCTTCGAGCGCGACGACCACTTGCAGCCCGCCGAAGACGCTGCGGCCCTGCATCCAGTCGGAGGGCACGTCGAGCCGCGCCTCTCCGCGTTCGCGCTCTGTGCGCCGCATCAACTGCGAAAAGGAGGTGAGCATGCGAGGTAGTCGGGTTATCGACTCCTCGGCGAACGTAGGTCAAGCCGAAACGATGCCGTGTTCCACCGCGGCGCGACCGAGGACGTCGAGGAGCTCACGCGCTTCGTCGAACGTCCCGAGGCCGAGCTGACCGACCGCGTGCGATCGAACGACGACGCGTCCGTTCGTCGTCAGCTCCAACTTGAAAAAACCGAGCAGCGCACCGTCGGGCACGCGACCGACCATGTAGCGGTCGTCTTCGCGATAGACCCGAAATTCCCCCTCGGGAACCTCGATAAGCTGACGGTGCGGGTCCACTTTGACGCTGAGAGCTACCATCCGACCAACTTAAGGGCCTCCGCGACAAAGGGAACTCCAGGACGCAACGTCTCCGACCAAAGCCGGTCACGCGTTGGGGGGGCCGGTCAGGCGGTTGAGTCCTTTGGCGCGTGCCAGCGTGAGCGCCGCTGCGAGAATCTCATCCTCCGAAACGAGGACCAGATTGGCCGCTTCACCCAGCGGAACGAAGCTGTCCGCGGAATTGACGCGCATGAATCGACACGGGACATCGGCGTCGAGTACCGCGGCCGCCAGCGCTTCCGATACATTGCCCGAGCGCCGGCACTCGTCCACGACGAGCAGTTTCCCGACTGCCCGCGCGTGGGTCAGCACGTCCTCGATGGGAAGGGGAACGACCCACCTCAAATCAAGGACCCGCGCCAAGATACCGTGCTCGCGTTCCAGCCGCGCGGCGGTGCGCAGGCTCATCCAGACGCCATTGCCGTAGGTTGCAATGACGAGATCCCCCGCACCCTCGCGGTACACACGAGCTCTCGCCCATTGGGCTTGCCCCTTCGGCCGGGGGGCCAGCCAGGCTCCGTCGCCGTCGAGCAGATCCTTGGTGTGATAGAGCGCGATGGGTTCGATCACCACCACCACGCGCCGCGCTTGCTCCGCCAACGCGAATGCGGAGCGGTAGATCTCGAGCGCGTCGTCACCGCGCGCGGGCACGGCCACGACGATGCCGGGAATGTCGCGCAGCACCGCGAGCGAATCGTCGTTGTGAAAATGGCCGCCAAACCCCTTTTGATACGCCAGCCCCGCGACGCGAAGTACCATCGGGTTGTCGTACGCGCGCTGCGAGAAGAACTGCATCGTCGAGGCTTCACCCCGCAGTTGATCTTCGGCATTGTGCAGGTAAGCCAAATATTGAATCTCTGGGATGGGGAGTAAACCGAGCGTCGCCGCTCCCAGCGAGATACCGAGAATGCTCTGCTCGTCGAGCAGCGTGTTGAAGACACGGTGTGCCCCGAATCTCGCCAAGAGCCCCTTCGTCACGCCGTACACGCCTCCCTTTTTCGCCACGTCTTCACCGAACACGAGCGCACCCGGAATGCGCTCCAGCGCTTCGGCAAGTGCCGCGTTGATTCCTTGAGCGAGGGTCAAATGGGAGACGCCGTCCACCGCGGGGAGCTCCGGCGAGCCGCCCTTCGGAAACGATTCCGACGTTGGCTCGCGGGCAAACGTTTGCTCCTCGAGGGGCGTGGTGAGCGCCTCCATCACCGCCGCGCGGGTCGCGATGCCCGGGCTCTGCCGGGCAAGGTCCGCCTCGGCTTTCACCTCGCTGGCGATCCGCGCTTCGAGCGCGAGCACTGCTTTGCTATCGAAAGTCCCAGCGCGCACGAGATCGATGGCTGCGCGAAGCACGGGATCCCGGTCGCTTGCACCCTCGAGCTCCGCTGGTGTGCGGTAGGCCACGTCGGCATCGCTTCCGGCGTGACCGAGGAGTCGTGCGCACGCGAGGTGGAGCACTGCCGGACGCCGCGTGCTCCGCACCATGTCGACGGCGGCTCGTGCCACCGCGTAGGTTTCCCCGAGATCCCAGCTCTCTGCATGAAAGTAGGCGACGTGCGGCTCGGCTTTCAGCCGCGTCTCCACCCAACCCTCCGGTGTGCGCGTGCTGATACCGAGACCATTGTCCTCACAGATGAGCAAGAGAGGCGCCGCTAGACCTTGATGCACGCCCCAGCTCGCCGCGTTGATCGCACCGAGCAGAGTGCTGTGATTCAAGCTGGCGTCACCGAAGCTGACGACCGCGATGGCGTCGCGCGGTCCCGGTTCGATTCCTTTGAGCCGCGCTTTGCGCTCGATGGCGAAGGCGAGCCCCATGGCGCGCGGGAGGTGCGAAGCAATCGTGCTCGTCGACGGGATCATGCCTAGTTGCTTGCCGCCGAACACCTTGTGACGGCCGCCGCTCATGGGCTCGCTGCTCGATGCCACCAGCGAGAGCGCGATGTCCCGTACCGGCCGTGTACCCGGCACTTGCCGGGCACGTTCCAATTGAAAGGCCGCGCTCCGGTAGTGAACGATGGCAGGATCGGACGGCCGGGTGAGCCGGCCGAGCACGGCATTGGCCTCATGACCCGTGCTGCAGATCGTGTAGTGACCGTGCCCCGTTGCGCGCAGCTCATGCGCTGCCAGATCGAGGTGCCGCGCGCGCAACATCGATTCGAGCAGCTCCCACAGGATCTCGGGCGGACACGGAAAATCGCGCGAGCGCTCGAAAGCGGTCGCAGCAACCTCGGTTCGAAACCGGCTCAGGATCTTGTGCAGGCGGTCGAGGGGCATGAAGCTCGCCCCGTAGCTCGAATGGGCCCGCGCCGTCAATTGTCGGCGCGTGACCGCGCGCGTCATTTTCGAGGCCAGAGCCCGCTCGCGGTCGGACCTTTTGCGATCCACCGGAAGCACCAAGGTCACGGACCCATTTCCATGGGATCGTAACGACGCCGCGTGACCCGCATGCTGACGACGTCGCCGCTCTCCTCGCTCAAGCTGATCCTCACGGCCATCTACTTGTTGCTTTGGCCAACGCTGATTCTCTTCCTCGCTGGAGACTGGCGCTGGACCGAAGGGTGGATCTTCGGTGCCTGGTTCGTCGCCCTTTGTGCGAGCGTCATCGGCTGGCTTTATCGCAAAGACCCCGCGCTGCTCGCCGAGCGCTATCGCCGCCCGGGAAGCGGCGGGCAAAGCCGTCGCGATGCGATCATCGTCTATATGCTGCTCCTCGGCTTCACGGCGTGGATCATCCTCATGCCGCTCGACGCGCGGCGATTCCGCTGGACGCCGGCGCTCCCGCCCCTGGCGGTCATCATCGGTGGTGCACTCTTGATGCTGTCGTGGTTTTTTCTACTGCGTTCGTTCACGGACAACACCTTCTTGTCTCCGCTGGTGCGCATTCAAGCGGAACGCGAGCATCGCGTGGTGTCGGGCGGCGTCTACGGCGTCGTGCGCCACCCGATGTACCTGGGCGCGGTTCTGATGTTCATCGGCGGGCCGCTCTTGCTCGGCGCCGTGACGGCGCTGGCGGCGGGCGTCGCGCTGTCGGTGCTGCTGGCCGTGCGCATCGTCGACGAAGAGCGACTCCTTTCGAAGGATCTTCCCGGCTACGATGAATATCGGCAGCGCGTGCGCTATCGCCTTTTGCCCTGGGTTTGGTGAAGACAGTATCGGTGTTCTATGGAAAATAGGCGAGGGACACGCTGAGCCCTGCCTGGTGCCACGCCAACCCGGACGACACCGAGCCCGCCACCCACCCAGTTTTCTCACGGATCCGATCTTCCGCCTCGGGGAAAATGTTGGGGCCAACGAACCCCTGCAGGGTGAAGTGAGCGCCGAGCTCTTGCTGCAGATAGAAAGCGACGCTGGCACCGTGCCGCAAGAGCGAATTGTATTTGTAACCGAGCGCGATGCCGAGATCGGTGCGCGGACCCGGGCGATACAGACCAACGTAGATCGCAGCGTTGGTCTGAAAGCTCGCGAGCAATTTGAAATCCGGAAACGTCTCCGGATCCGGACTGTAGGTGGCGAAGACGGGAAGAAACGCAAACGACGCATCCACTCCGACCCGCAACGAGCCGGCCCGCGCGCCCAAGCCGAACCCGTTATACGACCCCTCCGTGGCGACGAACGCAAAGTTGCGCTGCGTCGACCAAGGTCGGCACGCTGTCGGCGGGGAGGCTGCAACGACACCGCCTTGGACGACCCCGGGAAATTCCGTGGGAGATGCCTGCTCGGTGGTCGGCGGCGCGACGGACTGCGCCAACGCCGCCGAACTCAGCGCGAGCAGGATGCCGGACGCACGCCTCGCCCCGCGCGCAACTTTCCCCCATTCGCCTATCCGCCTCATCTCCAAGCACCGCTAACACGAAGATCGCGCGAGGGGTATGCGAGAGGATGTCCCGCCCTCCACTCGGATACCCCGACCGCTGGCGATGGGGGCTGGCAACACCTTCCCGCCTCGGTCTGCCCATCGGCCGAAGGGCCATTCATCTGGAGGCGCGTTTCGCGCATGAATGCGGCGTCCCAGGGCCGTGAGCCCGACCCGATCTCTCTCAGGCCGCAAATCTGCCATGATTGAGCCGCGGGGGACAGGCGCAGCGCTATAGGAAGAGTCAATGACGATCCCGACTGAACCCATCGGCAGCATCCCCCGCCCCCCCCACTTGATCGCAGCGGTCGCCAAAAACAACGGCAACATCGACGACCCCGCACTCGAGCCGCTGTTCGAAGAGGCCATCCGAGACACGATCGCCCGCTTCGAAGCCACCGGCTCACCGGTGATCAGCGACGGTGAGCAGCGCAAGTATCACAATTTCTGGGACTACTGCGTGCACGGCCTTCCGAATGTGGCGCCCGACGGCTTCAAAATTCCGTTTGCTGCAGGTCACACGCGACGGATGCCGCGCTTGACGAAAGCCCCCTTCCACTACAAGGAGCACGCAGGTCATTATCTGGAGCGTGCCAAGCGATACACGAAGAGACCGGTGAAGCAGGCCGTCATCTCGCCGTCCGCCCTCAGCTTGCTGTATCCAGCCGAAGGTATCCCCAATTACTCGCGTGACCAGTTCATCGAGGATCTGCTGGCCGAGCACGTTCGCGAGGTTCGCGGCTGTCTGCAGATGGGTGCACACGCGGTGCAGATCGACTTCACCGAGGCCCGCTTCGCCGTCAAGATCGACCCCACCGGCACCCTGCTGGCGAGCTTCATCGATCTCAACAACATCGCCCTCGCTCGATTCACGATCGAAGAGCGCCAGCGCATCGGGGTCCATACCTGTCCGGGCGGCGACCTCGATTCGACGCATAGCGCCGACGTCGACTACGCAGATCTCTTGCCGAGCCTGCTCCAGCTCAACCTGACGAACTACTACATCGCTCTCGCCGGCGAGAAGGATCGCCGTCACGCGCTGGAGACCATTCGCGCGCACCTCAAGCCGGGCCAGCGCATCTTCGTCGGCGTGGTCGCACCCATCGATCCGCACGTCGAGACCGCCGAGGAGGTTCGCGAACGGATCCTCGAAGCTGCCGAGTACATTCCACTCGCGCAGCTCGGCACGACCGACGACTGCGGATTCTCTCCCTTCAGCGATGACACATCGACCTCGCGTGACACGGCGTTCGCCAAGATCACCGCGCGGGTGCGCGGCACGCATCTAGCCGAGGAAGCATTGCGAGGACGCTGATGCAGTCGGACGAAGAGGACAAGCAGCTGCGCTCGGTCGCACTGCAAAACGTTCAGAGCATTCTCTTGGCGCGCCAACGCGCCGAGCAGGAATTGGTCAAGACCAAGGAAGCGCTCGAGGAAGAGAGGCGCATCCTCGAATTGCTCAACGAGACCGGCGTGATGCTGACCTCGAATCTGGACTTGCAGGGCGTCGTGCAGGCGGTGACCGATGCCGGGACCCGGTTGAGCGGTGCGCATTTCGGCGCTTTCTTCTACGCCGTGACCAGCGCCGAGGGGGATGCTTTCACGCTCTATTCGCTGTCCGGTGCCCCACGCGAGGCGTTCGAGAAGTTCGGTCACCCCCGCGCGACGCCGGTGTTTGCGCCCACGTTTCGAGGCGAGGGCGTGATCCGGAGCGGCAATATCCGCAAGGATCCCCGCTATGGCCAATGGGATCCGCATCATGGGATGCCGCCCGGCCACCTGCCGGTGTGCAGCTATCTCGCGGTGCCCGTCGTCGCGCGATCCGGCAAGGTGATGGGGGGACTCTTCTTCGGTCACCCCGAATGCGACGTGTTCACGGACCGGTCCGAGCGTCTGATCGTGGGGATCGCGGCGCAAGCGGCGATCGCAATCGACAACGCGCGGCTCTACGAAGAGGCCAAGCGATCCGCGCAGCAGCGCGCCGACCTGCTCGAGGCCGAGCGCGGGGCGCGGGCGGAGAGCGAGCGCGTCAACCTGATGAAGGACGAATTTCTGGCCACCCTGTCGCACGAGCTGCGGACGCCTCTCAGCTCGGTGCTCGGCTGGGTCGACGTTCTCTTGTCGAAAACTCCGGAGACGTCCGACGCACGTCGTGGCCTCGAGGCGATTGCGCGCAATGCGCGCGCGCAAGCCAAGCTGATTGAAGATTTGCTCGACATGAACGGTATCGTGTCGGGCAAAATCCGCCTCGACGTGCAACCCATCGAGCTTGCATCCATCGTCGAGGCGGCGCTCGACTCCATTCGGCCGTCCGCCGAAGCGAAGACAATCATCGTGCGCAAGACCATCGATCCCAACGCCGCCCCGGTGTTCGGCGATCGCAATCGAATCCAGCAGGTCGTGTGGAACCTGTTGACCAACGCCGTCAAGTTCACGCCGAAGGGCGGCAAGATCGACGTCCTCGTCGAACGCGTGAACTCTCACGTCGAGATCACCGTGCACGACACCGGAATGGGGATAAGCTCGGAATTCCTGCCGCACGTGTTCGAACGATTTCGTCAGGCAGACTCGTCGAGCACGCGTAAGTATGGCGGGCTCGGGCTTGGTCTCTCCATCGTGAAGCAGCTGGTCGAGCTCCACGGCGGAACGGTGAAGGTCGAGAGCGCAGGCGAAGGAAAGGGCGCCACGTTCGTCGTCAATCTGCCGGTGCGCGCCATCCGCGATCGCATGGTGGCATCGCGTGAACATCCGGCGACGGGGCGACATGCGATTGTCCGAGCCCCCGATGTTTCGCTCGCCGGGCTCGCGGTGCTCGTGATCGATGATGAGCCGGATGCCCGTGACCTCGTGGAGTGCGTGCTTTCCGAGGCGAGAGCGACGGTGTTCACCGCCTCCTCCGCCCAAGAGGGGGTCGCGCTGCTGCGGCTACGCCGACCCGACGTGATCGTGTGCGACATTGGCATGCCGGAACGCGACGGCTACCAGTTCATCCGCGATGTGCGTGGACTCCCCCCCACCGAAGGTGGCCGGACGCCCGCCATCGCCCTTACCGCGTTCGCCCGATCGGAAGATCGCACGCGCGCCATGCTGGCCGGCTACCAGGTTCACATCTCCAAGCCCATCGAGCCCCAGGAGCTCGTGGCGACAATCAAGAGCCAGGCGGGGCACGGCACGTAGCCCGCGCCTGTCGTCATCACGCTCGGACTTGCTGGGCGATCGCAGTCGCTATCGCTGCTCTTTCAACGATTCTTTGCGTTCCTGCTTGGCTCGCGCGGCCGCCACGGCGGTCTTGACCTTCCTCTCTTCCTCGGGCGGAGGGAGGACGGCCGGTAGACCGAGAGCCTGAAGGGACAGCTCGCGGCTCCATCCCATCGTGTGGTAGAGGTGCTCGTCCTCTTCATCTTCCACGGCCGCATAGGCCTCGCTGAGCGCCTTCTTCTCCTCGCCGGTGGACTTTTCCGCCACGGCGCCGATCAGCTCCCAGTTCTTGTGGTCCTTGGTCTCGGCATCCACCACGCATTCGGCGGCGACCACCTCGGCGGATTGCGGCGCATCCGTCAAAGCCCTCTGCATGGCGGAAAGAAGCATTTTGCCCTTTTCGCGCACGATCAAGCGGCCCGGTGTGGTGGCATCGGGATCGAGGCTCGCCGCACCGAAGACGCCTTCCAGGATTTCTGCGTGGCGCTTCGTCTGCGTCAGGTATTTCTTCCACTCTTCCTTCAGGTCCGGGTTCTTCGCACAAAGAATGGCCATCTTGTAAATCTCGATCCCGCCCAGCTCCGTTTCCAGCGCTTGGTACAGCAAATCTTCGAACTGCAAACGACTCGCTGGTTTCTGACGATTCATTTTTCCTCCTTGGAATGTCTTTGGTCGGAGCGCCCCGCGACATAGGGCTGACGCGCTTTGGCGTCCCACCATGGTAGCGATCTGAGCATGAAACGAACCCCTCCGTCGCCTGACCAAAAGCCGAGTTCCACGATTACCAACAACGCGAAGGCGGCCGACCTCGCTCCCTTCGTAGAAGAGGGAGCGGGCAAAGTCCTCACCACCAATCAAGGTGTACGCGTCAACGACGATCAGAACACACTGAAAGCGGGCGACCGTGGACCGTCGCTTCTCGAAGACTTCCATTTCCGCGAGAAGATCACCCATTTCGATCACGAGCGCATTCCCGAGCGCATCGTGCATGCGCGCGGTTCGGGTGCGCACGGGTTCTTTCAAGTCTACGAGAGCATGGCGCGCTACACGAAAGCGGAATTCCTTCAGGATCCCAGCGTGCGCACACCCGTCTTCGTGCGCTTTTCCACGGTGGCGGGGTCCCGCGGTTCGACGGACATGCCCCGCGACGTGCGCGGCTTCGCCGTCAAGTTCTACACCCAGGGCGGGATCTTCGACCTCGTCGGCAACAACATGCCCGTCTTCTTCATCCAAGATGCGGTGAAGTTTCCGGACCTCATTCACGCCGTGAAACCGGAACCCGACAACGAGATGCCGCAAGCCGCGTCGGCGCACGACACCTTTTGGGATTTCATTTCGCTCATGCCCGAGTCGACGCACATGATCCTCTGGCTGATGTCGGACCGCGCCATCCCGCGCAGCTTTCGCATGATGGAGGGCTTCGGCGTCCACACCTTCCGTTTCGTCGACGAGGCGGGGGGGTCGAGGTTCGTCAAATTCCACTGGAAGCCTCTCCTCGGCATGCACTCCGTGGTGTGGGACGAAGCGCAAAAGATTTCCGGCAAGGATCCCGATTTTCTTCGCCGCGATCTGTGGGAAGCGATCGAGCAGGCGAAATATCCCGAATGGGAGCTGGGTGTTCAAATCGTGGAAGCGGACAAGGAGCATTCCTTCGACTTCGATCTTCTCGACCCCACCAAGATCATTCCCGAGGAGATGGTGCCGGTGCAGCGGATTGGACGACTCACGCTCAACCGCAATCCGGAGAATTTCTTCGCCGAGACCGAGCAAGTTGCGTTTCATCCCGGCCACGTGGTTCCCGGGATCGACTTCAGCAACGATCCTCTCTTGCAGGGGCGCTTGTTTTCGTACACCGACACCCAGCTCCTCCGCCTCGGCGGCCCGAATTTTCACGAAATTCCGATCAACCGCCCGCTGGCCGAGGTCCACAATCTTCAGCGAGACGGTTTCATGCGCCAGACCATCAACCGCGGAAAGGTTTCCTACGAACCCAATTCCATCGGCGGCGGTTGTCCCATGCAGGCGCGCGCCGCCGCGGGCGGTTTCGTCACCTTTCCGGAAAATATCGAAGCCCGCAAAGTGCGCGCGCGATCGGAGAAGTTTTTCGATCACTTCAGCCAGGCCACGCTCTTTTTCAACAGCCAATCGGAACCAGAAAAGGATCACATCGTGGAGGCCTTTCGTTTCGAGTTGGGAAAGGTTGAGCGCCAACCGATACGTCAGCGCATGATCGCCATCTTGAACTTCGTGGACAAGACCCTGGCCGCACGCGTCGCGGAAGGACTCGGCCTTCCGGCGACACCACGCCTCGAGCTGCCGCTCAATCACAGCGTTCCGGCCGACGGCGATCCCAAGGACTTCGAACCGAAGCAAAGTACCCGTTCTATCGGCAAGTCGCCGGCCCTCAGTATGGCCAACACCGTCAAAGACACGATCGCGACGCGCAAAGTCGCCATCGTCGCCGCCGATGGCGTCGATTCGGAGTCACTGCGCGGCATGATGGAGGCCCTCCTGGCCGAAGGCGCAGCGGGGAAGATCGTCGCGCCACGGCTCGGTGTTCTGAAGGGCGACGACGGCAACGAGTTCATGATCGACTTCAGCCTTCTCACCACGTCCTCCGTGCTCTTCGATGCGGTGTATCTACCGGGGGGTAAGCGCAGCAAGGCCGCGCTCGCGGACGAACGTGACGCGATCGATTTCGTGACGGACGCCTATCGACATTGCAAGACGATCGCGGCGACCGGGGAAGGCGTCGAGCTCTTGCGCTCGTGCCCCGGAATCCTCGACGGAGCATCGGCCGACGGCGGAAATGGCAAGGGGGACGCGCGGCAAGACCAGGGGGTCATTACCGCCTCAGGTCTCACGGCACAAATCGTGAAGACCTTCATCGCGGCGGTGGCACAGCATCGGCATTGGAACCGATCGCGCAAAAACCGTCTCGGCGCCCCAACCCGCGATGAAACGCGCGGCGGCGGCCCCCCGGTGAAATGACGCCCTGCCCGCGACGCTCGTTCCCGCGGAGGGGCCTTCCTACTCTCCCGCCGTCCCGCGATCCAAGGACGCGATGGCGCGGCTACCGACGCTGCTCGGCAACGTAGCGAGGCCGGAGCGTGTCGTGGCACGTCTTGCAGGCTAGGCGACATTCATCCAGGGAACCGGCGCGTGCACCGACCGCTCCCCGCTCCGCGATCGCTCGCCAGTTCCCATATCCCGCGGGTTCGAGCGCTGCGATGTGCAGGAAGGTTCGCTCCAGCCTGTCAAAATCGCCGGACGCCAGCGCGAGCGCAGCGTTTCCCTTCATCCACATCTGCAAAGGACAATCGGGAAGCGGACTCTTGCCACATTCTCGACCACCTCCCCGAACGTCCGGCGTCGCCTTCACCGCATCGAGCCAGAGGGACGCGGGGTTGGCGATCGAGGCGGATTCCGAGCCGCTCGACTTTCGCGCGCCGCGGGCGTGATAGCTGAAGCCAGAGAGGGCGCCGAGCAACAGCGTGCCGACAAGTCCGCCGGCGAGTAGCACACGACGGCTCGCACCAAGAGGCTTCATGGGATCCCCGCGACTCAATTCACGCCCTTCAGGCTCACTGCGGTTGGCGCGTCCGGCAACTGAGGCATCGCGATGTAGTCCTTCGGGATCTCTCCGGTCAGCGACTTCAACCAGGTGACGATGGAAGTGACTTCCTCCAACGTCAGATCGAGGCCGAGCTGGCGCTTGCCCATCACCCGCACCGCATCGTCCAGCGTCCCCACCGAACCATCATGGAAGTAGGGCGCGGTCTTTTCGATGTTTCGGAGTGATGGAACCTTGAACATCATCCGATCGGCAGCCGACTTGGTGACTTCGGCTCGACCCTGGTCGTCCTGGTTCGGCCACGGCTCGACCACCCCCGCGCGCTCGAACATCGATCCGCCCAGATACGGACCGGTATGGCAAACCATGCACCCCACATTGAGAAACGTCTTGAGACCTTCCTTCTCGGCTCGTGTCAGCGCTTCCTTGTCCCCCCTCAGAAACTGGTCCCAGCGACCGGGTGTGACGAGCTTGCGCTCGAAGGCGGCGATGGCGCGCCCGACGTTGTCATAATTCACGGGGTGTGCGTCATCGGGGAAGGCCTCGTGAAATGCCTTCGCGTAACCAGGAACCGCAGCAAGGGTCGCCACGACGTCCCCCGGGCTCGCCATGGCCATCTCGATGGGATTCAAGATAGGGACCTTTACCTGCTCTTCCGCATTGGCCGACCTTCCATCCCAGAACTGCACGAAGTGCCCCGCCGCGTTGTACACCGTCGGAGAGTTGCGCTTGCCGATCTGTCCCCGGAAGCCGATCGACATCGGCCGATTGTCAGCGCCGTACCGCGCCAGATCGTGACAGCTATTGCACGATAGATCTTTCGCCTTGGAGAGCCGCGCATCGTAGAAGAGCTGGCGTCCGAGGGTGACCTTGGGGGCGGTGATCGGCTCTCGATCCGATTCCATCGCCGCCGGGAGCGGCTGAAATCTCCGCAGCAGCCGCGGGTTGATTTCCACCGAGCCGAGGTCCGAGGCGCGCGCCTGAACCGGCGCGGCGCTGCTGGCGGCGCTCGATTGCTCCGTTTGGCCGCGCGAGCAAGCGTTCGTCAGAGCCGCGAGAACGAGAAGAGCCGCCGCTCCGGTGGGACACGATGAGGGCATTCGATTCGGCATGACGTTCACCCACTCCTGCAGATGGAACATTTGCGCATCAGGCAACCTCGAGGGGCTTCAGCGACTTGGTTTTGGACAGCACACGCGAGCCAGGTCTCGTTACCGCCGACGTCGGGACACGAAAGGAAAACGTCGTGCCGGCGTTCGGTACCGAGCGAACTTCGGTGGTTGCACCGAGCGCTCTGGTAACTGCGTACACTGCCGCGAGGCCAGCGCCGCGCCCAGAAGTCTCGTTCACGCTGTCTCTCGTCGATATGTCGTCGCGAAACAACGCCCCCTCGAGCTCTGCGCGACTATGGTGCGGAAGGCCCGCCCCACGCGCCCGCTCGGCAACCTTTTCCCAGTCGACACCTCGACCATCGTCGGAAAGCTCGACGGTGATCATGGCGCCCTCCACCATGGTTCGCAGCGTGAGCACGCCACCCAGCGATTTTCCTCGCTCGCTTCGCTCCTCCGGCGACTCGATCCCGTGATCGACGGCGTTGCGCACGACATGGGTAAAGACGCTCCAGAACGGAGCCCAACAGGCCGCGTCGAGGCGAACGTCGTTCGACTCCACGCACACCAAGAGCTCCGGCTTGCCGAGACGCGCTGCCAGCGCCTGCGCCTGTTCGGCGATACGCGTCAGACGTCGCTCGGCTGGCTCGAGTTCCAATGCCGACAGTCGTTCGAGCAACTCCGTCCTGGAGTGCCCTGCGGCGATCGCCTCGCGAATGCCGTCACAATCGCCGAGGGCAACTTCCACTATGTTCGCCGCGCGCTCCGACGTGAGGGATCGAAGGAGCGTCGCCACCTGTCGCCAGGCGTCGGCCAGCTTGGAACGGTCGACGGAAAGGATCTCCTGCGTCTCGACGAGCTGCGTTTCGAGCTCATGGCAGAGTTTCGCCAGGCGAATCAAACCGAAGAACCCGCAGTTGCCCTTGAGGGTATGAACGAGCCGCACGAGCGCGGCGCGAGTAGCACCGTCGTCGGCCATGATCCGACCGACCAAACCGTCTCCTTCGGCAAGGAACTCGAAAACGCCGGACCGATCCTTCATGACGTGACCGAGCAGGTTCAGGAGCTCGCGCTGCGCCGACTCGGCGTTCTCGCGTTCGACCTCGCTGGTGACGTCGGCAACGACGAGCAGCACCTGCGCCACGGTGCCGCCGCTCATGATGGGGGAGTAGCGAATCCGAAGATGTCTCGAGCCGTGACGAATGACCTTCGGCATCTGATCGAGAGCGACCTCGAACGGCATGACATCTTCGAACAGCGCTTCCCATGACAACTGGAACCAGATGCTGAAGCGCTCATCGATCGGTTTGACGTAGTCCCAGAAGGTGAAACAGGGAGGGACCGGACCCAGCCATTTTTCGACGATGGCCGAGCGCTCGGTGGAGATCACTCCCCGACCATCGAGGGTCAAAAATCCTTCTCCGACGTGATCGAGAATGAGACGAATGTCGTCGTTGCGCCGCCGTAGCTCGTTGACCATGTAATCGAACGAGCGTGCAAGCTGTCCGATCTCGTCGGCTGATTCATCGCCGAGAGGCTTGGGCGCCATGTCGCCGCCCGCCACCGCCGCCGTGATGTCGGTCATGGCTCGCAGCCGTCTGCCCAGCGAGCGAGCGATGAGCCACGAAGCAGCCAGACCTACGCCCAAAGCTGCCAGACCGCCCACCAGGGCAACGGACTGGATCCGTCGGCGTTCCTCGCCCAGCGTGGCCCCGGACAGCTCGAGAACCAGCGTCCCGCGCGGGCCCTCCTTGGAGATAACGGGAACCGTGGAACGAATGCCCGAGGACAGCGCTTCGGTGCGGATCTCGTCGACCAACCGCGGGTGCACCGTCAAGGGATTGGCGAACTCGCCATAGGCGAAAAGGACGCGCCCCGCTGCGTCATAAAGCGCGATGGCCCGGATGTCCTTGTCGGCCGCCATCGCATCAAACACCTCTCGTACGGTGGCGCGATCGTCGAACGCCACGGCCGACTCCACTTGCCGCGCCGCCAAGCGACTGTAGGTCTCAGCCTTTTGTTCCAGTCGATCGCGTACGGAGCTGACATGGTAGGAAGGGAAATAGCCGACCAGGAATGCCACCACTCCGGCGATGAGGCCGAAGATGATCGCGAAGAGCCGGCGTTGTATCGACCAGAGGTAACGACGTCGCGTTTTCGTCGTACCGCTTGGGTCGCTTGGTGAGGTCATGTGACGGCGTCGGGAAGCAACGCGTCCATTGCGTGCTCGATCGTGAACGGGTCGGAGCGCGCGACCTTGAACTTCCCGGTATTTTCTTGGGGTAACTTACCTGGGCAGGGCGCTCGGGGGCCGCCAACGACTCGCTCGACGTGAGCCCAGGTCGTAGTGGTGGGCGCATCGCCCGCTCGACCTACCTGTCAGAAAAGCACCATCTTGCCGTTTTCCAGCGCCCCGTCGCCGCCCGCAAACGTGAGCAGCGGCTCTTGGAAATCGCCGCTCAAGACCACCAAGATCCAGCCGCCCAGTGTCCGAAACTGGTATTCGATGTTCGTTTCCTTGCCCGAGGAATACTGAGCAAGTAGCGAGCGATTGGCCGAGCTGGGTAAGCCAACTTCGACCGCTACGTTGTAGCGCGCCAGCCTGTTTTTGACCCTTCCCATGAGCTGATTGGTAAGCTCGCGCGTCCAGTCGGCCAACGCCTTCGAGTTGTCCAGCTCCTGTCGCATTCGGGTCAGCGTGCGCACCTCCGTGAGAATGGAGAGCGTCCCGTTCAGCGTTGAAGACCGAAACGGGATGATGGCAGCATATTCGTCGATCGATGGCGTCCGCTGGATGGCGGCCCTGATCGGCGCCGCGGCGATCCCATACGACGAGAACAGCTCGATCGTCGTGGTTTGCACGATGATGGCAAGCACGCGATGCGATGCACTTACTTCTCCCATCTACCCGCCCTGACCACCCTTCGTTGTCGACACGACCGGGAGCGATTCAATCCAAGGACCGAATTCGCCCACTTCACCCGAGAAGGCGAACGGTCTTATCGCAACAAATCTTGAGAAGGGGGGCCGATGGCCGGAGGAGGTCAGTGGCGACACCTACCCAAATGGATGCCAGCCGAAGAGCCGGCCTTCGCCGCATGGAAGACGAGGTCTCATCACGTCGGCGCGCCGCCTGCTTGGACAAATGGTTGGAACAGCGGAGCTATTCGGCCTTGTGGGTAGACCGAATCTCTCATTTCGTGCTAGCTCTCACGAGAATCCTGCCAGCCAGACGGCGCGGGCATGCTGCCTCCCGCGGCTCCACTTCACCGGCGTCCGTTCCCGTGGCCAGCGTCGTCTCCCGTCCCGGTTCGACTCCCCCCGCGGGCCCGAAACGCTTCGACAAGGTGATTCATGGGCAAGAAGAAGGTCATCGTCATCGACGATTCGAAGACAGTGCGCGATCAGGTGCGTTTGGCCCTCGAAGGCGCCGACTACCAGGTGTTGGAAGCAGTGGACGGCCAAGACGGCTTCACGAAGATACGCGACACTGCCGATCTGACGATGGCCATTTGCGACGTCAACATGCCGGGCATGACCGGAATCGGACTGCTCGAGGAGCTCAAGAAAAAGGGAGTCAACCCCCAGCTGCCCATCATCATGTTGACGACCGAGGGTGAGCCCGCCCTCATCCAAAGGGCAAAGCTTGCGGGAGCGAAGGGGTGGCTCGTCAAGCCATTCAAACCCGATCAGCTCATCGCGGTCGTCGCCAAGATTGCAAGGTCCATCCCCTGACCCGCCGTTCGCGCAGCCGGGAGCCCGCGGTTCCCCCTCGCGCTGAAGCCATACATCGCTGAGGCCATACATCGCCGGCGCTTTCGGGTCGGCAGTTTCTTCGCTTCTCCGCACAGAGCGGCGGCTTTTCCCTCGGGTCATCGCGACGTGCTTCGTGTTTCATCTAGATCGCGACGGCGACGATGAAGGCGATCAGGGCGAAGGATGCGAGCACCGCTCGCGCGACATGCGAGTATTCCCACCTGTTTCGGAGACTCGTCCAAACTTGGACCGGGTGATTCTCGGCGGAGGCGCTGCAACGCTTCTGGCCCAATGCGAAAAAACCGGCACCCAGGCATCGCAGCTCATGGCCCTTGAGCCAGAAATTGTTCACCGGATGGGTGAAGATCAGCCACACGAGGAGTCCTTTCGCTTCGGTCACGCGCGCACATCGCCGTGACATCATCATTCGCAGCGCGTTCGCAATGGCCCCATGTGCGGTCTCCTCCGCAGCGTCAGCCCTCGGGCCCTCCCCGCGCACAATTGCCCACAGTACGGGCTATCGCGTCAACGGCATCGGCGATGTCGAGGACGCAACAACGTTCCGTCATTCTCCATATCCTGCGGTGAGGACGGTCCGCTCGAGCGGCGCACGACTTTTTTTTCGATGCACGAAGCGCCATATTTTCGGCGTCTTGCGTCGTGATCGATGCCAAAATGCGGCGATTGTGAACAAATTGCACGCCTCAGACCATTGCACCATGGGACCAACGGCCCATACTCGTCTCGGGTTTCGAAGCCTGCCGGTGATTGCCGACTCTGGTCGATCGCCATGCTGCTTCGGTGAGTCCCGGGAAGTGAGCAATTGGAATGCGGGCTATCGGCTATTGTCTATTGGGTGCTCTGACCGGCACCGTGGGTTGCGGCGATATCGACAATGGCGCGCTCGGGCGCGCTTCGCGTACGGGCAACTCTCCCACCTCATCGATCGGAGGGTCCGGCGGCACGCCTGCGAGCGCGGGTACCGACGGCGGCAACACGACCGGTGGCACCGTGAGCGGAACGGGTGGCAGCGGCAATGCCGGCGCAAGCGGCCATACCGGCGCTGGATCGAGCGCGGGGGCCGGAGGAAATGCCGGCGCGAGCACGGGGACCGGAGGTAGCGGCGGTGCGGGCCCAAGTGGCGGCACAGGAAGCGCGGGAAGCGCGGGAACCGGCGGAGCAGGAGGCGCGGATAACGCCGACGCCGGCGGCCAAAAAGACGCCGGCACGGCGGGCGGAGCAGGCCCGGGCGGAAGCGGCGGAATGGATGCCGCGGTGAAGCCCGACGCGACCGGACCCGGCGGAAGCGGAAGCAAGGACGCCGGCGTCAGCATCGATGTCCTCGCCGAACGAAGCGAGAGCGGTGCGCCACCATCGGGCATCTGGATTGCGCCGAATCACCCCTGGTACGAGTGGAACGCGCTTCAAGCCAATCAAGTGCCGTGGCAGCACCTCACCCACCTCGGGCTCGGCTACTTGCAGCCACAGCTGTCGAGCGGCAAGTACGTCGCGGGTGCCCCGGCCGGGTGGTCGACCGGCTGGACAGGCTTCCGCGATTCCGGCAAAGCCTTCGCCGACGCTGCCCACGCCGCCTCCAGGAAAGTCTTCATGATGCTCGGCGCTGCGCAATCCAATACGGGCGCTTACGCCGACGTCTGGAACGCGGCCACAGCGCCGGCCAACATCGACGCCTTTGCCGACAACATCGTGTCCGTCTTCAAAGACATGCAGCTCGACGGCGTGGAGTTGGATTGGGAGGAGAACATCGACTACGGTCAGCTCGTCGCGCTGGCGAAGAAGATTCGTGCGCGCTGGGTCGATGGGCTCATCTTCATCGACGTGCTTCCTCTCGACGACGGAACGGGCATCTTTGCCGCCGTCGCGCCGGCGAAAGACGACATCGATGCCTTCATGCCGATGACGTTTCTGGCTATCCCGCAATGGGGTGGTTGGGTCCTACCGATTCCGCCGACGCCGCTGTATGGCTATCCCGGCAATGGTTATTCGGTCGACGACAATTTGAAAAAATGGGCAGCCGCGGGCGTGCCAGCGTCGAAGATCATCATGGGCGTCGGGGGATTTGGATCGGTATGGGGCGACTCCAACGATGACCAGACCGCTCCCATCGGCCCCTACATCACGGTCAACGGCAGCGGCGGCGCCAACGGCGAGATGGGTAGCCTCTACGATGATCGCGTCGTCACCTGGACCTGGGTCAAGGGCATGGTGAACGGCAACCCTGGCCGATTGATTGAAGGCTGGGACGACGTGGGCAAATGTTCGTACTGGCACGCGCCCGCAACGAACGATCTCGTGGCGGCGACGGCGCAGGCCAAAGCCATCCAGGCGAGCCTCATCTTTTACGAAACGCCGCGCTCCATGACGGAAAAGCTCAACTACGCCCGCGCCCAAGGCATGCGCGGAATGAATTTCTGGACATTGAGCCAGACCATCGACGGCACCTCCAGCCCCATCTTGGAGACGATCATGCCTTAGGGCGCGCGTATGAATAAGCGAAGTCGATAGCACCGCAGGCAGTGCCGAAAATGAATGAGGGTTGAGAGAAATCAACCGCCAAGGCGCCAAGAGCGCCAAGAGCGCCAAGGTTTTCATGGGGTATGGATGATGCGCTTGATGCCGCGCTGAAGTGCTGCGACGTCGAAGTTGATGAGTAACGCGAGGCGAAGTCGAGTTGATTAGTAGGAGAGGGTCTGGGCGACACGTATGGGTGCGATGCATTCGCATGCCTTGAGCTCCACCACGACGCTGTCGTCCACGAGGAGAATCGAGACGTGCTTCGCCGACTCTTTCTTGCTTGTACTGCACGGCAATCGGTACCTGGCGGGCAAATCGGATGCCGCGGAGCGTCAGCTCCTGGAGATCTTGGCGTCTTGGCGGTTCACCCTCTCCCATCGACGCAACCGGGCGCCGAGTTGCCGACGACCCCAGTCCCTTGTTGATGGTCCCGCGCACGGCCGCCCAATGATTTTCCGTTATTTCTGCGAGCCGCCTTAGCGGCTGTCGGCCGGTACCGACGTCAGGTTGGGTCCAACCGCGGAGGAGGACGGGGCGGTAGAGTGCCCGGCTTGGAGAAAAAGCGCGTCAGCACGACGACGAGCTCCGACTCGATATCGGGTAAAAGGCCTTCCAGTTGTGCACTCGACAACTTGAGGCGCGGCTCCAGAATCGCCCGGAGGTTTGCGATGATCTGTTTTTGGGCTGCCGCGAGTCGACGTTGAATGGTGCGAGGACTGACGCCGTGGCTCTCGGCGATCTGCGCGACGCTTACTTCTTCCAGAAAATGAAGTCGAAGGAGCGTGCGCTCGCGCCGCGTCAGTTGGCTGAGCGCCGATTCCAAAGCGCTGGCGAACTCGCCGCCATAACGTTGAATGACGTACGAGCGCTCGGCGTCGCTCGCGGTCGCGCCCGCGTCCCAAGCGGCGTCGGGGGTGGGCACCGCAAGGCGATGGAGATCAGCGGCCAGACGCGTAGCGGCAATCCGGATCCACTTTCCAAGGGGACCCCGCCCGGAGTAGGAGGCGATGCGTGGAGGCCTCCGTCCGTCACCCACGAGTGTTCGCACACGCAGGCGCTGGGCGATCTCTTCCCCATCACCGGTTCCTCGGCTCGGACGAGAAGGTACGGACTTGGCGATGTAGCGGGCGTCGAGAGCAGCGATTGCTTTGCGGTTGCCGGTCGCGCACCCGCAGGCGAGGTAGAGATCGGTCACATGGAGGGACTCGAGCGCATCTCGAATCGTCTGGTCGGGCGCAACGCGAGCGGCAAGATACTGGACGAACTCCTCGACCTCGATTTGCAGATCGGGCCAAGCGGCGCGGCTCGCGTCGACGAGCCGTTCGAGAATGGCTTGAAGCTCGCCATGCGCGAGCTCAGCGGCGCGGACGCCGGCCAGGCGCGAAGCGAAGGCGACAGCCAAATGCGTCGGTGACACTAGAGATAGACCAACCGCAGCTCGTCAGTTTAGAGGGAGGGTGCCGGGGGCGTCTACGCTACGGAGAGGGCGCAGCGAAGCAAAACGAGGGCATCCGGGTAGACAAGCCGACGACATGTGCGCGCGTGGATCACCTGGGAAGACCTCGTTCTGTCCAGTGCACTCGTAACAGTTTGCTGACAGCGAATTGATTGTCGCCACGAGCCGCCGGCCCCGTCTCTTGATCGATGGGCGAACAGACATCGCGTCGACACGCGCAGGCCCGTCGGGCCGAAGCCATGGCAGCGCCGGCCACGAGATTGCGTCGCGCTGCCGGTCGCGCGTGCGTTTGGATCGCAGGCTCGATCGTCATGGCCGGATGCACGGGAGTCATTGCCGAACCGCCGGCGGCAAGGGGAAACGGCGACCGTCCTCCCCCGGGTGGAAGCGGCGGAACCGGAAACGCCGGAAACGGAGGCAGCGCCGGAACCGGAAATGCCGGAAACGGAGGCAGCGGCGGAGCCGGAAACGGAAGCACCGGCGGAGCCGGAAACGGCGGCGTCGGAGGCAGCGGCGGAGCCGGTGGAACCTCGCCCCCGGCTTTCGCGCCCGCGCCGGCCACCCTCCGACGTCTCACCCTCGGGCAGTACACGAACAGCGTGCGCGATCTGCTGGGCGCCGCCGTCACGCTGCCGACCGATCTCGAGCCGGATACTTCGCTCAACGGTTTCGCGTCCATCGGCGCTGCGCGCACCGCTTTCTCGCCACACGCCATCGAGCAGCTCGAAACTGCCGCTCTGTCGCTTTCGCAGCAAGCACTCGCGGACCCCAAGATGCGCGCGTCACTGGTCGGCTGCATGCCGGCCGCCGCCGCAGACGACGCCTGCGCGCGACAGGTCGTCACGGGTCTCGGGCGCCGAGCCTGGCGTCGTCCGCTCACGCCCGACGAGGTGAATCGCTACACGGCGATCGCCACGCAGGCCGGCACGACGCTCAATGACTTTTGGAAGGGTCTCCAGTACGCGGTGGCCGGCCTTCTGCAGTCGCCGCACTTTCTCTACCGGGAAGAGCTCGGAACACCCAATGCTGCCGTTCCGTCGCAACGCGCGTTCAATGGATTCGAGATCGCTACGCGTCTCTCGTACTTCGCGTGGGCTACGACGCCCGACGACCAACTGCTGAACGCTGCCGAAGCAGGCACTCTTTCTACCGAGGATGGTCTGCGGGTCCAAGCCGAGCGGCTCATCGCATCCCCTCGGGCGCATGCCTCGACCGAGACGTTCTTCGGCGAGCTCTTGCACCTCGCCGACCTGGACGATCTCCCCCAGCTCCCCAATGTGTTCCCCCAGGTCAGCGCGACGCTCGGTGCGTCGATGCGCGGCGAGACTTTGCGCGTGCTCGAGGACATTGCCTGGAACGGTGACGGCGACTTTCGCAACGTGTTCGACACGCGCACGACGTTCGTCAACGCCGAGCTCGCCAAGCTCTACGGCGTGCCGGCTCCATCAGGCGTCGACTTCGTTCGAACGACCCTTCCCAGCGATGGTCTGCGCCTCGGTTTGCTGGGTCAGGGGAGCTTCCTGGCCCTCAACGCGCATGCCGACTCGACGTCGCCCACCCGCCGCGGAAAGTTCATTCGCGAGGTTCTGCTCTGCCAAGCCATCCCGGCCCCTCCGCCCGACGTCGACACGACGTTGCCCCCCAATCCCCCCGGCACGATGAGCCTCACGATGCGTCAGAGGCTGGAAAAGCATCGCAGTCAGCCCGCCTGCGCCGCATGCCATCAAGCGATGGATCCCATCGGGCTCGCGCTCGAAAACTTCGACGCCGTGGGCGCCTTCCGCACGAGCGAGGTAGGACAGACCATCGATGCCAGCGGGGTGCTCGATGGCGTCACCTTCGCCGATGCACGGGGGCTCAGCAGCGCGCTGAAGAATCATGCCGACGTCGCGACCTGCTTGACGCGCAGCATGTTCCGTTTTGCGACGGGCCACGTGGAGACGCCCGGAGAAGAGGGGGCCGTGCTGGCGCTGGCGCAAAAACTGGCGGGGGATGGATACCGATTTCGGTCGCTCCTCCTGGGCCTGGTCATGAGCCCGACCTTCCGCTTCACGGGCGCACCCGAATGACGAGGAGTCTTGCGATGCGGCAAACGATGCTCAGTCGGCGCAGGTTGCTTCGAGGCGTCCTGGGAGGCGCGGTCATCGCCATCGGGCTGCCGCCGCTGGAGGCCATGTTCAATGCTCATGGCACCGCTTACGCGGGAGGCGCGGCGATTCCCAAGCGTCTCGGAATCTTTTTCTGGGGCAACGGAGTCAAACTCGACCGCTGGGTCCCCGCGACCACGGGAGCAGGCTGGACGCCGAGTCCAGCGCTCGATCCGCTCGCGGCGCTCAAGGACAATGTCTCCGTGGTTTCCGGCATGAACATCAAGACGGGCAACGAGCGTGGCCATCACGCCGGATGCGTCGGCATTCTCTCCGGCGCGCCCATGGTCTCGCAGCCCCATCCGAACTCCGGCTACGCATCGACATTCAGCAAGCCGAGCATCGATCAGATCGCCGCCGCGGCGATCAGCCAGGGCACTCGCTTTCGCTCGCTCGAAGTCGGCGTCTCCCGACGCACCGTGAGCGGTGAGGGAACGACGCTCCACTATCTTTCGCATAACGGGCCGGATAGCTTCAATCCACCGGAGTACGATCCAGCCAAAGTATTCGACCGCCTGTTCGGCACCGGCTTCGTGCCCCCCAGCTCCGGTACACCGCCCGTCGATCCCTCCCTGGCGCTGCGACGCAGCGTGCTCGACGCTGTTTCCACCGATGTCGCCGACTTGAAGAGCCGTGTCGGTGCCGTCGACCGCGTGCGACTCGACCAGCACCTCACCAACATTCGTTCGATCGAGAGTCGGCTGACCCAGATTCCCCCCCCGCCCCCGCCGACGCTTTCCTGCAAACTCCCCGTGAAGCCGGGCAGCTTTCCCGACATGAGCGGGAAGGAAGCCATCGAAGAGCGCATGAAGGCCATGAGCGATCTCATCGCCATGGCCTTCGCCTGCGATCAAACGCGCGTCTTTTCCTTGATGTTCAGCGGCAGCGTCGGCTCGACGGTTTTTTGGCAAGTGGGAGCGACGTCCGGGCACCACGATCTCACCCACAACGAGGCGGGCAACCAGCCCATGGTGCACGACACGACCGTCTTTACGATGAAGCAGTTTGCGACGTTGCTCGCCGCGCTGAAGGCCATTCCCGAAGGGGCGGGCAATCTACTCGACAGTTGCGCCATCCTGGCAAGCTCCGACGTCGCCGATGGGTTGGCCCACAGCATCAACAATTACCCCATTCTCGTCGCCGGTGGAGCAGGAGGAGCGCTCAAATATCCGGGCGTTCATTACAAGTCGGCGGGCGAGAACACCAGCATGGTGCTCTTCTCCCTCTTGAAGGCGGTGGGATTGCCCCTCACCGAATTTGGCGACGGCGGGGGACGCGTCACGACCAGCTGCACGGCCATCGAGGTGTGACGCAGCTCCCGTCTTTCGGGCGCTGATCAGCCCGGTTTTCGCGCCACGATGATCCACGTGCTGGAAGGCAAATAGACGCCGTCGGCGCGGAGATTGGCGCGCATCAGCGTCGCGAGCTTCTCGCGAATCTCCGGCAAGCGACGTTGCCCCTCTTCCCCGGCCTCGCGCACGATCTCGCCCGAAGGTCCTACCAGGATCTGGTAGTCGATCGCCTCTTCGACCGTGCGACCAACGCAGATGTCGACGTCGACGCGTTCGAACAGATCGACGCTCGGAAAGCCGGCCGCGGCGAGCATTTCACGATCCGTCTCCTCGTCCGCCCAAGAAAACGGGCCGGGACCGCACGTCTGCGCGCTGTCGCCAGGAGGAGGGAGGTACTCGAGCACGACCTTCTTCGCCGCTCCCCAAGCCGGATTGTCGGCGAGCCTTCTCCAGACGATGAGACAGACCTTTCCGTGGGGCTTGAGCGCGCGATGGGTGTTTCTCAGGGCTCTCACGGCGCTCTCGAAAAACATCACCCCAAAGCGGGCGAAGGCGACATCGAAATAATTTTCGCGAAGGGGGTGCACCTGCGCGTCGCCCACTTCGTAGTGCACGTGACGAAGCCCGGCCTCGTCCCGCTCGTGGTCGGCGATCTTCAAGAACTCGTCCGTACAGTCGAGACCCAGCACCTCTCCCGCCGGACCGACGATGCGACCGATCTCGAGGCACGACTCACCGAACCCACACCCGATATCGAGAACCCTGTTCCCCGGCCGGATGTCGAAGCGCGGAAAGGCGATGTCGCTGTGACGTTTTCCATTGCCGGACAGAAGATGTCGAAAGCGAATCCACTTCGGCGTAAGGACGTTGTTCCAACATCCGATGAAGGCATCGTTTTCCCGCGCTGTCGTCGTCATTTCTCAGCCTCGCCGGGGATTGTGCGCTCTCGGCGCGAGTTTGCAACTTTCTCTTCCGCCAGCGGACGCTTCCTTCGCCCCACGCGCGTCTCGGGCCGCGGCGGCACCGTCAGGATGCTTACGGCGGATAGTCGAAAAGGTTTCCCGTCAGCATGGCCAGCGAAAGAGCGGTCCAGCTGAGGTTGTAGTAGCGGCTGCGAGCCAGAAGCTGTCCCGTCGCGACGCGCGCGTAGGCGTCATCGAGCAAGCCGCGGTACTTCGCGTCGTGCATCGCTCCCATCGCCGCGCCGCCCACGAACACCGCTGATTGCGGACTCCCAGCGGGGGTGGCCGGATCGGGGTGCGGCGTGCCGTCGAGATCGTAGCCATCCACGATGTTCCCCGCTCCGATCGCGCCGAAGAACGAGCTTACCGCGGCAAGGTAGGCTTGTGCCCGTGGCTCGCCGTAATAGCAGTAGTCCTGCCCTATCCGAATTGGCATGCGCGCCGAATCGTATTGGTAGTTCGTGGCGGCCCCGGCGGATGGCGGCTTGGGAACGCCGTTGACATCGCACCAGGCCGGCACGAGCCCGTTCGTGGCGTTGCCGCTCGCTGGATTGAGCGACTTCGCGATCACGGCGTACCCCGTATCGATGACGCGGTTCCACTCGTCGACCTTGCCGGTCACTTGACCGAATACGCGATATTCGTTGGGTGCAAAGTACGACGGGTTGAAGACGATGTTGCCGCCCCAGCTGTCACCCGCCAGGAGTAGATCGCCCTGCGTGTGGTCGACCTCGTACTGCCAGATGCGGCCAATCTGCGCTTTGGCCAGGTCGAGGTAGGCACTCGCTAGCGTCCCGGAGCCGCCCCATTTGCGCGCCGCCATGACGAGCGCCCAAGCCATGTCCTCGTCGGAATCGGTGGCTCCACCCGTGCCCAGCGTCGCGGTGCCGGCGGCATTGATGTACCAGTGCATCAGGCCGTTCGCGTCGAGCCAGAGCTGCGAGTATTTCCAGAGCTCGTCGAAGAGCATCGGATCGTCCATCACCACGGCCAGCATCATCCCGTAAGCGATGCCCTCCGACACCGTCGAGTCGACTTCGCCTCCCGGCGAATTGGGGCGCCGCACGCGCAGGTGGCCACCGGCACCGCTGGTGGTCACGACCTCGTTTTTCCAGGCTGAATAGGCTTGGCGCACGTGCTCCGGATCGACGCCCGCAGCGTACGTGCAGCGGGCGGCGCGCCAGTTCTGGGGAAAGGGAAACCGGTTGCCTCCATCGACTCTGCCCATCGCGCCACCGTCCGCATCGGGGCCGCCGCTGGTGCCTCCTTCCAGCGCTGCGTCGCTCCTGCCGGATGTCCCGTCCGTCGGAGGAGAGCCATCTTGCGCGCTCGTGCCCCCTGCGCCGGACGTGCCCCCTGCCGGAGGCGTGCCCCCCGCGCCCGACGTCCCTGCGCCGGACGTGCCCCCTGCGCCGGACGCGCCCCCCGCGTCGGATGGAGACGGGGGATCTTCTGCGGTGCAGGCCCAGAGGAGCGCACCCGATGCGGCGATAAGGAGCAGCTTGGCGTACATGGCGTCGTCGATCGTCGACGAAAACGGAGCGGTGAACGGACGGGGCGCAAAGCAAGTACCCTCGACCGCACCTACGAGCTCAAAAAATGCGCGCTACCCGGACGCAGAAACGCCGCTCAAAATCCGATCGCGTATCCAAGCGAAGGCGCCATGGCGAGGACCACGTCGGGAAAGTGAGCTTGAACCTTGAGCTCGGCGCTCACTCCTTGCCCGCCGCCGATGGGGATCACGACCCCGCCGCCGGCCCCCGCGAACGCCGCTCCAGCTTGTCGCCAAACCGTGAGCGTTTGCGAGTCGTAGAGCCCTTTTCTCGGATCCGGAGCCGACTCGAAGATGGGCACGTCGAGCTTGTCGTGGATCGCGGCAAGGCCGCCCACCACGACGATGAACGGGCGCACGCGCGTGTGGGAGAAAGGCACCTTGCCGAACCAGTAGGCGACCCGCGCTTCTCCATGGAAATGAGAGAGCGCGTGCCCCGGGGCGACGCCGAACGCGTACCCCAGACGAGTCCCCAACGTGACGTTATCGGCGACCAGAAAGTCGAAGCCGGCCATGATACGGGTCGTCGCCAAATGCTGGCCGCCGTTGATGGCGTTGCCCGAGCCGGGACCGCCCGGCTGGGGAATGCCCCTGTAGGCGAATCCATCCTGATCGATGCACGTGTACTGCGTGGCCGGGAGTTTCCCCGGCGTGCCGCATACGTCGGCTTGCGAGCCAATGAAAGAAACATCCTGCCCGATGTTCAGGCTGAGCCAGGATTTTTTGGCCGGTTTTTTCGCGCTGAGGTCGCGTTCGCACACTTTGTCGGAAGTGCAGACCTCCCCCTCATCGCACGCGGTGATGCCATCACAGAGCTTGCCTGACGACGCGGGTTCGCCCGAATCCGCCCTCTCTCCGTTGTCGCACGAGCCGTTCTTGCACCAGAGTCCCTGGTTGCATTCGCTGTCCTGTTCACAGCTCGCTCCCCAGCCCTTGGCCGAGACCGCCGCCTTGCCCGCTGCGGGGCAGCCGGGCAAACCTGGCGGACAGTCAGCACTGTCGGTGCACTTGGGACCGGCCGGGACGCCGGGAAGATGCGGCGGCTCGCCGGCGATTGTATTTTTGATGGGGACTTTATTGGGCGCGGCCCGCGATCCGCTCATCGATACCACGTCGCCTGACGCGTCCGTCGCCTGCACGAAGTAAACGAAGTCGCCGGTCGTGCTCCCCATTTCGCGACAGGGCACTTCCGCTCCGTACCCCGTGCCGAGCCGGCGCAGCTCGAGGGTCTTCCATTCGGTCGTGCCGAACGGTTTGTACCGAGCAACCACTTTCACGGCGACGGTGCCCGCGGGAAGCTCGACGTAGATGGGGACCGGGCTGAGCGCCTTCTGCTCGGCCACGGGCGTGTGAATCATATCGCCGCCGGCTGCGGCTGCTGCCGGAGCGGCACCCGCCGGCTTGCCCGCGGCGACGGCGCCGCCCCCCTTTGCCGAGCGGAAAATTTGCTCGATCTCGGGTGTGGTCAAAGCCTTTTCGAGCGCGACGTCGGGATCGGCTTGCAGCGCCTCGACGAACGATTTCTTGCCGTCATCGAGACGACCGAGTCCCGCGATGAGGACGACGCCGAGATCGCGCAGCACTCTCGCTCGAACCTGCGGGCTGCACCCGGCCGGTCCGCAAATCGCCACCGCGTTGCGGAGCTTTTTCTCGGCTTCGGCGAAGTTCGTCGCCAGGTAGTCGGTGTTGATGGCCTCATCGGCCATTTTGGTGGCGGCAGCGTCTTTGGGCGCCGCCAACGCGGATGCCCCCCAGAGCGTAGCGACCATAGCGACGGCAAGAGCGCGGAAAATGCGAAGACTACTATCCACGGCGGACTCTCCTCTCGATAAAACTGGGGTCCCTGCTTGGCCAACACGGCCGGATCCGTTGACGTCCTCGGTTCGCTCGAACCGAGCGCAGTTCGCCGCTCGATCTTTGCTGGCCGTCGTTCGGAACGAGCGGATGGATGAGACCACCGCCCCTAAAAATGAGCGGGGCAGGCGCGATGCCTTTGGACATGAGATGTTCACTGATGATCGACGCCACCGAGCGGCCGGACGGCTCGCGATTGTAACGCAGGCGAAAGCCGGTTGTCCTCGTGTCCTGCATTTCGTTGCACATTCAGGGTTGTTTTCTGCAGGACCACTGCACAGCATCCGACTCGGATAAGCTTTCGCAGCGCCAGACGTCCGTGTCGAAATAGAATGGATCTACCGGGTTGATTCGATCACTTTTCCTTCCAGAACCCCCGATTTCCGCTGGCATGCTCGGCTGAAGATAGCCCGGGAAAAAATCCCGCGTCCTCATTCAGACGAGAAGGGTCGGTGCTTGGCATCTCGATCTCGGACCCGACCTGTAAAACGCGATTGGGGGGCGCGCCGCATTCGTCAAGGCAACCTTGACAAGGCCCATTTGTCAAGGCTACCTTGACGTCGGAGGCCCATGGAAAATCTCAGCTGCTCGTTCTGTTTCAAGAGTCGGGACCAGGTCGCCATGCTCGTCGCCGGACCCGGCGTGCATATCTGCGACGCGTGCGTCGCCCTCTGCGGCCGTGTGCTCACGGGCAAGGCGACAGCCGCCTTCGCGAGTTGGGAGTCGCTTACCGACGAGGAGTTTCTTGCTACGGTCCCTGCCGCTGCCGCCGCCGTGAATGCCGCCGAGGACCAACTGAGAGATCACGTTGGCAGGCTCCGTCAGAGGGGCATCAGCTGGAACCGAATCGCATCGCGTCTGGGCGTGACACGACAAGCGGCCTGGGAACGATTCGCGCACGAGTAGATGGCAGCGCGGGAATCGAAACGGCGAAGGCGTCCGGCGAAGAGGCTATCCTGTAGGAGCATCGAGCCAACGGCGCACCGGCGAGGAGGTACGAAAATGCGAGCTTCGATCGAGGCGCTGGTCTGCATGGTCGGAGCCGTGATCTTGATCGACGGATGCAGCAGCGACCCATCCGCGACCGGTGCCACCGGCGCGGGCGGTTCGGCGGGCGTCGGTGGCTCCGCCGGAACGGCTGCCACGGCAGGAAATGCGGGCTCGTCGGGAAAGGGGGGTTCGACGAGCGGGGATAGCGGATCGGTGGGGAAAGGCCCCTTCGCTGCGTGCGGCGGCGGCATCGTGGACAAAGTGAGCGGGGCGGTGAACGCGGACGAGTTCAAACGACAGGCGAGCCTTTGGGATCGTGCAACGATCGACTGTCGGCTCGGTCCCAAGTTTGGCGACTTGAATCCCGGCGTGGACGATCCACGCCCTACCGCGTACGAACCCGAACACAAAAGAGCGACGGGGGGATATCTCTGCGCGACCTACGAGCTCAGCGGCACGTGCGCCGGCAACTGCGACTACGGCTCGACCGCCGGGCAGGCCATCTACGCGCCCGATGATGTCATGGGGCCGGGCGTCGACCGCATTCAGAACTACGCTTACGAAAAAGGCGTGATCTGCGAATCGATTCTATCGGGCGGATGGCTCGGTGGACCGCGGCCGGACCCCGGGCTGACCGCCTGGACCACCAAGGTCGGGCGACCGGTTCGGCTTCCTGGCGGTTTCTCGCAAACCGAGTTCTGGGAGACGAACGGCGGCATCATGATCTTTCCCGACGGTCTCTTGGGAGCAACGGGAAACCAAACGTCGGGTGACACGAAGCCCTACTTCGAGCTTCCGCCGAGCAAGGTGCCGACTGCGGTAGCGGTCACGACGCAGAACGAATTTGCCTTCGTGACCATCTGGGACAAAGAGGCGATCACGGCGCAAATCGCCGTCTTTGCATTGCGCGCTGACAAGCCCGAAGCCTTCAGCATTCCGTACTTCGGCCTCGCCAACGAAGCGGGGTTCAGCGCCATCCATTTCATGGGGTACATCGATTTGCCGGACATGAAGACGCCCACGGCGATCGCCGTCTCGGGAGACAACGGGAATACGCCGGGAGGGCACGTGCCGGGCTTCGAATATGGCAATCAAACGGATCCTACGAAGAACATCATGACTTCGGTCGATGCGCGCAATGCGCTAAAGCGTGAAGACTACGAACGTCGGGTGCCGATGGCGGGGCAGATCGTGGTGGCGTCGCGCTGGGAAAATAAGATCACGTTCGTCGATTGGCGTCCGCTGGCTCAGTTCGTGCGCACCGTCTACCTCGGCGCTGACGACACGATCCGGCAATCTGCTGCCGCAAGAGACCAGTGGCCGTTCACGTTCGCCAGCGCACCGGACGCGAAACCCGTCGTCGTGGCGACACTCTCCACCCCCCATCCCACGGTCGTCCGCATCGGCAATCAACCGAGCGGCAACGAGCAAGACCTGCGCAAGCCGCTCAAAGCGTGGGTTGGCAACCTGGACGGTGAAGTGCGCATCTTCGACATTTCCTCGTTTGCCCACGACGCGCCACGCCCCATCCCGGAAAGCAGCATCAAGGAACTCGCCATGGTGCAGGCGGGCCGCAACATCACGTCGATGACGCGCCAAGATTCACAATCGGTGCTCGTCACCAGCCGCGGGGATCGGCGCATCGAATGGGTGGGCATCGCCCAGGACGACAAGAAATCGCTCCGAATACTGCGCACCCTCCGCGATGCGCGCTTCGATGATCCGGTTCATGTCGACTCGAGCGATCGTGGTCCGGTGGTCACGGTCGTTGATTTCGGCGGCAAGAAGCTGCTGAACTATCGCGTCGGTGCGACCGAGAACAACGGTGGCAAACCGCCGGCGAACTATGGGTGCGGCGTGGACGGCGCCGACGTAGGCTGCACGAATTTCGAATTCGGCGGGAGTTTCGACCTGCCCGGTACGCCGTTTTTCGTGGGCACCACCAACGTCAACTGACCGGCTCGCCGATTCCGAGCGCGTCGACGGCGGACGTGACCACTCAGGTCTCGGGACCGGAAGTGCCGCCGCGACCAGTGGACCTAGTGGAGACGCCCATCGAGGGCCACGGCCGCGCAGGCCATCATCGACGCTTCACGAACGAGACGAAGCGCTGCCGATCGGTCCGACGACGCCGGCACTTGCTCGAGCAACGCCTGAGCGAAGCGCTTGGCCGCGGCATGGATGGCGTCGTAGCGAGCGAGTTTTTCGGGCGTTGCCGTGTGGTGGGAGAAGACGTATTCGGGATCGAAGTCGGCTTGGCTCATGTTCGTGGCTCCGGGGAACAGCGCCGACGCCTCGGCTCCGGCGCGCGCCTCGCCCATAGCATCGTGCGCGCGTGGCAACTAGCGTAGCCCCGATTGCGACATGCCTCGCCTCCCCTAACCCGTCGCGATCACCTTTGCGCCCGCGGACCCGCCGATCGAAGCGAGAGCGGCGGATGTCTCAATGCGAGTCGGCGGCGCCGCGAGAGATCATGCGCCCCACCATCTCGGCGAAGAGGTCGAGCTGAAACGGTTTGGGAACGAAGGCATCGGCCCCCGCCTCGATACAAGAGGCGCGGACGCTGACAGACTTCTGGGCGCTGGTCATCACGATGGGAATGTCTTGGAGCGAGGGATCCGTTCGAATTTGCTCACAGACCTCGTACCCCGAAACGTTCGGCAAGTTCATGTCGAGATAAATCAGCGCCGGACGTCGTTCGCGCATCAGGCGCATCGCGGACTCACCATCGGACGCCGTCGCCACTTCGAACCCGTAGTCCTCCAATTGCTGGGCGACGCAGGTCTGCGTGTCCTCGTGATCTTCGACGACCAAGACAAGCTGTCCTCGATGGATCTCCTTCATGACGCCTTCCTTCCCAGGTTCGGCGAAAGGCCTTTTACCCATCATCACATGATCGCCCCAACGTCATCGCCGATTCCATCGGGCTTTAGTAGAAGGAGATCCGGATTTCGCGATCGGTCCACCATCCTCCTGCATGAGCCGCGGCGCGGCCCGGACAGGCGCCGCAAGTTCGCGCGACGACGTCATCGGCTCGCCCACGCGAAATTGCGCGATTCGCAGCGTCTGCGGCGCGTGACATCGACACGAGCGCGCGATGCCTTCGCATGCCGAAGGCGGGCAATGAGATTTCGACGCCGAAACCCCGACCTTCGACCCATACAAGAACTTCGCCCATATGGGACGACAGTGGTGCAAGGCTATTCGACTGCGGTTTCGCCCTAAGCCTAAGGAAGATGGCCACCATGTGTCGTGTTCTCGTCGTCGAAGACCATGCAGATACGAGAGAGGCTATCGCCGAGCTCTTGGAGTGCGAAGGCCACGTGCACGGCGTCGCCTGTAACGGACAGGAAGCCCTGGAATGGCTCGCGGCGCAGACTGAACTGCCGTGCTTGATCCTGCTCGATCTGCGAATGCCAGTGATGGATGGCTGGGATTTCCTGCGCACCGTTCGTCTGGCACCGAAGTGGGGAGACATCGCCTTCATCGTCGTTTCGGCGACCTTCGAGCATGACGCGCCGAAACCCGTCCTTCCGGCGAAGACCTTTTGGTCCAAACCGGTCGGCCCCGAACAGATTGGCGACCTCCACCGTTACTGCGACAGGCATCGCGATTCTTGGACACCCAGGGCCGTCGCTCCGTAAAGCCGTTCTCGGGGGGGCGCCCGTTCCGGCGCGTCCCGCGTCAGGGGTCGAGCTCTTCGCGCAGCGACTCGAAACTCGTGGACAGGTAGAGATCACTTTCGACGATCACCGCGTCGACCACACCCCGAAGCGCACGCAGCGTCGCTTCGTCGACCGACGGTAGATGGGCAAGCACCCGCAGCGAACGGAGAATCGGCATCACCGATGACACCTCCGCGATCCCGGTCATGTGGAGGTACACCCCCTTGGCCGCGGTCTTGGTGCAAAGCTCTGCCGAAGGGCGATCGTTCACGCCCGCGAGCGCGGCCATTCGCGTGCTGCGCGCTTGTTGGGCGATCGCGGCCCAGCTCTGGGCGTCCGTACCGGTCGGGATGATCACGGCATCGGCACCAGCCGCTCTGGCAGCCAGGGCTTCCCTGTCGGTCGCGATGGGCGCAAGCGACAGGAGCGGTATGGATCCGGCGGCCGCGCTGACTGCGCGCATGCCGTCGGAAGGCGCCAACATGGCGAACGCGGCCACGCCAGCCTCGCTGAGCGCCCGTGCTTCGTCGGCACGCTCGACGAGCGGCACGAGCGCGAGGCGCTTGCGCTGGGTGCCTATCGCTTGCAGGAAGTCGCGGACGCTGGGCGTGATGGATGCGAGGTCGATGGTCACCCCGGAATGAGACGATCGATCGGGTCGGTGCGCAAGGGGACTTCCGCCACTGGCCGCAATCTCTCCCGCGAGGAGATCCCGGATTGCGAACGCCCGCGAAATGTGCGCTCGCCGGACGGACGCTAGCGACGCCGGCGCCGCGTGCCTAGCCGGCCGATCGCGAGTGCCAGCGGGATCAAGGCCGCCCATGGCCGGGGAGCGCGCCGGCCAACGGTGCAACTGCAACCGCCATCCGTGTCGGGGACGTCCGGTCCCGCCGACCCGTCCGGGGAAGGCCCGTCGCTCCTGGCGCCATCGACCGCCCCGGCGTCGCGCCGATCGCTCGTCGCGTCGGCAGCGCCGGAACCGTCGGGCAAAGAGGAAGCCTCGCGCGCGTCCATTCCGCTGTCGGGAAGACCCACATCGGTGAAGGCGGTATCGCGGGCCGCGTCCGCGGCGTCGCGGGAGGTCGAATCGCCGCTGTCGACGACATCGCTGTCCGCCCCGGCGCCGTCAGCGCCGGACTCGCGCGGGCCCGTCCCGTCGGCGCTATCGTCGCGCCCGGTGTCGGCCGAGCCGCCATCGGCATCCGCGCCGGTGCCATCGACGCCTGGGCCGTCGCTCGACGTTGCGTCGGATCCATCGGGAAGAGACCCGTCGTCGACGGCATCAGAACCCGGACCAGCGTCGGACGCGTCAGAACCGGGACCGCTGTCGGACGCGTCGGGCACGCCAGGATCACCATCGATCGATGCGTCGGGCGGCGCCGCATCGATGGGCGAAGAGGCTTCGCCATCGCCTGCATCGGGGACGCCCCCGTCCGTCGAGCCACCTGCGCCCTGCCAGCTGCCGGTGACGACGAGCGCGAAATCCTGGCTGCCCTGCACGATGGAAAACGGTTGAACCACGATGGTGTACGTTCCGGCGGCGGGCGCCGTCAGGAGAACCTGCTCGACGTTGTTGCGCCTGTCTGCGGCGCCTCCCGTGGACGAGATGCCCGATTGAAAGACATTTCCCAGATAGACGCCCGACGGCCCGCTCACCGAGAGATCGAGATCGTTGATGAGGCGAGCGGCGTTCCACGTGCTCGCGTTGCCGACGCTCGGCGAAGCCGGCGGTGAATCCGGGGTGCCGGGATAATCGGTCCAGACCAGCGTCACCTTGAGCGGCTGCGTAACGTCGACCGCATCGAACGTGTACGTCAGAGGGGCCGTCGCTCCGGCGGACCAACCCTGGCGATGATCATCGACGAAGAGCTTACGCGCGCCGCCCGTGAAGAACATCGCTCGGTCGAGCTGGATGCGGCCCCAGCCCTGTTCGTTGGAGGGAATGGGGGTGATGGCGCCACCGCCGTTGTCCGTTCCGGTCATGGAGACGGCGGAGTTGATGAGCGTCGCTTTGAGCAACGCGGCCGAAGGGGTGAAAATATCCGCCAGGGTCTTGGTGCCGGAAGGATAGAAACCGTCCGCGAAGTACTGCCTCGTCAAGAGCGCGGCGCCCACCGCGACGGGTGATGCGTAGGACGTGCCGCAGCCGGCATTCGTACCGCAGTTGACCGTGCCGCCGACGTTGCCGTCGTTGCCCGCCGAGGCGTTGCATCCGGGGGTCATGAGATCTGGCTTGATGCGACCGTCGCTCGTCCACCCTCGCGAGGAAAACGAGGAGATGTTGTTGTCGTTGGTGGAGGACGTGCCGGTACGGGAGCTGCCGATCGAAAGGCCGTTCTTGTTGGTCGACGGACTTCCGACCGAAAATTCCGCGTTGCCGGCGCCGCTGTTGCCGGCCGCGTAGACGATCAAAAAATCGCGGTGCTCCCAGATGTACCGGTCGACATCCTGTGAGCGCGCGCTGTAGTTGGACTGCAATGGCGGCGCCACTTCCTCGTTGTCTCCCCACGAGTTGTTGTGGACACTCGCACCCTGCACGCGCGCTTGTTCGAAAATGGGATCGAGGGTGATGACGGGGCAGCCGAGACCCGGAAGCTCGGAACAAAGATCGAAGCGATAGCCGCCGTCCTGAACGACGATCTTGGCCGCCGGTGCCATCCCGTCCTGCCCGGTAAACGTTGCCGGATCGCTGTCGCTGTCCCCCAGAATATTTCCGGCGACGTGCGTGCCGTGGCCCTGGGTGTCCCAGTCGGTGAGGGTCGCGGGAAGCTCGCAGTCGGGATCGCCGCTCCACTGATCGCAGGAGAAGAGAAAATCGTAAGCGACGATCTTGCGGTGCGTCGAACCCACCGCCGTTCCGTAGCCGTTCGCTTGGGACCAGGTGTTGGTGGTGGGAAGCGCCGCGCCGTTGTAGTAGCAGGAGTTCGCGTCGAGCCCGGTGTCGAGCACGGCTGCGACTTGATTTTCGCCCCGGATACCGTGGTTCCAAATCGGCGTCTGGATGGCATCATGACCTTGCGCGCCGGACTGAATGGTCCCGGCCGTTTTGTCATTGAACAGGCCGACGCGATGGATGCGTTCCATCAAGAAAATGTCGCTGCGGCTCGCCAATGCCTCGATATCGGCGGCAGCGCGCGCGGACCCGAAGATCGCCGCGATTCGTCCGAAATCTCCGGCACGGCCCTCGCCGGCAATGGTGGCCCCGCGCGCCGCGACGGCGGCGCGAACGGCGCCGAGATCGTGCCCGGGCATCACGTGGATCATCACCGGCAATGGCGCCTTGCTCGAGCGCGTCGCAAGCGCCTCCGGCCGGAGCTCGAGGGCGATGCGGTCTTCCGCCTCGTAAGGGAGAAAGGCGGCCACGCCCGGCACGTTCTCGAGGACAGCGGCAGAAGGTGGCCGCTCCAGCAGGAGCGCGTCGTAGGGCAAATACGTCACCTCGCGGTAGCCGGCGGCGGCCAGCGCGCGGCGCGCCTCGACCGGCACGCGTCCGACGAACTTGGCAATGACGAACGACGCGTCCTGCCCCTCTCGTGCTGCCGCTGGCGAAAAAGCTCTGCTCGGCGATGCGATGCGCCGTCCGCCAGGCGTCTCGACGAACGCGCGAGCGGCATCGACGAAAACCTCCGGCTCGGCTCCACAGGACAGGGCGCCCCCGACACCCAACGCCCCGACGACGATCCACCACCGTTCAGCGAAAACGATGCTTGCCCTCACGTCGCTCTCCTTTTCGAGGTGCGGGGCACCCTAGTCGAGAAGCGACGTCTCGTATACGGCGGAAGCAGTTCCACCGTCGCCCACATTCTCTCCTGCGACGAGAATGCGGTTACGGACCGTCCGTGTCCGTCGGTGCCATCATGCAAGCGCGCAGTGAGGACTTGGCCCGATGGAGGAGAACCGCGGCGTGGTTTTTGGTGATGCCGAGGAGCGCGGCGACATCTTCCCCCGGCCGCTCTTCCAGCATGCGTAGCGTGACCACGGCTCGCTGAATCTCGCAGAGCTCGGCAACGCAGGCCCGAAGACGCACCTTTTCCTCCGCCCTCGCAAGGAGGTCATCTTGAAACAGGAGGTGATCATCTGCTTGCTCGTGAGTCTCGAATGGCTCGTGCGGGCGAGCGCGAAAGTGGCGCCGACGATGATTGCGCGCCGTATTGCGGACGACCGTCGCGACAACCGGCGCGAGGTCCGCCGCGACGTCGAGCTGGCCCGTTTGTACCAGATCGACGACGGTGCAGAGCCCCTCCTGGACACAGTCGACCGCGTCCTCGGGCGTCAGGCCTTCGTTGCGGGCGAGCGCGGCGAGAGCGCTCCGCTGGGCCTGGGCAACCCGCGACAGCCGGTCGAGGACATCGTCTTCGGAATGCGGTGGCATGGGTGCTCGATGGATAAGGTGTTCGACAACCACCAGATTACACGCCGACGCCGTAATGGATCGCTCCGTCGACACCTCTTCCGGCAAACACTACTCCGTCCGATTCTCGCGGCCTGATCGATCGTCGGAGCGGGCACACGCCCACTCAACCGCCTGACCGGACGGGCGAAACTCCCCCTCAACGAAGCCAGCAAGGCGAGCACCTCGCGGCCGTGGCCATCGGAGGCCACTTGGCGGCGGCCTCGCCGCATCTTACGTGGCCGCCTCACTGAATTGGCCGATCGTGATCTGGTATGGCGAAGAACTGACAGCGTAGTGCTAAGGAGGTGCGTCGATGACATCGGAGAACGTTCATGAATGGAACGAGCTGAATTTCGAGTCCGCGGTCCTGCGAGCGTCGGGGGCGGTGCTCGTGGACTTCACGGCCGGTTGGTGTCCACCGTGCAAGCGACTTTCCCCCATCGTCGAACGAATTGCCGATGAGACCTGGGGGCGCGTTTCCGTGGGACGCGTGGATATCGATGCCTGCCCGGACCTCGCCAGCAAGTTCCGGATTCGCGGCGTGCCCACCTTGGTCGTTTTTCTGGGTGGAAAGGAGATCGCCCGTCGCACGGGATTGATGAGCGAAGAGGGAATTCGCGCGCTACTGCCGGAGCGGGACGATTCACCGCCGCACTCACCCACCAAGCTCGAGGCGACCCCGTAGCCGCTCCGCCAGATCGCGTGGAATAACTTCGTAGATGGATTCGGCGAACAGGAGACCGCGATCGTCGATGGGTACTCGTGAGAGCGGATATCCGGCAGGGCCGCCACGTGGTAGAGGTACGGCCATGAGTTTCGGGCGAAACCCGCACGTCGCGAAGGCAGAGGCGGAAGAGCTGAAGGCGCGAAGCGCGAAGGACCCGCGAGCATGCGAGTTGGCATGGCGCGAGGGAGCACGGCAGTGGGATCGTGCCGCCGAGCGCGAGACCGACGACAAGCGCCGCCAGGAGTACGAGCAAAGGGCCGCGGCCGCGCGCGCGAGCGCCGACGAGACCCGGAGCAGCGATCCCGAACCGCTGGCCAACCTGATCGCCAAGCTCAAGCCGCCGAATTTACCGAACTGATCCTGGCCGCGACCCGTGAACATCGCGAGCGAGCGTCTCTCGTCAACGCCGCCCAATTGCGCTTGGTTACTGAGCGACTGTGACCGCAGTCTTTCCTGCGAGCATGCCGCGATAATAGGCTTGAATCTCGACAGGGCCTCCTGGTGAAACGCCGGTGACCCTGCCGGGACCGCCAAACGCGCCACCCGACGCATTCGAAACGATGGCGATGCTGGGGTCCGCAGAAACCCAAACCACGGCGGTCGTCACCGTTTGCGTCAGGCCGCCACCGTACGCGGCAGTCGCCGCGAATCGGATGGTTTTGCCCACACTGACCGTGTCCGTGGGCATCGTCTCGGCCGATGCCACCGTGAGGCCGGTGAGCGTGGCGTCGACAATTTGAACGTCGGCCGACGCGGTCACCTTCTTGGGGTCTGTTTGCCCTGCCACCGGAACGTCCACCGTCCCCACGATGGAGACGGTGCCTGCAATGCGCGGGTACACGGCGCCATTGATGATTTCGACATACTTGGCTTTGTCGTCGCTCGTCGTCGCTTTGAAACTCAGCGTCGGTGACGTCGTGTTGAATTCGGTTGTCCCATCTGGCCCATAACTGCCCTTGAAGGTCGGAGTAAAAGGCTCTCCGCCCACGGGCACGGTCGCCGGAACACCGGTTATGGCAAGGCTCGACAAACTCTTCGAATCGATGATCGTAATGGGAAACTCTTGCTTGAAACTTTCGGCGATGGAGCCTTTGATGCCGGCGACGGTGGCCACCACGGACTTCTCGGTCGCGCCTTTCGGTAAAGCGAGAGCCGTGACGGCCGTAAGGCTGGCCGAGGCAAATTCGGAATCCATGCTCGAGACCGATGCCGTAAATAGGTTGGTAATATTCTGCGTCAGAGCACCGCCGCCAAAATTCCCGACGACCCGAAACGTCGATTTCATGCTCGTCGGAACGGTGGCGCCGTTGTCGAGCGTCATCGTCACACCATCGAGGGGCACATCCATGACGGTCACGTTGCGCGCATACGAAACGTTCTTGTACGTGAGGGAAACCGCCGCGGTGCCAGGGCCTATTCCCAGCGCCGTTCCGTCATTGCTTGCCAAAAAGACGACGCTCGGGTCGCTCGAACCCCACGCTTGCGAAGGAAGCAAAGCTCGTTTGCTGAAATCCTCGACGATGCCAGTCGTCGCCAACTTGTAGACGGTGCCTTTCGCCAAGGTGATCGGCGCGGCCTCGACCTCGGCCAAAAGGATCCGCCCATTCACCTTGACGTTCACGGATGCCGTGAACCCCTCGTACGTGGTGCTGACCGTCGCGCTGCCGATGCCGGTCGCCGTCGCTTTGCCGGTGGCGCTGACGGTGACGACGTTTTCGTCGCTCGACTTCCACGTCACCTTGTCGCTGACGTTCGCGGCCAGACCGCTTCTCAGCCGTTGCGCGCCGAGCTGAAAGGCATCTGCCACCTCGGCGTTGACGCCCGCCGGCAAGGCGTAAAGCGTATCGTTTTGGGGCGTCGGGTCTTGGTCTTTGGCATCCGAGCAAGCGCTCAGCACGCCGCCGAGGAAAAGCGCCCAACAAAAGAGCCGCCCCTTCATCGCGATCGAGCTTCTCATAAGAGTTTCGCCTGAAGCTTTCATGCTCATGTTCTCTCTCTCCCTATTGGGGGAGCGTCAGTCGAATTCGAAACGTATAAAACACTTCGACGGGTTGCCCCTGCAGCGTCACCGGCGTGTAGCGGCGTTGTTTCAGTACGTCGAGGACCGTCGTCTCCATGAAGCGAAGACTTTGCAGCGTTTGACAATCTTTGACCTCTCCCGCCGTCGTCAGCACGCACTTGACGATCATCACGCCTTCGACGTCGTTTTCCAGGGCCTTTTGCGTGTACTGGAGGGGCGGCCCCGAGAGCAGCTTCGGCGGCGTCATGCGGGCGTCGAAATCGAGCCGCTTGTTCGTCGGGGGAGGCGGCCCACCGACGGCACCACCCAGCACGCCACCGACGACGCCCCCTACGACGCCGCCCACGACACCTCCCACGACGCCGCCTTTGACACCGCCGGCGACGCCGCCTTCCTCGGGCTCTGCCTCTGGTTCTTCCGGCTTGCTCTTCGGCACTTCCTTCGGAATCACTTCAGGCTGCTTGATCTTGGTTTCGACGGTCTTGGGGCGCGTTTTCCTTTCCGATCCCATCGGAGGGGGAGGAGGAGGAGGAGGCGGCGGCGGCGGCGCTGGAGCAAGGAACGTCACGAGGTTGCCGTCCTTTCTTTTGGGCTCGGGACGCCTGTTCGTCCACGCCAACGTCGCCAGCAAGACCCCGGTATGAACGAGCACGCTGACGCTCACCCACCGGGCGTCACGCGAAAGCTTCTGCTGCCTTGGCCTCAATATCTCGACGAACACGCCGACTCCACTTCATCAACGCTACAAACAGTCCAAAAGCACCCGCTCGACCTTAGAACGATTGTCCCACGCGCGCATAGACCTGCCGCAAGACCAGATCGTAAGAATACGTGTCGGTCGTGGCCGCAGCGCCGTTGTAAACTTTCGGCGGTTTCTGATCGAAGAGGTTGGTCACGCCCACCGAAAGCGACGTGCGGCCCGCCGTGGTCTTGAACATGTAGCCCAACATCAGATCCCAGCTGTTCCAGGGGGAGACTTTCCGCTCGCCCACATGATTCGCGTCGTAACACAATCCGCTGCCGGCCATGACCCCGGTGGCATCGCCGCACTCTTTGTACCCGCCGATGTAGGACGTGCGCACGGCGGCGCTGAAGCCGTTGTTGAACCAATTGACGGCGGCGACGCCGCGCAAGTGCGGAAACGCGCCGCCTACGCCCGAGACGGCAAGGTCCCAGGTGCCGGCGCCATGGATCACGGTGCCGTCGGGCAGGGTGCGATCGTACGTGGCGAGGTAGGTTCCAATGAGCAGCAAACCCAACCGGCCGATCGCGGTATCGAAGTCATAGGTGCCCGCGAAATCCAGGCCCTGCAGAAAATCGGAGCCGGCGTTCGTATTCAAATTGGTGATCGTATCGATCCGCTGGGTCACGGGATCGCGGCGGACGAACTCGCAGTACTTGGGCGCCGCCTGGCCACCGGCGGGGTAGCAGCCTTGCAAGATGACGTTGGCGCCGAGCGGAACGATCTTGTCGTCGACCTTCGTATTGTAATAGTCGAAAGTGAACGCCAAGCCTCTCACCCAGCGTGGCTGAAAGACCAGTCCCACCGTACCGATGAGGGCCGATTCCGGCCGGAGGGTGGCGTTGCCGCCCACTTTCGAGCGCAGCTGGGTTCGATCGTCCGCGTTGCCGAGCGCAGCGCCGCAGTTTCTGCCGAGCGGCGAGTTGGGATCGAGGTTGGGACTCGCGCACGGATCTTGTACGGTGGGGAAGGCGTCGGCGGCGCCGCGGTAGAGCTCTGGGATATTCGGCGCACGAAACGCCGTCGATATCGTGCCGCGCAGCGTGACGTCTTGCACCGGCGCATAGCGAGCGCCCAATTTGCCATTCAGGGTCGAGCCGAAGTTGTCATAAAAAGAGGCGCGACCGGCCGTGACGAGCTCGAGGGTGTGGAACCCCGGCCGCTTGTCGATGATGGGAATCGAGAGCTCGCCATACACTTCGTGGGCCGAGTACTTGCCCTCGGTGATCAGGCTCTTGTTGCCGCTGGTCTCACCCGCCACCGTAACCGGATCGGGGATCTGACCGCCGCGGACCTGGCGAATTTCATAGCCCAGCGCGAGACCCACGGGCTGCTCGGCGGCGAGATGAAAGAGCTCGCCGCTGGTGTTGAACTGCGCAGCCATCATTTCGTTGTAGCCGTACTGCACGCCGGTATACGTGAGGGCCTCGACCTGGTCTTTGGTGATCGAGCCGGGGCCGCCGAAGAGGTTGAGCGGCACGCAATTGGCGACGGGGCTGGCGAGCGAGCCGCAGCGCGGGGCGCCATCGGTGCCAATGAAGCTCGGCCCCACCGCATCGCGCAAACGCGGCAAGCGCAGGTTACCGGTCTTGGTATCGACGCTGTCGTTGCGGCTGTAGTTCCCGACGAATTCCCAGAACCAGCCATGGAGCGGGCCCCACGACTGGGGCAGGGAGCCGTCGAGGCCCGCGACGACGTGCATGTTGTTGATGTCTTGGGTGAAGGTGCGGCGATCGAATTCGCTCAAGCGCCGGCGCACGGCTGCAAAATCGCGCCCGAAGGGATTGTAAATATTCTGCGCCGACACGTTGACGGCTTCGCCGTCGGTGTTCAGCGGTTCCGGCGCGAGCGTCTGCGCCGAGGTGCGTTTCGAGTAATAGGCGTCGAAGAAGGCGCGCACGTGGGCGCCGAGTTGGCGGTCGCCGCTGGCAAAGAGGTTGAAGCGGCTCTGCGGAGTGAGAAGGTAGTTGTACGGTTGGTAGTTCCATCCGTCGCCCCCGTCGGCCGGCAATGCGGGGCCGTTGAAGGGACGCCACGAGCCGTCGGGGTTGCGAATGAAGCTCGTGGCGCTGGGGTTGGCACGCACCAGATCGTTCCACGCGGCATTGCCGTTGGGATTGCCCGCCTCGCGCGCGCCCAAGACGACGCGCCCCTGTGGAATCGTGCCGCTGCCGAGGCTCGATTCTTTGCTGGCTTTCGCGTCATACTGCAGCTGCTCGTGGGAAAAATCGCGGTTGCCCGCCCACACCGGCCAACCCTGGTAATAGCCGACCGACAAGAGCACGCTGCCCTTCTCGCTGGTCGAGCCCACCACGGCGTTGACGTCGATTTGTTGGCCGTCGCCGCGCGTCGACGTGCTGCTATAAACATTGGCGTCCATTCCGTCGAGACGCTTGCGGGTAATGATGTTGATGACGCCCGCGATGGCGTCGGAGCCGTAGACTGCCGACGAACCGTCTCGGATGATCTCGATGCGCTCGATGACGTTGGTAGGCAAGGCGCTCAAGTCGACCGAGGTGTTGGCGCCGCTACCACCGGGCGTGATACGCCTCCCGTTGAGCAGCACCAAAGTCGATTCGACACCGATGCCGCGCAGGTTGACGCGAATCGCGCCGGTGCCGCCGTTGTTGGTGCCGCGGTTGATGGCGTTCGCCTGCCACGGGAGGGTCTGCAAGAATTCGCCGACGTTGGCGCGGCCAGTTGCCTGGATCTGCTCGCGTGTAAAGACCGCTAGCGGCGCTGCACTCGTGAGATCTTTGCGACGAATGCGCGACCCCGTCACGACGATGTCTTCCTGCATCGCCTTCTTCCCGGTGGCCACGACACCTTCGGCCTTTTGCCCACCGACGACCTCTTCCTGAACCGCGGGCGCCCCTGCAGGCGGCGGCTCCCCTGGAGGCGCTGGTACCGGCGCCCCCCCGACGACCTCTTCCTCTTCCACCACGCCACCGCCGGGAGGAGCCGCTGCGGGAGGCGGCTGACCTGCTCCCGCGTCGGCTTGCGCTCCCGCGTTCCTTATCGCTCCGGTAGTGGCTAAACAACCCGTTGCCAAGAATATTACGATTTGATTGCGAAGAGGTCTCATTGCGTTGTCTACATTCCTGTGGGCGAGAAAAAATTCATCGTCACCAGTGGTCGTCGCGGATTGAGGAAGGAAGATGATCTTTGTTGGTGCTCCGTAGGAATAAGAGAGACGAGAGCAGGGTTTTGCCACCGCACGCGAGGGGACCGGACCTAGCGGCGTGATCCCTGGTCGAGGTGATAACTACAAAGCCCGGACGGTGAACCGTTCGGGGTGCGGGGACGACAAGAACAAAACTATCGCGACAGCGCGTGCTGCTCGATGGCAAACGCGCAACCTGATTCCACTCGAGGTACCAACGCCCAAAAGCAGCTTCCGCGCCGGCCCGATCGATTGACTGCTCTTCTGTGACGGGCCGCTCAGTCTCTTCGTTCTTGCCCTCCTCTGGCGCTTCTAGTTCAGCACCGTCTCGGCAGGCCAGCGCATTCGTATGGCGATCACTATTTTTCTTGCCGCCACAGGTTGCTTCCAATTCATCGGCGTTGTGCTCTGCGTCACGGCGGCGACTCAGTGCGGCAACGATACCGACGCGGGCCCCCGCCTACCCCCGGAAAGCGGATCGACGAGAACGACGGATCGAGCAGCATCCGAAGGGTTCTCTATCGACGAACCGTCACCCTGGGAACGTCGCGAGTCTCGGAGTTCCGTTTGCGCCGTTTCTTTCGGTTCTCACGCGCAACCGATACGCCGCCGCCAGGCGTCGATGGTCGGAGCCTCCACGAAGGGATCGCGCCCGGACAGCCGCCGCGCATTCGCGGTAGACGTTCTGAAAGCCGACGCCCTGAGTCTGGACACCTCAGTCTGGACGCCCTCAGCCTGACGCCCCGGGCCTGACACCCCTCAGCCTGACGCGGCTACTCTCGACGCCTGAGTAGCCCGCTTCAGATGCATTCCGAACGTCGCGGGTCGACTCGATGAACTGCTTCGCGCGGCCTGGTCGATCGGCGGCGGCGGCGCGCGGCGACCAGCGCCGTCAGTCCGAAGAACACTGGTGTGTGCGCCGACGCGGGAGCGCCGGGAACACTGCAGCTGCAACCACCGTCGCCCGAACCACCGGTCGGGGCGCCAAGCGTGCCCGCGCTCCCGTCCACGTCGGTACTCGCATCGCGCAGGATGGCGGCGTCGGCACTCGCATCGCGCAAGACGTCGGCGTCGGGATCCGCATCGTGCAAGACGTCGGCTTCTCCGCTGTCGCGCGCGCCAGCGTCCATCACGATCGGCGAGCATAGCGGCGAGGAGGGCGGCGGCGCTCCGTCGATGCATGTGACTGCGCCGCTGCCTCCCTCGGCGATCAGCACTTCGACGGTGGCGGTGTCACCCATGGCCGTCAGTTTGAAGGTGGCGCCGCTCGACGGCTCGGTCCAGGGGGCGTCTACGGTCGTCAAGGGCTCGCGGATTTGGAAGGGGTCGAGCGCATAGTCCAGATTGTGGCGTTCACCCGAGTCGATGCCGGTCGGGTTGCCGCCGTATTCGGCGGAGGCGTGGAAATAGATCCCTTGCACCGACCGCTTGTCCGAGCCCACGCTCCCCACACCGCGACGGTACTCGACGTAGATGTACTGAGGCCCATAGTTTCCCATCGCGCGGGCGGAGGTGCGAATGACTTGCGGGCCGGAACACTTGGCTTCGATCGCACCGATCTCGAACGTCCCGCTGCTCGTCACGTCGAGTGTGTTGCACCCACCGATGAACCCGAGCGCAGCGGACTCGGGGGCATTGAGGTGCCCGCAGCCGAAGCCGAGGGGCGTGTACCTGTCGCCGTATTCGGAGAACCCCTGGCACGCGCCGGAATCGACCGTTTGGGTGACGTAAGGGGGCTCCGCGCACTCGTGCGCATGGAGGAGCCCGAAATTGTGCCCCAGCTCCTGCGCGAGAGCGACGCAGCTGCTCTCCCGGTACCAGCTGTACTTGGCGTTGAAGAAGCCGCGAAGCACGTTAATCCCGACTTCGGCGGCGGCGGCATAGGTGCATCCGGTGGTTCTCTCGCCAATGTAATAGAGCAAGTTGTCGTAGGCAGCGGGATCGAAGCCGTCCGGCGCCGCAGCGGCAGCCGCTTCCGCGACGATGGTGTAGAAGCTCGATTCTCTGCAGCTGGTCGTGGCGATCGTGTAGGGCCCATACACATCCCCCTCGAGCGTCCAAGCTCCATAGGAGTTTTCGCGGAAGAGCGCGGCGGGCGAATCGGGATCGGTAAAAACTCGCTTGGCGAGTGTCTCTTTCGTGATTTCTCGCGTGAGCAAGAGGGCGGCCAACCTGATCGTCCGCTTGCCAGGGCCAACTGGAAGAGGCTGCTCTACCTCGTTCCCATTCGCCCGCAGCACGTCGTAGCCGCTCACCTCGATTCGATTGCCGTCGCGAGCGCCGCGCACGGCAATTCGATCGCCGACGCGGGCCCGTCGTTGGGCATGACGGAAGTCGAGCGGGATCTCTTCTCCGTCGTCGCGCACCAGCCGATCGAAGATCTCGGCGTGGTCGCCATACGACACGTTGAGAGAGCGCACTGTCCCCACCAGACCATCGGGCTTCGATTCAGGGTCGATCGAACGCACCTCGCCGCACGCGCCAAGGAGGGAGCCGGCGACGAGGGCGAGACGGGACAAGATAGCGACGTGTCGACATCTGGCGCGCATGCGGGCGAGTCCCTCGAGAGAAGACTGTACGATCAAGCGTCTCCCACGCACGCACATTCGAATTGCCCCACGCTTTTGGGATGCGTGGCGATTTTTTGGCTGAAGGGGCGAGTTGCCTGGTGATAGCGTCGAGGGTTCGCGTGCAGGGCCGAGCGGTGTTCGGCACTCGAACATGAAGGGGGAGCACATGACAATCAAGGGTGGGAGTGGACGTGTTTCGCGTCGAGGGTTCTTCGGCGCATCGGCCGCGGCATACG